>WNGE01011318.1_pt1 | contig 13575 bp, 10 predicted proteins | sample 5400651 | NCBI WGS metagenome assembly WNGE01 (sample SAMN13153370, study PRJNA577476) | soil metagenome | isolation source: 60 cm soil or saprolite under grassland replicate 2 | place: USA:California | collected 2016-06-15 | reverse complement strand
GGCCGCCCAAACCCTGCGGCAACTCGCTTATGCCCATGGGCTCGACACGGTTGTGGCCGCGCTCGATCCCGCCGTCTTGCCTGTCGCCGAGTAGAGCCCGTCGCGGGTGGCGGCTGTGGCGCGGCGGCGCGGACCAGCGAAGCGGCGGGGCACTGCCCGGGGGTCCGCAGTGCCCCGCCGCCGGGAGTGGAGCCGCAAGCGGCCCCTAAGGTCCGAATCGACGGCGCGTCAAGGTTTCCTTCTTCTTCCTGCGCACCGACTGGGCCGGCGCGGCGGGGAAACGACGTGTGTCCCCCCGCCGTTCGCCTTAGTGATCGCTAGAGGCAGAGGACTTCGACGGTGAAATCGCGGGGGGCGCCGATATCAGAGCCGCCCCTCGCCCGCCAGCCAACCGCCACCCCGTTCTCGATCAGCGGCCTGCTGTAGACGGTGATCAGCTCCTCCCCGTCCTTGTCGCTATCCCAGCTCGTGCCGCCCGAGACTGCGCGCTCGCCCGGCTGGCATCTGACCTGGATCACCCGCGTCACGTAGAGGCCGTTATGGGCTACCGGCCCTGCCGGCACGGTGATCGCGCTTTGGCGCAGCGTCGTATTGCCGAGCAAGCGCTTCAGATCGGCCTTTTTGAAGTCCCACGCCCGCAGCGAAAAGTCCCGGACCTTGTTCGAGGTGACGGAGTCCCTTTTCAGCTGCGACGTCCCCACAGATTGGTCTGGCAGGAGCTGCGAGACGGTCGCATAGCTCGCCGGTGACAGCGCGACCGCCAGCGCGAGGCAGGCGATCACCATCGCAGCAGACGGCCGTCGCAGACGCAGATAACGCATCTTCATTGGATAACCCCCAAGTGTTGGACTGGACGAAGACCCGTTTTCGCGAAGAACGTCCGAAACCCTCTCACGAAGAAACGCGCGCACTGGCGGTACGAGATCGAGCACGAGGGGCGCGCTAAAGACTCGGCGCGTCCTCAGTTCGTCTAGTGGATTAGCGGACTCAGAGCGGCGCACCTCCGGCCTAGGGACAGATGCGACCGGATGCGTAGAAGTACCTGGAACCGTTCCGGTGTCGTTCGCAGGAGGAAGGGCCGCGCCGCAACGGGCGCAAAACGACGCTCCCGTCCGGGCTTTCGAGCCGCACCGATCGCAGTACAAGCGCTACCCGCGAGGGAGAACAGTGCGGGCGCCGCGGCGGGACGGTACGACCGCCTGATTCGAGAACGGGTTCCCGATTTCCGGCCGTCAGCTTCCGGCGGCTGCTGCGTCTGCCTTTGCGCCGACGGCGACGCCGCCGAGGAGGGCGACGCCCTCGAGGGTCAGCACCGGTGCGTCTGGGTCGTCCTGGGCCGGCGTACGGGCGTCGACACCTCCGGCCAGAGCCTTCACGCTCGACTCGACCCGCCAACTCGGCGGCGTCTTGATCGCGATCCCGCCGAAGAGCGTGTGCACGCGCAGCCGCGCCCCCCGGGCAAGCTCGGCCTCGCGGAGGTCTACCGCGATGCCACCGAACCAGGCCAACATCGAGCCGCCCCTGAAGGCCTTGGCGCGACTCTTGAGGTCGACGCCGTCGAAGACGGCGACGAGCGCGAGCTCGTCACTGTCCCCGTCTCCGCCCGAGGGCACGGCCCGCTTCACGAACGCGGCTGCAGTCGCCATCCCCGCCCAGAATCCGAGCTTGAAGACGAGAAGCGATCGAATCACGCGCATCTCGCAGTGAGCCTAGCGCTCGTCAGCATGGCCACGACGGAGCGCCGGAGATCCAGCGCCGCGGCTCTGCACACCGACGCCGCCACGCGTTCGCCGTGGACCTCGTGCGGATGGGCACATCTCTACGTCGTGCGAGACGCACTGGCACGCGTGCACGAGCCCGGCGCCTCTGCTGCCTTCAGAGGCAGGGTTGGCACGAAACCGTGGTCTCCGCTCAATCCGATACGAACCGCCCGAGGTCGCCGGGGCACTTTGCGAGATTGACGATTTCGCGGCGTATCACGATGTCATCGACGGGAATGGCGCATTGGTTGCTGCGGCGCCTGCTCGAGCTCGGTGTGCTGCGCGACTGCGCTCGCAGCGTTCGAAGGAGTTCGAGCGGCGGCCCACCGCTCGCCAAACCGCTACCCGCCAAGGCGGCGCGAGCAAACCAGATCGGTCGCCGCGACCGGCTCGGCGGTTTGCTGCACGAGCGCTACGCCCTCGCCGCATAAGTCGCCGGCAACGGTCTGCAGCCCGAGCCACGTCCACGTCAGCTCTCGCCCTCTCTCTGATCGAAGGCGTTCACGCCGTTGCCGTGTCTTCCGTCTTTGCCGTCAACGCGAGTTCAACTCAGCGCCGCGCACGGTCGAGCCCACCCACTCTTGCCAAATTGGGCGCAAATCTGGTATTCGCGCGCGCGTGACGCATTAGGAAGCGCACGCGTCGAATCCGAGGAGGGCGGACAGCGTTCCGCCAATCCCTCAGTGAGGCAGGCCGGCGACCGCTTGCGTGACCGCCGGGTCGATGGATGCGACCGGCGTGTCGTGTGCGACCCACGGCTCGCCGCCGAAGTAGCGCTCGAAGATCTTCTCCGCCGTTCGCGTCGCGAGCGCCTGCGTGGTCAGGGTTGGGTTTGGCCCGCCGAGCGCGTTCGCGAGCGTGGAGTTGTCCGCGACGAACAGCCGCTTCACCCAGCGGGCCTCCGCGCTCTCGTCGAGCACAGAATCGCCATCGCTCATACCCATGCGCATCGTGCTGTGCATGTGGACGAGCAGCGGCGGCCAGTTGAGTCGCACGACCTCCCGCGCGCCGGCGGCGCGCAGCAACTCGACGGTTCGCCGGACGAGAAACTCGCGGTTCCGAGTCGTGCGGGCCGAGCGCTTGGGCAGTTCAATGCGCGCGATTGGGCCGTGCTCGTCGGGCTTCATCGTTGTCGACAGCGTGACGCGGCTTGCCGCTTGGACGTCGTCGTCGGTGATCACGAACGCTGCGAGCAGATGGTCGATGTCCGCCAGGAAGCGCTTGAGCCGATTGCCGACCAAGCGCCCGACGGCGTCCGCTCCCTGCGTGCCGCCCTGAAACCCGTTGTTGTACAAGCCGGCGATTCCCGCGTCGCTTGCGGTCAAGGACTGCGCCTGTAGCGCGGGAGGAAGGCCGATGTTCTCCAGGCCGCCGTAGCCGGGAAAGTCCGCGCGTGCCGCCGACGCCGGCCCCTTGCTCGAGTTCGTGCGCAGCGGCAGGCGCCCGATCAGGTAGTCGTAGTAGTGGTTCGTGAGCCCGCGCCCGACCTGGTCGTTCGGGTTCGGAAGCCCGCTGTTCAACCACAGACGCGGCGTCTCGACCGCTCCGGCCGCCAAAACGACGACCTTGCTCTGCTCAGTGGCCGTCTCGCCACTCGCAACGCCACGCCAGGTCACCCCGGTCGCCACCGTGGTGCTCCCCTCTCGGGCGGTCTCGATCCTGACCGCGAACGCGTCGGCGACGAGCGTCACCGCCTTGCCGCGAGCCCAACGATCGGCGGTCAGCGCCATCGGCACGTAGCTCGCATGAGTCGACCGCTTCGCACGCAGATTGACGGGAGAGCGGATCGGCTCCACGCATCCCTGGATGCAGTGGCCGCAGAACGTGCAGCCCTGCGCCCTCGGATAAACAAGCCGGCGGCGGTCGCCCGTGCGGCCCGCGCTTCCCCTCGGCTGCAGGATCGCGTTCTCCTGCGGTCGGTAGGCGGCGCGAGTGACGTCCTTCGACGTCTGGACCGGCAGCCCGAGCTTGCCGGCCGCATGCAGGAACACCTCTTCCTTCCTCCCCATGGCCGCCGTCTGCACCGGCAGCGTGTGCTCGACCCACTCGTAGTACGGGACGAGCTCGGCATAGCCGAACGGGAAGACGTGGTCGCGGTCGTACAGCCCCGCATCGTCGCCGGCGTAATCGGCGAACACGCCCGGCATCGCACGCGGCGAGTTGGCGAAATAGTGAACGGTCGACCCGCCCACGCCCGCCGTTTGCCAGACGTAGCAATTCTGCGGCAGATCGCGAGCCCAGGGCGGCCTCGAACGATCGCCCGGGCCAAACCTCAAGATCCCCGTGGCCGGATTGTTCACCTCATTTTCGAAGTGACGCCACTCACGCTCGCTGCGCGCGAAACGAGGTCCAGCCTCAAGCACCAGCACGTCAAGCCCCCGCTCGGCCAGCTCCTTCGCGACGACCGCGCCGCCGCCGCCCGCGCCGACGACGATCACGTCACGCATTCGGCTCGGCGGCGCGCCGACCGTCCAGATAACCCCTGAACTCGGCATGGCCATCGGCCGTCCCGCCATAGCCTGTGAGCGACCAGCCGAGCGGCCGGCGACGAAGACGCCCGCGGCGCCTGTCGAAAACGCCGGCCTCGGAGTAGGCGAGAAACGCGACGAGATCGGGCAGGTTTCCAAACAGGAACCGAAACGAGCCGGCCTCGGCGCCGCTCAAACCTTCGACCGTTTGAAAGACCTTCGCCTTCTCGGCGAAGGAGAGATTCGCGAACGCGGAGCGGAACTCGCCGCGCCCTGCCGTCACGCGCACGTGTCTCGCGAACTCGTTCAGAATCGTCGCCGTCGTTGCCGACAGAGGCGGATCGGACGGCAGAAACCGGTCGAGCGTCTCGATGACCGCGGACGTCGCGCCCGCCTCGATCCCGCCCGCCTTCGCGCTCCTCGTGCCCTGCGCGATCGAGTAGCGATCGCGTCCCGGCACAACGAACGCGACCAGCCCATTCACCGTCTCCTCGACGACGCTCGGGCCCGCGGCGAGCGCATCCTCGAGCCAACCGCGGATGCGCAACGCGTCGGGCAGCCCCACCAAAAAAGCCGCCCCTCCCGCCAGCACCCTCGCACGCCCGAGCAACTCGCGTCGCGAAAGAGCCCCACCCGAAGACCCCTCTCCGGTCACCCTCGCGAAGACTCTAGCGCCACCAGCCGATTAGTGGGACCGAACCTCGGCAGCGGCGCCGCCTCGACGAAAAGTGGGCGGAACTTGTCGGTGCGCAAACCACGCCATAGTCGTGGCGCCGAGTCTCGTTGTCCCGTGAAGGAATCGCTGTCTGCGGCTGCGTAAACCCGGACCAGACCGCGGGGTCAGCTGGCGTACTCGAGCGAGCCGTCGCGCCGGCCGTGGCCGACGAAGCGGCCGAACGTGGCCAGCGCGAGCGACAGCCATCCCATCGCGACCGCGAGCTCGGCGAGCACGTTCAACGCGATCGTGGCGGCGGGCGCGCCGTTCACCGTGTCGCGGATCGCCTCCAAACCGTTCGTGATCGGCAGGAGGCTCGCCAGCCACTCCAGCCACGTCGGGAAGAACGACACGGGCACGTTGACTCCGCACAGCGCCATCAGCGCGACGATCGTCGTGTTCACCACCAGCCCTTGCCCCTCGCGCTTGCGCAGGATCACACCGGCGAGGAACGTGCTGAAACAGTAGGCCGAGAGCCCGACGAGGGTGGTCAGCGGAACGACGAGCAGTATGCGCGGCCACGGGAAGTGGAGGCCGAAGATCGGCCCGATGATGAACAGCCCGAGCAGTCCGCTGACGACCGCGTCGGCCACGACGTAGAGGCCGCGCGCCGCGAAGACGACGACCGGGCGCGACGGGCTCGCGACCAGCAGCGAGAGCGTGCCGTTCGCGCGCTCGGCGGTCGTCATGTTCAGCCCGAAGATCCCGCCCATCGCGCCGACCATCACGGCGTTGCCGATCAAGAGGAACTGCGTCTGCTCGTCCGACTTCAGCAGCTTGCCGATCAGGGCAAAGAAGGTCACCTGCGAGAGCACGCGGACCATCCAGCCGAAGACCCAGCTCCGGAGGGAGTAGATCGCGAAGTAGTCGTATGCGCCGCTCAGCACGGCGAAGCGGGCGACGCGCAGGTTCTCGAACAGGCGGGTCATGTATGCGCAAGCTCCCCGTTGCCGCGAACGCGATGCAGGATCCACGAGAGCAGGAGCGCCCCCGCGACGAAGCCGCAGGCGCCGAGCACGCCGACCATCCCCAGGCGGAAGGCGAGATGGTGGATCGATCCCGGCCGCAGCGTCGAGCGGAGAAGGTCGGCGCTCCAGGAGAGGAAGACGATGCTGCTCACCGGGCGGAGCCAGCTCGGCAGCAGCGACACCGGTACGAGGATTCCGCCCAGAACGTAGAACGGATAGCTCGCCGAGTTCGAGAAGGTTGCGGCGCTCCGTGTGAGAACGAACAGGCCCGCCATCACGACCGCCGTGCCCGCCATCGCTGCAAGCGTGACGACCACTGTCGCCAGGAAAGTCCACCAATGGTGCACGGTGACCGCGGCGCCGAAGATCAAGCGCGCGACGAGCCACGCCTCCCCGAAGGAGATCACCCCGAGCATCGTGGTCGCCACGATCCGGCCGAGGACGTTCGCGGCGAAGCTCGAAGGCGCCGCGACGAGAAGCTCGATCGTGCCGCTCCAGCGGTCGGTCTGGATCACCCACCCCGACTGGAACAGCGCGAGCCACCAGAGCGCGATGAAGACCGGCGCGATCGCCGCATAGCCCGTGAGGTCCGGCCGGCCGGAGTGCCGGAAGATCATCATGAAGATCACGGTGAAGAGGGGCGCGGTGAAGAACGGGATCAGCGCGTCCGGGTACGCCCGAATGAAGCTGAGCTGGACCCTCGCGCCGGCCAGAAACGCTCGCATCGTTCTAAATTTCCAGTCCGCGCTCGCCGATTACCTGCACGTAGACCTCCTCGAGGCTCGGCAGCGACGTCTTCACCGAGGTCACGCCGCCCGCAACCAGGCGCCGCAGCACGTGCACCGTCGCTCCCTCCTCGTTCACCTCGATCCGTGCCGCGCCGTCGTGCTGTGAGCTCACGGACGCGACGCCGGGAAGCTCGCCCAGCTCGGCGAGCAGCCCGACGGGCGCGCCCTCGACGTCGATCCGCTGGAAACGGGAGATGAGCGTGCCGAGGGAACGCGGCGTCTCGGTCGCGAGGATGCGCCCGTGGTCGATCAGCGAGACCCGGTCGCAGACGAGCTCCGCCTCGACCATGTCGTGCGTCGTCAGCAGGATCGTCCTGCCCTCGCCCTTCAGCTCCACGACGAGCCGCCGGAACTCGCGCGCCGCGAGCGGGTCCATCCCGGTCGTCGGCTCGTCGAGGAACAGCACCTTCGCATCGCCGATCAACCCGCGCGCGAGATGCAGGCGCTGCTTCATGCCGCGCGAGAACTCCTCGACGCGCTGGTCCGCCCGCTCGGTGAGGCCGACCCGCTCGAGCAGCGACTCCGCGCGACTCTTCACCTCGAAGGCGGGGAGCCGGTAGAGCGCGCCCCAGTACTCGAGGTTCTTGCGCGCAGTCAGGCGCGTGTAGAGACCGCGCTCGCCGCCGAAGACGATTCCGATCAGCGGGCGCACCGCCTTCGTCTCGGAGACGACGTCGCGGCCGAGCACCCGCGCCGTTCCACCGGTCGGCAGCAGGACGGTGGAGAGGATCTTCACGAGCGTCGTCTTTCCGGCGCCGTTCGGACCGAGCAGGCCGTGAATCTCGCCGACGGGAATCGTCAGCGAGACGTGATCGAGCGCGGTGACCGCCGGCCTCTTCCTCGGCGCGAAGATGCGGACGATCTCCTCGACCTCGACTGCTGGCAGATCGTCGACGGGCGTAGCCATGCCGGTCATCGATGCTACCGCCGTGTCGCCACTTGCTCCTTGTCCCGCAGGAGATAGTGCGATCCCGGCCGATCTCGGCAGCCTCGTCATCGCACTGTTGCCGGCGGCTGCCGGCCGTTGCGCACTGCCAAGTTCAGTGGGCGGAACTTGTCAGTGCGCAAACCATGTGAGCTTCCGCGCTCAATCGCTCGCGATCGCGTGAGGCGACGGGACGCCTCGCGAATGTAGCCCTCGCGGCTCCGGGCCGAGGAGCGCCGGGACACCTTCGCGCTAATGGGCGGCCACCCGCACACCGCCACCGGCGCGGGATCAGTCCCGGTTGGAAACGGACAGGAATGCCGAGCCGGACGCTACGCGGCCGCGCTCGTCGCCGTCATCCCCACGCGCGCGGCGTCTGCACGGTCGCAAAAAGCGCGAGCGCGAACACGCCGATGGTCGCTACTCGAGGAACGTCCACCCAGGATAGCACTGTCGCAGTTCGTCGCGAGCGTCATTCCAGTCGTCGCGGCTGGCGACCTCGACGGCGACCGGCTGACAGTCGCCGTCGCGCACGTCGTACCCCCAGCGGAACCCGACCGCCGGCCCGACGGTCCGCGTCATGTGCGCGTTGGGGCCGTACGTGAGGAACGTAACCACTCGCCAGATGACGTTCGCGTCCGTCGTCGCGGGCGCATCGAACGTCGTCGGTCGCACACCGAACGCGATATACGGGATCCCGGAGTCCCTGAGCTGCGGCGCGACGTCGACGATCACGGTCGTGTCCGTCTGCTCGCCGACCGAGTAGCGGACGACCTGGATCCAGCCCATCCTTGCGGCGTAGCCCTCAAGCGGCCACTCGACCGACGCCTCGACCACGGGGAAGCCGCGAGCAACGTCTATATCGAAGTCGAGGCCGAGAAGGTCGTACCCCCAGCGCCGCGGGTCTTCGTTGCGGCCGTACGACACGCGGACCGACCCGTCGACGTCGCGTATTCGGAACGGCAGCAGAAGCTCCACGGGCGTCGGACCGTATCGCCTCGCATCCACGAACGTGTGGGGTAAAGAAAGTCGATTCGGCCGGAGACGGGTCTACTGGTGATCGCGGCGGAGCCGGTTCAGACTGCGCCTCGTGCTGATGTCTTTGCTCTACCGGCTCCTGTGTTCTCGTTCGGCGCGAATGTCTCGACCGGATCCTGATCGTCTCGCAGCGGCATCTCGAGCGGGTGCTGCGCGAATACGTCGCGCACCACAACACACACCGCCCGCACCGCGCGCTCAACCAGCAACCACCGATCCCAAAGCCGATCCCAATTCGCACGCCGTCCGGGGACGATCACGTCCGCCGACGCGACCGGCTCGGCGGGCTCCTGCACGAATACGAACTCGCCGCATAGCTAAAGGCGCGATTCGCATGGACCCGTAACGACTGAACTGCCACCGCGAGAACGAATCACGCAGCACCGCGAACTAATAGACGATCAAACGCGAGTCACCGATGCCACCGCTGACAACTCGATCAGACGGCGCTGGCCCTTGATTCGACGCGGTCGAGTTTCTGGGACCCACACGTTTCTGATGTGTCCGTTGTGTGTCCGCCAGCTGTTTCCGAATCAGGCAACGCGCGTCGCTATCCGGTGGCGTCATCGCCCAGCAACAGAGGGGCCCGCCGCGATCGTGGTCGGTGCTCATGGGATGGGATGTTGGGTGCGCGGCTCTTGAGAACGATCTCCGGCTCGATCAGACGTTTCTCCTATTCCCTTTGTTTCAAGGTTCGGTGAGTCGCACCGCGTAGATCGTGTCACGCGGTGGCGGGAGGATGGGGAGTGGAAGGAAGAGGCGCGGCCGGGTAAGCCGATCGACGAGATCGCGAATCGGCTTGTCGATGAGCGCGGGGCATGGAGCGAGCTGGTCGAGTACCGCCGGCGCGTCGATCTCTGCGAGGAGATCGTTCCGCTCGAAGACAACCCAGATTGGCTTTGCGGTGGGAAGTGCCACGACGACGAGGTTCGCGGATGTCTCCAGGAATGTGCGGACGGCGAGTTCGAGCGCTTGGCGGCGAGGGAGGAAGGCGACGGCCGGCCACGACGCTGATCGCGGAGGGTAGGGGCACTTGGCGCGTGCGGAGCAGATCGCGAAGTAGATCCCGTTGTCCGCCGGCACCACGCGCGGTAGCTCGACCCAGTCGCTTATGAGAGTGATGCTCTGGACGACTCCGGTCGTTGTTGCCTCGGTGACCGCGAGCTTACGGCCGGGCACCAGCCGGTACCGGGCGTTGACCTCGGCGCGAATCGCCCGTGCGCGCGCGAGCGTCTCAGGCTCGATCGAGGCGGTCGCCGGCGAGGGGACAGGGAACGCCGCCGCCGCGCCAACCGCCACCGCCGCGGCCGCGAGGGCGAGCAGGGTCTTGCGCATCGCCCTGCTCCCTTGGCTCGTCGCTGTCATGCCGCCGACGGTAGGAAGCGCGGAACGAGGATGAATCAGGAAGTTCCCTAGGATTCCCCTTGCTTCAGTTCAGACTCGATGGCGGAAGCTTCGATGAGCACAACGGGCGCGCGGACGAACGTGATCGGACGCGACGAAGAGGTTGCGGCGGTCGAGGCGTTCCTCGACACGGTGACGACGGGCGCAGCCGCGCTCGTGGTGAGCGGCGAGCCTGGCATAGGGAAGTCGACGGTTTGGCGCGCGGGAGTGTCTTCCGCGCGTTCGCGTTCGTTCCGCCTCCTGCTCTGCCGGCCCGCCGAGACGGAGACGGGACTCTCGTTTATCGCTCTCGCCGATCTCCTCGAGGGCATCCCCGAGAACGCGTTTTCGTCGCTTCCTGCGCCGCAGCGCGAGGCGCTCGACGTCGCGCTCCGGCGGGCGGACACGACCGATGAACCCGATCGCGTCGCCCTTGCCCGCGGCGTGGTGACAGTCTTGTGCGCCGTTGCGTCGGCCGGACCGACGATCGTCGCGATCGACGACGCGCAGTGGCTCGACGCGCCGTCTCGCGACGCGCTCCGGTTCGTCTTCCGGCGCCTCGTCGGTGACGAGCGCATCGGACTCTTCGCGACGGCACGAAGCGACGATGCCGAAGCGCCGTTGGAAATCGACGCTGCTCTCCCTCCGGACAGGATCACGCGCCTTGTGCTGGGGCCGCTCGCGATCCGTGAACTGGAGAGCGTTGTCCGCTCGCATGCCGGCATATCGCTCCCGCGGCCGAGTTGGCGCACCGTCCACCGCGTGTCGGGAGGGAATCCCTTCTTCGCGCTCCAGATCGCAGACGTTGTGGCGCGGAAGGGCGGGCTCGCTCCGGGCGAGGAGCCGCCGTTACCGGCCAGCGTGGCGGCGGCAGTTCGCGACCGGCTCGTGTCGTTGAGCGCCCGCGCGCGGCGCACGCTCCTGTTCGCGGCTTCGCTCGGAAAGCCGACGGCCGCGCTTCTCCATGCGGCGGCCGCCGACGAGGCGGGCCTTCATGAGGCGCTCGAGTCGCGCGTGCTCGAGCTTGAAGACGACCGACTCCGCTTCGCGCACCCGCTGCTCGCAACGGTGGTCTACCGTGAGGCGTCAACGGCGGAGCGACGGGAAGCGCATCGCCTGCTTTCAGAGGTTGTCGGCGATCCGGAGGAGCGGGTGGTGCATCTGGGCCGCGGCAGCGACGTGCCCGACGTAGGGGTCGCAGCGACGCTCGAGGCCGCTGCGGATCGCGCGGCCCGACGGGGCGTTCCCGAGACCGCCGCCGAGCTGGCCGAGCACGCCGAACGGCTCACACCCGCCACCCAGGTCGAGGACGCCGCGCGACGGGCGACCCAGGCCGCGCGGTACTCCGGTCGAGCCGGAGACACGGGTCGCAGCATCGACATCCTTCGCCGCCTTGTCGCAACCCTTCCGGCCGGACGCCCGCGTGCCGGTGCGTTCGCCCTGCTCGGCTTCATCGCCCAGGATGCTGCAACGCTGCTGCGCGCAGTCGACGAGGCGGCGGGTGACCCCGAGCTGCTGGCGGTCGTGCACGCGGACGTGTCGATGATCGAGCTCCGTCGAGGCGACCGAGTTGCCTCGGTGGCTCACGCCCGCGCGGCGGTCTCCGCCGCGAGGAGGTCGCGCGACACCGCCGCGCTTGCCAAGGCGCTCACCGCACGGGCGCTGCCGGAGGCTTACGGGCGCGCACAACGTGCACTCGCGCTGCTCGACGAGGCGACCAGTCTCGAGCGTACGCTGGACGAGCCGCTCTCGCTGATCAACAGCCCGAGCACGTGGCGCGGTGCCGTCCTGCTCAACGCCGACCGGCTCGGCGAGGCGCGGGAGGTGCTCGAGGAGGCGTACCAGCGCGGGCTCGCGCTGGGCCACGCCTCCCGTGCCGTCCCGCTCACGTACCTCGTCGAACTCGAATGTCGAGACGGCAGCTGGGACCGCGCGTTAGCGCATTCGCTCGAGGCGGAGGCGCTCTGGGCTGGGGGGCGAGGTGTGGCGTGGACGCTGGTTGGCCGGGTCTTGATCGAGGCGCACCTGGGGAATGCCGAGGTAGCCCGCGCCGCCGGCCTCCGGAGCATCGAGCTCGTGCGCGAGCGCCAAGTCATCACGCTCGCTCAGACCGAAGCAGCTCTGGGACTACTGGAGCTGTCGCTGGGCAACTTTCGCGCCGCCGTCGACTGGCTCAACCCGCTCGTCGCCCTCCCCGAGGGCGAGCCGCTCCGGGACGCACCCGCCCGCCGCGGCACAGCGGACGCGGTCGAGGCGCTCCTCGCGCTCGGCCGCACCGCAGAGGCGAAGGAGCTCGTCAAGCGGCTCGAGCAGCGCGCGCGAAGCGTCGGCCTCCCGTCGACGCTCGCCGCTGCGTCACGGTGTCGCGCCCTGGTCCTCGCGGAGCTGGGCGAGGTGTCGGGCGCGCGCGCCGCGATCGCCTACGCGAACGACGTGCATGGACACCACCACGAGCCGTTCGAGCACGCACGAACGCTGCTCGCCGCCGGCGCGATCGAGCGCCGCGCGAAGCGCAAGGCAGAGGCGCGCGAAGCGCTCGAGCAGGCGCGGACGATCTTCGAGCAGCTTGGCGCGCGACTCTGGTGCGAACGTGCCCGGCTCGAGCTCGAGCGAACAGGCGTCCATCGCACGGCCGGCGGAGAGCTGAGCGCCGCGGAGCGGCGGGTTGCAGACCTCGCAGCCAGCGGCGCCACAAACAAGGAGATCGCGGCCGAGCTTTTCATGAGCGTCAAGACGGTGGAGGCGCACCTCTCACGCGTCTACCGCAAGTTGAACCTCCGCTCCAGAACCGAGCTCGCCTCACACATCTCCCAAGCCGTGCTGACGAGCCGCCGCGACAGGGCGAAATGACAGCGGCAGGGTTCAGCGACCCCTTTCTCTGATGGGAAGAGGTCACGATCGCGCCTATTCAGGCAACGACCGTGGCCCGTGAGCAGGGACTTCGCCCGATGATGCGCCCGCCTCGTTCCGGCGCAAGCGTGTCAGGAGGCGCCGCGAGACGTCGCGGTGCGTCGCCCGTACCGCAGATGTGTCCGAAAGGTGTCCGCCTGTTCTAGGATCAGGCAACACAAAAACGCCATGTGCAGGTTTTTAGCGAAGCCCTCTGACGGACTCGAACCGTCGACCCCTGTGGGGTGCCAAAATTAGGGTCCTGCCTGCAAATCGCCGATTTCCCGGGCGCGCGCACCGAGTTTTCGCACCCCACACGCATCGTGCGCTCGGACTCCGTCGGCCCGCCCCCGGCAAGCACCGACAAGATCGCCTGTGGGAGAGATCCGCCGGCGCGACCGACTCCGTGGCTTAATCCACGAGTACTACCGAGCCGCCGCGTGAAGGCGCGACACGAATAATGGCGTGTGGGGTGCGTTAATTCGATCCCGCTGACATTTTCGGTAAGCGTTCAGGTGCCCTGCGAGGTCAGGCGAGTGCGGGGATGGGGTCGCCGCGGATGCTGGCGTTGACGACGTCGGTGAGGTAGGCGAAGAGCGAGCGCCCTTGTAGGCGGCAGGTGACCGAGGCCGAGAGGAGCC
>WNGE01008222.1_pt1 | contig 13576 bp, 9 predicted proteins | sample 5400651 | NCBI WGS metagenome assembly WNGE01 (sample SAMN13153370, study PRJNA577476) | soil metagenome | isolation source: 60 cm soil or saprolite under grassland replicate 2 | place: USA:California | collected 2016-06-15 | reverse complement strand
CTCCATGAGTCCGTGTTGATGTTGTACAGCCGCGTTTGGTTGGTGTTCCCAGGCACGGGAGAAAATCCGTAGGCGGCTACAATGACTTGCCCGATTCCTCCCACGGTCATTCCCTCCGCAGGAGCGGGGGAGACAGGTGCAAGCGCCGTCCAAGTGCCTTGTCCGTATGCTGCTTGTCCTGCGGTGAAGGTTCCCAGTGCCCCAGCTACGATAGCCAGAAACCATTTCCTTCGCGTACAGAAGCGGTCGAACATATTCCTTTCCTCCTTTAGAAGTTATTGGTTTGTCGAAAAACTCGCACTGCGACCCGCTCATGAAAGGCAATCCGAGGGAATGCGGGCCCGTATAGGGAAGCCGGGACACTGGCTTGCATTCCTGCGGGATGGGCTAGTTTGCTTTCGCGTGGCGGGTGAAGGATCTTCGGCGGCGAAGCGAGCGCGGTCTCCGCTCAACCCCAGCAAAATTCGGCTTTTGCAAGCCAAGTGAGCTTCGGGCGCAGGCACACGTAACCTGTCGCCGTAGCCGACGATGTAGTTTGCCGTCGCCTGATAACGGTGGCGTGCCTAATCGGGTGCCACCGGTGGGTGCCTTGAGCGGCTCGCGGCTCCGGGCGCGGCCGGCGCTCCGTTGGGGTTGTTGTTCAGGCCGGGGCGCGAATCACTGCGCAAATGAAAATCAGCAAAGCCAGAGAAGACAGGCACTTGGCGCCCATCGCCTTCCCGTGGGTTTCCCTGGCCTTCTCTTTCCTCGGAAGTGGCGCATCTCCGAGTCGGGACATTAGCTCGCTGGGACCTTTAGCCAAACGGCGTTACCCTAAGGTCAAACCCCGGCACAAGGCAAGCGGGTTGATACCGGAGAAACGCAACGTAGATTACCCGAGAAACGCAACGGTGACTTGTCCGGGAGATATCTATCTGAAGAGTGACTTATAAAAGGATGAGCCAATGAGGGGAGAAGTTCACTCTCCTCGTTGGCCCACGATGGGGTGTGCTCAGATGCAGGCGGGGCAAGACCCGCGATGCAGCGCTAAATTGCAGCCAGGCTGAGGATGGGGGCTGAGTCCCGCGGAAGCCAGCCCTAATCCTCGCCCAGAATAACATTCGAGGTTTCGGAAGCGACCTGGTTGCTGGTTCCCCAGAGGACGCTGGTTCCCCAGACCACGCTGAAGCCAGCGTCGGTGCTGGTGCCCCAGCAAACGCTGCCGCCCCAGACCACGGACGTACCGTTCACGAAAACGTTCGTTCCCCAGACTACGGAGGTGCCCCACAGGACCGAACTGTCCCACGTGGAGCCAGCGGCGTTCACAAGATAGACCGCATTTTGCGTCGAGTCATACACGGCGGTGGGGGACAGGGCATTGCCCGTGGCTAGGTCAGAGCTCGCCAGAGCCGCACCAACGTCCAGATATCCGGCCCCGACGGTGAAAATATCGTACTCGCTGACATAGGTTGTAGCGGTGACCGGATCGACGACCGTGCTGGAGACAGGGAACGCTTTATAAGCGGTCTTCATCAACCGCGCCTTCACTTGGTCGGGCGTAATCTTAGGCTGGGCCTGTACCAAGAGCGCGGCCGCTCCGCTTACCACCGGCGTGGCCATGCTGGTGCCGCTCAGCGTGTAATAGTTATTCGTCGTAGACCAGGTGTTAAGACTCCCGTCGTAATAAGCGTAAGTCACCAAATTCTGGGGATACTCTTGGGGTAGCGCTTCATAGACGTAGTATGATCCACCAGGGATAGGGTTAACGAAGGGATTTCCATACAAGGAAACAACCCGATTTCCTGGCGCTACAATGTCCGGCTTGACCACGTGGTCAAGCAGCGTGGGTCCCTTGGAGCTGTAGCTGGCGATCAAGGAGTTGGATCGCAGTCGGCTGCCTTGGGTCTTCATGGCGCCCACGGTGATGACGTAAGGGTCGTTGCCCGGCGAAGTGATGGTGGCGTAGCCCTCCGTGCCCATGGAGTTGTCCCGGCCATAGTTGCCGGCCGCGGCGACAACGACGATCCCCTTCTTCCAGGCGGCCTCGACGGCCTGGCACAAGGGGTCCTGCGTATAGCTCTCGAACACCTGGCGGCCGAGCGAGAGGTTCATGACCCGAATGTGATATTTGCCCTGGAGGCTGATGGCCACTTGAATGGCGGAGATCACCCCGCTGTCGGTTCCCTGGCCGTTCTGGTCGAGGACGCGAAGATTGATTAAGTTCGCGTTGGGCGCGATGCCTTTGAACATGCGAGCGTAGGTCGAGTAGCTAGAATCCTTCCCGTTCCCCGCGATGATTCCGGCGACGTGTTCGCCGTGCCCGTAATAGTCGTTCGTGCCTCCACCGACAAAATCTTGGCTGTAAAGGACGCGGAGCTTGCCGCCGCTTCCAGTGGTGCCATACAGGTCGCTATGGTAGGTGATGCCGCTGTCAATCACCGCGACACCTATTCCCGTGCCATCCCAGCCGGATTGCCAGGCGACCTTTGCGTTCACCGCGGCCGCGGTATTGTCAAGCGAGCCGTTCAATCGGCGGTCGGGCGAGATGTAGGCGACATCGGGATCATCCGCAAGTGCGTCCAGAGATTCAACCGGTACGGAGTAATGCGCGCCTTTAATGAAGTCCAGCTTCGTCTTCAGGACTCCGCCCTTGTTCTGCACCTTCTGATGGTGGGCATCAGTCGGTGTTTGATTGAATTGGATGATCACATCAACCGTGGCGCCGCTATGGCTGCCTTTGAGAGCGTCAAGATCTTTCGACAGCTTGTGCTTGCCATCGGCAAGGCATAGTCCGGCAACCACCAGCGTGATCAGGGTGAGAAGCGCGAGCCGCGCGCCCCAGGTAGTTGTCTTAAGGACGCTGTCGTTCGAGGATCGCGTTGTTCCAAGTTTGGCAGACATGAGCTAGGCTCCTAACTGCCTCGAAGGCCGAGTGGGGACAGGGCCTGTTGCCTTGAGTTCTGTAAGCGATGGAAGTATCAGATCTGGCCGCGAAGGAGTCGATAGTACAGGCGGTCCCTGGGGTTAGTACTAAAGTTCAGCCCGTTTTGTATATCTTTTTATACCTTCAGGGACGTGTCAATGGATGTCCTCTTGCTCAGAGCTAAGAGCACGCTCTTCCGCCTGGAAGGCAGTATCCCTTTCAATACAAAACTCTAGCCGTACTATTCCCAATCCATGGTTGACCTATCAAAATTTGCTAATTAAGGACCGCGTTCTGCGCTTTCACGGGGCGTCGGAGCGATGAAAATTACACGGGGTCCACTCTAGCTAGGGAACGGCTTGTTTGTTGGTCTGTGTACTTGTAAAGCTTGGACGCTCCATTATCAGGTAAGAACACTGCAGGAGCCAATCGGCAGAGAGCAGGAACGCGTGTGGTAGCAATTGCTGCGAAGAACTACTGGAGCAACACTTGGGGCGACGTCCAGTCGCTAGGGATTCCTGCAATCACATTTATCTTTACACAGCTTATCGGCGGGCTGCCTCTATTGCCTTACGTCTTCCTGCGCTGGCACTCGGATGATTTATTCCGATATGCCTGCTTTCTAGCCGTCGCTTTGTGCGCCTCCGTACTCAAAGTGCACTTGCCCGGGATCAAGGCCACGATGTCGGCGAATTTCCTCTTTATTCTCGTCGGCATCATTGACCTCTCCTATTCCGAAACGCTGCTGATGGGCTGTCTCGGGGGACTTGTCCAGACCCTATGGCACGCCGATCCGCGTCCCCGCCCGATTCAATGGCTCTTTAATCTGGCAAACCTGGCCCTCTCCATTAGTGCCGCAGAATTGGTCTTTCATAGCAAAGTCGCCGTGGGCGTCGGATTTCGCTGGCCACTCTTGATGGCCGCGGCAGCGACGACCTACTTCGCCTTCAATACCATTTCTGTCTCCGGCATCATCGCCATGACGGAAGGACGCAACCCCGTCCATGTGTGGAAGGAATGCTATCTGTGGGCCTTCCCCTATTATTTGCTCGGCGCGCTGATTGCTTGTGGGGTGAGCGCCATCAATCGGCTGGTCGGCTGGCAATTCGGTCTTCTCGTCTTCCCCGTCGTCTATTGGATCTACCGCTCCTATCAGACTTACTTGAACCGTCTCGAGGCGCAAAAGAAGCACGCCGAGGAAATCGCGGCGCTTCATTTGCGCACCATCGAAGCACTCTCCCTCGCGATCGAGGCGAAGGATCACACCACTCACGATCATTTGCGCCGAGTCCAAGTTTACGCGGTCGAGATTGCCAAGGAGCTTGGCCTGGATCCCGACCAGTTGAACGCCATTCGCGCCGCCGCGATGCTCCACGACATTGGCAAGCTCGCCGTGCCGGAGCACATTCTCTCCAAGCCCGGCCGCCTCACCCCCGAAGAGTTCGAGAAAATGAAAATTCACCCGATCGTTGGCGCGGAGATACTGGATCGCGTCCAATTTCCTTATCCGGTTGTGCCCATCGTGCGCTCCCACCACGAAAAATGGGACGGCTCAGGTTACCCGAATGGCCTGAAACGCGAAGACATACCCATTGGGGCGAGAATCCTTTCCGCCGTCGATTGCTTCGATGCCCTCGCTTCCGAGCGGCCCTACCGCCAAGCGATGACCCCGCAGGAGACCATGAACACACTCAGCGCGGAGAAAGGGCGGAGCTTCGACCCTCGCGTTATCGAGATCATGGAACGCCGGTATCTCGACCTCGAGGAAATGGTCAACAGCATGGAAACCGAGCGCAGGCGCTTGGACCTTGCTCCCACAGTGCATCGCGCGGTTGCTCCATCCTCGGGTTTCGCGGTGGTGACGAATGACGCCGAAGTTCGCGCCACCTCCTTCCTGACTTCTATTATCTCGGCGCGACAGGAAGCCCAGCTCCTCTTTGAGCTTGCCCAAACGCTGGGGAATTCCCTGAGCTTAAAGGAAACGCTTTCGGTGGTTGCGGTTCGCTTGAAGGAATTAATTCCGCACGACTCCATCGTCTTCTTCGTTTGCCAGGAAGGCATCCTGATTCCTGAATATGTTCACGGTGTGGATTACGACCTCTTCTCCTCCCTTCGAATTCCATTGGGGCAGGGTCTTTCCGGTTGGGTGGCGCGAAATGAGAAGCCCATAACCAACGGCAATCCCGCCGCAGAAACTCTCCATCTCGGAAAATCCTCTCGCGTGACGTCTTTGCAGTCCGCACTCTGCGTCCCGCTTCGCGGCCGCGACGGCGTTGCCGGAGTGCTGACCCTCTACTCCCGCGAAAAGCATTGCTTCACCAAAGAACACCTCCGCATGCTTCTGGCGGCCAGCTCCAAACTCGGCGTCTCCGTCGAGAATGCCCTCCAATACGAGAAAGCGCAAAGCACCGCGAGCACCGATTTTCTTACTGGTTTGCCCAACGCCAGATCGATTTGTCAGCATCTGGAAAAAGAGCTCTCCCGCGTGCGGCGCACAAAAACACCGCTGGCGGTGCTGCTGTGTGACCTCAACGGCTTCAAGAAGGTGAATGACACCTTTGGCCACCTCACCGGAAATAAACTGCTTCAGGAGATCGCCGCCAGATTCAAGTCGTCCTGCCGCGAGTACGATCAGGTCGGACGTCTTGGTGGAGACGAATTCGTGCTTGTTCTCCCCGACGTGACAAAAGACAACGTCGCCGAAATGGAAAAACGACTGTCGCGGGCCGTGCAAGAGGCGAGCGACTCCGCATGCCCTGAAATGATCGTCTCCGTCAGCGTGGGGAGCTCCTTTTATCCCTCGGACGGCGCCTCCGGAGAAGAGCTTCTCTCTGAAGCAGACCGCAACATGTACGAGGTCAAAGAAAAACACTATTCCAAGGCCGAATCTGTGTCCTAGTGCCGTTCCAGCGAATGTGGACTGAAAGTGATCAAAGACGAAAAAGCCGCGAAACTGTTCCGGCATGTGTTGCGCCGGCTTCTGTTCCTTCTCTGTCTGGGAATCGGCGGCGCTCTTCTCAGCGCGACCCTCGTTCGGTTTGCGCCTGGTTACGGTGTTCAAGAACGTGAACTCGACCCGCGATGGAGCGCGCAGAGCGTCGAAGCTTTGCGCCAGAAGCAAGTGCTCCACGAAGGACTGGCTTCGTTTTACTTCCATTACCTTTCGGCGCTCGCCCACGGTGATCTCGGCGAATCCGATTCCCTGAAGCGGCCGGTTCGGGAGCTGCTCCGCCAACGGCTGCCCGTAACCGGTGACTCGGTCGTTCGTGGCCTGGGCGTTGCCTGGCTGGCAGCCGCACTGCTCGCATCCCTGGGGCTGGCCTCGCGCGGCTGGCTCTACGAAGCTTCCGGTACCGCCTTCAGCAGTTTGCTTCTATCTCTGCCCTCCGCCGTGGTCGCCATGCTTGCCGTTCACCTGCGAACTCCGGTCTTCTGCGCGATTGGCGTTGTGGTCTTTCCCCGGCTCCATCGTTACATCCGAAGTCTGCTGGTGCGTTCCTACGACCAGCCTCACGTGCTCGCGGCACGGGCCAGAGGCTTGAGGAGCGGAGCGATTTTTTGGCGCCACGTCCTGCCGGTTGCCGCCCCGCCGCTCCTGGCTCTTTTCGGTGTGTCCTTCGCCATCGCCTTCGGTGCGGCAATTCCCATTGAAGCCCTGTGCGATTCACCGGGCCTGGGACAGCTCGCCTGGCACGCCGCGCTCAGCCGGGACTTGCCCCTCATCGTCAATGTGACCCTCGTTGTTTGCCTGGTGATGCTCGTGGCGAACTCGCTCGCCGATCTGGCCGGGCGCGCTTTCGCAGGGAGCACGGAATGAGCCCCCTCCAAAAAGTAGCAGCCATCATTCTGTGCATGATCTTTGTAGTGATGGCGCTCGCCGCCATCCTCGTGCCCGCTCCTTACGCGCGGCAGTTTCGAGATGTCCCCAACGCTGGTCCTTCGGCCGCGCATCTACTCGGCACCGATGCTTTGGGCCGCGATTCCTTATCCCGCTTGCTCTACGGCACGCGCGTTTCCTTGCTGCTCGCCCCGGCCGCCGCCCTTCTTTCCACCCTGATTGCCGCATTCCTCGGGAGCGTCGCGGGTTTTCTCGGCGGCTGGTTCGAACGGATTATCCTTGCGGTGACGGACCTCTCTCTCGCCTTGCCCTGGCTCTTTCTTCTTCTCACTGTTCGCGCCATGTTGCCCCTCGATGTTCCGCCGATGGTGTCGGTCATCATCGCCTTCTTGATGATGGGCCTGCTGGGCTGGCAGGCTTCGGTTCGCGTCATCTGCGCCGCGGCGCGCGGCGTCAGAGATTCCGATTTCTTGCTCCTCGCTCGCTCTTCCGGGTGCAAACCTGCGCGGCTCCTGCTGCGTCACGTGGCGCCAAACCTCCGTCCACTTTTCTACGCGCAATTCTGGATTTCTGTCCCCTTGTTCATTTTGACCGAGGCGAACTTGAGCATTTTGGGGCTTGGGGTGATGGAACCGATGCCGTCGTGGGGAAATCTGTTGCGTGGCTTCGAAGATTTTTCCGCGCTCGCCGCAAATCCGTGGCGGCTCGTGCCTCTCGTTCTCCTGGTGATTGTCGTCATGTGTTTTCAACTGGTTCTGCCATCGCAGGAGGTCACACAGTAATGCGCCATGCTTGGGCTCTTCTGGCTCTTTCTTTCGTCTTGTGCCGGCCCGCCGTGGTCCGCGCCGAATCGGCGGGCCAGTCTGGTGGCGAGCTCCATTTCTGTCTTCGCGGCGAGCCGAAAACTTTCAATCCGCTCCTTGTCGAAGAGGATTCCTCGGAAACGATCCGCTACCTGACTGGCGGCGTTCTGATCCGCATGAATCGGCAGACCCAGGCCCTCGAGCCGGGACTGGCCGTTTCTTGGAAAGTCAGCCAGGAAGGCCGAAGAATCACGTTTCGCCTTCGCAGCGGCCTGCGCTTTTCGGACGGCACTCCATTCACCGCGGAAGACGTTGCCTACACCATGAAGGCGCTGATGGATCCGCAGCTTCACTCGCCCACGGGCGACTCTTTCCGCTCCGGTGAAGGGCAAGTTGATGTGCAAATCCCTTCACCCAGCACTGTGGTCGTCACTTTTCCCGCGCCAGTAGCGGGACTCGAGCGCCTTTTTGATCAGGTCGCCATTCTTTCCGCGCATTCTCCGAAGAAGGAGATGGCCGTTCTGGGACCCTTCTACGTCGCGGATTACAGCCCCGGCTCCCACGTGCTTCTCCGCCGGAATCCGAATTACTGGAAAAAAGACAAAGAGGGAAAGCCTCTGCCGTATCTCGATTCGGTTCGGCTCGATATTCAGCGGAATCGAGACATTGAATTGCTTCGCTTCCGTCGCGGCGAAATTCATTTGATCGACGTCCTTGACGCCGAATACTTCGACCGCTTGCAGAAAGAAGCACCCGCAGTCGCTCATGATGCTGGCCCGGGCCTCGATTCCGAATTCATGTGGTTCAACCAGGTGCCCGCCGCCCCGTTGCCCGAACACAAGAAGAACTGGTTCCGCGCCACGGAATTTCGCAAAGCCGTTTCCATGGCCATCAATCGCGCCGATTTGTGCCGCATCGTTTTTGGTGGTCACGCTCATCCTGCTCTCGGTCCCGTTTCCCCGGCCAACCGTTTCTGGTTCAATTCTTCGCTTCCTGCGCCTCAATACGATTCCGCGGGAGCGCTTCAGCTGCTTGCCCGGGCAGGGTTCCGGCTCGAAGCTGGAACTTTGCGCGACTCCTCGGGAAATCGGGTCGAATTTACGGTCATCACCAATGCCGGGAACAAATCCCGCGAGCAAATGCTCACCATGATCCAGCAGGATCTTTCGCAGATCGGAATCAAGGTAAACCTGGTCACTCTCGATTTTCCTTCCCTGATTGAGCGCATCACTCGTACTTACGATTACGAAGCGTGCCTCGGCGGCCTCGTCAATACCGACCTTGACCCCAATAGCCAGATGAACGTGTGGCTGAGTTCCGCGGAAAATCATCAGTGGAATCCCAAGCAATCGAAGCCCGCCACTGCTTGGGAAGCGGAGTTGGACCGTCTGATGCGCGCCCAATCTTCCGCAATCACCGACAAAAAACGCAAATCCGATTTTGACAAAGTTCAGCAAATCGTCGCCGAACAGCAGCCCTTCATCTATCTCGTGAACAAAAATGCCATGTCGGCTATTTCGCCCGCCGTCGTGGGTTCCTCTCCTTCCGTTTTGGACCCCCATGCTTTCTGGAACGCCGAATTCCTCCGTTTGGGAGCGGATCCGGCTTTGGGTGCGGAAAAGTGACCGAAGCCGCCCCGCTTCTGTCGTTTCGGCTTTCCGTTGATTACCGCAACAAGACGGGAGTCCTGCGCGACGTTTTCATGGAGCTTCGCCAGGGCGAAATCCTCGGCCTCGTCGGCCAGAGCGGCTCGGGAAAGAGTACTCTGTCGCTCGCGATTCTTCGTCTGCTCCACCTGAAAGGGGGAACGGCGCGCGGCACCCTCTCATTCAAGGGCCAGGACTTATTCGCAAGGACTGAAACAGAGATGAGATCCCTGCGCGGCCGTGAAATAAGTATCGTTCTGCAGAGTCCGTTGTCCTCCCTCAACCCGGCTCTGCGTATCGGCTCGCAACTCAGCGAAGCCTGGCGCGCTCACGCTGACGGCACGCGAGAAGAATGTGCCGCCGCAATCCGCACCGCGCTGGCGAACGTCAGTCTCCCAAACGACAACGATTTTCTGCGCCGCCGCCCTTCCCAACTGAGCGTCGGCCAGGCCCAGCGTGTCATCATCGCGATGGCTATCCTCCACCGCCCTTCGCTCCTCATTGCCGATGAGGCCACCAGCGCCCTGGATACCATCACTCAGTCGGAAATCCTGCGCTTGTTTGCGCAGCTCAACCGTGAGCTGCGTATGGGCATCCTTTATATTTCTCACGATTTGCTCTCCGTCGCGGCGCTTTGTCATCGCATCGCCATTCTCAAGGACGGCGAAATTGTCGAATGCGGTCCGCCATCGCAGATCTTTGGCGCGCCACAGCACACCTACACGCAAAAACTGGTCGCCGCGCTCCCGCGCCTTCCTCTTCCTGCCCCTCAAATCGGCATGCGAGCCAATTCCGCCCTGAGCGACGAAGAGGGCGATCCGGTCTTGGGAAGAGTCTAAACGGCGTCAATTCCGCGTTTTCCGGCCATTTTCTAATCTTTGCTTTGCCACTGCTTCGGATCAAAGCGCCCCGGAAATGTGCTGTATCTTAACGAGGAGCTAGTACTTCACTAGTACCACATGTCTGGTATTGGACAGACATGAAGAACCTCTCTCGATAGGCTTTCCATGAGGTAACTGCGACCAAACCCAGGGGGGGCAGTTGGGCGCGGAAGGCAAATGCCACCCTGGGTTTTAGCCAGGCTGGCCATGTCTTCGAACTCTAAACCCGGCATCGAGCAAGTGAAACGAGCTTCTGCCCGCGACGCACCGGCGCGTAGACAAAATCTCGTGCGAATCCTCTTTGTTCATCGTTCCTTGGCGGATGTTGAGCGCTGCTTGTATGAACTCAAGAGGATGCGATTCTCGGTCAGCTCGGAGGTAGTTGTGACTCCCGAGCAATTCGCTGAACGGCTCCGTTCGCAGCTTTTTGATCTTATTGTGGCCGAGTACCCCAGCTCAAACTGGCAGGAAACGCAGCTGCTGGACCTCCTGGCCCAGATGAAGAAGGACATCCCCCTCATCTTCTTGATCCACGGCTTGAAACGCGAAACCGCTGCGGACTTCATCCTGAAAGGCGCTGCCGATTGCATTGAAGTGGAGAGCATTGGCCATCTGCCGGTGGCCGTTCATCGGGCTCTCGCTGAAAAGGAGTTGCGCGATCAACGCGATCGCGCCGAAAAGGAATTGCGGCGTTCGGAAGCGCGTTACCGTGCCCTGGCGGGAAATCTAAGCTACGGGATTTGCCGCTGCAGTCGCGACGGCGGATTTCTGGAAGTGAACGAGGCGATGATAAGGATGCTCGGCTATGGGTCGAGAGAGGAACTCTTGGCTCTGGCTTCAGTCGATCCCATCGAAATAGAATGGAAGCGAAAGGACCATGCGATCGTGAAGATCCGGCTCAGCGGGCGAGAAGTCCTCAGCGAACAGGGGGAGTTGGAAGCCTACGAGGTCATCGCCGAAGACGTCACCAGGCAGCGAGAGTTGGAGGATCACCTCCGCCGACAGGCAGCCAGCGATTCGCTGACCGGTCTGGCCAACTACCGCCACCTCGTTGATGTGCTCGATTTGGAAATCAAGCGCAGCAAGCGCACGAGGCGGGAGTTTGCCCTGTTGTTCTTTGACCTGGACGAATTGAAACGAATCAACGACCGCCATGGACATATGATAGGAAGCCAAGCGCTTTGCCGGTTGGCCGATGTTTTGAGCTCCTGCTGCCGGGCCATCGATACTCCTGCGCGCTTCGGCGGTGACGAGTTTGCTGTTGTCTTACCGGAGACGAACGCAAGGGAGGCCAGCCTGGTGGCACGACGTGTCTGCGAGAGCGTTGCCAATGACGGCAAAGGACCAAAGCTTTCCGTCAGCTTCGGCATTGCCGTCTATCCCCAAAACGGCGATACGATTGAGAGCCTTTTGCGTGAAGCGGATTCGACACTTTACTCGATGAAGCAGCAAAGGACCTTGGCTGCACAGTCCAGGCACACCGCTGCTGGGCAGTAGACTTGTTCCGTCAATCATGCGTGGCTTCACAGCGCTCCACAATTGGCTAAACGATTCTGTCGCGCTTATTAGCTCAATCAGGCATAACATGCTCCACCCTACCTCTCCATAGCCGATCCCGCAGTGCAACAACACCTTCACAGCATCAGGTGCGGGGCGTCGCTATCCAGCGTTATCGGTGGGGTCTGGCGATAAAATCGACCCTTCTTGCAGGAGCAACTAAGCTCTTTCCTGTTCCAAATGGGACAGGATGGCTACAGTCTCCAGGTCATCATGGATGTATGCCTAAGAAGAAAGCCAAGAAAGATTACGGCAAAGCAACGCTTGCCGGCGTCAAGAAGGAAATGGCGAAGCCGCGCGTGGCCAAATCCGCGCGGAAAAAGTACGCGAACCTCGCCTTGCCGGTTGCAGGGACCGAAGCAAGAAAACCGTCTAGTCGCGAAGCAGCTGAAAGTCACTTCGAGGACAAACCATTCAAGGAGTAATAAACTCAATTGGGGGCACCATCAGCGGAACCGCTGCCCAAACTGGGACATGACTAACCGAGCACAAATCTTGCTTCCAGTCGCATGATTTGCTAAAACTTGTATTAAGCGGTGACGTTATGCAGGCAATCGTGAGTTCAAGCAAAGCCAAATCCAAAATAAAACTCAAGGAAAAGCGCGCCTTCGATGCTCAAGCTTTTCTCGACTCGGCAGGGGTGGCGAGAAAAATTGTGGAGTATCGAAGATCACAGAAGGTTTACGCCCAAGGTGATCCCGCTACGAGTGTGATGTACATTCAAAGCGGCGGCGTAAAGCTCTCCGTTGTCAATGAAGTCGGCAAAGAGGCAGTCGTGGGGATACTGGGGCCCGGCGACTTCTTTGGTGAGGGGTGCCTGGCAGGTCAGCGTATTTGTATGGGAACGGCCACGGCGATCACACCCACGGCCATATTAGTCATTGAAAAAAACGAGATGATGCGCGTGCTCCACTCTGAACATGCGCTCTCCGACCGCTTTATGTCCTACATTCTTTTACGGAACATCCGAATCGAGGAAGATTTGGTCGATCAACTGTTTAACTCCAGCGAGAAGCGGCTGGCTCGGGCTCTTTTGCTGCTCGCTCGCTACGGCAAGGAATCCCAGGCGCAAAAGATGGTTCCCAAAGTATCCCAGGAGATGCTGGCGGAAATGATTGGCACAACGCGCACTCGCGTCAATTTTTTCATGAATAAATTCAGAAAGCTGGGCTTCATTCGTTACAATGGCGGGCTTCACGTCCACAATTCCCTCCTAAGTGTCGTCCTGCACGAGTAACCGCCACGTTTCGCGCCGCGGCGAGCGGCAAAATAGAGGCGGAGCCGCCCGGAATCCACAGTCACCTGGCAATTTTCCGGGCCCCATTGCGCAACCGGCCTCTCCGCGGTATAATTCTTAATATGTTGGCATGCCCCCGGAAGAACGTGCGCGTGTGCATCTGTTGTATGGGCTGTACGCGTGTGTCTTCTGGCGCGGGGAGGCTGAGCATCTAGCAAATGTTTTAGCCTCAAGGCCCTTTGATCCCACCGCCAGAAAGGAACTGGCAGGTGGGTTTTTATTTTTTGCCACGAGAGTTTCGGAAACGAATGCGAAAAGGAGATAAACAATGTCTGAGTACAAGCACCCCGAAGTTCTGGTTTCAACCGATTGGGTCGCTCAAAACCTGAACGCCCCCAATCTCCGTTTGGTCGAAGTGGACGTCGACACCACCGCCTACGATCAGGGCCACATCCCCGGCGCGGTCGGCTGGAATTGGCAGACCCAGCTCCAGGACAACATCCGCCGCGATCTGATCGACAAGTCCACTCTCGAAAAGCTTCTTGGCACCTCCGTCATTTCCAACGACACCGCCATCCTCCTCTATGGCGACAATAACAACTGGTTCGCTGCCTACGCCCTCTGGCAATTGAAGTACTACGGTCACAGGGATGTCCGCTTGATTAACGGCGGCCGCAAGAAATGGCTGGAAGAGAAGCGCCCCCTCACGAAG
>WNGE01006029.1_pt1 | contig 13578 bp, 11 predicted proteins | sample 5400651 | NCBI WGS metagenome assembly WNGE01 (sample SAMN13153370, study PRJNA577476) | soil metagenome | isolation source: 60 cm soil or saprolite under grassland replicate 2 | place: USA:California | collected 2016-06-15 | reverse complement strand
CGGGACCACAACCCTGATCGTCCCACCCGCAACAACGCACAGCCCGCCGCCACGCCGGACAGCGTCTCACCAGAATTTCGCAAGCGAAACGACGGCGAAAAATCCGCGAGAAAGCGAAAAGTAAAATGAGATCCTACAAGACGGCTCAGACCGCCGGGGCCGGCCGCGCGAACCCCACCAAATCGGGGCTGTTTACCGGTTCCTCGCGCACGGTCTCACCGGCCTGGGGAGCGTCGATCATCGTCTCACGGCTGGTAAGGATGCCCACATGACCGGGGGCGGTCATGGTGCCGTCGGATCCGGCGAAGAACACCAGGTCGCCGGGCTGCTGGCGGCCTTGCGGGATGTGGGGTTCGGCCGCCCATTGCTGCTGGCTGGTGCGGGGGATGGCGATCCCGGCGGCGCGGTAGGCCATCATGGCCAGCCCGGAGCAGTCGAACGCGTCCGGCCCGGTCGCGCCCCACACGTACGGCTTACCGAGTTGCTGTTCGGCGTAGGAGATGACTTTCCCTGCGACCCCGGGAGGCGGCGGCCCGGCGGCGGCCTGGGCGCAGCCGGGATTTTCTGCGGCGGTGAGCGCGGCGGCGCCGCCGCGGGTGTAGCGGGCGGCCCAGGCCAGCACGGTGGTGACGTACCGCTGGTCGTGGTTGTAAGCGAACAGGGCGCCGGGAATGTCACGGGGGGCGCCGTGGGCTTTGAGGTAGAGGGCGGCGGCGGGGATGGCGTCGGCGGGGTCGTAGACGCTGGCCTGGCCGTCGTGGTCGCCGTCGATGCCGTACCCGCCGGTCTTCTCCTTCGCGGGGTGGACTGGGGCTCCGCCCCAGGTGTTGCCGGCCGCACCGCTGACGCCGATCTGCATCGGCCCGGCCGCCCCGGCCGCGTTGGTCCCGGAGCGCACGCCAGCGGCGGCCGACCGGCCGTGATCGGACTCGGCTTCGCCGATGCCGGCGAGCACCGCCCAAGGGATGCTGGTCTGCCGCCCCGCCTGCTGGTAGAGGGCCAGATAGGAAGGCGGAATCGTGGCGGCTTGGCCGCTTGCCGGGGCCTGGGCGCCGCAGGCAGCCTGCCCGCCGATGATCCCGGCGCCCGCGCCCACCAGCACCACGGCGAGCAGCAGCAACACGAGAGCGGCGGCGATGGCAGCGCCGGCCTGGGCCGAGCCGCGGTCACTGCCCAGCCGCGGCACCTGCTGCTCCTGCTCCGGTGTCGCCCGCGGCGGCGGGTTCGATGTCGTACGCCGCCCACCCGCTATCAGTGCGGGTGACGGTGACCGCGAACACATCGGTGCGGGTGGCCTGGCCGGTGGCGGTCTGGCGGACGTGGACGGTGAAGATGACCGAGGCGGGGGTGAGGTCGCGGGCCCGCTCGGCCACCACCTGGCTGCTCTCGGCTGCGCCCGGTGGCCCGGCTGCGGGGGTGGTGGCGGCGCGGGTGAGGGCGCCGGTGAGCGGGCGGGTGGCCATCGGGGCCAGCCGGGCCAGCCACGCGCCCGGGGGTTCGCCGGGGCGGTGGGTGGTGTAGGCGGCGGCGAACCGGGCGGCCAGCGCGGCGGCGGCCTGTAGCTGGGTGGGGCTGACCGGCAGCAGCGCGGCGAGGCCCGCCGTCGCAGAAGCGGCGGGGCGAGGGCGGGTGGCGGGCGGTGAGGGCTGGGGGCGCGCGGAGCTGGGCAGCAGGGCGCAGCCCGCGCACCCTGCCGTGATCGCGGCGGCGGCGAGAGCGCCGAGGCCGCGGTGGGCATGGGTGATCATCGGGGGTCACCTCCGGGAAGACGCGAGGAGCTGAGGGTTCCGGCCGGGGCAAAGCGCCGGGCGGAGCCCGGCGTTGCCATGGCGGGACAGGTACGCGATGGCTGTGGTCAGGCGGCAGCGGGCGGCCTGCGGGTGCGGTAGCCCGGAGCCGGGGGCGGCGTGGGGGCGGGGGGATGCCACGGCAGCCCGGGGCTGGCCGGGCCGGTGTCCCCGGGCCCGCCCGGGACGCCGGAATGCCCGGCGGCGGGTGGCGGGCTGCCCAGAGCCAGAGGCCAAGCGGCGCCAAGCTGGGCGAGCCGCAGCCGCGGCCCGGATCTTCCGGCGGGCAGCCACACCGCGCCCGTGGGCCCCTCCGGGCTGGTGAGGGCGGGGGTGGCGGTGGCGACCGGCACGGTGGGGATCATGCCGCCGCTGTCGCCGGTGAGGCGGGTGTGCAGGGCGGCTTCGCGGCGCGGCGACGGCAGCCAGAACAGCACCGGGGTGACGATCCCGGTGCGCGCGGCCAGCATCCGGTACCCGGTCAGCTTGGCCACCAGCCGGGGCAGGTCTTCGCTGCCGGTGTCGTACTCGAGGAAGAAGTCGGCCTCCGCGACGCCGCCGGGGGCGGGTTCGCGCCAGCGGCCGTAGCCGTCGGGGCGGGCCAGGTCCCCCCACAGGGCGGCGCAGCGCCGCTCGGACCACCAGCACGAAAGTTCCCCGTGGCCGCGGCGGGCGCACGCGGCCAGCGCGGTGAAGAACCCGTTCATCCCAGTGGTATGAGCGAGCTGCGGGGTGAGGGCGATGGCCAGCGCCCGGTCGCGGCGGTAGCCGAGCTGGGCGGGGGTGAGGGCGTCTTCGGCGGCCAGCACCTGGGCGCCGGCTTCGCCGAGGACGAAGTGCAGCGGCGCCGACCCCACGGGGATGAGCGGGCGGAACCGGTCGACGGCCCGGAACCGGTGCAGGGTGAGCAGCCGCATCGTGGCGGCGCGGGTGGCGCCGAAGGCGAGCTGGGTGATCTGGGGCGTGGTGAGGACCCGGTGTTCGTGCAGCATGCGCAGCAGCCACCGGTCGCGGGCGGTCAGCCGCCCGGCCAGGGCGGCGAGCAGTTCGGGGGTGCAGGCCAGCCGCCCTGGCCGCAGCCCGGGGACGGCGGCCTGTCTGGGGGATGGGGACATGGCGTTCACTCCTTGGGTGCGGGTTGCGGCGAAAGGCGGTGCTTGCGCCGCCGTACCGGCGCGGCACCGGTGTCGTGCGGCCGGCGGGACGTCACGCGGCCGGGGGCAGGCGGCGCGGGTCGGCGCTGAGGGGGCCCGCGGCGGGCAGGCTTTCCTGGGGGTAGCTGGTCTTCGCGCCGTAGGTGGCGCGGGCGGTGCGGCGGATCAGCCGGGCCCGGCCGGGGACCGCCGACGGCAGCGGCTGGGTGCGCAGCGTGAACGCCGGCGCCTCGGCGCTGCCCGCGACCAGCCGGGCCGCGGCCTGATAGGCACCCAGATGCGACAGGTCGTGCGCGGTCAGCACGGGGGCGGTGTGGCGTTCCAGCGCGCGGGCGTCTTCGGGGCTGGCGGTGAAGATGACCTGGGAGCGGGCGTTGGCGGAGATCCCCTCGCGCAGGTCCGGCGGGAGCTGGGCCAGGTTTTGGTGCGCCATCACCACGGCCAGCCGGTAGGCGCGGGCCTCGGCGAGCATGTCCTCTAGCGGGTAGGGCAGGTTCAAAAAGTTCTGGCATTCGTCGACATACAGCCCGGCGTCGGGGCGGGCGTGCTGGGGCAGGCTAGCGCGGCGGGAGGCGGCCTGCCAGGTCGCGGCCACGATGAACGAGCCGAGCAGCCGGGCGGTTTCCTCGCCGAGGATCCCTTTGGGCAGCCGGGCCAAAAGCAGCCCGCCATGGTCGAGGATGTCGCGCATGGTGAAGGTGGACGGGCCGGCGGCGATGGCCTGGCGGACGAACCGGCGCAGTAGAAACGCCCGCAGCTTGTTCATCAGCGGCCCGATCGCCTGCGCCCGCGACGCCTCCGACAGCGGCTCGTACCAGCCCCAGAAGCCGTTCAGCACCGGGTCTTTGATGGCGCGGGTCACCCGGTGCCGGTAGGCGCCGGAGCCGAGGAGGGCGGGGATGTCGGCCAGGGTGACCTGGCCGGAGCCGGGCGGGACCGATTGCAGCAGGGTGAGGCAGGCGGCGCGGAAGATGTCGTCGGTTCTTGGTCCCCAGAAGGCGGCGAAGATGCGGCGGAAGATCCCGGTGATGTTGTCGGTGATCACATCAACGTCCGCGCCGGACGGGTCGCCTTGCAGCACGTTCAGGCACGGCGGGGCGCCCCGGCCGGCGGGGTCGAACAGCACCACCCGGCCTGCCATTTCTTCGGGCAGGCGGGGGAGCAGGTCGGTGACCGCGTCGCCCTTGGGGTCGATGAACACCGCCCCCCGCCCGGCCTGGGCGTCGGCGAGCAGCTGGGCGAGCAGGAGGGTGGTCTTCCCGGCGCCGGTGGCGCCGATGATCCGCATGTGGTGCCGGGCGTCCGGCACGCTGATCGCCACCGGCCGGGGTGTTCCGGTGTCCGCCATCCCGAGGGGTCGGGCTTGCGGGCCGGGGGTGGGGATGGCGGGCGGTGGGGGGACGGCGCGGGCGCCGGCGCGGGTTATGCCGGGCACTGCCGGGTCGGCGGGCAGCCGGGCGAGGCAGGCCAGCTCGCCCACTGAGAGCAGGCCGCCGGTGCGGAACCGGCGGGCGGTGATTTCGGCGGCCGGGTGGCGCAGCCGGCGGCGGGCCAGCCAGTTCCGCCCTGCGTACAGCGCGGTGGCCGACGCGAGGGCGTGCGCCTGGCCGCGCAGCCGCCCGCGGTTGGCCGGGGCGGTGGTGGCGGCGACGGCGTAGCGGATCTGGGTGTCCCACTGCGGCCCGGCCGCCTTCACCGTGGCGGCCCGCAGGTCGGCGGATATCTCCGGGTCGGAGCGGGCGGCGGCGCGGCGGGCGGTGGGGGGCGGGCCGCCGGGGGTGAGGGCGTCCAGCAGCCGGGAGGACGGCCGGGCGGGCTGGCCATAGCGGAGCTGCCGGGTGGCGCGGCGGGCCCGGCGCAACCGGGCCCCGGTGGCGGGCCGGGCCAGTACCTGCACCACCGCATGCTCACCCGGGGCGAGCCCGGCCCCGGCGGCGGCCAGAGCGCGCAGCGGGTCGGCGCCGTGCTCGGTCTTCAGCGGCAGGATCTCCGGGCGGGCCAGCCGCAGCGTCCCCCCCGTCGCCACGGCATTATCTGGGAGTGGCGGGGCGGCGGGGGCGGTGATGGTGTGCGCGCCGGGCCAGGCGGCCTCGATGGCGCGTTCGGCCATGCCCGGGGGTGCGGTGCCGGGTACCCACAAGCTGATGGTCATCCCGGCGGGGGTCCAGGTGTATTCCCAGCCGAGATGGGGCTGGCCGTGCCAGAAGCGGGCCCACGGGGGGCGCATCAGCCCGGCCAGGTTCCCCCACAGCGTCTCACCCCCCGCGGCGTCGGCTTGCGGCGGTGCCAGGACGGTCACGGTGCGCGCCCCGGCGGTGAAGGCGGCGTGCTGGCGGCGGCGCAGCCACACCCGCGCGGCCAGCACCGCCGCGGCTGCGGCGAGCAGCAGCGGGCCCGCCCACGGCCCGTAGGCCACCACAACGGATAGCGCCGCGTGCGCGAGCCGGGCGAGGATCTGGGCGGGGTGGGTGAGGAACCGGCCGACCGGGCTGTCACCAGGGCGGCCCCCGCCGGTGACGGCGGGCAGGCTGATGGCGCTGAACGGCAGGGTCATCGCATGTTCTCCCGTTGATTTCGGTGCCGCGGTCAGTGCTGGGCGGTTTCGTCGCCGAAGTAGGCCGCCACGTCCTGACCGGCGGCGGCAGCAGTCTCTGTGGTCGTAGTGGCGAGGGTGGCCAGGAACTCTGGGGACGTCGTGGCGAGCTGGTGTTCGAAGTCGCTGGCCACGGCCCGGAACGCGACCCGGTCGGTGGCGCTGGCCGCCAGCAGGCCCTCGCCGCGCTGGGCCGACAGCAGGAATTCGCGTTCCCCGGCCGACAGCCGGAACGCCTCGGTGATCAGGTCGATGGCCTGGGGGGCTTGGCGCAGCAGGATCTGGGTGGCGGCGTTATTGATGACGGCGCGGCCGAGGTCGGAGCCGAGGACGTCTTCGGCGTCCTGGGTGACCACCACCAGCCCGGCCCAGTGTTTGCGGGCGGCCTTGGCCATCCGGAACAAGAACTGCGCCCCGTCGTGCTGGCGCAGCAGCAGCCACGCCTCGTCCACCACGACCAGCCGGCGCCTGCGGTCAGCCGGGTCGGAGACCCGGCGCCAGATCGCGTCCAGGGTGAGCAGCACCCCGGCGGTTTTCAGTTCGTCGGGCAGGTCGCGCAGGCTCCACACCACCAGGTGCCCGTCCGGCCGGGTGGTGGTCGGCCCGGCGAACATCTGACTGTGGGTGCCCTCGGTGAACGGCACCAGCCGGGCCGACAGCTCCCGCCCGGCAGCCTCGCCGCCCGTGCGCAGGACGGCGGCGAGGCCGGCCAGCAGCGGGGCGGGCCGGGCCCAGGTGCGCGGGTCTGATGTGATCCCCGCCTGGTGATAGCAGCCCATGATGGCCTGGTCGAGGGCGGCGCGCTGCGCGGCGGTGGGCGGTTCGCCGAGCAGCACGGCCAGGAAGGTATGCAGGAACAGGGCGCGGCGCATCAGCCCGTCCGGCCGGACCCGCGCCGGGTCGCGCACGGCCGGCAGGTCGAACGGGTTCAGCCGCACCCCGTCGGCGCCGAGGTGGACGTAGGCGCCGCCCACCGCGGCGGCGAGGCGGGCGTATTCGTCTTCGGGGTCGACGACCGCGACCTGCACCTGCTGGTAGAGGGAGCGCAGGATGTCCAGCTTGGATAGGTAGCTTTTCCCGCCGCCGGACCGGCCCAAGATCACGCTGTTGTGGTTGTCCTGGGCCCACCGGTCCCAGCAGACCACTCCGGCGGAGGCGGCGTTCAGCCCGTACAGCACCCCACCTTGGGTGGCGGGTGTGGCGGGATCGCGGGCGGCCAGGTCGGGGGAGGCGAACGGGAAGCTCGCCGCAAGGGCCTGGGTGTCGAAGGCGCGGCGCAGCCGCAGCCGGTCGGTGGCCAGCGGCAGGCTGGTGATCCAGCCCTGCAGGGTGCGGAAGGTCGCCGGAACCGTTTGCAGCAGCAGCGACTCGGCCAGCGTCCGCACAGCCGTGACCTCGGCGGTGAGCTGTTCCTCGGCCGGGGCGTACACCGTCAGATACAGCCCGGCGCGGAACAGGCGGCCGTCGCCGCGGGCGATCCGGTACGCCAGGTCGCGGGCGTCGTCGGCGGCGGCCTCGGCGTCGGGGTCGTCCAGGCGGCCCATTCCGGCATCGCTGCGGCGGCTCGATTCCAGCCGGGCGCGCTGCTTGCGCAGCTGGGCGGCGGCCACGGCGGGCGGGACCGGCTCGATATGAACGGCGACGTCGAGCCGGCCGGGGTAGCTGGCCAATGGTTCCAGCCAGCCCGGCCCGACCTCGGACGGGTAGCCGGTCACCGCCAGGGTCGCGGCCCACCAGTCCCCGATCCGCAGATACCGGGGTGCGACCTCGACACTGCCCGGCCCTGTCACCACGTCCGCGGCTGCTGATGGCCCTGCGGGGCGCCGGGGGCGGGTCGGGCGCCAGCCCATCACGCATCCCCCGATTCACGGGCGGCACTAACAGCGTGCCCATCGGCGGCCGGCTGCTGGTCCGGCGCGCAGCAGGCGGCCAGCACCGCAGCGGTTTGGAGACCGTCGAGTGGGGTCACCGCCAGATCGGCGGCGGCCAGCGCGCGGGCGGCGTCCCCGATCCGCCGCCACGCCCGCCCCGCGGTCGGCTCCCGCACGGCGACCAGCACTTGGCGGGCGAGCAGGTCCCGTTCGGCGGTGAGGTGGTCCAGAAAGGCGGCGTGGCCGAGCGCGGCCCGCTCTAACGCGGGGTGCGGCAGCGCGGGGGCGTCGTGCCGGATCCCGGTGGCCATGGCGGACAGGTCCACCCGGTGCGCGCGGATGAGGATCTGCGCCGGCTGCTGGAGGGAGTTGAGCCAGCGGCCGAACGCGGCCACAAGGGCCTGCTGTTCGGCGGGGGTGCGCAGGGTGAAGTTCACCGTGGAGGCCGCCGCGACCGCCACCGCCCCCTCACCGTTGCCGAGTTCGGCCGGCCCAGCCGGGTGGATGGCGGCGGGCGGCAGCCGCAGCGGCGCCGGCAACGGGGCGGCCTGTGCGGCCACGGCGGGGTCGGCCCACGGCGGGGGTGGGTGGATGCCCTCGGGGGCGGGGACCAGCCGGCGGGGAGCGCGGGCCTGGCGCAGCGCCGCGAGGGCGAGCCGGTCCAGGCTGAGCCCGTCACGCCGGCCCAGTGCCAGCAGCACCGCCGCCAGCGCGATTGGGGCGGCGGCGCCGGCGAACACCGCGGGCGGCACGAGCCGGCGGGTGGCCAGCCAGGCCAGCCACACCACCACCCCGGTCAGGGCCAGGATCGCGACCTGGCGGGCGGTGAGATCGCCGAGCAGCCGGTCCTCGCGGTCCACGTCGGCTGGGATGCGGATCGCAAACTGCTCCTCATTCCGGACGCTGGGCGGGTTCATCGGTGTGCCTCCAGGCAAGCGATGTCAGGGCGATGGCGTGCCGCCAGAACCGGAGCCCGGATTGGGGCCGCGACGGTGTCCCGGTCTGTGCTGCGGCCCAGGTGACGGGCCGCTGGGCGTAGTGCCGCCGGGGCGGCGCCCGCTGGTCGCCGCTGCGCTGCGCGGCGGCCGGGCCTGGCCCGATAGGGCGGGGGCGATGCGGCGCAGCACCGCGGCGGCGAACACGAACCGCACCGCCGATCGCAGCGGGCTGCGCCCGCCGGCCGACCACACCCGCCGGTAGATCCAAAACGGGATGCGGACCAGGATGTACAGCAGGCATAGCAGCTGCACCCCCTCGAACGTGGCCGTCCCCGCATCCCCCAGCCGACCCACGATGAGCGGCGCCCACTGCTCGGTGAAAAACACCCGCATCGCGGCCACCAGCACCAGCGCCTGCGCCGACTGGATCAAGAGGATCCCGGCGAAGGCGCGCCACCACCAGCGGGCGATCCCCTCGGTCTGCGGCAGCGCGTGGCAGGCCAGCGCCAGCGGGGCCATCGCCACCAGCACCACGGTCAGCATCAGCCGGGCGACGTAGATGATGGCCAGCACCAGCACCAGCGCGACGGCGAACAGGGCGAGCAGGATGAAGAACATGCCGCCTTCGCCGATGACCCGCTCGATCAGGCTGCGCAGCATCGCCCCCGCCGCGGCCGGGTTCAGCCCCTGCCCCGCCAGCGCCACCGACAGACCGTCCGCCAGCTCGATCGCCTTGCCGGTGAACAGCAGCGACAGGTTGGCGGCGAGGAAACCGACGACCAGGCGGGGGGCGATGTCTTTGATCGCGTAGGAGGTTTGCAGACTCTGGTGGCTCATCACCACGATCCCGCCGGCCAGCACCAGCAGCACATAGGCCGCGTCGGCGATCGCCAAAGATCCGGCCCACAGGCCGCGCACGGTGGCGAACCCGCCGACTTGGGGGGTGGACAGCAGCGTCTGGCCGAGCAGCGCGAACAGCGGGTTGACCGCCGACTTCACCAGATTGGCGAACCAGGAGTCGATCGCATGCCCGACCTGGCAGCCGACATCGAAAAACCCGCACCCGGGCGCGGTCGGCCGTGCCGGCTGCAGCGGTTGCGCGGGCGCTGCTGCCGCTGCCAGCACATGCGGCGGGGCGGCTGCCGGGGTGAGTCTGGGGGCGGCGGCCGTCACGGTCGGCGGCGGGGCGGCGGCGGCGCCCGGGGCCCCGAGCATGGTCACGGCCAGCACCGCGCCAAGAACAGCCGCCAGCAGGGCGAGGGCGAGCGCGGGCAGTAGCCGGCGGCGGGCGGCTGCGGTCGTGGCGGGCATCAGCCGCCGACCAGGGACTTCAGCACGGTGACGATGACCGGGGCCAAGATGGCCAGGCCGTAGCCGATCGCGGCGGACTTCAGCGCGGTCTTGGCCTTCTCCACCTCACCGGGGTCGCCGCCGGCCATCAGGTACCTCAGCCCCCCGATGGTGAGGAACAAGGTGGCGACCCCGGCCAGGATGCCGACGATCCACGTGGTGGTGGAGGTGATCACCTGGGCGATGGTTTTGGCGGCCAGCACCCCGCCGGTGCCCGCGAGCGCGGGCGGCCCGGCAGCGAGCACGATGACCGCGAGGGCCGCGGCGGCGGCCAGGCCGGTGACGGCCGTACGCTGGCGGCGGCCCGGCGGGGCGCCGCCGCGCCGCGGGGGGCGGCGGCGCGTCCGGGGCGGGCTGAGCCTCATGGCGTGGCTTCCTCCTCCTTCAGGGGCGATCAGGCGGGGCGGGGGCCCGGGGCCGGGCGCGGGGCGGATTCCTCCCTTCCGGGTGGGCTGTGGGTGAGGTGTCAGCGATCGGCGGCAGACGGTCCCGGGCCGCCCGGCAGGTGTGGCCGGGCGGGAATCCCCCCGCACTAAGAGAAATCCGGATTTTGAGGGCGTTTTTGACGCGGGCCGCTTAAAAGTTCCGGGTCGGCCAGTTCTCCCCGGTGGAGAGCACGCACCAGCTTGGCCTCGGCGCGGGCCCGGCGGTGGCACAGCGAGCTGTGGCTGGTGCCGAGTTCTTTGGCGATGCGGGTGAGCCGGACACCCTCGAGCCGGTTGCGGCCGATCAGCCCGGCCTCGGCGGCGGTGAGCACGCTGCGGCGCACCGCCGCGGCGAGCACGAAATCGGGATGCCCCCACGGCATGGCCGGGCCGTCGCAGGACTCGTTCAGGCCGCGGCGGCGCGCCGCGTAGGCGGCGTCGGCGTAGGTCAGCGCCTGCCCGGCGCGCCAGGCCGCCCAGCACAGCCGGGACGCGAGCGGGACCTGGTCGAGGTCGCCGGGGTCCAGGGCGCGCATCGCCGCCAGGAACCCGGTCAGCACCTCGGTCTGCAGATCTTCAATGTCGCCGCAGTACGCGCTGGCCAAGGCGGCCACCGCGCGGCGCAGCCCCGGCATGGCGACCCCGGTCAGCCCGATCACCCAGGCGGGGGCGCCGCTGTGGGCGCGGCGGACCAGTTCGGCCCAGACCTTGTTGCGCGCGGCTGGGCGGGTGGCCGGGTGCAGGAGCAGCGCCTTGAGTTCGCTGAGCGGCATCATCCGGTCCGGCAGGCCACCGGCGACGCGGGCGGGGTTGAGCGCCAGCGGTCGCGGCCCGGTCGTCAGCAGCCGGAACGCGGCGTCGGCGGCGTCCAGCGGGCCAAGTCCGTACCCGTCCGGCCCGGCGGTCTCCGGTGCGGCCGGGACCGCGCCCGGGCTTGTGGGTGCCATTGCGGCGGGGGTTTCCAGGTGGCGCATGAGCGGCTCCTCGCGTGTATTGCGGGTGTTTCCGCCCATGGAGCCACACGGCATTTACTTTTCATGGACCTGCGATATCCCTCGCACTGACCTTTCATATACCTGGCATGTACCTGCGATATACCTGGCATGTACCTGAGCGCAAATCTGGCGTTTTTGGCCGCGTCCCCAGGCCCGTCCCTCCGGTACGCCGGCCAAGACCCGCTGAAGTGCCGATTGCCTGCGGTTTCACCCCGCCAGGTACATCGGAGGTCTATCGCAGGTCCACGCCAGGTACATGCCGCGAAAGGGCGCACCGAACTCACCCCGCAGGCGTCTTTGTGAAATGCGTCACATCCGAGCTGGATTCGCGGGGGCCGGAAAAATATTCAGCGCCGGGCGTCAAAAGCAGGCCCGCAAACCCGATTTCTTTAGTGTCAGCGATTTAACCGTGGCCGCGGGGCGCCCACCGCCTCATGCCACAGCCAGCCGCCATTCCCAGCCCGCCACACCGCGGCCATGTGGGCCCGCCCGCCGCCGGGGCCGGCACCTGCATGGGGGTGCCGAGGACCATCTGGCCCGCCATCCCGCCGCCACCGCCCTGCCCCGGCACAACCCCCGCCACGCCGTGCCCGCACCGGTTCACCACCCAGGCGGCGGCGAGGATCGTCACCGCCTTCTCCAGCCCCGGTGACCTCGTCGTGATTCCCGCCGCCCGCACCCCCGCGTTCATCGAGGCCGCAGCCGCCGAAGGCCGGCGGGTCCTCGCCGTATGCGGCGGCCCGGCCCAGGCCGCCCACCTGGCCCGCGGCCTCGCCCCGGCCCGCCAGGCTCTCGCTACCCTGCGGCCCAGCGATCCCGGCCTGCTGCTGCACGCCGCCAGCCCGCACGCCGCCAAGGCCGCGCTCGCCGTCACCACCTCCTGCGCCACCCCCGGCTGCCCGCCCCCCGGCAGCGACAGCGCAGGCTCAGATCCGGATCCGGGCCTGCTGTATGCGGCCTGCCAGCGGGTGCTGCGGCCCGGCGGCCTGCTCGCCGCCGTCACCAACGCGGTAAGAGAACCCGGCCAGCCCGGCGAGGTGATCGCGCACGCCCGCGCCGCCGGGCTGGTCTACACCCAGCACATCATCGCCGTGCACGCCGCCATCCACACCAGCCGCCTCGTGCCCGCCGCAGACGCCACCCTCACGCTCCATCCCGGCGCCGCGACGGCGCATCTGCCCATCCACAGCGACGTGCTGCTGTTCGCCGCGCTGGGAGGCCCCCGCCATGACTGACGTCCATCCCGCCCGCGCCGCCCGGAGCCGCCGCACCGCCCACCGGGGCACATTCGCGGCAGAAAGCGGCGAGTTGCTGCTGTCGGTGTGGCCCACCGCCCAGCGCGACGCCCGCGCCCAGCGCCGCGGCCGCTACCTGCCCGCCGCCATCGCCCACCCGGCCAAGATGCTGCCCGCCATCGCCGCCACCGCGATCACCCGCTACACAAAGCCCGGGGACCTGGTCGCCGACCCGATGTGCGGCATCGGCACCACCTTGATCGAGGCCATCCACCTCGGCCGCGATGGCATCGGCGCCGAATACGAGGCCCGCTGGGCGGAGCTGGCCGCCGCCGGGATCACCCACGCCCACCGCCAGGGCGCCACCGGCGCCGCCGAGGTGATCTGCGGCGACGCCCGCCAGCTCACCCAGCTCCTGCCCGCCCGGGTGCACGGCCGGGTGGCGCTGGTGGTCACCTCCCCGCCGTATGGGGCGAGCGTGCACGGCCACGTCCGTGCCCAAGCCGGCGGGGTGGTCAAGTTCAACCACCGCTACAGCCGCGACCCCGCCAACCTCGCCCACCACGGCCTCGACCAGCTCATCGACGGCATCACCCAGATCCTCACCGGCTGCGCCGCCCTGCTGCGCCCCGGCGGAATCGCGGTGGTCACCGCCCGGCCGTGGCGGCACCGCGGCGAGCTGGTCGACCTGCCCAGCGCCGTCATCGCGGCCGGCCGCGCCGCCGGGCTGACCCCCGTGGAGCGGTGCGTCGCGCTGCTGGCCGGGCTCAAAGGCGACGAACTGGTGGCGCGGCCGTCGTTCTTCCAGCTCGACAACACCCGCAAAGCCCGCGCCCGCGGCGAACCCTGGCACCTGATCACCCACGAAGACGTCCTCGTCTTCCAGGCGAGGCTGAAGCAGGCCGGAACCTGGGAGCGGGCCGCATGACCGCGGCCACGCCGTTGCGGATCGGCGGCCTGTGCCCCAAGCCACCCGGTTCCGGCCGGGGTTCCCGAATGTCGTGTGCTGGTGAGGCGGCACCGCCGCACCAGGTCACTCTTGCGCTCATACCGCATCGCGGGCCCCTGGTTCCCGGCCGGATCGTGGCTCGGCTAGCCCGAAGTTACGGGGACTCCGAGTAGCACTTCTGTGCCTGACCAGGCACGCGAGCCCTCTGGCGGCCTCATAATGTAGCCAGGAAAATCTTGGAAATATACTGACGTTCAGGGCGTATTCCGATATGATCGGTG
>WNGE01006028.1_pt1 | contig 13582 bp, 9 predicted proteins | sample 5400651 | NCBI WGS metagenome assembly WNGE01 (sample SAMN13153370, study PRJNA577476) | soil metagenome | isolation source: 60 cm soil or saprolite under grassland replicate 2 | place: USA:California | collected 2016-06-15 | reverse complement strand
ATGATCGAGGATCAGCTAACCTCTCGTCAGCTCGTTGAAATGTACATTCAACGTATAGACACAATCGACCAGCATGGCCCCTCCTTGAAATCAATCCTGGAAATCAATCCCGAGGCACTTCACATAGCGGAAAAGTTAGACCAGGAGCGCAAACACATAGGACCTCGAGGTCCCCTTCACGGCATTCCTATTCTTCTTAAAGACAATATCGCCACGGCAGATGCGATGCAAACAACTGCAGGATCGCTCGCCCTGGTAGGCTCACGCCCACCACGCGATGCCTTTGTGGTGGACAGACTGCGCAAAGCGGGAGCAGTCATCCTGGGCAAAACAAATCTCAGCGAATGGGCAAACTTTCGCTCCACTGCCTCATCGAGCGGGTGGAGTGGCCGTGGAGGGCAAAGCCTTAATCCCTATGTGCTGGATCGCACGCCTTGCGGTTCAAGTTCAGGATCAGCAGTAGCTGTCGCCGCCAATCTAGCCGCCGCATCATTAGGCACTGAAACGGATGGCTCGATCCTCTGTCCAGCTTCGTCAAATGGGGTCGTTGGTATCAAGCCGACTGTTGGTCTCACCAGCCGCGTTGGAGTCATTCCCATCGCACATAGCCAGGACACTGTTGGCCCATTTGGTCGCACCGTATCCGATGCTGCTGCCCTGCTCGGAGCTTTGACCGGTGTTGACCCGTGCGACCCCGCCACACGGGAGAGCGCAGGCAAATTCTATACCGACTATACGCAATTCCTGGACCCCAACGGCCTGCGTGGGGCGCGCATTGGCGTCGCCCGCCAGACATTTTTTGGCAACAATACAAAGTCTGACGCAATAGCCAGCAGAGCTATTGAGCAATTGCGCGAGCTGGGAGCAGAGATCATCGACCCGGCGGACATCCCGACGGCCAAACAAATGTCCTCGTCTAATGCGGAAATGGTCGTACTGCTCCACGAATTTAAGGCCGATCTCAACGCCTACCTGGCCGAACTTACCGAATCGCCGGTTCGCACTCTCGCAGACATCATCGAGTTCAACATTGCACACGCTGAAGAAGAGCTTCCTTACTTCGGTCAAGAACTCCTCCTGATGACCCAGGAAACCACCTCTCTCGCCGAGCCTATCTATCTCGAAGCCCTCGCTGAGAACCGCCGCCTCTCACGTGAAGAAGGCATCGACCTGGTCATGGACACCTGTAATCTGGATGCCCTCGTCATACCTGGCGGCATCCCGCCCTGGCGCATCGACCTCATTAATGGAGATCACTCTGTAGGCGGCAGCTCGCAACCCGCTGCACTGGCAGGTTACCCCGCCATCAGTGTCCCCGCGGGATACACCTTTGAACTTCCCGTGGGTCTGACCTTTATCGGCAGAGCCTATAGCGAACCAACATTAATCAAACTCGCCTACGCCTTCGAACAAGGCACCAGGGTCCGCCACGTCCCCCGCTATCTACCCACAACGCCATAACCAATTCAAAAACCTACTCCTGCAAGACTTTGCTGGCGAATGACATTGTGAATCGTCTGAAGATCATGCAGCGACCGAGTCTTGCAGACCAGGATGCCATGCCAAGCGTGCGAAATTGGAACGGCGTGTTGTGCCACGAGGCGTCTGGGTCAAAACGGCATCAATGCGCACCAGGTTGATCGCCACAGCGGTCAAGATATGTTGCAAATGGGTCTTGTGCAAACCGTCATAGCGCGCCCGCCGCAGGCCCATGCTGCGAACCCCTTGCGAAAGGGTGCCCTCAATGCCTGCGCGCGTGGCATAGCGCTGGCGAAAGGGGAGCGTCTCCTGCTCCTGGCGGCGGGCGAGCAACGCCTCCTGGGCAGCGTGGGGACGCACGTGCAGCACGCGACCGGCCGTCTGAGAGCGGGTACAATCCGTGCGGCACGGGCACGTCGCACAGGTCGTGCGCGCAAAGACGATCTCAATGCGCTCTGGATCACGCAGAGGCGTCCAGCGAGCACTCTGCTGCCCTTGCGGGCACGTGGCACAGCTGGCTTGCCAGTCGATCTGGAAGTGGGCGGCATCGAAGCCTTTGTCCGCTTTGGCTTGCCAACTATTGTCGGACAAGACCGGACCCACCAGTTTGATGCCATAGTCCAGTTGACTGCTGACCAGCAGTTCGGCATCGACATAGCCGGTATCCACGATCTGGTCCTGCGGTAGCAGGTTCGCCTGAGCCAGTTCCTCTTGAATTGTCGCCGTCACCTCCACATCTTGCACATTGGCAACCGTGGTTTGCACCTGCACGATGAGGTGAGGCACTTCAGGAGTCTCCGGGCTCTGGGCATCACACGTCTCCGTCAGGTGGACTTTGTAGCCCAACCAGACGGTTTCCCGCTTTTTGCCGCTGCGCGCCTCTGGATCATAGGGAGAACGCAGCACGCCCTCCTGTTCATCGGCTTGTGGCCCCGCCCGCCATGTAGCTCGCCCTTTCGAGAGATCATAGTACTGCTGCCACACCTGTCGCAGCACCTGCACACTCTCCAGCTCCTTGAGCCCAAGCGGAGCGTCGGCCCGCTCCATAGCTGCGAGCAGATGCACTCCATCCGCTCCGATTTGCTCAGCCAGGGCCGTGCGTTGGCTTTCGGCTTTGGGTAAGCGATAGTTCTCCACGCGATGACTATAGCGCTCAAACCACTCGGGGCTGATCTGCCGGACCAGCCACTCAGGAGCAAGGGCTGCGAGATCATCCAAGGCCGCTCGCAGCGTCTCTCCGACACATTCCAGATTGGAAAGCGAGCGCACGCGGGCGAGTACATGCGTGGAATCGGTGCGCTGTTTGCCCCCTGCTTTGAGCCAGCCGCGCTGCTTGCAGCGCTCCAGCAACACCTCCAGCAGCAGTGTCTCGGCTTGCCCAGCCACCAGGCGCTCACGGAACTCCGAAAGCACCGAGGCATCAAAGCCGGGATCAGCGAGTTCCAAGCCGAGAGCATATTTCCAATCAATTCGCCCTCGCACGGCTTCAGCGGCTTGCCGGTCGGTGAGTCCCTCGACATATTGCAGCACCAGCACGATGGCTAAACGCCAGGGAGCCTCGGCTGGTTGTCCACGTGAGGGAAACAAGGAGCTAAACTGCTCATCTTGATACAGGCCTCCTAATTCATCTCGCAGCCGCATCGCCAGCGATCCTTTGGGATAGGCCGCACGCGCCACGCGCATCGTTTCTGCTGGAATAGGTCCAATTTCCTGGGGATACATCGACATGGGGACCCTCCTTCTTCTCTTCGCCCTGATGAACTTGCACTTGTTCTGCTGTCCGTTCTCCCCATCTTATCATGTTTTTCCTTTCTCTACTTTTGCTTTCATTCGCCAGCAAAGTCCTGCAAAGGAGGAGCGGCCCTCTGCCTCTTAATCTGACCCACGTGACGCTTCTCTTCAATCCGGCGGCGCCGGCTAGCCGCGCTGGGGCGCGTTCGCTTTCGTGGAATCACCACCTTTTGCTCTTCCTCCAACCGTGCAGCCATCCTCTCAAACGCCATCTCACGATTGGCATGCTGTGATCTCCGTTCGGTAGCCATCACAATAATCCCGCTCGGACGATGCAACAGCCGCACCCCTGTCTCTACTTTATTACGGTGCTGCCCACCCGGCCCGCTGGCGATAAAGAACTCCACATCGCAGTCGCGCTCCAACGATTCACGGTCCGTCGGATATATCTCAGCCATTATACTATACATTCCATCTATTCCAATTTCCAGACCTGTACCGTCTCATCCCAGGAGCCAGAAGTAATACGCTTCCCATCCGGAGCCCAGCCAACCGAACGCACACCGGCTGTATGGCCGCGATACGTATACACGAGTGTACCATCAATTGCGCTCCACACTTGCACCGTCTTATCATCCCCTGCTGAAGCGATATACTTCCCATCAGGTGACCACGCCACAACATAGACAAAATCTGTGTGACCCTTATAAATGTAGAGGTGCGAGCCATCCAGCGCATCCCATACCTGCACCGTCTTATCGTCGCTGGCCGAGGCAATACGCTTCCCATCAGGCGACCACGCTACCGACCATATGTCTGTAAAATAGGGCTGATAGGTATAGAGCCGCACGCCCGTAACAGCATCCCACACCTGCACCGTCCCGTCGCTACTGGCCGAAGCAATACGCTTCCCATCAGGCGACCATGCTACGGCATGCACAAAGCCAGTATGACCCAGGTACGTGTTGGTGTGTCGACCATTCGCCGCGTCCCACACTTGCACCGTCGTATCCTGCCCCGCCGAGGCGATGTGTTTCCCGCCGGGCGACCATGCCACCGCCCATACCCAGCCGCTGTGACCGTGATAGGTGTAGTAGTGATCGCCAAAAGTCGCATCCCAAATCTGCACCGTTTTATCAAATCCCCCGGAGGCGACGCGCTTCCTATCAGGCGACCACGCCACACCGTAAACGGAATCGGAATGGCCGGAATACACGATGAGATGATCACCACTCGTCGCATCCCACACCTGGGCCGTCGCATCCCCGCTGCCTGACGCGATGCGCGCCCCATCGGGTGACCAGCCCACCGCCCATACCCAGCCGCTATGACCGCGAAATGTGTAGAGCGTTCCTACATTTGTACCCGGCGGAACATTCCTGGGCTGTATTGCTGTTTGCGATCCCAGCGGATGTGTTAGCAAGGCAATACCGCCGCCAACCACGCCCACAATAGCCGCTCCGGCCAATCCCACCAGCACAGCACGCCTGGTTATCCCCTTGTGTGGAAGCTGCGATGTCAGCGCGGTTGTCTCCTTCTCCTTCAATACGGGCGTATTCACCGCTTCCACCGCTTCCACCGCTTCCTTCTGCTCAAATGCAGGCGTAATCATCGCGGAGATTGCAGGCTTATCGGCTAACAATTCATCTGTTGATGGCTGTTGTGCCACGTCAGGCGTTGTGAAAAGAGCCGTCGGGGAGACTTCCTGTGCTTCCTGTTGTGACAGTACAATCGTCTCCGGTGAGAATGAAGCTCCTTGTTCCTGGGAAACGGGTATATCTCCAAGAAAAGTAGTCCTCGACGAGGCATTCCTGCTGGCCTCCTCCAAAGCAGCCGCGAAGGTCTGTACATCTACAAAGCGCTGCTTTGGATCCTTTGCAAGAGCCTTCATCTCCACCGCCTCGACATCGGCGGAGATCATGGGCAGTTTCTCACGTAATGAGGGCGGAGGCACCAATGTGTGCTTCACCGCGACCTCCGTAAATGCTCCCTGAAAGGGTCGCGCTCCGCTCAATAATTCATAGGTAACTACAGCAAGCGAATACTGGTCACTGGCAGTCTCCGCCTGGGCTTGAATCTGCTCCGGGGCCATGTAAGCAATGGTACCCGCCATATCCTGCATCCCCTGCGTGCTGCGATAATTTGTAGTCATCGCTACCAATGCAATACCAAAATCACTGAGTAAAACTTCATTCCTTCGACCAAATAGCACGTTCTCCGGCTTGACATCCCGGTGAATCACTTTCTGATCATGCGCGTATTGCAAAGCCTCGGCAATTTGCGTCACATAACTGACAACAGTCGGCAATGGCACAGGCACTCCTTTAGGGTGCCGCGTGCGGAGGGTGCCATTCGGGGCATAATCCACGACGAGAAAGGGAGTCGTGCCCTCTATGCCATAGTCCAGCACGCGCACGATATGAGGATGCACCAGCCGAGCAATAGTGCGCGCCTCCTTGCGAAAGTGCTCAAAATCATCGCTTGCTAACTTGGCATATAGCACTTTGATGGCAGCAGCAGTACCAAGGTAAATATGCTCTCCCAGATATACTTCGGCGAAGCCCCCCTGTCCCAACAAACGCACAAGGCGGTAGTTCCCCAGTTGCTCTCCCACGCGATCTGCCATACATACCTCCCTTCACATTCAGACTGATTCTCAATCCGGGAAGGTGTCATTACTCTACCTGCCCATTGTAGATAATTAGTCGTATAACGTCAAGGAGGTTACCTCACAAATGGAAAAGGAGTTGGTCTAATCCGCGCACCAGGCCACGCACCTCCATCACCTTGCGCGCTGCCAGCAGTGTGCCACCCACATACGGCTCGGCACTTGATCCGGCATCGTGACGAATACTCAGGCGCTCATCGGGCAGCCCAAAGATCGTTTCAAACGCAATAATATAGCCTGGCAGGCGTATAGAATGGACCTGCGTTCCGTCAATTGTCGCTCCACGTGCCGCCCTGGGACCGTGTGTTTGCTCAAGCGGAACAGTCAGTTGGTTTTGGGCCACGGTTGCCAGTGCTTCAGCCAGTTCGCGCGTCGTCCCGCTGGGTGCATCAATTTTATCCGCGCTAGCATAATCAATGATCTCCCAGGAAGGCAGATATTGGGCCGCAATCAAAGCGAAATGCTTTGCCAGGGCTGCCGTAATGGAGAAGTTGCCAGCCGCGATAACCCCCAGTTTTCGTTCCTGTGCTCTTTGCTCAATTTCCTCGTAATCGCTCGCCGTCAGCCCTGACGTACCAACGACCACCCGCACACCTTTGTCCAGCGCCGTCAGGATACGGGCCTTCACCGAGTCAGGCCTCGTGTAGTCAATGATAACATCGACCGGTGTCGCCAGAGCCTCTTCCAGCGATGCAACGATGTTCAGGCCCACCCTCCCACGACCCAGCGCCTCTCCAATATCGACTCCAGCTTTTTGGCGGGCGATCACCCCCACCAGCTGAAATTCGCTCGACGCTAAGATGTTGCCTGTCACCGCACTACCAGCCCAGCCAGTTGCACCCGCTACACACACTCTAATCACCATGGCTCCAAATCCTTTCTCTCTTATCTGTTATTCGCCCCTCCATTCTACAACTTTTCAGATGGACTCTTTGGCAACTTGCGCTCATCATATTGGAAAATGTAATATAGACTGAACTATAATAATTCACAAGCTCTGAGTAAAGCATGGCAGAGGAGAAATCGATGGCAGAAGAGAAAACCACCCCAATAGAACCACCCGCCAAAAAGCGCCGTCCCTTACATATTGCCCTTGCCTTGATCACTTTTATCTTAGGCATAGCGGTGGGCATAGCAGCCGTACTACTGCTTATACTGGCCATGTCCGGCACCAACCCCCCGATCACTACTGCGCCCCCTCAACCCGGCAATATCACCGTACAGGCTGATGCAACCTTGATTGGCCCCATCGCCGAAAAAAGTTTGCAAGACGCGGGCATACCGGGAAAGATCACCAATCTGCAGGTACAGTTTGACCCTGGCGACCAGATGACCATCACCGGTTCATACCAGTACAATGTACTGAGCGTTCCCGTAACTCAGAATATTACCATCGTGCTTCAGCCCTACGCCGATGCATGTAACCTGCAAATGCATATCCTCAAAGCCGATTATGGCAGCATTCCCGTCACCGGCTTCGCATCCATTTTTGAAAAACAGATCAATGACAAATTGCAACAGGCCATACCATCTACTGTGTTGAAGGGCAGCTACGCACTTTGTTTATCGAGCGTGAACACCCAGACAGGCAGCATCATCCTGGCCTTTTCCGCAACTCCCCTGCCCAGCTAGCCTGAAATTGCCTTTCGCAAAAAAACTTCTTCATATGATGTTGTGGATGTGGCAGCCGTCGGCTGCCATATCCGCAAGAGGGACCAGAATATCTAATCATTTCCGAAAGCTGAACGCAGGCCAGCAGCTGCATCGGTCAGAGCTTGCTTCCCCAGGTCTATCATCGCTGCCAGGCTGACAAAGCCGTGGATCGTCCCATGGTAGCGGGTAGCTTGAACCGTTACCCCTGCCTGCTCCATTTGAACCGCGTACGTTTCTCCCTCGTCCCGCAAGGGATCGTACTCGGCGGTAATCACCATTGCCGGTGGCAAGCCGCTCAGATCCCCCGCCTGGAGTGGAAATGCATAGGGATGCTTTATATCGGCCTCACTTGCAAGATAGTGATCCAGGAACCATATCATGTCATCCCTGGTGAGCATATACCCCTCGGCATTTTCCTCGAGGGAAGGGGTACCAGGCAGGTAATAATCGGTGGCTGGATAGATCAGTAATTGGTACACCAGGCTGGGGCCACCCCGGTCACGAGCCATCAACGACACGACTGCAGCCAGGTTGCCGCCTGCGCTATCGCCCCCAACGGCAACGCGTGCAGGATCACCACTGAAAGTAGCAGCATTCTCTGCAACCCACTTAGTCGCCGCGTAGCAATCCTCTGGCGCTGCAGGAAATTTGTATTCGGGGGCAAGGCGATAGTCCACCGAAACGGTAATGCAGTCCACCGTATTTGTTAACGTGCGGCAAACAGCATCATGGCTTTCGATATTGCCAATGACCCAACCACCACCATGAAAGTAGACAAGCACAGGAAATGGACCTTTCCCCTCTGGCGTGTATATGCGTACCGGGATCGTTCCCTCCGGCCCGGCTATATCGCGGTCTTCAACCTTGCCCACAGGTTCTGGTTCGCCGGCCATCACGGCCATCATAGCCATTGCCTGGCGCGCCTCTTCAACGGATTGAGCGTGTACAGGGGGCGCGCTCATAGCGGCCATCATCTCTAATACTGCCTGAGTTTGTGGATCCAGTGGCATACGTTCTTTCTCCTAATTGTCCAACGTCTCTTGTACACTTAGGCGGAAACATGTCCATGATAAGCGCTGCTGGTATACGCCCAACTTGGCCGGTGCTTCCTCAGTTGTCACCCTTGCTGCTTCCCCGGTTGTCACCCTGAGCGCAGCGAAGGGTCTCTCTCTCGGCGCCCTGTCACCCTGAGCGTAGCGAAGGGTCTGTCCCTAAGGGCCTCAAGATGCTTCGTTGCCCTCAGCATGACAGTGCCGTCCTCCTGCCGCGCCATCGCCCCTACAGCATTTGATGGGCTTTTCTTAGGTTGATACGTATTGGTCGACCCTCGCGATCGACCTGCCCGCGTCACGCATCCCATCACCCTATCTCATCTTACTAAACGGCCTCCTCAAAACGCTTCACGGTGTGAAGCGCTGAACGTATATAGTAGGGTCGACCCTTGCGGTCGACCTGGCCCTGGTCGACCTGCCGTGCTAGGGTCGACCTGGCTCGTGGTCGACCTGCCGTGGTCTCTCCATCTGCTATAATATGACTCAACACACTCAGGAGGAAAATTCCACATGAAAGCAGTCTTATGTAAAGAATACGGCCCGCCCGCAAGCCTCGTCATTGAAGATATCGCTTCTCCCACTCCTGGCAAAGACCAGGTCGTCGTCAGCGTCAAGGCTTGCGGAGTAAACTATCCAGACATCTTGATCATCCAGGGCAAGTACCAATTAAAACCGCCTTTGCCTTTCTCCCCTGGCAGCGAGGTTTCAGGCATCGTCAAAGAAGTAGGTGAGGAAGTACACATCGTCAAGGCTGGTGATCGCGTCATCGCCTTCTGCGGCATAGGCGGTTATGCCGAGGAGGTCGTCACCGAAGCCACAACACTCATCAAAATACCCGCAACCATAGATTTTCCCACCGCCGCTGGCTTTACCCTCGTCTACGGTACCGCCTATCACGCGCTCAAGGACCGTGCCCAGATCAAGCCGGGCGAGACCCTGCTCGTCCTCGGCGCCTCTGGCGGAGTTGGTCTCGCAACCGTAGAGCTTGGCAAGCTCATGGGCGCGCGCGTCATCGCCGCCGCCTCAAGTGATGAAAAGCTCGCCGCGTGCAAACAGATGGGCGCAGACGAAACCATCAACTACAGCACCGAAGATGTCAGAGAGCGCATGAAAGCCCTCACCAACGGCAAAGGCGTCGACGTCGTCTTCGATCCTCTAGGAGGCAACTTTAGCGAACCCGTCCTGCGCAGTGTCGCCTGGAATGGTCGCTTCCTGGTCATAGGCTTTGTTGCCGGCGACATCCCGCGCATCCCACTCAACCTACCCCTGCTCAAAGGCAGCTCCATCGTCGGCGTCTTCTGGGGTTCCTTTACAGAACACGAACCCCAACGCAGCCAGCAAAACCTCCAGGAGCTCCTCACCCTGCTAGCCCAGGGCATAATCAAACCCCATATCTCTGCCACCTACCCCCTCGAGCGCGCCGCCGACGCACTCAATGATCTAATGAACCGCAAAGTAAAAGGAAAAGCTATCCTGTTGACCGGCGAATAACAACCCGCGAAAAGACAGTGCGTGTTTATGAGGGAGGGCAAACACGCACTGTCTTTTCGCAGAATGGGTGCTCAAGTGCAGATTGACCCACACCGTCTTGGTCTGCGAATAAGCACCCAGCAGCTGCTTCCGCTCTGAAAGGAAACCACCAGCTTGAAGCGAATGCTAGCCTTTGGCGGGTCTGGCTTCATTACGCTCAACGAGAGACAGGTTTGTCGCTGAGTTCCCTTGTCACCCTGAGCGTAGCGAAGGGTCTGGCTTCATTACGCTCAACGAGAGACAGGTTTGTCGCTTCTCGTTGATAAGCTCAAAGGCCCGCTATGGGCTTGCACATGGCCAACCATAATCTCTGGTAACCCTTGATTGAGCGAGGCTATATTCGTGGCAACCCACTCAGCCGCTTGCCGGACAGACTCTTCCGCCCCAGCTTGCGTGTCAAAGATACTGACGGAGATAGCTTCGTCATCTCTTATTTTCAGGGCATAGTACGATATGAAGTCAGGCATCTGACTGATAATAGGCACAAAACCCCATTGAACGCGCCGCATCCACTCATCCACTGCTCCAGGGATAATGTAGTACTTACGTATCGCGATGTACATTGCTTGCTCCTTTCTGAGGGACACCTCTTGAAATTGAGAGAACGCAGCAGATAGGCGACGATGCCGTTATCGTCATTGCTCTCCAAGCTTCTCATGCTTCTATTTACTAGAGAAATTGATTTCCCCATCGCCTATATAAAGCATATCATTTACGTGCTCTCCCTACAAGCCAGGTACCTTTCTTACACAGGTAATCCAGGCCCCCTGGATTGTATAATAAAGACGTAATGTTCAACAAGTGAGCAAACAGATAGAAACAATGGCAATTTCCTTATCCGACAATCAAGTCCGCTTGTTACGCCAGCGTGCACAGCTGCTCATTCCACAGCAATCTGTTGCGATCACTGATGTCGCTCAAGTCGTGAAGGACTTATGTGGCATCCAGGCGCAGGATGCATCCGCCGCGGCGCTGGCGGTGCGTGTCCGCAGCACCGGCCTGCTGAACGATGATGTCGAGCGCGCGCGAGTGCAGGAGCGCTCTGTGATACGTACCTGGGGGCAGCGCGGCACTCTACACCTGCTGGCAACAGAAGATCTCGGCTGGCTCCTGCCGCTCTTCAGCCCCGTTTTTATTGCGGGCAATCGACGTCGGTATGTCGAGTTGGGCCTGGACGAAGATATCCTCGCGAGAGGCGTCCGCGCCATACACACTGTGCTCGCGAACAAGGGACCACTGACCCGCGATGAACTCGTCGAGCAGTTGGCCACCCACGACATCCGGCTCACCGGCCAGGCCAGGCCCTACTTCATATGGCATGCAGCACTCAAAGGTCTCATCTGTCTGGGACCTGACCGCGGCGTAAAACCGACCTACGTGCTCCTGAGCGATTGGGTAGGCCAGGGGCACCAGGTACATTCACTCTCACAAGAATCAGCGCACGCAGAACTCGCGCGCCGCTATCTCAAAGCCTACAGCCCCGCCACTCCAGAAGACCTGGCCGCGTGGTCAGGCATGCCTATGAGCACGACACGGGCAGCATGGCAACGCATCGCTGACCAACGTATTGAGGTAGAGATAGCTGACCGCCCGGCCTGGATGCTCAAAACGTACGCATCATGGTTAGACGAACCGCCCATAGATGCTCCAGTCGTTCGTCTACTGCCCGGCTTTGATACCTATTTACTAGGCTATAAGAAGAGAGACCTGCTGCTGCCTCCACAGCACGCAAAACGCATTAACGCCGGAGGTGGATTGCTCAAGCCAACGCTGCTGGTAAATGGTCGTGTGGTGGGAACCTGGAAGAGCAAGCGACAGAAAAACCGCCTGGACGTCCTGCTGGAGCCATTCGACCAGCTTACACCCGAAGTGCAACCGGGACTGGAGGCTGAGATCGCAGATCTGGGTCGCTTCCTGGGAGTACAGACCACGTCGCAGCTGATGCCATCACCCTCATGAAGAACACCGTATCCACCTCGGCTGAATATCCTCCACAGGCCGGTCAAACAACCCCTCCTGGCCATCCAGCCGGAAAAGCTGCTCAAAATCATCCCCCGAAAACGCCTTCCGCAGCCGTCCCGCGTACGACGTCACCAGCACTTGCAGATAATGCTCCACGTCATAATCCCTGCGGTTAGCTATATCTCCCTTGCCAACAGATAGTGCAGCCACATCCAGCTTCTCAGGTGCTGCAGTATTGGTATCATTCTCCTCCTCCTGCTCTCCTCCCCTCTCCCTCATATCCGCCTCCCAATCATACCCCACCGATGCCTCCTCTGTTTCTTCCGGCAACCACACATACCTCTTGTTCCGCGTGCGATAGTAGCGCACCCGCTCGCCCGGAAACCAGCGCGTGCGTCCAGCCGCCAGCAGCGCTTCGTATTGTGGCTCCGGATGCGCTGCACGCGAGGCCATGTAGGCTTCAGTCGTTTTCGAAAGGCGTACCTTTGCCCCCAGTTCAGAAGCCGGCAATGTACGGTTGCGTAGGGCAGCGACCGTCTCAAGATACACCCTGCGCAGCCCGGTAATATCATTGGTCATGGCACAGAGCAACGCCTGGTGCAGAAAACGCTCTCCAAATGGCTCGGCCCGGCTGGAACGTAGTGCCACGCCACGCACAATCAACTGCCCATCATAAGTCAGCAGAGCATAGTTTTTCACCTCGTGACTGAACATCGCTTTGTATCGTCCCTCGTATTCCAGTCGAATACCCGCTGGCAATCCCGCCGCGATCTCGTCGACCAGTTCGCGCTCTTGCTCCTCCGTCCAACCGCCAGGAACAGCAAAATAGACGCCATCTGTGTCGCCCTCTATCAGGGCCATACCTCGCCGTCGCAGCGCCTCCACCACCTGGGCAAGCACCTCGCGCCCTCGCTGCGTCACCTCCCCGGCGGCGCGAGCATCGGCGAACAGTGCCATCGAACCAGCCGCCATATAGCCGTAGGCAGAATTAACCAGGATCTTCATCGCTGCCTGCGTGGCATCGTGCGCGTTCGCTTCGACCGAACCCGGTATGGCCGCCTTCGCCGCCGCCTTATGCGCCAGCCGCAGGTCCGTCAGGCGGCTCAAAATGCTCAGTAAGACGCCCAGACGATCGCCCGCGGGACCTATCTGGTAAGTACGCATCAGCGAGGGATACAGCGAAGCCACGTCAGCCTTCACCACTTGCTCGGCAATGCCCTCGGCAAAGAGGTGCACAGCTCCCCCCTCATGCAGCCCGACCTCAGCGCTCTCGTTCGCCACCTGGCAGGGCAGAGCCGCTCCGGCCCGCAAGTACGCCCTGACCAGCATCGGCTCAAGAATACCCATCGCGGGACCAGCCGACGCTAACCGCTCGTATCGTCGCGGCGCCATGCCCGCCAAAGCGAAGGGCGCCCCCAACAATCTCCTTGACAGGCCATCCACCTCGGTCACATCATCCAGAGCATAGCGGCGCACCAGTTCCGGATTCTTGCGATAGGTCTCAAAA
>WNGE01023936.1_pt1 | contig 13585 bp, 18 predicted proteins | sample 5400651 | NCBI WGS metagenome assembly WNGE01 (sample SAMN13153370, study PRJNA577476) | soil metagenome | isolation source: 60 cm soil or saprolite under grassland replicate 2 | place: USA:California | collected 2016-06-15 | reverse complement strand
CAAGAAGATCCGGGGCACGCCCGAGCGGCCGCGCCTGTCGGTGTTCCGCTCTGCGCGCCACATCTACGCCCAGGTGATCGACGACGTGCACGGCCGCACGCTCGCGACGGCGTCGACGACCGAGTCCGGGCTGCGCTCGAGCCGGACCGGCGACGTCGACGCGGCGAAGGCCGTTGGCAAGCTCGTGGGTGAGCGCGCCAAGTCGGCGGGGATCACGAGCGTCGTGTTCGACCGAGGCGGGTTCAAGTTCCACGGCCGGGTCGCAGGCCTGGCTGACGGTGCCCGAGAAGCAGGACTGGAGCTCTGATGGCGGAAGGGCAACTCGAAGAGCGCGTGATCGCGATCAACCGGGTCGCCAAGGTCGTGAAAGGCGGCCGGCGGTTCTCGTTCACCGCGCTCGTCGTGGTGGGCGACGGCAACGGCAACGTCGGGCTGGGCTACGGAAAGGCCAAGGAGGTGCCGGCCGCCATCCAGAAGGGGATGGAGGAGGCGCGCAAGAGCCTCTTCCCGGTCGCCCTCGCCGGCACGACGATCACCCATCAGATCGTCGGTGTGCACGACGCGGCGCGCGTCCTGCTGAAGCCGGCCGCGCCGGGAACGGGCGTGATCGCGGGCGGCGCGGCGCGAGCGATCCTCGAGGCTGCCGGCGTGCAGGACGTGCTGGCGAAGTCTCTCGGCTCGGCGAACGCGATCAACGTGTCGCGCGCGACGATCACCGGCTTGCAGAGCCTGCGCCGGCCCGACGAGGTCGCCAAGCTGCGCGGCAAGTCTCCCGAGGAGGTGTCCTCGGCCGGCATGCTGCGCGCCTACCGCGAGCGCACCGAGAAGAAGCCCGATGTCACCGAGGTCGCGTGATGGCGACGAAGCTGCGGATCACGCAGGTGCGGTCGGCGATCGGGGTCAAGCCCCGCCAGCGCGGGACGCTGCGCGCGCTCGGCTTGCGGCGGATCAACGACACCGTCGAGCAGCCCGACCGCCCCGAGATCCGGGGCATGGTCCGCACGGTGCCGCATTTGGTGAAGGTGGAGGAGACATGACGATCAAGCCGCACGATCTCCAACCGCCGCCCGGCGGGCGTACGCGCCGCCGCCGGCAGGGCCGCGGGATCGCGGGCCGGGGCGGCAAGACGGTGGGCCGCGGCATGAAGGGCCAGGGCGCGCGCGACACCGTGAAGCCCGGCTTCGAGGGCGGTCAGACCCCCCTGACGCGGCGCACGCCGAAGGCCAAGGGGTTCACCAACCCGTTCCGCGTCGAGTACGCCGTCGTGAACCTCGACACGCTCGAAGGATTCGACGCCGGCACCGAGGTCGACCCGGGTGTGCTGCGCACGCGTGGGCTCGTCGCGAAGCAAGGTCTCGTGAAGGTGCTCGGCCGCGGGCAGCTGTCGAAGGCGCTGACGGTGCGCGCACACGCGTTCTCGGGTGCGGCGACACGCGCGATCGAGGCCGCCGGCGGCCGCGCCGAGCGCATCCCGATGCCATTCAAGCGGCGTCCCCCGGCCAAGGGGAACGCCCTGACCAACCGCTAAGCTCGGCGTCCCTGACGCGAGAGGAGGTCGCGCTCCCCCATGCTCTCCCGGCTGCGGAACATGTTCCGGGTGCCCGACCTGCGCAACAAGATCCTCTTCACCCTGCTGATCATCGGGGTCTACCGCGTCGGCGCGCACCTGCCGGTCCCGTTCATCGACTTCAACGCGATCAAGGACCTGCAGAAGCAGTCGGAGAATACCGGGGTCGTGGGCTTCCTCGACCTCTTCTCGGGCGGCGCGATCACCAACGTCGCGATCTTCTTCCTCGGGATCATGCCGTACATCACGGCGTCGATCATCATGCAGCTGCTCGGGGTCGTGATCCCGAAGCTCGAGGAGTGGCAGAACGAGGGCCAGGTCGGCCAGAAGAAGATCACTCAGTGGACCCGCTACCTCACGGTCGGGCTCGCGCTCGTGCAGTCGACCGGCTTCGTGTTCGCCCTGCACCAGGGCCAGAGCGGGCTCCTCGGGTTCGCCGGCTTCAAGGGCCGCGACCTCATCCCGGGCTTCGACACGCCGCGCGCCGCTCTCATCGTGTTGGTCTGGACAGCCGGCACCGCCCTCCTGATGTGGCTGGCCGAGCTCATCACCCAGCGCGGCATCGGCAACGGCATGTCGATCCTGATCTTCGCGTCGGTCGTATCGCGCCTACCCGCGCAGGGTTCGTCGATCTACAGCGAGGGCAGCAAGTTCCAGTTCTTCACGATCATCGGCATCGGCATCGCGATGATCGTCGGGATCGTGTTCGTCGAGTCGGGGCAGCGCCGGATCCCGGTGCAGTTCGCCAAACGCGTCGTGGGCCGACGAATGTACGGCGGACAGAGCACGTACATACCCCTGAAGGTGAACCAGTCGGGTGTGATCCCGGTGATCTTCGCCAGCTCGATCCTGTCGTTCCCTGCCCTGATCGCCACTGCGACGCCGTGGGAGGGGCTCCAGGAGTTCATCAACGACAACCTGATCCAGCGTCAGAGCTGGTTCTACATCGGGATGTACACGCTCCTGATCATCTTCTTCGCGTACTTCTACACCGCGATCGCGTTCAACCCCGCGCAGCAGGCCGACATCATCCGCAAACAGGGCGGGTTCATACCCGGGATCAGACCAGGTCCGCCGACGGAGCGGTACCTGGCGAAGACGCTCAACCGCATCACGCTTCCCGGGTCACTGTTCCTCGCGACGATCGCGATCGCGCCGCTGTTGGTGTTCGCGTTGTGGGATATCCGGCAGTTCCCGTTCGGCGGCACCGCGCTCCTGATCACGGTGGGCGTCGCGCTCGAGACGATGAAACAGATCGACAGCCAGCTGATGATGCGCAACTACGAGGGCTTCCTCGCCTAGCCGGAGAGCGCCGATGAGCCGAGGTCCCCGCCTGGTCCTGCTCGGCAAGCAGGGCGCCGGCAAGGGCACGCAATCCGCCCGTCTCTCCGAGCGGTACGGGGTCGAGCACGTCTCGACCGGCGACCTGTTCCGCCGCACGCTCCAGCAGGCCGAGAAGCTCGAAGAGGTGCTCGACGGGCATCCGCTCGACCTCGTGATCAACCTCGACGTACCGACCGAGATCGTCCTCGACCGGATCGCCGGTCGACGGGTGTGCGAGAGCTGCGGCGCGACGTACCACGTGCACGCGCCGCCGGAGAGCGACTGGACCTGCGACGTGTGCGGCGGCGCGGTCGTCCAACGCGAGGACGACACCGAGGACGCCGTGATGCGCCGGCTCGAGCTGTACGAAGAGGAGACGGTCCCGATCATCGACTTCTACCGCAACGTCGGGACGCTCGTGGTGGTGGACGGAACAGGCGACGGCGACGACGTGTTCACCCGGCTGGTGGCGCAGGTCGACCAACGTCTCAAGCCACTCCAGACATGATCACTCGCAAGACCCGCGACCAGATCGCACTCATGCGGCGGGCAGGCAAGGTCGTCGCCGAGATGCACGAGGCCTGCATTCGCGCCGCCAAGCCGGGGGCGACGACCGCCGACGTCGACGAGGCGGCGCGCGAGGTGCTCAACCGGCGCGGCGCGCGCTCGAACTTCCTCGGGTATGGCAACCCGCCGTTCCCCGGCGTCGTGTGCGCGTCGCCGAACGAGGTCATTGTGCACGGGATTCCGTCCGAGAAGGTCGTGCTGCGGGAGGGCGACATCCTCTCGATCGACTGCGGGGCGATCATCGAGGGCTGGCACGGCGACGCCGCCGTCACGGTGCCCGTCGGCGAGATCGACGACGAGTCGAAGCGCCTCCTCGAGGTCACCCGCAAGTCGCTCGAGGCCGCGATCGAGCACGTCACCCAAGCGGACCGGCTCGGCGACATCGGCGCCGCCGTCGAGGGCGTCGCCGAGGGCGCCGGGTTCTCGGTCGTGCGGGAGTATGTCGGCCACGGGATCGGGACCGCCATGCACGAGGAGCCCCAGATCCCCAACTACGGGCCCCCGGGCCGGGGCCTTCGGCTCAAGGAGGGGATGGTGCTCGCCATCGAGCCGATGGTGAACGCGGGCGGGCCCGAGACCGAGCTCCTCGCCGACGGGTGGACGGTGGTCACGCGCGACGGCCGCCGCTCGGCCCACTTCGAGCACACGATCGCCGTGTCCGCCAACGGCCCCGAGGTCCTGACCCTGCCCTGGTGACCAGGTTCGTCACGCCGCGCTTGACCGGCCGAGGCTCGGGGCCCGGCGCCCCGAATTCTCAAGGCTTCCGGGGGTCGGGTAGACTTCTCAGTCGCCCCAATGGTGCGTCTGGGTCCTTTGGCGCGCCCGAGACCCGCAGGTGGTGGAAACCCTGGCCAAGCCCAAGGACGACACGATTCTGGTGGAGGGAACGGTGGTCGAGCCGTTGCCGAACGCCATGTTCCGTGTCGAGCTCGAGAACGGACACAAGGTGCTCGCACACATCTCCGGGAAGATGCGGATGCACTACATCCGGATCCTTCCCGGTGACCGCGTGCAAGTCGAGCTGACGCCCTACGACCTCGGCCGGGGTCGCATCACCTACCGCTACAAGTAGAAGAGCGCAGGCGTGAAGGTTCGCCCGTCGGTGAAGAGGATGTGCGAGAAGTGCAAGGTGATCCGCCGGCACGGCACCGTGCGGGTCATCTGTACGAACCCGCGCCATAAGCAACGTCAAGGTTAGGAAGGAAGGCGAGGAGACGAGATGGCTCGTATCGCCGGCGTCGACATCCCGCGCGAGAAGCGGCTCGAGGTGTCGCTCACGTACATCTTCGGCATCGGCCGGACGACAGCGCGCACCGTCGCCTTCGCCACCGACATCTCGCCCGACACCCGTGTGCGCGACCTGACCGACGACGAGGTCGCGAAGCTGCGCACGTTCGTCGATCAGAACGTCAAGGTCGAAGGTGACCTCCGCCGGGAGGTCTCGCAGGACATCAAGCGCAAGATGGAGATCGGCACCTACCAGGGTGTGCGCCACCGGCGCGGGTTGCCGGTGCACGGGCAGCGCACCCGTACGAATGCGCGCACGCGCAAGGGCCCGAAGAAGACCGTCGCAGGCAAGAAGCGAGCACGGAAGTAGGACGAGGAATCGATGGCGAAGCCAGCAGCAGGGGGACGACGGCCGCGGCGGCGTGAGCGCAAGAATGTCGCGTACGGCACCGCCCACATCAAGTCGTCGTTCAACAACACGATCATCACGATCGCCGACCAGGAGGGCAACGTGCTCGCCTGGGCGTCGGCGGGCAACGTTGGGTTCAAGGGATCCCGGAAGTCCACGCCGTTCGCCGCGCAGCTCGCCGCCGAGACCGCCGCCCGCCGGGCGATGGAGCACGGCGTGCGCAAGGTCGACGTGGTGGTGAAGGGGCCGGGCTCGGGTCGCGAGACGGCCATCCGCTCGATCCAGAACGCGGGCATCGAGGTCGCCGGGATCAAGGACGTCACACCCATCCCGCACAACGGCTGTCGACCGCCGAAGCGGAGGCGGGTCTGATGGCGCGTTACACCGGCGCCGTCTGCAAGCTTTGCCGGCGCGAGCGGATGAAGCTGTTCCTCAAGGGCCCCAAGTGCGACACGATGAAATGCCCGGTCGAGCGCAAGCCGTACCCGCCGGGTCAGCACGGACGGGGACGCATCCGGGAGAGCGAGTACCTCCTCCAGCTGCGTGAGAAGCAGAAGGCGCGCCGTATCTACGGACTGCTCGAGCGGCCGTTCAAGAACCTCTACGAAGAAGCCACCCAACACACGGGCATCACCGGCGAGGTCCTGCTGCAGATGCTCGAGCTGCGGCTCGACAACGTCGTCTTCCGCGCCAACTTCGCGGCCAGTCGCAATCAGGCCCGCCAGCTGGTTCGCCACGGGCACGTCACCGTGAACGGCCAGCGCGTGACGATCCCGTCTCAGCGGCTTCGCAAGGACGACGTCGTCGAGATCCACGAGAAGTCACGAAAGATGATCGTGTTGCGCCACAACCTCGACACGCTCGACCGGGCTGTCCCGGCGTGGCTCGACGTGAGCGGGGGCGACTTCAAGGCCACCGTGCGCGACCTGCCGCTGCGCGAGCAGATCGACGTTCCCGTGCGCGAAGCGCTGATCGTCGAGCTCTACTCCAAGTAGCCAACTCCCCCAAGACATCGAAGAAGCGAGAACCACCATGCTCATCATCCAGCGACCTGAAGTCGAAGCCGGCGACCCCGACGGGAACGTCCAGACGTTCACGATCTCGCCGCTCGAGCCCGGCTTCGGCCACACCCTCGGCAACTGCCTCCGCCGCACGCTGCTCTCGTCGATCCCGGGCGCGGCCGTGAGCCAGGTCCGCTTCGACGAGGCGCTGCACGAGTTCGACGTGATCCCCGGAGTGAAGGAAGACGTCACCGACCTCATCCTCAACCTCAAGGACCTCGTCCTGCGGTGCGAGGCGGAGGAGCCGGTGACCCTGCGCCTCGACAAGCGCGGCCCGGGCGACGTGACCGCCGGCGACATCCAGACGACGGCCGACGTCGAGATCCTCAACCCCGAGCTGCACCTCGCGACGGTGAACCAGCGCGGCCGCCTCGCGCTCGACCTGACCGTCGAGCAGGGCCGCGGCTACTTGTCCGCCGAGCGCAACAAGCGCACATCGACCATCGGTGTGATCCCGGTCGACGCGATCTTCTCGCCCGTGCGCCGCGTGGCGTTCTCGATCGAGCCGACGCGTGTCGAGCAGGCGACCAACTACGACAAGCTCAGCCTCGAGATCGAGACCGACGGGTCGATCTCACCCCGCGACGGCCTCGCCTCGGCGGGGGAGACCCTGCGCAACCTCGTCAGCCTGGTCGCCGACCTGTCGTCGGAGCCCAAGGGGCTCGAGCTGGGGGAGGTCTCGCCCATCACCTCGGCGTCGCCCGACCTCGAGCTGCCCATCGAGGAGCTCGATCTGTCCGAGCGGCCTCGCAACTGCCTGAAGCGGGCCCGCGTCGACACGATCGGGCAGCTGGTCCAGAAGTCCGAGGACGAGCTGCTCGGGATCACGAACTTCGGCTCGAAGTCGCTCGAAGAGGTGCTCCAGAAGCTCGACGAGCGCGGGTTGTCGCTGCGCGTCAAGGAGTAGGGGACCGCACCATGCCCGCACCGCGGAAAGGCCCGCGCCTCGGCTCGGGCCCGGCGCACGAGAAGCAGCTGCTGGCGAACCTGGCCGCGCACCTGTTCGAGGCGGGCGCGATCACGACCACGGTCGCGAAGGCGAAGGCGCTGCGACCGTACGCGGAGCGGCTGATCACGAAGGCGAAGCGCGGCGGCGTGCACCAGCAGCGAGTCGTCGTGGCCCGGATGCACGATAAGCAGGTCACCCACAAGCTGTTCGCCGAGATCGCCCCCCGGTACGCCGACCGCAACGGCGGGTACCTGCGCATCCTCAAGCTCGGCCCGCGACCGGGCGACCGTGCGCCCATGGCGCGCATCGAACTGGTCTGATCTTCTCGTTTCGGCGTCGCTGCTCCGCCATATATCCGGCACAGCGACGCCAAAACCGTGAGGGGCGGCTCCCATGACGCTCTTCCAGGGGGACAAAGGCCCGGCCCGCGTCAAGCTCGTCGTCGCGTACGACGGCACCGACTTCCACGGCTGGGCCGACCAGTCCGACGTGCGCACCGTCGAGGGCGTGCTCACCAAGGCGCTCGAGCGGTTCCTCCGCCACCCCGTCGAGCGCCTGTCGTGCGCGGGGCGCACCGACGCCGGCGTGCACGCGTGGGGACAGGTCGTGAGCTTCGACGCCGATCCCGGTCTCGACCCGTGGCGCCTCCAGTCGGCGGTGAACGGCGCGCTCGCGCCGGAGGTCGTGGTCCGCGAAGCCGAGCTGGTCGAGCCGGGGTTCGACGCCCGCCGGTCGGCGTGCTGGCGTGCCTACCGATACGCCGTGGTGAACCGGCCGGTGCCGGATCCGTTCCTTGCCCGCTTCGCGTGGTGGGTGCCGACCCCTCTCGACGTGCGCGCGCTGCGGCTCGGCGCCGACCCGTTCGTCGGCGAGCACGACTTCGCCTCGTTCTGCCGCCAGGGACCGGAAGGGTCGACGACGGCGCGGCGCGTCCTCGAATCGCGCTGGCACGACCTGGGAAACGGCGTGCTGCGCTACGACGTCCGCGCCACTGCGTTCTGCTGGCAGATGGTGCGGTCGATCGTGGGGACGCTCGTCGACGTCGGGACGGGCAAGAGGCGGCCCGGCGATCTCATGGGCATCCTCCGGTCGAAGGACCGCTCGAACGCGGGACAGCCGGCGCCGCCCGAGGGCCTGTGCCTGTGGGAGGTCGGCTACTAGGGGACGGGCGCGGCGGTACCGTTCTGTCCGTGGCCAGGCGTGGAGCGACGCGGGACCCCGAGCTGGCCAAGTTCCGCGAGATGTGGGCGGACGAGCTCGGGGGTGCCGCCCTCTATCGATCGCTGGCGGACCACGCCGACGAGCACCGCCGCCCGATCTTCCTCGCCCTGGCCGAGGCCGAAGCCGCCCCGGCTCCCGTTCCGCATCCGGGTGCTGCGCAGGCTGGCGCGGCTGGTCGGCACCGAAGCGGTGCTCCCGATCGTGCTGCGCGCCGAGGCCGCCGACGCCGACAAGTACCGCGGCATCGCCGCCGCGCCGGCGGCCATGGCCGCCCAGGAGGCGATGCACGGCAAGGTCGTCGCGGCCATGCGGGGCGGCGACACCGCGGGCGGGCGCATCGCGGCGGCCGAGGGCCGGCACCGCGCCGGGATCGGTGGCGCGCTGCGCGCCACGGTCTTCGGCGTCAACGACGGGCTGGTGTCGAACTTCTCGCTGGTCATGGGCGTCGCCGGCGGGACCAGCAACAAGTCGATCGTCGTGCTCGCCGGCGTGGCCGGGCTCGTCGCCGGCGCGTTCTCGATGGCGTCGGGCGAGTGGGTGTCGGTGCGCTCCCAGCGGGAGCTGTACGAGAACGAGCTGCGCATCGAGGAGCAGGAGCTGGCCGCCTTCCCGGAGGAGGAGCGCGAGGAGCTCGAGCTGATCTACCAGGCCAAGGGGGTCGACCCTGCCGAGGCGAAGGCGCTCGTGGACAACATCATGTCCCGCCCCGACGTCGCGCTCGACACGCTGGCCCGCGAAGAGCTCGGTCTCGATCCCGGCACGCTCGGCTCCCCGTGGGTCGCGGCGGGTTCGTCGTTCGCCGCCTTCGCCGCCGGCGCCTTCCTGCCCGTGGTGCCGTTCTTCTTCTCCAGCGGCGTGGTCGCCGTCGTGACCTCGGCCGTCCTGTCCGTGCTGGCGCTGTTCGGCGTCGGCAGCGCGATCTCGGTGTTCACGGGTCGACACGCCGGCCGCTCCGGGCTGCGCATGGCCGTGATCGGCGTCCTCGTCGCCACCGCCACGTTCCTGATCGGCAAGCTCGTCGGCATCGGCGTCAGCTGACGAGGCGTATCTGAAGGACGCTGAGCGTCCCTCAGATACGCACCATCACTGCTCGCCGAGGTACAGGAAGCTGTAGCCCTCGTCGCGGAAGCGGAGGCCGGCCTCGCGCAGCGGCACGTCCCAGTCGCCCCGCACCGCGGGGTCGTTCTCCTCCATACCGTGGTCGGCCACGAGCAAGAACGCGGTGTCGTCGAACGCGCCGGCCCGCTCGATCGCCGCCAGCACCTCGCCCAGGCGCGCGTCGCAGTCACGGATCGCGGCGGCCGCGATCTCCGAATGCGGCCCGCCCTCGTGGAAGGCGGAGTCCGTGAGCGTGAAGTTCACCCACATGAACCGCGGCTTCGGGTAGTCGACGTCGCGGTAGTGGCCGCTCCAGATGCCGCTCGCCTGCTCGACGCACATGTGGTCGACGATCGTCGACCACTGATAGTCCTTCGACGGGCGGACGAAGCGCTCGGTCGTGTGCGGGAGGCCGTCGGGGGTCGTCGGGATGGGCGGCACCTCGCCACGGCGGAAGAAGTCGAACGTCGAGTAGTCGGCACCGGGGTCGGCGGGCTCGTTGACCGACGCCGTGAACGCGTCCGGCCACGTTCGGTGCACGGCGTCGTGGATCGACTCGACGCCCGGTGTGAGCGTCTCCATCGCGCTCGGCCACGTGGCCGACGAGTTCGTGATGATCTGCCGGCCGGTGCGCCGGTCGTACCACGCGTTGTTGAGGATGCCGTGGTGGCCGGGCAGGCGGCCCGTGAGGATGGACGTGTGGTTGGCGAGCGTCACCGTGGGCAGGCCAGCCATCGCGCCGTGCTCGTACGCGGTACCCATCTCGAGGAGCCGCGCCACGTTCGGGGCTTCACCGGCAGCGGCCAACGCGTACAGCACGTTGGGGTTGGCGCCGTCCCACAGGAACCCGACGACGTGCCGAGGCCGGCCGGCGGCGAGGTCGAGCACGTCGTGGCGGACTTCGCCGTCCTGACCGGCGATGTACGCGCCGTCGCCCGTCGGCGCCAGCCCGAGGAGCTCAGCGACCGTCGGGGCGACGTCGACGAGCCGGCCCGCCCGCGGCACCACTCCGTCGGCCCGCGCGCCCTTCCCCGCGACGACGAACGGCGCCCGCGCCTGCACGACGTCGAGGGAGCCGTGCTCGCCGCGATGGCCGCCCTGGTCCTCCCAGTTGTGCGCGGCCGAGTGGATCACGCAGAGGTCGGGCGCCGCCGGGTGGTCGAACAGCTGCGCGACCTGGTCGAACGCGAACGGGTACGCGTTCTCCCGGCGCGTCGGGTACGGGTGGGCGCGCTCGGCGGGAAGCCCCGCGAACTTGTCGGTGGACTGGTCGGCGAGCGGGTCGGCGCCCTCGGTCGAGATGGTCTCGTACCCGCCGTCCTCCCTACGCCGGAACCGGACCCGGCCGTCGTGCGACCGAACCTCGTAGCCGCCGTCCCGCGCCATCAGGACCATGTCGACGATGGGGTCGAGGGCCGAGTCGAGCAGCACCTCGAGCGCGCGCTCGGCGTCGGCCTCGAGCTCCGGCGTGATCACGTGAGCCGGGACGGTCGTCGTCGGCGCGGGCACGGGGTCGAGGGTAACGCCTTGACGTGACCGGGAATCGAGAGCCGATTGTCGCGACAGTGACGCCCGGGAGTATCGTTGTCGTTCCTGTGCGGACCTTCAGCCCCAAGCCCAGCGACATCGAGCGCGCCTGGCACGTGATCGACGCCGACGGCGCCGTGCTCGGCCGCCTCGCGACCGAGGTCGCCACGTTGCTGCGCGGCAAGCACAAGCCCATCTGGGCGCCGCACGTCGACGCCGGCGACCACGTGATCGTCGTGAACGCGGCGAAGATCGCGGTCGAGCCGCGCAAGGCCGAGGGCAAGATGTACTGGCGTCACTCTGGGTACCCGGGCGGCATCCGCGCCGAGAGCCTCGGCCATCTGCTCGAACGCGACCCCGAGAAGGTCGTGCATCGCGCCGTCAAGGGGATGCTGCCGAAGGGTCGCCTCGGCCGGCAGATGCTGCGGAAGCTGCGCGTGTACGCCGGCCCGACGCACCCGCACACAGCTCAGAAGCCGGTCGAACACCCGCTCGCCGGCAAGGCTCGGAGGTAGAGGGTGACGAAGCCCCTGATCCAGACCACCGGTCGGCGCAAGGAGTCGATCGCTCGCGTCCGACTGCGGCCCGGCACCGGGGTCATCAAGGTGAACGGCCGCGAGTTCGAGCGCTACTTCCCGATCCTCACGCACCAGGTCGTCGCGACCGAGCCGCTCCGCCTCACCCAGACCGCCGACGTGTACGACGTCGACGCCGCGCTCGACGGCGGCGGCGTGAGCGGACAGGCCGGCGCCCTCCGCCTCGGCATCGCCCGCGCGCTCGCGTCGCTCGACGACGAGCTTCGCCCGGCGCTGAAGAAGGCGGGACTGCTCACGCGCGACGCCCGCGAGAAGGAGCGCCGGAAGTACGGCCTCAAAAAAGCTCGCAAGGCGCCGCAGTACTCGAAGCGCTGAGTCAGCCCGCGCGGCCGCATGACGCTGCGGTTCGGCACCGACGGAGTCCGCGGGATCGCCAATCGCGATCTCACGCCCGAGCTCGTCACCGCGCTCGGACGCGCCACCGCTCGTGTGATCGGCAGCGACCGCCCCTTCGTCGTCGGGCGCGACACGCGCCGGTCCGGGCCGCTGCTCGAGGCCGCGCTCGTCGCCGGGCTCTGTAGCGAAGGCGCCGACGTCGAGCGCGTCGGGGTACTGCCCACACCGGGGGTCGCCTACGTCGCGCAGTTGTTCGACGCGCCGGCGGCGGTGGTGTCGGCCAGCCACAACCCGTATCCCGACAACGGCGTGAAGCTGTTCGCACGCGGCGATCGAGGCCGAGCTGCGACGCCTCGTCGACGCCGGGCCCGAGTCGGTCGTGGCCGGCCCCAACGGCGCGGGTCAGAGCTCCGCCGTGGGAGTCGTCCGCGATCGCCTCGGCACGTCCGCCGACTACATCGCCCACCTCGGTGCCGCGCTCGGCGGGCGCCGACTCGATGGCGTGTCCGTCGTGATCGACTGCGGCAACGGCGCCGCCTACGAGGTCGCGCCGTGGGCCCTGCGCGTTGCCGGAGCGCGCGTCCGGGTGCTCCACGACGAGCCCGACGGCACCAACATCAATGCCGGGTGCGGCTCGACGGACCCTGGCGAGCTCCAGGTCGCCGTCGTCGACGCCGGCGCGCAGGCCGGGCTCGCGTTCGACGGTGACGCCGATCGGATCATCGCGGTCGACGAAACGGGCGCGCTCGTCGACGGCGACCGGATGCTGGCGATCATCGCCCTCGACCTCCACGAGCGGGGCGAGCTTCGGGGAGACGCCGTCGTCGCGACCGTGATGTCGAACCTCGGCTTGCGGCGGGCGCTCGTCGAGCATGGCGTCGAGCTGGTCGAGACGCCGGTTGGCGACCGCGCCGTCCTCGTCGCGCTCGAGGAACGCGGCCTGTCGCTCGGCGGCGAGCAGTCGGGGCACATCATCGTGACCGACCTGGCAACGACCGGTGACGGCACGCTGACCGGCTTGTTGCTGCTGGACGTGATGGCGCGCACCGGCCGGACGCTGTCGGACCTCGCGGCCGTCGTCGAGCCGTTGCCGCAGGTGCTCCAGAGCGTGCGGGTCGCCGACCGCGCCGGCGTCGACCGCGACGGCGAGTTCCAGGCCGAGCTCGGCTCCGTCGAGCGGGAGCTCGGCGCCGATGGCCGCGTGCTCGTGCGGGCATCGGGCACCGAGCCCGTCGTGCGGGTGATGGTCGAGGCGCCGACGACGGCGCAGGCGGAGACGGTGGCGGCGCGCCTCACCGCCGCCGTCGAACGAGCCTGCGGGTCCGTCTAGCTCTTCGCGCCGCTCCCTTTTCCTCGGTGTGTTGCACTCCGTCGGAGTTCGCAGCCCGGAGCGCTCTGGACCACCCCAGGCCCTACCCTGGAGGACCTATGTGCGGCATCGTGGCCGTCCTGCGGCGGTCGAGCGGCCGGATGCCGCCCGACGGCCCCCACCTGCTCGCGGAGCTCGAACAGGCCGTCGCGGCCCTCGCCGTCGCCGGCACCGTCGGCGGGGCCGACCAGGAGATTGCCGGCCCGGACGTGCTGACGCCCGTCGCCGAGCGGGTCGAGGCCGTCGACGCCCTGCTCCACGGTGCACCGGGCGTTCGCGCGCTGCTCGCCGATCGTGAGCTCGCGGTCGGCATCGAGCACCACGTCGAGCAGCTC
>WNGE01006025.1_pt1 | contig 13586 bp, 22 predicted proteins | sample 5400651 | NCBI WGS metagenome assembly WNGE01 (sample SAMN13153370, study PRJNA577476) | soil metagenome | isolation source: 60 cm soil or saprolite under grassland replicate 2 | place: USA:California | collected 2016-06-15 | reverse complement strand
GCGCGCGCGCGATCGTCGCGGGCCCCGAGGGGGCCCTCGTCCCGGAGCTGCAAGGGTTCGGCGGCGAGTGGATCGCCCACGCGGGCGAGAGCGGCGGTTTCTGGCGAATGCCCGGAGCCGGCCGGCCCGTGCTCGCGGAGCTCGGGCTTGACCCCGGACATCGAGGAGCAAGGAGGAGCGGGACGCGCCGAAAATCCGCGGTTTCCCCTTGCAAATCGCCGTCTGCTCCCCTATGTCCAGGACACCGGGTAACATCAGCATGGGGCCAAATGTTTACCCGAGAATCGAGAGGGGTAACGGGAAATGACGCGGAAACATGGGCTGACGCAGGGACGTGTGGACGCCGCCAAGCCGGGGCCGGCGCGGCAAGAGATATCGGACGGGCGCGGGCTGTACCTCGTCGTCCAGCCGGAGCCGTCCGGGGCGAAATCGTGGGCGCTCCGGTATCGGTTTGGGGGCAAGCCCCGGAAGCTTACGTTCGACGGCGCGCTGACCATATCGGCCGCCCGGAAGCTGGCGGCCGCTGCCCGCGACCAGGTCGAGCACGGAGCCGACCCCGCCGCCGTTAAGCAGGAGGCGAAGGCCGAGACGAAGCTGGCGCGCGCCGACACGGTAGCCGCCGTGTGCGAGCGCTATCTGAGGCTCGAAGAATCGCGCGGCCAGCTGCGCACGATCCGCGACCGCCGGAAGATACTAGAGCGAAGCGTCCTCCCGGAGATCGGGCGCCGTCCGATCGGCGAGCTGCGTTGGGGCGACGTTGTGAAGATGCTCGACAAGATCGAGGCGGAGCGGGGGCGGCGGGCCGCCGACATCGCCAAGGGTACGTTATCCGTTGTGCTCAATTGGCATGCGGAGCGAGACGAGCGGTTCATTAGTCCGCTGCGCCGGTCGAAAGCTCGCAACCAGAACCCGGCACGGTCCAGGACCCTGACCGACGACGAGCTGCGGGCGGTGTGGGCCGCCTGCGACCAGGTGCGGGCCCCGTATGGCGACTACATCAAATTTACCTTGCAGACGGCGTGCCGCCGCAACGAGGCGGCACTGATGGTTTTCTCCGAGGCCGGCGAGGATGGCATCTGGGAGATTCCGGCGGCTAGATATAAAGCCGCCCCCAAGGACCGGCGGCCGCACGCGATCCCGCTATCGGGGGCCGCGCGTGAGATTCTCGCACGCCAGCCCCGAAAAGGTGACCGCGTGTTCCCCGGACTGTCCGGCGGCGGCCGGGCGAGGATGAAGGCCGAGCTGGATCGATTGTCCGGCACGAGCGGCTGGACGATTCACGACCTACGCCGAACAGCGCGGTCGCTGATGGCGCGGGCGCACGTCCCGGCCGAACATGCCGAAGCCTGTCTCGGGCATCGGATTTCGGGCGTCGGCGGTATTTACAACAGGTTCGACTATGCCAAGGAGAAGAAGCTGGCCTTCGAGAAGCTGGCAACCTTGGTCGATAGGATCATCAATCCGGTCGACAATGTCACGAAACTTACTCCGAAGGCGGGTTGAGCTTCCGCCGTAGCCGCCACGCATCCAGGGCCGACCGTCCGGGCGGGGGGTCTCCGCATATCGCGGCAGTCGGATTCAGCCCCGCAATCCGGGGCCGGGGTACCTCGTGGCAAGTACTCGGGCGCAGACCGTCGATCGGTCTGTGACGCACCCGAGGCACGGTCTCGATCGGCGCCCGCTTGCTCTTCCGCAGCTGGCAGATCTCGACCCAGAGCTTGCGGTGCAGCGCCTTAGTGTTGCGCTCCGCGTCCAGGACGGCGGCCTCGATGGCTTCGGCTTCTTCGGCCGTTTCGGCATCGATGTACTCGAGGTTCACTCCACTAACATCGAGGATCAGGTCGGCCAGCGTCGTGTAATCGCGCGACCCGATCGAGTCGCACACCGCTTCCTGTAGTGGACCGCGCGGGGTCACGTCGCCATCGCCCATGGCGTACGCTCTTGTTGACTCCAAATCCCAGCCCAATGCCGCGTAGTGCTCCCGCACTTGCTGGACCGCGTTGCCGTACTCGTATTTCGTGGGCACCGCAGTCGACCCGCCCTGAATCGCCTTCACCACGTCTGATCGCAGCACGACGGCGGTCTCGCGGTCCGAGTCACGCGGTGCCTGGTCGATCAGGGCGACGATGCGCTTGCTAGCGCCCGGAAATCGCGAATGAGACACGACGAATCCCTCGATTAAGTTCGTTCGTGGTTCTCGCCTGGCAAGGTCGCTCCGTCAAGTCCAGAACGCGGAGCGAGGCTAATGCCCACGATCACCAGCCGCAAGCTAGCGCCGCACACGCGCGTTGCGCGGACCGTTGGCACCATCGCCCAGCGCCTCGGCGGCAAGCACGTCAAGACCATCAATCGGTACGAACGTGAGGGCGTCCAGGTTGCCCCCGGCGTGCGGGTCAAACTCCCGCCTCCTGATCTAACGCTCGGGCGGATTCGCCACTGGTACGATGAGACGATCGACGGCTTCGTCGCCGAGCTGGAAGCCGCGACCAAGGCCGCGCATCAGAAATCGGAGACCTAGAACACGAAAACGCCGTCCGGGTGACCGGACGGCGTTTTTCGCAACGGCGAGGGGTCGATGAGAGTCGAGCGGGTCCGGGTTTAGCAAACCCCTGCGTGGCCCGACCGGTGCAATCCCGGCCCTCGCCGCCAATTTCGAGGACAGGCGTCAGCAGCCCTGTCCTAATCGAAACGGAAGGACAGGTCAAATGATCGTCGTCGAACTTACCGGCGTGCCGCAGGGCGTCGCCAGGCCCCGGTTCGTACGGCGGAGCGGGGTCGCGTTCACGCCGGTCCATACCCGCAACTACCAGGCCGCACTCCGGCTCCGCGCCCAGGAAGTGATGGAGGGCAAGCCCCCGATCACCGGGCCGGTGTCGCTCGCAGTCACCGCCGCAATGCCGCGTGGTCGCTGCGCAAGCGCCAGGCCGCACGTGATGGATTGCTGAAGCCGACCACGCGGCCCGATTTCGAGAATCTTGCCAAGTAGGTTGACGCCTTCAATGAAGTCGTCTGGCGCGATGACGCGCAGGTCGTCACCGCCACGATCACCAAGATCTACAGCGACAAGCCCGCGCTGCGGTTCGAGATCGAGGAGATAACGCCGTGACCGCCGATCGCCTCGCCCGCGCATTCGTTGATCGCGTCCGCCGCGACCTGATGAACGGCCGGCCCGCATGGCTGGCCGAGCTCCAACTCCGCGAGATTGAACTGTGGGTCTCCGAGCGGCTCGAACCCGCACTTGAAGAGCAATTTGAGCTCGGTTGGCGCGAAAGAGGTTGGCACAAAGAGGAGCACGGCGATGACGATACGGCTGATAAGCACTGAGCTGTGGTCTCAGATCATGGGCGGCTACGTCGCCGCTCAGAAGAAATTCTGCAAGCAAGAAGAGCAGGATCTGCGCCGGCAGCACCCGGCTGACTCAGTGAAAGGACAGAGTCATGTTGCCAGTAAAACAGATGATGGCGCGGAATAGCTTCCGCGTCATCCCTGATCCCGATCGGATCATCCAGGGCGGGATGCTCCGGTTCGTCGACGGTCAATACAGCGACCGCGACAAGATCGAGGTCCCGCTCGGCACGCAGCTGATCGGCATGGGCACCGCCCTCGTCATCCAGCGATGGGAGGACCAGGAGCTCATCGAAAAGTTTGTCGAGCCTCTGCCCAACCTCGAGGAGTTGAATGACGCGGTCCCGGAGAGCGAGTGGGAGACCGGGCTCGACGGCAAGCCGCGCAAGTCGTACGCGCTCTGTTACGTCATCTACCTGCTCAACGCGGAGATCGGCGACATCTTCACGATGATCAACAGCACCACGGGGCAGCGCATCTGCTTCGAGGAGCTGGAGAGCCGGGTGATGTGGATCCGACAGTTGCGCGGCCACGGGGTCGTGCCGCTCGTCGAGCTCGGCCACAAGCAGATGAAGACCGCGTTCGGCCGCAAATTGAGACCGCACCTGAAGGTCCTCAAGTACCTGCAGGCGGAGGGCACGGCGATCGGCGCCGACACCACGCCGGCAATCGAGCACAAGCCCGAGCCGCCGACCGAGGGCTACCCGGATAACTATCCGGAGAAGGGCCGCGTCTCAAGCAAACCGCTCAAGGAGGTCAAGGAGCCATCCTTGCGGGAGGATCTCGGCGACGGGTTGCCGGACGACGATCCGAATTTCGACAACAGCAAGCCCCGGCCGAAGGGATCGTGACTCGATGCAGCTCGGGAGGGAAGCGAGCTGCATCGGGACGCGATTTTCAGCGTGAACACCCAATGCCTATCCTGCACATTGATTTCGAGACGCATAGCACCGTCTCGATCAAGGTTGTCGGCGCCTGGCGCTACGCCACGCATGCCGCGACCGATGTCTGGTGCGCCGCCTATGCCGTCGACGATGGGCCGGTGAAGCTGTGGAAGCCCGGCGATCCGGTCCCGCAGGAGATCGTGACGGCCGCCAACGATTGGTTCGTAGCCGCGCACAACGCCAATTTCGAGCGGCAGATCATCCAGCACATCATGATGCCGCGCTACGGCTGGCCGCAAATCCCGCTGGCGCAGTATCGCTGCACGATGGCCGCGAGCGTCGCGCTCGCCCTGCCGGCGGCGCTGGAAAAAGTGGCGCACGAGCTCAAGCTCGAGCACCAGAAAGACACCGCCGGCGGCCGCCTCATGCTGCAAATGTCGATGCCGCGGCGGCCGCGCCAGGGCGAAGATCCGAACGGCACCTACTGGTTCGACGACCCCGAGCGGTTAGAACGGCTGTACAAGTACTGCCAGCAGGACGTCGAGGTCGAGCGCGAGCTCTATCACCGGCTGCGGCCACTGATCCCAAGCGAGCAGGAGATCTACGCGCTCGACCAGCGGATCAACGACCGCGGATTCTACACCGACGGCGAGCTGATCACGGCCGCGCTCAAGATCTCCGAGAGCGCAAGCACGGCAATCGACACCGAATTGGCAACCATTACCGGGAACACGATCACCAGCATCGGTCAGGTCGCGCGCATCATCCCGTGGCTGGCCGGGCGCAGCGTCGAGGTGAAGGACGTCCGCAAGAACACGCTGCATCACGCGTTGCGGCGGAAGAACCTGCCGCCGGACGCCCGGCGCGTGATCGAGCTGCGGCTCGACGGCGCCCACGCCTCGGCGGCGAAGCTGGATTCCTTCCAGGCGTGGCGCGGTGAGGACGGCCGCGTCCGCGGCGCGTTCCGCTACCACGGCGCCAGCACCGGCCGATGGAGCAGTCACGGCGTTCAAGTTCAGAACTTGAAGCGGCCGACGATCGACGACGTGAGCGCTGCGATCGAGGCCGTCCAGATTGGCAGCTATGAACACTTGCGCACGCAATACCCGCAACCGCTCGCCATCGTCGGCGATATCGCCCGGGCGCTCATCTGCGCGGCGCCAGGGCACCGGCTGATCGCGGCAGATTTCTCGGGCGTGGAATCCCGGATCACCGCCTGGGTCTCCGGCCAGCAATCCAAGCTCGATGCTTGGGCGAAATTTGATGCCACAGGCGACCCGGCAGACGAGCCCTACCGGCTGCTCGGGTTGCAGATGGGCGTGCCCGAGAAACAAGCGCGCACCGTCGGGAAGACCGCAGATCTCGCGTTCGGCTACATGGGCAGCGTGGGCGCGTGGAAGACCATGGCCGCGCTCTACCTGCCGGACGATGATTCCGATGAGGAGACGATCCAGCGGCGCAAGGCGGCGTGGCGCGCCGCGCACCCGATGACAGTGAAATTCTGGGGCACGCTGAACCGCGCCACCATCATGGCCACGCAGAAGCCCGGCACGGTCCACAAAGCCGGGCGCGTCACGCTCGAGCACGACGGCACCTTCCTGTTCATGCGCCTGCCGGGCGGACGCTCGCTCGCCTACCCGTTCGCCTCGCTGATGACGACGGACCGCGGCGAGCTCACGGTCACGTTCATGGCTCCGGACGAGCGCAGCAAGTTCGGGCCTTGCCGGCACGGGCGCGGCGCGTGGCCGGGGCTGTGGATCGAGAACGTGGTGCAAGCGATCGCCCGTGACGTCTTCGCCGAGGCGATGCTGCGGCTCGAAGCCGCCGGATATCCGATCATCCTGCACGTTCACGACGAGATCGTCGCCGAGGTGCCCGACGACTTCGGCTCCGAGGAGGAGTTCCGGCAGCTAATCACTGCGCCGCCGCCGTGGGCGGACGGCATGCCGATCGCGGCGAAGGTGCGCAACGGGTCGAGATTCATCAAGATTGGCACGAAAGCGAAGCCGGCCGGCGAAGCCCCGCCGTGGGAGGCGTCCAAAACCGAGGAGGATAGCCCAAAGGACGCGCCGGGGCCCGAGGAGCAGGAGCAGAGCACGGCCGAGGAGGCGCCGGGGCCTGAGACGAACAGCGGATCGACTTATTCAGCGGGTCCGGAATTTCGCTGCGACAGCATCCCGTCCGGAGAACAGGAAGAGAAAGATCACTTCGAGATCGCGTACATCTACGAGCTCGCGTCGCGCGAGCCGTACCTGAAAGTCGCCAAGTACCGGCTCAAGTCCGGCAAGAAATCTTGCCCCCAGTACCACATCGAGGACGGGCAATGGGTCAAAGGTCCGCCGAAGGGACCTAAAATCCCGTACAAGCTCCCCGAGCTACTCGCAGCCCCCACGCACGTCCAGGTGTTTGTCTGCGAAGGTGAAGGCGACACCGAGACCGTGCGCTCGTTCGGATTCGTCGCAACGACGAACAGCGAGGGCGCCAATGCCTGGCCGGACTATTTCGCCCAGTATTTCACGGGGCGACAGACGGTCATCATCGTGGAGGATAACGACGATCCCGGGCGCAAACGCACGATTAAAATCGCCGACTGCCTGCGCGACGCGAAGGTCCCGAACATCCTGGTGATGACATTCCCGGACGTGCCCGAGGGTGAGGACATCAGCCACTGGATCAATACGCTCGGGCACACCAAGGCGGATTTCGAGGAGCGACTGAAGAGCGCGAAGCCGCCGCCGCCCGGCAAGGGATATGCTGCGGTGCGCGCCAGTGACGTCGTCGCCCGACCGCTCGATTGGCTATGGAAGGGACACTTGCTGCGCGGTTCGCTTGAGATGATGACCGGACTGCCGGACATCGGCAAATCGCAAGTGCATTGCCAATACGTTGCCTGCATCACAACGGGGCGGGGCTGGCCGGACGGTACCGCCAACACCGGACGCGGCAACGTGATCATGCTCACGGCAGAAGACAACACCGCGCAGATTCTTGTCCCGCGACTGATGGCGGCCGGGGCTGATCTCGAGCGCGTCCTGATCCTGCAGCGAATCCGCAAGGACAAGAAAAACCGGATGTTCCTGCTCAACGAGGACATCGAAGAGCTGAAACAGGCCATCGCTGATTTTGGCGAGGTGTGGCTCACGACGTTCGATCCAATCACCGCGTATATGGGCGGCGGCAAGAGCTTCGATTCGCACCGGGCGACCGACGTGCGCAATCAACTCGGGCCGCTGGCCGAGATGGCCGAGCACACTAACGTTGCGTTCTCGGCGATCACGCACCCGGCAAAGAACGCCGGACCGCGAGCCCTTGATCATTACCTCGGCTCGCAGGCCTTCATCGCGGCTGCGCGGCTTGGGCACCTGTGCGTCGAGGAGATGGGCGAAGACGCGAGCGGCCAGCGCCAGGCGAGCGGCCGCGCGCTGTTCACCAGCCCTAAACACAACGTCGCGCAGCGGCGCATCCCGGCAATTACCTACCGAATCGAAGAGGCGACGGTCGCGCCCGGGATCACCGCGCCGCGGATCGTGTGGGAGGAAACCGTGGACGTCACTGCCGACGAGGCCCTCGCCGCGGCGTCGCCGTCCAAGGATAAGAAACGCGGCGCGATCGCCTTCCTAGGCGACGTCCTGGCCAGCGCGCCCGTGCACAGCAAGATCGTCCTGCGGCGCGGCGAGGTGCATGGCTTCAGCGAGGATCAGCTGCGGCGCGCCAAGGACAAGATGGGCGTCGTTGCCTACAAGGACGGCGTGATGGGTGGTTGGATGTGGGCGTTGCCGCAGCACGCGCCAAAAGAGGACCAGTGATGCGCTGGCCGCCGCCCGACGATGCGCGGTTCGCCCGGAACGCCGCCGAGGTGATCGACGACCTGTTGCGGGTTGAGCGCACCCGTGCGCGGCGCCTAGAGCTCATCGCCGAACGGGTGCGGTCGGCCATCCGGTACGGGCGCCGGAGCCGGTTCGGGCCCGAGACCGAAGGCGGCAAAACGCTAGTTTCTCCTAAAACTACTTAAATGCCGCCTTCGATGGATATTGGGTTTTTTAGGCCAAAACACCCCAGAAACCCAGCATTCATCGAAGATGGGGTTTTGCCGCCTTCGATGGATATTGGGCTTCTTGACCCTCGCGGCCCCAAAACCCCAGCAAAACGCGCATCTCCCTATACAGCAATTTTTTGCCGCCTTCGAAGGTTGGAAGGCGGCAAAAATTGCTAAAAGCCCATCTTCGGGGGTGGGTGGGTCTTCGGGGTGCGCAACTTTATTGCGCGGCCGCGGGGTGCTATGGGGCAGCGATGCTGCCCTTCTATGCCGTGCGCCGGTTGGCCGATGGGCGATGGATCATGACCTCGCCCGACCCGGCCGCCCTGTGTTGGGCGTTGCGGGATACCTTTCTTAGTTGCGAGTCATTCTTAACTGGCCGCCCGGTCCAGGCTAAGGGAGCACGGGCCCGGCCTCAAATTCCCTTGACACGCCAACGGCATCGGCCGCAGCATGCCGGCCGGGTAACGCCCACGGGTATCGGAATCAGGTGAAAATGGCTGAGACCGGCGGTCACGGCGAGCGTCTGAAACCATGGTGGTATGGGCCGGGGCAGTCTGGCCACCCTGGCGGCGGCAAGCGTAGCCGTGCCGCGATCCAAGCTCGGGCGATCGACCTGGCCGCCGACCTAGGCGGCTGGTCGAACCTGTCAGTCGCCGACCAGCAGCTTCTGAACAAGGCGGCCGAGCTCTCCATGCGGCCGACCCTCCGCGTCGACCACGAGACCGCGGTCCGGATCGGCAATGCGATCGACCGGATCCTGCGGGGCCTGCGCAAGCGCCATGCCCGGCCGAAGATCGAGGCGGACCAGTCCGGCCGGCCGAAGCTCGGGATTGTGCGATGACCGAACCCTCCGAGGCGCAGCAGATCATGGACGAAATCGTCGCCGATTATGGGCTGACGAAGCTCAGCGATCGAGCGCTCGCCCGTGCCATGGCCGAGGCCCTGTGCGCCGATCCGGTGAACCCTGGCACGGTCACCGCCCTGCGCGCGGCCCTGCCCCCAAGGCCCGGCGCCGCGGCTGGCGAGGACCGTCCGCTGGCCAAGCTCGACGATGAGACGCTCATGCTCGCCACGAGCGTCGCCCTGGCGATAGAGGGCAAACCCGATCCGAATCGCAGCCTGCTCCGGTTGAGCGCCCTGCGACAGCGCTGCGCCATGCTCGAACAGGCCAACGAGTACATGAAGGCCAGGCTGCGGGCGGCAGAGCTGAAGGCTCGATCCCGCGTGGAAGGCGGCGCAAACGCTGCTGGCGTGCCCGTGGACGGCGATCGTGCTCCAGGGCCTCATCCCGAGGCCTTCGACAACGGGTTGCCCGGAAAACACGCCGTGCGTCTGGCGGTGTCGAATCCGCCGCCCAAGCCGATATCCGAGCACGAGGCCAAGCTCCGGGCGCAGCGCCAGGCCAGCGAAGACCATGCCGCGCGGCTGCTCGGGGGGCTCGACGGCGGCGGCGAATACGCCGACCGGCGGGTGTCCTACGAACGGGGCGACCTATGACCGACGCCAAGCGCCTAACGGTGAAGCCGTATGCAATCTTCGATGAAGCCGTCGAGGATGTGCTTCGTGATCACCCGGAGCGGGACAGGGTCGAGGAGGCCGTGCAGCTGGCGAGGATCATCGCCTTCTCGCCGACGCGGCGGAGCGGCGGCCGCGACAGGATGTTCGGCTTGTACGTCGGCAGCTGCGCGGCGGCGGCGGACGAGGTCCCGGTGAAGGAGTGGTCGATAATCGATTTCGAGGTTGGCCTTGATCATGAGTTCGGGCCGGAGATTGAAGGATGATCGCGACCGGCCAGCGCATCGAGGTCCTGGCGCGCTCGCGCGGGCTCGTGGTCCACGAGCTCTCGACCGCCGAAATTCTCGGTCTCGTGGCCGAAATCGAAGCCATGCCGGCGGAATCCAATGCGCCGTTCCCGCCGGAACAGCCGATCGTGCCGTGGCAGCTGCTGGCCAAGCGCGCCGGCGGTACGGGCGGCGGCGGGATCCCGGGCGGAGGGGCTGCGTAGCATGTGCCCACGGTGCGACCTCGTCGATTTCTTCCGCGAGCGGGACATCGGTCCCGACGACGCCGTGGCCTACGCGCTGGCGTTCGCGGTCTACGTCGCCAGCCAACGCCGGCTCGATGAGAACGCGATCTTCGCCATGATGCGCGAGGGGTTCGACATTCACCGCGTGGGCGGGAGGGTGCAATGAAGGCCGGAGGGCGCCCGTACTACTCGCACGTGCCCGGCTGCCGGTCGCTCGATGAGATCGCCGGGCGGCACGTCGACCGCTATGAGGCGGCGGAGCTGTGCGAGGTCACGCGCGGGCTCTGGAACGGTGCGGGGTGCCCCGCCGGCTACGACCGCGAGGCGTTCGTCCTGGCGGCCCTGCGGGAGTTGGAGCGGAGGGCGCAATGCCGGAGCTGAGCGCGTATCTCGCGGACTTCGTCGGTTGGCTGCGGCTGCACGGCACGCACGGCGGGAGGGCGCGGGCCGCTCTGGCCAGGATCGCCGCGATCGAGGGCGGGCTCTACGTTCCGGCGGACGAGATCATGGCGTGTGTAGAGTACGCCTATTCGGGCGACGGCGAGTTCGACCTGCACGGGTGGCAATACCAGTGGGCGGTGTGATGGAATCGAGCCTCGTGCAGCGCCTCCGATACGCGATCGAATGGAATCAAAGCAAACGCGACTATTGCCAGCGCGAGGGGCGGCATAGGGATGCGGCGCATCATGCGGGCGTGATCGACGCCTTGGAGCTGCAGATTCACAACCTGTTAGGGGCTAGCACATGAGCAGCAGAGGGAACGGAAAGCCCAGCCTGACCGAGCTCCGCGAACAGATCGCCGCCGTCGACGCGAAGCTTGGCGAGCTCGAGTCCGAAGTCATCGAGGCGCGGCACACCAAGCGGCGGACGGCGCAGTCCTCGCCGGTCGACTGGCACAAGGCCGACGGCCGCGAGCGCGAGGCCAAGGCGGAGTGCGAGCGCTTGAATGACGTTCGCGTCGAGCTCGAGGCCGACTTGGTCGAGGCCGAGCTGGTCGAGGAGGCCAAGCGCCGCAAGGGCCTGGCCGAGGAGGTCATGGCGATCGCGCGCGATATGAAACAATCGCAGCTTCCGGTGCATCTCGCCTCGGTGATCGCTGAGATCGAGAACGTTATCGACGACCTGGCGCGGGTCCGGTTGCTCGTCGGCGCCGGCCCTGGCGCAGAAGGTGCGCAAGTTAACCTTCGCAACTTAGTGCTGACCAGCTTCGGCCGGCTGCCCTGGCTTCGATTCGGCTCGCCCGATCGTCGATGGGATGCGTCCGACCTGGTCCAGTCGTGGGCGGCGGCGTGCGAGGGCGGCGCCAAGCGGTTCGCGGCCGAGAATCCCAAGTCGGCGAGCTCGAGGTCGGCGGCATCGGGTAAGCCGGTCGCGAACGCGGTTGCGACCGGGAAGCCGAACGGCGGCATTGATCCCGCCAAGCCGATTCGCGGGGACGATCCGACGTTCCGCGTGTACAACGACGCCGCGGATGCTGCTAAGGCCAAGTACGCGGCCATGAAAGGAAAGTGACATGCCTAGACTCGGCCCGGGTATCATGAAAATCGTTCGCGACGCAGTCGACGAGGCGTTCGCGCCCCAGGTCGAGGCGATCCGTAAACGGCAGGAGCAAACAGAGATGCAGGACGAGCTGACCGAGAAAGTCGCCAAGTCGCAGAAGGTGCAGTCGCAGCTGCGGCAGCTGGCCAAGAATCACCGTGACCCGAACGCCACGCATTTTGCGAACTATGGCGAGGCGCTAGACAAGAGCGGCGTGCTCGGCGTGTTGTCGGAGTCGCACCGGTTGGAGAAGCGCGAGAACGCGCTCAAGGGAGCCGCGCGCGCGCAGGGCGATCCGCCATTCACGCATACGCCGACAATCCAGGACAAGGGCCCTGGTCTTCCTCGTGGCGGTGCCGATCCTAACAAGCCGCTTAACGCCGATACCGACTGGCCAGTCGACGAGGGCGCGGTCGACTACTCGGATTTGAACCAGGCGAGTGCTGCGCACGTGCGCGAGCGTCGCAAAAAGTTTGGGTTCTGATATGGAAACGCCGGTTCGTCCCCGGCGGTGCGCCGCCGCGACCTTCCCCGTTCGCGGTTGTGCGCCGGGCGGCGGCGGCCCCTGCGGTCCCGTCGTCGCCCGCCAACTAACAGGAGAATGACTGATGGCTGACAGTGCTCATGATCCGCAAGGCATAGCGGCCGAGCGACGTCGCCTGACGCAGCGCGCCGCCAACCTCGCCACCGCGATCTCGGCATACTCCGTCGGCGTGACCGGCGATCTGCAGGGACTCCGGGATCTTCAGTTGCAAGCCGCGAGCGTCGACGATCGGCTCAACGGCTTGACCACGAGCAATCAAAACTTACTGGGCACTTCGCTGTCGGGGACCGTGCTCGACGGTACGAGCACGACCTAAAAAACAGTTTCGTTGCGCTGAGGTAGGCCGCAAGGCTAGCGCCTGGGTATGAAACCGCCGAGGTAGGTGCAACGGGAGCGCGGCGTGCGGGTGCAACGTGTGGGTTGACCGCATGCCGCAAAAGGCGGCGTAGGCGGGGTCTTCTCCCTCAGGGAGCTCGACCTGCCGCGCCGCGGCCGGCGACTCCACTAGCCATGGATCGGGCGCCGGCACGGCGGCGGCGTTGGTTTGACACGTACTCCGGCGCCGCCGTTAACCTTGGAGCGCACATGGTTGAGAAATTGTCGGACCGCGAGGAAGATCTAATCCGGCGCGTGATGGAACAGCACCGGGAGCTCACGCGCGCGGAGGCCATCGAGGCGCTGCGTGAAGCGGGAATGTAGCAATGGTCGAGATTGTCGACCTAACAGTCGAACGCCGCTACCGCGCCACGGTGCGCGCCTTGGTCGATTCCTACGTGCGGCTTGTCTTCGCCGAATGTGACGCGAGCGGCGAGCCCGAGTGCGACTACCGGCGCGGTCCCGTGCGGGCGCAGATCAAGCAGTTTATTTTCGAGAAGGTCCGCGAGATCGCAGCGCCTTGAAGGAGCGTGCGACGAGCTCGTTGTTGACCGGCACGCGTGGTGCGCGCCCGTGCTCGATGGCATAGCCATGCGCCCATGCCCGTCCGCACGGGATACGGGTTGACGTCCTCGGGCGCGCTATCGCGGCCTTCGTAATGCGCGATGATGTTGCGTTAGCTAAAACTTAATCTGACGGAGACCGAGAGGCCAAATTCCTCGTAGAGCCGCATGATCAGATCGCAGGCCCGCCAGCGCACGACACCATGCACCGCTGGGATCGGGCCCTCCTCCACGATGTGGGCGAGAAATGCCTTGTGTGCGTCCGTCAGCT
>WNGE01009287.1_pt1 | contig 13590 bp, 24 predicted proteins | sample 5400651 | NCBI WGS metagenome assembly WNGE01 (sample SAMN13153370, study PRJNA577476) | soil metagenome | isolation source: 60 cm soil or saprolite under grassland replicate 2 | place: USA:California | collected 2016-06-15 | reverse complement strand
TGCTGTCGTTCGGTCAGCTCAGTTTGAACGACTTCAACCGCTCTTTTTCGTACCATCACCCTCTTCTTCCTGCATTTCCTGCATGAGAACCGGATATTTCCGAATAATGGCCTGATAGCGTTCAAGTTGGCGAGCCGACTGCTTGCGCACAGAGGCAGGCAAGCTCACGTTCTTAGATTGCCGTTCCATTGTCTCAAGAGCTTTTTGCAGCACCGGCTTGAGCTGCTCAAGATGCTCATCGCTCATGGCTTTTTCCTGTCCAGGTGTCGGATGTGTGTCGTATTTTGCCCTAATACTACCACACAAGCCGACAGAAGGTCATACGGTCATGCCATCATGTTCTATCAAGCACAGCATAGCGTGCCACCTGTCGGCAAAGAAGAGAAAGTCGCTCCCCTGAAGCCGAGCGCGTATGGCTTCCGGGTCGGCTGCCTTGGCTATGGCGATATCGAGCCAGGCCGTGAACTCGTCCGCTTGCAGCTGACATGCCATGCGTCCGGGTTCGAGTTCATAGCGCATGGCATCAAAATAGGAGATGGCCGGAGCGGTCGTTGTGCCTTTTTTGCCCATTATCTTGTCCTCCATTCAAGCCAGTTCTCGTACCAGCTTGTCGTAGCAGCCACGACAGTACCGCCCGTCGAGGCAGGGCACGCGGCATCGTTCGCAAAGAGCGCGCCCACAATAGATACAGTGCTCTCTCATCGTGACGAAGCGGTCACAGTCGGCACACCTGCCTGCTCGTTGAACGATCAGCAGGTGTCGATGCTGTGAAAGCTCGTCGAGATCATGCATGTTTTCTGGCACACCTCCATTCATAGCCAGCCCACACCCAGGATGCGGGCTGCTTCGGATAGTCCGTTTTACAGGCGAAACACGGCTCTTTGGGCGCGGGCCAGTCGGCCGGAGGCTCCTTGTACGTTTTCGAGCGGTAGATGTACCGCGCCGTGCTTTTCTTTGGCGCGGTCGTCGCTCGCAGCATGGCGGGCTGCGTTGTATCGTTGCTCACCACGGTGCTCCCTCCATTTCAGGCTCGGCAGGTTTGTGCGCCAGGCAGTAAGGCACATCGGGCTGTTCGTGCACCGTGCCATCAACATCAACACGCGAGAAGTCCTCAACGCCAGCACCACAGGTGATGCAATACCAGTCTTTTTGTGAACCTTGTGAACCTTGTGAACCTTTAGTTGCACTTTTTTGGTTTGTGTTTTCACTTCGCGAGAAATTATCGGACTTAAGGTTCACAAGGTTCACAAGGTTCACACCGCGATACACATACCCGCTGCGCGTTCGCTCTTTCTTATATCCTCGCTCTGTTAGACGAGCCCCGAAATTGTTTTGTGTCTCCCATCGCTCGCCGCCTTCATCACACCATGTTTTGTATGCTTGATAGAGCTTTGTTGCACCCGTCTCCTGGTTTGCGGCTATCTCGCAGCACTCATCTAGGAAACGCGCTACCAGGTCCATTTCAGCGCGATAGGACTGTGTTGCATCTTGCACAATCTTAGGGACATTGAGCCGACCTTGCAGATACCAGGTAACGCATCCTTGTACCAACCATGCGAGTATGCCTTCAGACTCTGCTAAGAGCTTCTCGCCCAGGTGCTTATCTACCCGATCGCCCTCAATCGTGACATTGAACGGGATAAAGTGAACGCGCCGCCACATGCCCTTACTGGTATCCTTCACCACTGGCTTATGATTGACTGCGAACCATACGGTAAACTCAGGCATGAACTCGAATTCGTTTTCATGTAAGCGCCTGGCGCGTAGCGGCTGCTTGCCGGTAGATTTTTTTATGAACGCTTCATTGAGCCGACTCCCTGATGTGTTCTCATCGGCAGTCACAAAGCGAGCGCCGTATAATTCCGCCACGTCGTTATTGATTCGTTCGCCCTTGTGCATCTGAAACGTCTCGATGTTGGCGGCCAGGCCGTAGCTTGCCAGGATGATACGCACGGCTTCAAGCAGCGTCGTTTTCCCATTAGATCCGCCACCATGACAAATGAAAAGGCACTGCTCACTTACGTCGCCTGAGAGCGACATACCCAGCGCCTGCTGTATGAAGGCGATAAGCGAGGACTCGTTAGAGAAGATGGATTGAATGAATTGCAGCCACTTAGGACACGGCGCGAGCGGATTATAGTCAATCTTCAGACAGCGGGTAAGCATGTCGGCAGGGCTATGCGGGTGCAGCTCGCCGGTGCGCAAGTCAAGCGTACCATTCTTGCAGTTGAGCAGGTGAATCGCTTGATTGAACTCATCGGGTGTTGCTGGCAGTTCGCTTTTTGCACGGTCAAGCATAGCGCGAACGGCGCGGCTACTCTCTGAAGCGAGGGCGTGCCTGGCTATCGCCTTGCGCTCCGCCTTGTCGGGTTCCTGGGTTGCTTCGCTGTAGATTGATCTAATCGTCGCCTTAGCGAGTCGGTCAACTTTGCCCGATCTATCTTGTTCCCAGGCTTTTCCGTTGAAGATAAGCCAACTATTCCAGACCTGGCACCAGCGCACGCGCTCGCCGTATTGTGCTGCGAACCGTTCAGCATTGCCCAGGTCAGTGCGATTGTACGGTCGTTCATTCGTGGCAGCGCCTGGCGCGCTACTGCTATGCTGTCCATTCCCATTAGTAGCGCCGGCAGTCTCCGCTTTGTAGCGCGGCAGCTCCGTAGCTGATTCGCCCTGCCTTATCCCCGCCTGTATCTGTGAATTGAGCGTTCGCAGCGAGGGCTCTTGTTCAGTGGTAGCCAGCCCGTTCGCTATACAAGCCTTCCAAATGGACTCCTTAATCCGGTCTTGGAGCAATCCGCATTGTGCGACGAATACGCCGGCGCGAAATGCCACCTTAGAAAGCTCAGAGTTGCGCCCCGGCGCCGCTCTCACCTTCAGCTCGGCTATCTTCTTATCAAGCTCACGGCAAGCCTTCGCCTTTGGGCGTCTATTCGCGAGCACCCCTTCATAGAACTCGTCTAGCTCTGCCTGCCTGCTTTCAATCGTGTCAGGCGTCCCGTCTAGGTACTTGTCAGTTATGGTGAAGTAGCGCCCGTGATCGTAGGTTTCAACGTGATCTACAAATGGCTCAGCCGTGATAGCTTTGGGTATTGAGCCGTGTACCAGTATCCGCAGACCCGCCCCGCTGGGTGTGATATAGGTGAAGGAATTGAAGCGCTTTACCCACTTGGCGACCTCAGGGGCTATGGTGTTTCCAGAAATGCAGTCATCAAAATCAATGCCAGTGATGTTGTTCTCTTTGGTGACGACGATACCGACGCCGTGATACTTGCCCTGGCTCCCTGCCCTGGCTTTCTCAGCTTGTGCGTAGGTTCCCCATGTCGTTTTATCGTTTGATCGGGCATTCCCGCCCGTCTTGGGGTTAAGTGGTATCTTAGCAGGGTAGGAGTAGCACACCCACTGGTCGAGGGCCTGCAACTCTTGCATTGCAGGGGGAGTATTGACGCCTGTGTGACTATATGATAAGCTTTTCATGGTGATGGTGCAATCCCTGGTCAGGCTTTCAGTAGAATTAGAGCCCGGTCGGGGATTTCTCCGTTCTACGAACTATTTATGACAATAAAAAAGGCATGGGAATACGAGAAGATTATTGCTTTCTCGTATTCGCCCATGCCTTTATTGATTGACTTCGCTGGCTGGCTGGTACCTCCCTTGGATGCACTCGACAAAGTGCGGGAGCCTGTCATCATTCTACCCATCAATAGAACATGCGTCAATACATGCAAGTAGCATGTATTCATACTATGAGTAAGCGCGTGGTTCTTATGTACACATTGCACATATGACGTGCTGTTCCACGGCATGGAACCCATATGCTATAATCTCCTTGTATGATGCTCGGGCGAGCGGTTGCGCGTCGGAATGTTGCGCCGCTCACCTGGGCTAAGCCGCATCAACTTCTGACTTCTTATCCCCACTATGTCCGACCTCTTGTTGACGCTGCAAATAGGCGTCAAGCTCCGACTGCATGAACTTCCAGCGGTTCCCGATCTGGAATCCCCTGATCTCATCTCTCTCCATAATGCGCATCAATGTGCGAGGGTGTACGCCGAGCTGTTCCGCAGCCTGTTGAAGCGTTAAAATTGTGTCTTTCATGTTGCCTTTCTCCTTGTTGGTCCATATTTGTCGGTGCCTGATATGAGTGTATCACTTCTATACGAGTTTGTCAAACATGTCGAATATTCGTGCTAAAAGCTTGACTAACTACGACAAACAGGTGTATAATCTTAGTAGATAGAAAAAGAGGCCTCGACTTGAGGCCTCCCAGCGAGTAAGCCCTAGCATTCCAAAGTCAAGGCTCACTCAGTTACGAAGGAGAGTATACACCATGGCAAAGACAGCAACCGCAAAGACACCGACACAGATCAATCAAGCAGCCATCTGCCGCTGCACCGACAAGGCGACTCACGAAGTGTTCTACACCATGAAGTCCGACCTCTCAGACATCTGGTATCAAGTGCGCTGGATTGGCAACCGCTGGCAGTGCAATTGTCCGGCGATGAGCCACTCCGTATGCAAGCATGAAAGAGCCGTCAACGAAGTCCTGGCCGTCCGACGCGAGCGCATCGCCGCCAAGATCGACGAGCAGACAGCGGCGATCGTCGCCACGATGCAAGCCGAAGAGACACCCGGCCTCGACGCGGCTGAGACCTATCTTGAAAAATTGCGGCGATTGGAGCGGGAGCGCGAGGCTCGCAAACAAGATGCCTGGAAAGAGCGGTCGCAATTCACGCCATCTCACAAGATGGAAGTTGCACCCAGCGGGCGACTCGTCCCGATGCGCTGAAAATGAATAGTTGGGGGAGCCGGTCTCCCCCAGGAAGGAAACAATCATGGCACAGAACGGAAATGCATTCAATCCACAAAGTTACATCGTCAAGATCGATACCAGCGCGGGCAAAAAAGACTACCTTCCACTGCAAGGTCGGTTACTTTGGTTCACTGGCGAGATTGCAGAGTACACCATTGAAACGGAGATTATTCTCATTGATCTGGATAAGGAAATGACGGTAGAGCGCGCCGTGTGGGACAACGACAAGCGGCGCAAGGTGCTCGTCTCCAAGTCGGCTAAGGGTGTGGCGATCTATCACGCCACGCTCTCTATCTTCAATGACGGGAAGCTCGTCAAGAAGGTTCCTGGCGACAAGATGGAGACCGCGGTAGACTTTCCAGATTTTCTTGAAAAGGCGCAATCCGGAGCCATTGGAAGATGTCTCATGTTTGCGGGCTATGGAACGGCGTTCGCTATAGAACTGGACGAGGGCGAGCGGTTAACCGATGCGCCAGTAGAGAGGAGGTAAGCACATGAAACTCTCTGAAATGATTGCGCAAGCCATAGCCGAATTGCGAGATGATGGCTGCGACGAGCCATCCAACGATGATATCCGCCAAATGATTTACGCAATCTACTTCATTGCGGTCGAGGTCGAGGACATCGCCAAAGTGAGAGGAGGTGGCAAGTATGAGCTTGTAGCGAGTCCCTGGTACGACGGTCTGCTGACAGCATCAGAGAGTCAACGGCTCTTCAGTGGCGAGCAACTGGCGGCGTATCGTTGCACCTGCCCACTGTCACCTGTCCGCTGTAGCAACCCTGTCGGTGCTCAAGGCGGTCTATGTGGACCATGCTCGACAGGCGACCACAGCGGCCATTGGCGAGCGCCAAGGCAGGAGGTGGGCGCATGATCTTACTGATTATCGGTCTGGCCGTCTGCCTTGCCATCCTGCTTGGCGTGGCCATCTTCGTCTGGTCTCTTGCTAAGGCAAGCAGAGATGATGATGCGCCTGGGCCGTTTGACGATTGAGCGTTTAGAATAGGTGTATAGTTGGGCGGGTCGGCATCGGCTCGCCCGAGGCAAGGAGAAAACAATCATGACATTAGCAGAGATCGAGCAGGCCATCCAGGCGAGACTGGACCACATGGCGAAAATGGATAATTACAACATTGATGCCTGGATGGAAGCATACCGCACGCTGGCACAAGTCAAGCAGGCGCAAGCCTTGGAGCGCATTGCAAACCACCTGGAGTTCGGCCAGCTAGCCATCATCGCCACGGACAGATAAGGAGCACAAACAGTGATCGAACAGGATAGCACACAAGAGATTACGGCTTACAGCGGCCCGACCTGGCAACCTTCGCTGGACCAGCTCGTCGCGGCCTGGCTACACGCCAAACACGGACGCAGCCAGTCAGCCGAAACGTTGAGAACATATACAGATATCATCACGAAATTTCGGGCGGTGCTGGTAGCCGCTGGTACTGACCTCGACGGCGAGGCCTCGCTGGTTGCGCTGCTTGCGCAAGGTTTCGCCTCTCAGGGCAAGGGCATAGGCAGGGAGAGCGTGACAGGGAGCACGTTCAATTTGAAGGTCGCGGTGATTTCAAGCTTTTACGAATATGCGCTGCGGCATCGGGCGCTCCAATTCAATCCGATGAAACTGATTGACAGGCGTTCAATGGAACCGTCCGACTACGCGCAGCCACTGGACGAGGACGAGGTGACAAAGCGCCTGGCTGCCATTGATCGCAGTACGTTGCTCGGCAAGAGAGATTATGCCATCATCGCGCTGGCAGTCACCACCGGCAGGCGCAAAAGTGAGTTAGCTAATTTGCGATTCGGAGATTTCCGCTTTGGAGGCACGAAAACCATTGTGACCTGGCAGCGCGTAAAAGGCGGGGGAAAGATGACGGACGAGCTGACAGCAGGCACAAGCGCGGCGATCGTGGCGTACTTGCAGGAGGCCTTCGGCAGTCGCCTGGGTGAACTCACAAACGATCAGCCGATCTGGGTGATCTGTGCGCACAATCGGGCAGGGCAAGTGATGCACAGCAGCGCACTCAGGAAGATTTGGCTAAGACATTTGGGTGTCCCCAAAATCCATACGTCCAGGCACACGTTTGCGTGCGCTATGGAAAACGCGGGAGCGCGCCTGAGTGATATCGGATCCAAGTTGGGGCATCGCAATTTGTCTACCACGAGCGTGTATATGGCCCGTCTGCACGCCGCTGAAAATCCATTCGCCGCCAAATTGGAGGCCAATTTCGGTATTCAGCAGTGAGTTAATGTAAGGGAGATTATGGTGACTCACAAGTTACACAAGCTTTTTACACAAGCAAAAGCCCCGGCGTCCTGATGGATACCGGGGCTTTTCTCATGCCTGCTAGGGCTTGTTTCTGTCCAAAGGGCAATAGAACTCGCCGGCGCTGACATAGTGATGCTGGCCACAATGTGGACACAGGCGCATGATTGGTTCTTGTGGCTCGGCAGTCACCAGGCTTTCAGCCGACAGATTGATCGCCGTATCAATGCTCAGCCCTTCCTTCCGCAAGTACTCTTCAATGCGCGCCTGTTCCTCATCGTCTAATTCGGGCGTGTCCGGGCGATCTGTCGGCTCTTCTTCTTTCATGATTTCTTCGACAATCTTTAATGCCATGCCTTGCGCGAGATGGTCGCTCATGGTGCTGTTGGCTTGCAGCCATTTGGTGGCCGCGCCGGCTGCGCTCCACTTGCGGTCATCGTCTGCCCACTCCCACGATTTGGTGGCGGCCAGGCTCTCTCGAATGATCTTCTCGATATCTGGATTGATGGGTGTTTCACTGCTCATGCGTGCGCCTCTCTTTCTATTCGCCATCATAGAGTGGTAGCCATGGCTTCTCTCTGCTTTCCATAGCGATACGATTGCGTTCATCGATTTCACGATTGTATTGTGCCACCCGGCGAGCCTGGCGCGTCTCATCGGACATCGGCAAAAGCACCCAGGTCCCGTTGCTCACCTCCCAGCAAAACTCCAGGTCCTGCTTTGCCGCCAGCTCTTCAAGATTGAAGATCGACTCTTCTACCCCATCCTCCGGATAGGTCACGGCCAGGTGGTCCTCTGCGGAACGCTCAGAATATGCGCCAACCGATACACGGCGCATAAGTTCGGTGTAATCGTCCTGTGCTTTTTGTTGGTCAAATGTCATGGGGGTTACTCTCCTTCTTTTTCTTTCTTCACTTCGTCACGAGAACAAGATGTGGATTCATCACAAACAAAATGACTCCCACGATGGACGCCCAAACGATGAACCAACAAAGAGCGCGGCGACTCTCTTGGTTGCCCATCGCGAATAAGAGTATGCAAATGCCGATAGCAATCAGCAATAAAATCACGTTTGTCATATGCTATGCCTCTCTTTCTCTCTCCCCCACCGAATGGGAGAGCGGAATGTGTCTAAACCATCGAATTGGCCCAATATCGATTCAATCCTTCTCAGAATTGCCGCTCAATCGAGCCAAATCGGGCCAAATCGACTCAAATCTGGCAAAATCTAGCGGGATTGCCCCTTATCTATTCTTCCAGGTGTGTCCATTGCGCACAGCGGCGCTGCACACCTTCTGAATTTGGTGATAGGACGTTGACAACGCTTTTGCCACATTTTCGTAGGTTGCACCCTTCTGATCATAGAGTTCGAGCACCAACGCTTCATTGATTTTCGCATCCTCCTGCGACGCTGTTTTCGGTGCTTCTATCATCAAGGATTGTTGCTCAGGAAACAGCGGGACGAGTGACCCCTCCACCTCGGAATAATAGATCACACAATTCTCTTGTGCCCAGATGACCTTATTTTTGAGCTCCTGCCCTTGTGTCAACACATGCCGCTCGTAGGCCCCGACTAATGGATGGATGACGATCTTCACCGCTAAGGCCATGACCAGGATAAACAGCGTTGCACCCAGTAGGGCAAAGAAGCCATACACAAGCCAACCTGATAAGGCAATGGCCGCGCTCCAATGGGTCGTTATCCAGATAAGGAGGAATGCCAGCCCGACGCCCAGGATGGGAATAGAACCGATTACTACGACCGGCCCATAAAAGTTGATCTTTGTATTTACCCTGATATCGTTCCTGGTATCTCCACTTTCACTCATGCTGAGCACTCCTTTCCCTCGTACTCGTTCAAGTACGCTAAAGCTTTTGAAACAATGATTGGACTATCTTTCAAAAACCCAATGCCAGAATTGCAGTGTTGGCAGAGTATGCCTCGCGCATTCCCTGTTTCATGGCAGTGGTCTAGATAAGGGGGAGAGTCATCTGTGAGTATTTTTTCGCATATAGCGCATTTGCCATTCTGTGCTTGGAGCATTGCCTCGAACTCGCCATGCGGAAGACCGTAAGCATATTTGTAGTATCTCTTTTTGTACGTCTCCTTATAGCGAGGTCGGTTCTTTTTATTGCGTTGGTTTACACTCTCTTTGTTAGCCTGATACCATTCTTTGTGATACAGGGAAACGCGCTCCTTATTGGCATCATGCCATGTTCTTCCTCGCTGATTTATGCGCTCCTTGTTCGCTTGATAATGCTCTTTTTGGTACTGACGAATGCGCTCCTTGTTGGCCTGATAATACTCTTTGCGTTGCTGCGAAGAGCGTTCTTTGTTAGCTTGTCTCCATTTGGTAGTGTGTGAAGAATTGTTTTCCATCTGCATATCCTTACACTACGCATCACTCGTTACACAGATAGCCAGTGATGCGAACTCCGGTTCGTGTTGTTGGTTAGCCGGTGCTAGGAATCGACCTCCTGGCACCGGCGGCAGACCTACGTGTTACGCTCTATATATTCCTGCAATGCCTCTTCACTGATGCGATATTGCTTCCCCACTTTGGTAGCACGAATTTCCCCCGCGGCTATCAACTGACGGACCTTTGCAGGATTTACCCTCAGAATGGCCGCTACTTCCTCGATTGTATAGAACTTGACGCTCATCTGTGCCCTCATACGGTACATTTCTATTTAGCATACACTGAAATGGAACAAAATGCAAGGAAATGCAATGAGAGCATCAACAGAGGGCATGGCATTGCGAATGTCCAATTACTGCTGTGGGTGGCTGTACGGCGTCCTACGTGGCTGTGGTGCAATGTTTTAAGGGGTTGCAATGGCTGTCAGTGCGTGAGGTGTGTTGCGAGCGTCCGTTCTTGTATAACATCAATGGCTGAGTTTGTTGCTACACAAGAGTGAAGGCACACAAAAGCGGCGCTGTACCATCCAACGCCGCTCTGTGTTCTGATCTCTGTTCGTAGAAGAGTATAGGCGAGATTATACCACTTGCGCAACCTTCACGCGACCGCTATACTGCCGCCATGATACAACGACTTCTCTGGATACTGGCGGGGCTGCTCGCCCTGGCCTTCGTTGGCTATGGCCTCTTCTTATTTGCCTTGCTCTGTATGAGCAATCTTGGCCTCAACTAAATGCCTTCTAAGACGTGAAAGCCATTGCCGACGCGCTGGCTGGCAGGCTGGTAATGATATTGCAGCTTTGCGCCGCCGCGGCCAAGAGAAACGATGTGCTCGGCGTCTGCTCGCTGCGAATGGCAAAGCCATAGGTGAAGGCCGTGGGCAAAACCAAATTTTGCGTGCTGCCGGCCGTTTTGAAGTTGTTGTAAACGATAATCGCGTACTTAAAGGTGCCTTGCACGACTTGGTAGCAGGTTGCCGTTCCCGATGTCCCTCCATTTACCACGACTGCGCCTGCGTCGCCTTCGAGTTGCTGAATAAAATTCTCGATATTGTTGTTATAGGCAGCACTTAGCCCTGGGGCAGAGCCTGCCAAAAATGGGCCTGTTAACGGGTAATTACCGATGTCACACCTCTATACTTCCGCTATCTCAAGATGCAACACATCTTGCACTATCCAGCTAAAGAGCGCCTCGACTATTTTCATAGCGTCCAGCTCGGCGGCTCGCTGCTGATCGTCCTGTGCCTGTTTGCGCCAGGCGTCGATCTGTTCTTCTGTCATATAACACCTCTATCTCACCGCCAGGCACCAGGCCGCTACCCCTGCTATGCTGGCGGCTGTATCAAGAAAGGAGAAGACGCACACAAAAACCGGAAAGTGTCTATTGCGCGTCTAGTCCTTTTCGAGACTTGCCATCAGATCTCGCATGGCGATATCAACAGCTATCGAAGCTTGCGCGCCTTCCAGCTTCTGCTGGGTTGTTGGGCCTCCAGCAGTCAGGCTGGGTAAGCCCTCGCGCAGATCGCGCAGGTTTTGCACCATGGGATCGCGGCTTTCCAGCTCTTTGTTCATTTCGCGCAATGCGAACGTTATTTCGCGCAGCTCCGCCTTCTCTTCCAGGCTCATCTCAGCACTCGAACGCGACCGGACAATCGGCCAGCCGCGCAGATCGTTTTGTCGCCGTGCTTCGTACGCCATCGATTTCAAGCTACGAACATGCGTCATAATGCCGCTGGTGGCGGCCCCTATGGCGGTGTGGCTACTTTCCATCATGGCCTTGCGGGAAAGCTCAGGACGGGCCGATGCAGAGCCGTACAGCGGAAATCCTTGCAGGGATGCAGCCCTCTCTTTTTCCACAGTGGCTTGAATGTTGGAGACGTGTCCGCTGATGCCATTCGCGATGGTGGATAAGGCCGCCCTGGTACGAGCTGATAGCGTCCTGCCTGCCTTCTCATCATATACGCCGGATGCGCTCATCATGTCCATGCCGGAGCCGCTTTGCTGCTGGAGGTAGTCGGCTGCATTCAGGCTGATGCCATCTTGCACGTATTGTCTGAGTGCGCTTGCCAGGGCAGGCAGCACGTTCTGCTCCAGGTTTGCCAACGGGTCGCCGCCATCGGTAAACGTTTCCTGGATGCTGTCCTGCAATGCACAGCAGAGCGATGACCAGTCGCTATACATCCAATCCTCGGCGAGTTCTTCGGTGTAGTTCGTGGCGAAATCTTTTCCAAACATGGAACCTCTCCTTTTTACCGATGAGATGGTCGCGTTGGGCTGCATGGGCCAGAGAACGAGCGACCCCTCTTTGAGGTCGACCATTTTCAAAAGCCGAATCGTCTTGCCTGTCGCATCATGCTCATAGGACACTTCTTTTGCGAGGTAGCCGATCGACATAGCTCCGATGCTACCAAATTTCACCGCATTATAGCAATCCATCGCGAGGGGCTGCGCGAGGTCTAATTTTGCGGATATCAGTAGCCCCGCATTATCTTCTATCGCGCTCGTTATCCCTCCGATGGGCAAATGTTGTTCTGCGTTATGTTGCCAGAGCATTGGCCAGAGAAATGGCGACCCGCTTTTCGCTCTTCGACTTGTTGCCTCTTTGATGGTAGCGGCAAATGCCCCTTTGACCACTTTGTCCTGACCCAGGTCAAGGTCATACGTCGACAGATATCCCTGGATGATTCCTTGTTGCCCATCCTCGCCCACCGCTTTGACGCTGATAGACAGGCGCTCGACTTTTCTTTCACGATTCGCTGCTATTTGCATGGTTTTCCTCTCCTTCTAGGTGTAGTCGTTTTCTCTTTGCTTGTGCGCCCGATGATCTCCGTTTGATCTCGTGGCTCAGCAGCATCTGAACGGCTGCCAGTTGCGAGTCTGGCGCGGGTTCGAGCGCGACGTCGGGCGCAAACAGCGCATGATAGGCGACAAGCTCCGTGTCTACACGCGCAACCAGCCCGACGAGAAAAGACCACTGCGTCAATTCCACGTCGGATAAGTCCGTCAAGCGTTTGCGAAAGACCGCGCGTTCCTGCTCTGTGTTCATGGCGCTGTGCCTCGACTCTTGGCGAGAACCCGCTTGCGCAACTCCCCGCGTAGTAATGCCATCATGTCAACGCCCTGCTCAGGCAACTGCTGGTCAGGGAAAACCGTCGCCATCATATCCCTCATGGTCACATCAATGGCCGTGACGTGTTCAAAAAGAAAGATGCTTTGAACCAATGTGCTGTCGCCCAGGCGTGCAATACGCTCGTGCAGTTTCTTTTCGTCAAGCTCATGCATTGTTCGTGCCCTCCTTGTCTTGTATATTCCCCACGATTTCCCACTGCCATATACACGATATATTCCTGACCTCGGCCAGGCTGACAACTTCAGCCTCAAACCTGAAGCCCTTGGCTTTCAGCCATTCAATGCGCCCGCCAGGCAAGGGTCGAAGCGACTCGCCACGGCTTGAGCGCAACGTGTGGCCTTGCTCCAGGAACGGCAAAAGTTCGGCAATACTGCTCATGTTTCCTCCAAAATACGCGCAATGGTGAGCAAGAACGCGCACTCAATCGGGTATTCTGTTCATATAATGCCCATCAAACTGTTCGAGATAGGCCTTTTCTTTTATCTCATTGACCTGTTGTTTCACCAGCTCGTCGGGCTCATATGGCCTAATCATATCGGCAATGGACCTCAAATGCGCCTCATACAAGAACTTCGCCGCGGCAAAACGGATACCAGGAGGCGCATTTTTGGCAAGGGCATCTTCCAATGCTTCCAGTGCAAGATTGTGCAAGTTGGCAACGCGTTTTCGGAAGTCTTCTCGTGCCACCAGGCGCAAGCGGTCATATTCCAGCCGTACCAGGTGGTCGTCACTGTGCATCCAGTACGTGGCAGCGCGGCGCGATATCCCTGCTTCATTCGCAGCTTCGGTAATGTTCTTGCCGGTCAAGAGTTGCTCAATAAAGAGTTGCTGTCGTTCGGTCAGCTCAGTTTGAACGACTTCAACCGCTCTTTTTCGTACCATCACCCTCTTCTTCCTGCATTTCCTGCATGAGAACCGGATATTTCCGAATAATGGCCTGATAGCGTTCAAGTTGGCGAGCCGAC
>WNGE01006014.1_pt1 | contig 13594 bp, 11 predicted proteins | sample 5400651 | NCBI WGS metagenome assembly WNGE01 (sample SAMN13153370, study PRJNA577476) | soil metagenome | isolation source: 60 cm soil or saprolite under grassland replicate 2 | place: USA:California | collected 2016-06-15 | reverse complement strand
CGCGACGTCCTGCGGCTCGTTCTTTCAGATCGCTCGCCTCGGACGGCGGGGCCCCAGCCCCGCGACGTCCTGCGGCTCGCACCGCCGTCCCCTCTGCGCGGGGCCCGGAATTTCGGTTGACTCTCCCTGCTCATGTGGTCACAATGACCACATGTTGACATCCCCATTGGCGGTCCGCTGTTGAGCAAGGCTGTCGGAGTCCGGGAGCTCAAGACCCGCCTCGGGAGCTATCTCCGGGAGGTCCGGCGGGGGCGGACCATCGTGGTCACCGACCGAGGCGAGCCCGTGGCCGAGCTGCGGCCGATTGCGCTGGCAAAATCGGGCAGGGGGGCAGAGATCGACCGGCTCGTAGCCCTGGGGCATCTCACCAGGACGTCGAAGGCTCCGCTCGCTCCGTTTCGGCCCATCAGGCGAAAGGGGCGTCCGCTCTCCGACGCAATCGTCGAGGATCGGGAGGATCGCTTCTGACCGTTTACCTCGACGCGAGCGCGCTGGTGAAGCGCTACGTCGACGAGCCCGGGAGTGCCCGCGTCCGCGAGATCCTCGCGCGCAGCCCCGTCGCAACCAGCCGTCTGTCCGAGGTGGAGATCGCCTCGGCACTGGCTCGCCGCTGCCGCGAGGGAACCCTTACTCGACGCGACCTGGATCGAGCGCTCGCCGCGCTCCGCACCGATATCCGCTCGATCGCCGTGGTCGAGCTCGTCACCGAGGTCACGCAGGCCGCCATCGCGGTTCTCGCACGCCATCCACTGCGTACGGGCGACTCCGTTCAGCTCGCGTCCTGTCTGGACCTTCGGCGCCGCACCACGGAGGACGTGCGTCTCCTCGCGTACGATGCCCGGCTCAACGATGCCGCGCGCGCCGAAGGGCTGACCCTCGTCGGGGCTGAGTAGCTCCTACTCGACGGCGAAGTGCGCTTCGGTCGTCCGGCCGGTGCGGCCGTTGATCGGGAGGATGTCCTGCGGGCAGGCGGAGAACGCGATCACGAGGTCCATCTCCGCGCGAAACAGCGCGTAACTCCCGGCCGGGGACACCGGCTCGCCCCAGGCGAGGCGGCCGTCGGCCGTCCACGGGATGTTCATGAACAGGTTGAGCGACGGCGGGGTCGCGGGGATGGCGATGCCGAGCTCCGCGAGGGCCGCGTGCAGGTTGTCGCGGCAGTTGTCGTGATGGCCCTGGACTCCCAGCAAGCCGTAGCGGGGCGCGTCGCAGGGCGCCATCAGCGTGTCGTGCGCGCACCCCGAGGTGTCCTCGACCAGGGTCAGGATGGGACGCCGCTGGTTCGTCACGAACGTGTCGCCGACGGCGGCGGCGAGCTTCATGAACCACGCGCGGCTCGCCTCCATCGCCATCCATTCGGATGTGTCCCGGGCGTTGAACGCCCAGGCGTCGACCACCTGCGTGCCGTGGGTGTTCACGACCCTGATGCGCCGCCCGGCGCTCACCAGCGCCGCCTTCCCGCGCCGCGCCGGAATCGTGACGAGTTCCCCGCTCATCGCCTCCGCCGCCTCTTCGCGCCCGTCGCGGCCCGGCTGGCACGGGCAGCCGAGGATCGCCGCCGAACCGGTGATCGACCGCGTTCGAACGCCGGCTTTGCCGGCGCAATCTCCGGATCACTCGCCTCGGACGGCGCGGCCCCAGCCCCGCGACGTCCTGCGGCTCGCGCTGCATCCTGGGGGAGGGCTTGGGAGGGGGCCGTCGAGGCCCCCTCCCAGGTCATTCCGTGGCCCCCGCCGTAGTCCGAGGGCGGCGGCGGGACCCAGCCGGCGAGCAGCTCCGGAGCCGGCTCCCAGACCTCCACGCCGAGGGGGCGGCAGGTGGCGAGCGGATCGCCCGCGTCGGGCCCCCACACCGCCACCGAGAGGTCCCCGTGCGGGCACACCGAGATCGCGCAGAGCACGTCGATCTCGGCGAAGAACTCGATGAAATCGCCCGCCCGCGCCGGGCTCGGCTTGACGAAGTAGCGGCCGTCGGCGGTGAGACCGGTGACCTGGAAGACGTTGAGGACGTCGTGCACGTCGAGCTCGGTGAGGTGGTACGGGGCGACGGCCCGCACGAGGTTGCTGTGGCAGCAGCGGTCGAACTCCTCGCCGTTGAGCAGCTTGTGCACGTAGGGGTCGCAGCGGGTCCCGAGCAGGTCGTGGCACCCGGCGCCGTCCTCGTCGCGCCCGTATCCGATGGTGTCGCCGGTGACCGTCAGCATCGGCCGGAGGTAGGGCAGGCAGGACCAGAGCCGATCGAAACTCGTCAGGTGTGCCCGGTGGAGCTGCCGCGTGCGCGACGCCCAGAAGCGTTCCCGAGGGTTCGCGAGGCTCCACACGTTGAGATCCGCCACCTGCGGCCCCTCGACCGCCACGATGCGGAAGAGCTGGCCGGCCCGCACCGGCCACGCCCGTCCCGAGCGTCTGGGGACGACGAACCGCTCCACGAGCCGGCGCCGGCCGGTCTCGCGAGCGAGGCGCCCGTAGAGCTCGCGGTCGACCTCGAGCGGCGAGCCCGGCTTTGCCTCGTAGATCACGCGCGGTCGCGCCATGGCCTGGACCTCCTGGACCTCGCCACTTCGCTGTTGACAAGACGGCAGCGTCATAGTCTCATACCGACCAGCCGACCGCATCACAGCGCCGATCAGAGCATTGCGCTCGGCGGAACGTCGCGGGGCGGGTGCCCCGCCGGCCGAGACGAGCGAATCTTACGGAGGACCAGCCATGAGACTCTCGCGCATCACCACGGTCGCCCTTGCCCTCTGCGGCGTCGTCGCCCTCGTCGCCGGCGTCGACGCCCAGCAATGCCCGAAGGGGAAGCTCCGCCTCTACACGTCATGGCCGATGCAGGGGGCGATGCTCCCGGAAGGCACCGGCATGAAGAACGGCATCGACCTCGCGGTGTCCGAGGTCGGCGGCGTCGTCGCCGGCTACTGCCTCGAGATCGTCAACCTGGACGACGCCTCGCCCCAGACGGGCAAGTGGGACGGCGCCGTCGAAGCCGAGAACGCGAACAAGGCGGTCGGCGACCCGCTCGCCATCGTGTACATCGGCACCTACAACTCGGGCGCCGCCAAGGTGTCGATCCCCATCACCAACCGCGCCCACATGGCCCAGGTCACCCCGGCCAACACCTATCCCGGGCTGACGAAGAAGCGCGGCGCCGCCCCCGGCGAGCCGGAGATCTACCGGCCGGCCGGATTCGTGAACTACTTCCGGCCCATCCCGGCCGACGACATCCAGGGCGCCGTCGGCGCCAAGTGGGCCAAGCGCCTCGGCGCCAAGAAGGTGTACGTCCTCAACGACCAGGAGCTCTACGGCAAGGGCATCGCCGACGTCTTCGAGGCCACCGCGAAGAAGATCGGGCTCCCCGTCGTCGCCAACGAGGGCCTCGACTGGAAGCAGCCCGACCAGAAGCCGGTGCTCACCAAGATCCGGGCCTCCGGCGCCGACCTCGTCTACCTCGGCGGCGTCATCGAGACGGGCGCCCAGGTCATCATCCGGCAGATGAAGGAGGTCGGCCTCGTCGCGCCGCGGACGCGCTTCCTGGGTCCGGACGGGCTCCTCGAGGAGGAGCTCCTGAAGGGCGCGACGTGCGACGCCGCCCTCGGGACCGATATGCGGGTCACGTTCGCCGGCCTCCCGTTCGAGAAGATGCGGGGCGTCGGGGCCAAGACCTACGAGACCTACAAGGCGAAGTTCAGCAAGGAGCCCACCTCGTACGCGCTGTACGCGGCCGAGGGCGGCCGCGTGATCGTCGACGCCATCCGCCGCGCCGCGCCCGAGCTCGAGCGCGCCAAGGACCTCGCCGCGAAGCGCGAGGCCCTGCGCAAGGCGATCGCCTCCACGAAGAACTTCGAGGGCATCAACGGCAAGTGGAGCTTCGACGAGAACGGCGACGTCGACTACGACACCATGTCCGGCTTCAAGGTGGTGAAGGCGGACGGGCCGATCGGCTGCAAGTTCCAGTTCGAGACCATCCTCGAGTAGCCTCGCGGGGGGAGGGCCGGTCGCCGGCCCTCCCCACCCGCGCCTCGCCCGACCATGCGCGAACAGGCGCCCGCCCTCGCCCCGGCCCTCTCCCTCTCCGAGGGGGAGGGCGTCGCCTCGACGACCAGCGTGAATCGACCGCCGCCCGTTCGCTGTTCCGTTTCGAGCGCCGGCGTAGCATGCGCAATCCGGTTCCTCGGGGGAGGCTCGGAGGGGGCCGTCGAGGCCCCCTTCGATTGACCATGGAGTGGTGGGAAGTCCTCGTCCAGCAGACGATCAACGGCCTCACCCGCGGCGCCGTCTTCGCCCTGATCGCGCTCGGCTACACGATGGTGTACGGCATCATCGAGCTCATCAACTTCGCCCACGGCGACGTCTTCATGCTGGGCCTCTTCATCTCCCTCGCCTGGTTCACGCTGCTCGGCGTGACGAAGACGCTGACCGGCTGGCAGCTCGTGACGATGCTCCCGCTCGTCTTCGTGCTCACGATGCTCACCACCGCCGCCCTCAACGTCGCCATCGATCGGGTGGCGTACCGGCCGCTCCGGCGATCCACCCGGCTCGCCCCGCTCATCACGGCCATCGGCGTGTCGTTCATGCTGGAGAACGTGGCGCTCCTCTGGAAGGGGCCGGCGCCGATCTCGTACCCCGACGTCTTCCCGTCCTTCGACATCCTCCGCGAGTGGTTCGGCGTGGACTCGGCCGTCTTCGTCACCTCCAAGGACGTGCTCGTCGTCGGCGCCACGCTCCCGCTGATGCTGGCGCTCCACTACTTCGTGACCCGGACGCGGTGGGGGAAGGCCATGCGGGCGACGGCGCAGGACCGCGAGACCGCCCAGGCGATGGGCATCGACGTCGAGCGGACGATCCTGCTCACGTTCTTCGTCGGCGGGGCGCTGGCGGGGGCGGCCGGGCTCATCCAGGGCATGTACTACAACATCGGGCAGTGGTGGATGGGCTACCAGGCGGGCCTGCGCGCCTTCACCGCGGCCGTGCTCGGCGGCATCGGCAACATGGCCGGCGCCGCGCTCGGCGGCCTCATGATCGGATTCCTGTCGGCGTGGAGCGACCAGTACATCTCCGCCCGCTGGACCAACGCGATCGTCTTCTCGATCCTGATCCTCGTCCTCGTCTTCCGCCCCCACGGCCTCATGGGCGAGCGGACGCCCGACAAGACGTGAGCCCCGAGAAGATCCTCCCGGTGGCGGTCTCGATCGTCATCATCGTGCTCGTGGCGGTCGTCGAGGAGCGGTCCCGTGACCTGGCGGCGATCCTGGCCGTCATGCCGCTCACGGTGCCCCTCGCCACCTGGATCGTGTTCTCGGCGAGCGGGCGGGACTACCCGCAGACCGCGCAGTTCGTGGGCTCGATGCTCGCCGCCTACGCGCCCACGGCGATCTTCGTCGTCGCGTGCTGGTACGGACTCCGCCGGCAGTGGCCGTTCCCCGTCGTGATCGTCCTCGCGTTCGGCGTCTGGGGAGCCCTGGTGGCGCTCCCGTACGTCATCGGGCGCATCCGGTGAGGGCCGTCGGTCGCCTCGACGTGCTCCCGGGCGAGCGGGCGCCCGAGACGGTATGAGGCGGGGGCTCGGCTGGGCGGCGCTCGTCGTCGGGCTCGCCGTGTACCCCTTCGTCGACCAGACGCTGGGGCTGCAGACCGTCCACGCCGTGTCCGACGGGATGATCTACGTGCTGCTCGCGCTCGGGCTCAACATCGTGGTCGGCTACGCGGGCCTGCTCGACCTCGGCTACGCCGCGTTCTTCGCCATCGGCGCCTACACGATGGGGCTCCTGAACTCGCCGGTGCTCGGCTCCCCGCTCTACGGGCACCCGTGGAGCTTCTGGGTCTGCATCTGGCTCGCGGCGGCGGTGTCCGCGCTCCTCGGCGTGGTGATCGGCGCGCCGACCCTCCGCGTGCGCGGCGACTACCTCGCCATCATCACGCTCGGGTTCGGCGAGATCATCCCGGTGGCGATCCGCAACCTCGGCGACATCACCATCCAGATCGGCGGGTGGCGCCCGATCGAACGGCTGAACCTCACCGGCGGCGAGAACGGCGTGAACCCCGTCGGCCGCCCCTACCTGCCCGGCGTCCCGTTCGAGACCGATCCGGTGCCGTGGTACTTCCTCATCCTCGTCATCGGCCTCGCCTCGCTGTGGGCGATGGACCGGCTCCGCGACTCGCGCCTGGGCCGCGCGTGGATGGCCATCCGCGAGGACGAGACGGCCGCCGACTGCACGGGCGTCAACCCGATCTCGACCAAGCTCCTCGCCTTCGCGCTCGGCGCCTCGTTCTCGGGATTCGCGGGGTCCGTGTACGCCGCCAAGCTCCAGGCCATCACGCCGGGCGCGTTCGAGTTCCAGGTGTCGATCATGCTCCTGTGCATGGTCGTCCTCGGCGGCGCCGGCAGCCTCAAGGGCGTCATCCTGGGCGGGATGCTCATCACGCTCTTCGACCGGGTCGTGCTGACGCAGACCACCTCCATGGTGCGCTGGGTCGGACGGACGGCGGGCATCCCGGCCCTCACCGGGGCCGACCTCACGCTGTGGCGATGGTTCTTCTTCGGCCTCGGGCTCGTCCTCGTCATGCTGCTGCGGCCCGAGGGCCTCGCCGGCCGCCGGGTGCGCCCGCTCGCGGCCGGCGCCGACGACGCGACGGCGCTCGAGCCGGCGCCGGCGGCCCGCGTCGAGGCGATCCCCGGCTGGCTGCGCGAGCGCGTGCAGGGAGGCGGCGCCGCGCCGGAGGCGTCGTCGATCCTCGAGGTGCGGGGCCTCCGCAAGCGCTTCGGCGGCGTCCTCGCCCTCAACGAGGTGGACCTCGTCGTCCCGCGCGGCGCCGTCATCGGGCTGATCGGCCCCAACGGCGCCGGCAAGACCACGTTCTTCAACGTGGTGACCGGTCTCATCCGGCCCGACGGGGGCAGCATCGTCTTCGAGGGCGCGCGCCTGGCCGGGCTCCGCCCCAACGCCATCGTCGCCCGCGGCATCGCGCGCACCTTCCAGTCGATCCGCCTCTTCCCGCAGATGACCGTCCTCGACAACGTGCTCGTGGGCGAGCATTGCCGCCTCGCCGCCACCGTCCCCGGCGCCGTGCTCCGGCCGCCGTCGGTGATCGCCGAGGAGGCCCGCGCCCGCGCGCGGGCGCGCGAGCTGCTCGCGTTCGTCGGCCTCGGCGGCAAGGAGGAGGACGTCGCCCGGAACCTGCCCTACGGCGACCAGCGGCGGCTCGAGATCGCGCGCGCCCTCGCGACCGAGCCGCGGCTCCTCCTGCTCGACGAGCCGACGGCGGGCATGAACCCGCGCGAGACGGAGACGCTGACCGAGCTGATCGGACTCCTGCGGCGGGAGCTCTCGCTGTCGGTCCTCCTGATCGAGCACGACATGGCGGTGGTCATGGGGATCTCCGACCGGATCACGGTGCTCGACTACGGCATGCGCATCGCCGAGGGCACCCCCGCCGAGATCCAGCGGCACCCGCGCGTGATCGAGGCCTACCTGGGCGCCGGCTACGAGCAGGAGCTCGCCGCCGGCGGCCCTTCCCGGTAGCTCTCATGCTCGCCCTCGCCGACGTCCACACGTACTACGGCAATATCCGGGCGCTTCGCGGCATCGCGCTCTCCGTGGAGCCCGGCGAGATCGTCACGCTCATCGGCGCCAACGGCGCCGGCAAGACCACGACGCTCCGGACGATCCTGGGGACGGTGCGACCTCGCCACGGGACCGTGAGCTTCAACGGCCATCGCCTCGACACCCTCACGACGGATCGCATCGTGCGCCTCGGGATCGCGCAGTCGCCGGAGGGCCGCCGGATCTTCCCGCGGATGACCGTGCTCGAGAACCTGGAGCTCGGGGCCTTCGCGCGGCGGGACCGCGAGGCGATCGCGCCCGACCTCGAACGCGTCTTCACGCTCTTCCCGCGCCTGCGGGAGCGGACCGCTCAGCAGGGCGGGACGCTCTCGGGCGGCGAGCAGCAGATGCTCGCCATCGGCCGCGCCCTCATGGCGCGCCCGACGCTCCTCCTCCTCGACGAGCCGTCCATGGGCCTCTCGCCCATCCTCGTCGACACGATCTTCCGGATCATCCAGGACATCAACCGCCAGGGGACGACGATCCTCCTCGTGGAGCAGAACGCGCGGATGGCGCTCCGCGTGGCGCACCGCGGCTACGTCATGCAGACCGGCCGCGTCGTGCTGCACGACGCCGCCGGCGCGCTCCTGCGCTCCGACCTCGTGCGAAAGACCTACCTGGGGGAGAAGTAGGCGGCTAGAGCGTTTCTCCGACACGCTCCTACGGAACCTGTCGAAGTGAACGCCACGGCCGCGAGAAATACAGCGACCGGTGGGCGTTCCGCTTTCGAGCGCCGGCTCCGCCGGCGCAACCTGTTGCTGGGGGGAGGTTCGGAAGGGGGGCGGAGCCCCCCTCCGAGTTTCCTACGGCTTCTTCAGGCGCATGTCCTCGTAGGGCGCCGTGAAGTAGAGCAGCGGGTTCAATCCGACGGCCGGCTCCTCGACCCGTGGCCCGACCCCGTGCAGCGTGGCGGGCTCGAAGATCGGGCCGTGCATGACGCGCTCGTGCATCAGCCGCTGGATCTGATGCAGGAGCGTCTCGCGCTTCTTGCGGTCACGCTCCTGCCCCTGCTGGTGGAACAGATCGTCGAGGTCCGGATACCCGCCGTACGCATAAGCGGCGGTGCCGAGGACGAAGGCCTCCAGCCGCGCGGGGGCGTTGCCCAGCGCCGCCGAGGCCGTCACGATCACGCCCTGCAGCTTCTTCGATCGCCACGCCTCGAGAAAGGCCGCCCGCTCCATGCTGCGGACCCGGGAGCGAATGCCCACGGCGGCCAGATAGTTGGCGACCACCTCCCCCATGGTGGTGAATGGAGGGAGCGGGCTGATGTCGCCGGCATCGAAGCCGTTCGGATAGCCGGCCTCGGCCAGGAGACGCCTGGCCTGGGGCACGTCATAGGGATAGGGCTCGATGCGCAGGGCGAACTCCATGACACCCGGGATGATCGATCCGGTCAGCCGGGAAAAGCCCAGTCGCTCCGCGTCGTTGATGCCCTGCTTGTCGATGGCGAGGTTCGCCGCCAGCCGCACGCGCCGGTCGTGCCAGGGAGATCTGGGTTTCCACTGCTCGAGGAATTCCACCCACCAGGTCGCGGACGAGATGACCTTCGCGAGGCGCAGCCGGGGATCCGCCTTGACCGTCGCCGCCTCGACGCCGACCATCAGGTAGCCGATGTCCGCCTCCCCGGTCTTCAGCATCCCCAGTCGCGTCGTGCGATCGGGGACGCCCTTGATGACGATGCGCTTGATCGAGGGCTTCTTGCGCCAGTACTGCTCGTTCGCCTCGAGCACCAGCTCCACGCCCGGGTTCATGCGCACGAACCGGTAGGGCCCGAGCCCCACCGGCTGACGGCCGAAGCCCTCCTCGCCGACCCGCTCGATGTGTTTCTTGGGCACGATCCACGCGGCGCCCGTGGCCGGGGTGGCGTAGAAGGCCAGGAAGTCCGGCCAGGGCGTGTGCAGCACGAAGCGCACGCGATGGGGATCGATGACCTGCACCGCCTTCACGCGCTCGTGCAGCAGCTTGGCCGAGACGCCCCGGTAACGGTGGAAGCTGAACTTCACGTCCTCGGCCGTGAAGGGATCCCCGTTGTGGAACCGCAAGCCTTCGCGCAGCTTGAACTCGTACACGAGCCCGTCCGGGCTCTCCCGCCAGGACTCCGCCAGGCACGGCGCCATGTCATTGCCGGGCAGGGGCTTGATGAGCGCGTCGTGCAGGGCATACAGGAACACGAACGGGGTCGCGATCCCCGCGGTCTCGGCCGGATCGAGAAACGAGGAGGCGATCGAGGCGTCGAAGGCGACGGTCAGTTGACCGTCCGGCGGGCCCTGCGCGGCGACTTCGCCCGCCAGCAGCCCGACAAGGAAGAAGGCGACCAGGACCGTCCACGCGGTGGGCTCTTTGTCGCGCCCGCTCATAGCGCCTCCTAGAGCGATGATAAGGGCCCATCTGCTTCGTTGGCGCCCTCGGCCGCCCGCTCAACGTACAGGGAGTACGCCTCGCGTGCGGCCTTCGGGCGCCGCCTCGCAGCTGGGCCCTTCTCATCGCTCTGGACGAAACTATTCTCCGACAGGCTCCTAGCGCCGGAGGGTCAGGCCGTCCAGATCGAGCTCGGGCATGCGGCCGTTCATGAGGTCGGCGACGATCCGCGCCGTGCCGCACGCCATGGTCCAGCCCATGTGGCCGTGACCGCAGTTGAGGAAGAGGTTGCGGTGCCGGCCGAGCCCGAGGATCGGCGGCCCGTCGGGCGTCAAGGGTCGCAGACAGGCGCGGTACTGGCCGCGGTCGTAGTCGGCGGCGTCGGGAAAGAGGTCACGCGCCAGGCGGAGGATGTTGTTGAAGTCGCGCGGCGTCCATCCCCAGTCGTAGCCGGCGAACTCCGCGGTCGACGTCAGACGCAGCCGGTCGCCGAGCCGGGACCAGCCGACCAGCCACTGCTCGTCGACGCCCGGCACCGTCGGCGCGAGGCCGCCCGGCCGGAGCGGGAAGGTCGACGAGTAGCCCTTCGCCGGGTAAATGGGCAGGGGGAGGCCCGCCGTGCGGGCGACGACCGGGCTCCCCACCCCCAGCGCGAGCACGTAGTGGTCCGCGGTCAGCACGCCTTGACTGGTCACCACCGCGTCGATCCGGTCGGTGTCCGCGCGCAGCGCGGTGACGCGCGTGCCGAGCTTCACCGTCACCCCGAGCGCCTCCTGGCACCGCCGCGCCAGGTTCTCGACGAAGAGATGCGAGTCGCCGCTCGAGTCCCCGAGGTCGCGGATCGCGCCGGCGATCTTGTGCTTGACGGGCTCGAAGACGGGATCGAGCTTGGCCAGCCCGCCCGCGTCGAGGATCTCCTGCTTCTGGCCGTGCTCGGCGAGGAGCGCCATCTTCTTGATCCCCGCCTCCAGCTCGGCCGGGTCGCGGTGGACGTAGAGGGCGCCCTTGGTGATGGCGTGGTACTCGAGCGCTTCGGCGCGCACCAGCTCGTTCATCACCGCCTGGCTGTACTGGCAGAGGCGGAGCTTGACCAGCGTGTTGTGGCGCGCCCGCGCCGACGTGCACTCGCGCAGGAAGCGCAGCCCCCACGTGTACAGCCGCGGGTCGGTCCCGAGCCGCAGGCGAATGGCCGTCTCCGCCCCCCGCAGGGACTGCCACAACATGCGCGGCGCGCGCGGCGAGGCCCACGCGAACGAGTGGCCAGGCGCGATGATCCCTGCGTTGCCCGCCGAGGCCTCGAGGCCGACGCCGTCCTTCTCCTCGACGACCGTGACCTCGTGACCGGCCTTGGCCAGGAAGTAGGCCGTGGTGACCCCGACGACGCCGCCGCCCAGGACGAGGGTCTTCATTTCCTACGCCTCGAGGAGGTAGCCCGCCCGCACCGGGTCATCGGGATCGAACAGGAACTGGCTCATGCCGGTGAGGTAGGCGGTGCCCGTGATCTCCGGCAGGATCGCGCGCCGTCCCTCGACCTCGGTCAGGCCGGCGATGCGGCCGGTGAAGCTGAGCCCGAGGAGCCCCCGGCTCGTGAACGTCGACCCGACCGCCATGAGGCCCCGGTGATGGAAGAGCGCCATGCGCGCGCACGTGCCGGAGCCGCAGGGGGCAGCGTCCACCTGGCCCGGGCCCCACACGAGCGCGTTCGGCGACACGCCGTCGGCGTCCGGCAGCTCGTGGACGAGGACATTGTCCACGCTCGTCTTGCCGAGGCCCGGCACCTCCACGTGGAGCTGGGCGTTGATCGCCTCGCGGACCGCCATGCCCCGCTGGGCGATCCGCTTCGCCAGCTCCCGCCGCACTTCGAGGCCGAGGTGCCGCGCCTCCACGATCGCGAAGACGTTCCCGACGCCGACCCCGATATCGAGCGGCACCTCGCCCACCCCCTCGACCTCGACCGTCTGCCCGGGCAGGGCCACGAAGGACGCTGTCCACCGGAGCGTCACCTCGCGGACCCGGTCGCCGTCCGAGCGCGCGATGGTCTCCACGACGCCCGCCTCCGTGTCGATGACGACCGGCGTCTCGGCGCCCTCGCGCGCCACCATGCCGGTCTCGATCGCCACGGTCGCCGCGCCGATCGTGCCCTCGCCGCAGGAGACGTAGTAGCCCCCGGGGTAGATGAAGAAGAGCCCGAAGTGGGCGCCCGGCGTGACCGGCTCCGTCATCACCGCGATCAAGAGGCCGCGATGCCCCCGGGGCTCGAGGCAGAGGCCCGTGCGGAGATGGTCGAGGCGCTCCTGGAACCAGCGGCGCTTCTCGCCGATCGTGCTCCCCGGCAAGCGCCCCAGCCCGCTCGTCAGCAGCCGCATCCCGATCCCGGCCGTATGGAAGTCGATGGTCCCGAGCACGCGATCGGATCGCATGGTCACCTCCCCGATGCCGCCATCCGACCGGTCTCCCGCCGCTGTGTGAAGGGCGGTCTCGAGCGTCAGCGCGTCGGCCGCGTCGTGGGGAAGCCCTCGCGACGGTCGGCGGCCAGTAGACGATCGTCCGACGAGATGAACTCGAGAGTCGGTGGACGGGAGCGCGTCCGCCGTCCGGAGGTGGTGGGCACCCTTTTCATGTGGCTAAAATAGCCAGACCGTTCACCCCGCGTCAAGAGTGGCGCCGTCCCTGCCGGGCACCGCGGAGCCGCTTGCACGACCTGCGCGGCCTCCTCACCGTCCGTGGACGGATCCGAGGCACAAGCGGGGGCGGCGGCGACCCAGTGTTCCCGCGGCAGCCGCGAGGACAGGATTCTGAGCTCGGGACCGGGCTCCTCTATCCCCCCGAGCACGCGCGGTGCCCCCGGCAAGGCCGAACCCCGGCCCGCTGCGCGGGCCGATGCTCCTCCAGGCAGGCGGGACTGCTCCGCGACGCGCCGATCCTCCCCACCTCTCCGATGAGCTCACCGATCCGGGGACCGGCCGAAGTCTGTCTCGGCTGATGGCTTGAGGGACATCCCTCAGAAATAGAGGGGGCTTATTCGAGTGCCCGGTGCTTGACTGCAGACAGGGTAAACAACTCATGGCCAACACCAGCAGAGCGAGGAGTCGACCAGGAGGCCTGGCCGACAAAATTTCAATAGGTTCTGGTGTCGGCACTGTTATGGTGGCCCGGGCTGAAGGCTGGCCCGGAGCCGACGTCCCTGCCGCTGGCCCGGCGCCACAAGTTGTGCGGGGAATCCCTCAATTCTGATGGCTGGATCAGGGTGGGAGACGGCATGGTCACGGGTGGTCGACTCCCGCAACTACTTAAACAAACAGCGCTCCTGTTCCGGCGGCAATGTCGGCCGCTAGCTGGCACCAGCTTTGCGTATAGTGTGCAACAGATTTGAGAAGTCGGTTCACCAACGCAGGGACCCCCTTCCCGCTAAGGGCAAACCCGTCGTGAGGCGGGGACGCAAAGCCGCGGATCAGGCAAGAAGGCCTGATTGCCAGGCTGCCTCGAAGGGCGGTGGGATCACACTCATTGAGGGGTGCCCCGCAAAAGGGAGGCCCCTCGTATGATTACAGCATGGATCCTGGCGATCGAGCAGCTGACCGCATCCGGGTCCCCCAGGGTAACAGGCCGGCAAGGCCCCGCCGCCGCAACGAAGGCCCG
>WNGE01009087.1_pt1 | contig 13597 bp, 10 predicted proteins | sample 5400651 | NCBI WGS metagenome assembly WNGE01 (sample SAMN13153370, study PRJNA577476) | soil metagenome | isolation source: 60 cm soil or saprolite under grassland replicate 2 | place: USA:California | collected 2016-06-15 | reverse complement strand
AAGCCTACCGAACGCGCCTGAAGAGAGATTCGGAAGGGCGTGAGAACTTCGCGGTGTCGCAAGCGAAGCGGTTCATTCTTCGCGAAGAAAGAAATTTCGTCGAAGTGGTCGATGGAACCTTCGGCATTCCCGCTGCACTGCCTGCAGCACAATGAGGTCAAACATGCTTAGCCGGATTGTTTCGCCATGATCCCAAGCCGGTGGCCATCGACACAGAATCCGACATGAGCGAGAAGGCCCGCGGCCAAAATTGGGTTAATCGCATCCCAGTCGCGCGATCCCCTGCTTGGTATGCGGCGGAGTTCAGTGCGCTTTATCAGATTCATCTTTCACCCGTGTGTCTGTCGTGATCCAGTTTACTTCCCAAGTCTTACCTCCATCATCCGAAAATGCCTGTTCAAAACGGCACGAATTCGGAGTGATGTCCGAAATAACAAATCGAACAAAGATGGTTCGGCCATTAAGTGTTTCCTGGTCGAAAAACTCGCCGCGCCCATTCTTGAACTCGCCGATCGTGGGTTGGCTCAGCGTACCACCGCTGCTGTTAGCAAAATTGAGGCTCCACTGGTGGGATTGAGGATTATATAGGCGCAGGGACAGACCTTCGATGTGACCTGCTGGGCCATTGACCTCGAACTCCACCAGATTGGCGCGGCCATTCCAAACCTTTCGGACGACGGAAGTACCCTCATATTCGACCCAGGTAGTGGAGCCAGTTAAGGGATGCAGGAGGCGCGACAGGTGACTTTTCCAAGTGCCAATCTCGAAGTCAAAATCGTGTTGCCCATCCCGCTCCGTGGAAGTGTGTTGAAAGTTTGTTCTCGACGCGTCTGAATTCGACTGTGCCTCCGTGCCCACAGCTCGGACGAACAGCCACGCGAGCATCAGTGCTGCAACTGCGACATATCTCGACATGACCTGAGTCTCCTTGTTTGCAGATGTCTTTCATCATAACTGCGAGTACCTACTACGGCGTTTGGGGCAATGGCAAAGAAGATTGGCCAAACACATATCGCCATCCTGTCGGAGTGCGAACATACGTGTCGCTGAACCAAACCGTATAGTCGAATTGCTTTCCGTTGTCTGTGCCTTTCTCCCACAATTTAGCGGTGACGACCGCCGTATTGCCCCAAACGCGAACCGTCTGGGCAGTGTCCTCTTGATGTTCGTAGACCACGTGCGCACTCCGCGCATCGTTGAGCAAATCAGCCTTCGTGTAAGCTTTGCCGGAGCCTGTCACAAGTACGAAATCATCAGCCAAAAGGCGATCCATAGTGGCTGCATCGTTCTTCTTTACGGCTGCCTGATATTGGGTATCCAGTTCGGCGACGGCCTTCTGATCATCGTGAATTGGAACGTTCGCAGCGTTCACTGCAACCGCTACGAGTATGCCAAGTGCCAACCCTCCTGCAAGAAATAGGGGAAGCGCCCGCCGAGAAAACCGCTTGCCGCGCTCCTCGGTCGCATTCTTAATCGCGCTTCGCACTATACTCTTTGTGACAAGACGCTCTGTCTTCATCTTCATCTCCTTGTTGCCCTCAGACGTTGTCTCTCAGTTCGATTCTCCTTTTCCATCGCAGCGTAGGAGAAACGACATGAGAAAGGCTGCTCTGGGGGCAAATCACGGCTTGTGGGGCCGGAATAAAAGATCAAACCACGGGTTCCATGTCTTGCCGCTATCGGTCGAGGTCACCGCGGTCTCGCGAACGCCTCCGTGCGCAGGCTTCCACGTCCCGCGGACAAGAGTTTCCCCGTTCGCTGTGTGATCCACGCCAGTCAAGACCATTTCACCAACTTGGAGCTTGCCCTCGATATCATATCTAGGTGCCGCGGAAACGAATATGTGACGAAGCGAAAGATTGTGAGGCCTACTGCCACAGAGGACGTGCCGAAGAGGATGGGGTGGTTGCTGGAAAAGAAGGGAAATGAAGATCCACTCGCGGTAGGGCGTCACTCTCCCTCTTCGAGAGGTGCGAGCTAACGCGTACAGGGAGTTCACACCAATCTCCTGCCGCCTCGAATCGCTTTCCTGTTCGTTGGTACCTGCAGTTATCGATGTGACCGAAACCCGGATACAATCGCCCGTATGGAAATTTTCCCGCCCAGAGTCCTAAGAGTTGCGCGTGCCTACCTGTGGTCCATCTTGATTTGGGTGGGATTTTCACCGGTGCTTGCCGGGCAGGATAAAGTCCGACTCTTGGAGAGGGGACAATACACAGCTTACTGGAATCTACTGCTCGTTAACGGGGCCTGGCTTTTGACAGCCGCGCTCCTGACGCCGCCGATTTTCTGGCTTGTGCGCCGATATCCGCTCGTCAAATCGGCCGGACTACCCCGTGTCGGTGGCTATCTCCTGGGGAGTGTGCCGTACGTGATTGCCTCTGCGTGCATCCGCTGGATCGTGTTGCCGCCGTGGGATTCCCCCACCCAGCGATTTGGCCCCCGGACGCTCACCGGATTAGTCCACAGCACTTACATCTTCGCGGATTTAATTTGGGACTACATTGTAATCGTGGTGGCTGCTCACGCCTACGCGTACTTCAAGCGCGTTCGGGGCCAGGAACTTGAGCGTGCGGAACTGCAGCAGGCGCTCGCCGCGAGCGAGCTACAGGCGCTGAAGAGCCAGCTTCATCCGCATTTTCTCTTCAATACGCTCCAGGGAATCTCGGCTTTGACCGACACGGATACGGCGCGCGCCAAGGCCATGGTTCTCAAGCTCTCGAGCCTGCTCCGCACCGCTCTTGAGTATGGCAACTCCGATCTCATCACCCTTGGTGAAGAATTGAAGTTCGTCGAAAACTACCTCGATTTAGAGAAAATGCGTTTGGAAGACCGGCTTGAAGTGCGCTGGGACATTAGCCCCGAGACACGCCAAATGCTCGTTCCGCAACTGGTCCTGCAGCCTTTGATAGAGAACGCCATTCTTCACGGCGTCGCTTGCTGCCGCGGCGGGGGCTGGATTCAACTTGCGTCACGGCGAGCGGAGGACGCCCTGGAGATCCAAATTCGCAATAGCGTAGGAGGAAAGCGACAGGGAGGAATGGGGCTCGGCCTACAGAACACGAGAGCGCGGTTGAAACATCTTTATTCGGACGAGATGGTTTTCTCCTTCGATCTCGGTAGCGATGGGGTGGCGGTGACGACCCTTGTTTTGCCGGCGATTGGCTCGCGGAAGCAGGGATGAAAAGAAGCGTCGGTTGCGAATTCACACGGCTGAGAGACGGAGAAAGATGATGCGTGTATTGATTGTAGACGACGAACCGCTTTCAAGAAGCGCCCTCGCCGATGCGTTAGCTGCGAGAAACGACATAGAAGCGCTCGATTCGGCGCACGATGCGATTGAAGCACTCGAAATGCTGGACGGAAAATCCTATGACGTTCTTTTGCTCGACATTCACATGCCCGAATTATCTGGGATCGAGCTTGCAGATCGTTTGAACAAGCGGCCGCGGCCGATACCGTCGATCGTGTTCGTCACCGCACACGACCAGCACGCGGTTGCAGCATTCGAGAAACATGCCGTCGATTACGTTCTGAAGCCCTTTTCAACCGGTCGCATTCATGAGGCCCTGGAAGTGGCGGTCCGCAGAACGGAGAGCGAGCGCGCGGCAAGTTTGATGAAGGTCTTGCCGCAGCTTGAGAGACTGTTGTCGAAGTCTGTCAAAATCGCCATCAAGACAAAGGGAAGGATCCTCTTTATCGATCCGGCGGACGTGGCGATTGTCGAGGCTGAGGGCAACTATGTGTTGTTGCAGCGGCACTCGGGCTCATATCTGCTCCGGGAGTCGATCTCCACAGTGGCGGAGAAGCTCAAAGCGTACGGATTCATAAGAATTCATCGCTCCGTTCTGGTGAACAGCTCCTTCGTTGAAGAGATACAACCCTGGAGCACGGGTGAGTATGTGCTTCGCATCAAGGGGGGAAAGGAGTTCACTGTTTCTCGCACATACAAGAGCAATTTGAAGTCTCTGGCGCGGCTCTGGGTCGGGACGGACCCTTTTGTGACGGAATAGTCTTGGACGCTAGTAATCGCCCGGCGGACCCACGCGCGATTGGCGAAGAAATCTACCTAGCATTGTGGGTCTATTTCGCGATTTTCATCCTCTCTCAAAACACTTTGGACGCTTTCTCCCGAACAAGGTTGCCATGGTGCTCGATGGATATGGCTTTGTCTTGCTTAGTACGTTCGCGCTTCAATTTGTATTGGCTTGGTGGCTTCATTCTCAGTGCCGCTAAGATCTCCACAATCTGGAATTTACCGATGAGAGTTGCCGCTTAGTTTGTTCCAACAAAAGAGACGGACGACACTACAAACTTGCGATGCGAAACGCGCAATGTGAGTGACGAAGCGAATCAAGTCACTTCCGCAAACTCATAGGAGCATTGAAATCAACTCTCTCAACTTATTGAAAATAAACCTTTCGGTGACTCCTTAGAGTGGCATTCCAAGTGCACCTCCAGCTTTCGCTTGCGCTTGAGATCCGGTCGCTGACTTACAACGGGGTTGGGGGTTCCAGTTACAGGTCGCCGGAATCGAGAACATTTCGAAGGAGGGTTGCCTGCATATGCGGAAGACCATTTGTTTTACATTCCTCGCCATGTTGTTTGCCTTGATTGCGCCCAAGTTGGTTTGCGCACAGAGTTCTGGCTCTGTACACGGCACGGTGAAGGACCCACAGGGTAACTTTGTACCAGGCGCGAAAGTAGCGCTTCGCAACACAGCGACCAACACGAAACAGGACACCGTAACAAACGACGATGGACGGTTTGTGTTCGGCTACGTTAACGCCGCGGCTTACGAACTCATTGTCCAGAAAGATGGGTTTCGCCCGATCAGCGCACCACTAACTGTGCAGGTGGCCCAGGTCGTGGATCTGAATCTTACTCTTGAGCTGGGGCAAGTCAACGAGACAGTTACGGTCACTGAGTCGGCACTGACAATGAACACCTTGAATGGAGAATTGTCGCACGAAATCAGCGGGAAGGAGCTCCACGAGTTGCCACTCCTGAACCAGAACTACTACGAATTGATGAAGCTGACGCCCGGTGCGGCGGATACCGGCAGTGTCACTGGTGATGTGCGTGGTAGCAGCGCCATGTCCGGCGGTGGCGGCATCGCGGTCGGCGGCGCTCGCACCTCTTCAGTGAATTTCATGCTGGATGGCTCGGAAAACAATGACACTTTTATCGCCGGCGTGGCGCAGGACATCCCCCTGGACACGGTTCAGGAATTCAAGGTGCAGTCCAACGGTGCCACGGCGGAATACGGGCGGAATCCGGTGATCACAAACGTAGTTTCCAAGTCAGGAACAAACGCACTGCACGGCAGCCTATACGAGGTATATCGCGGGGCTGCGCTTTCGACCGCGACCTTCGACGACAAAGCGAGTGCCAACCCGAAGAGCAATTTCGTCCGCAATCAGTTTGGCGGGTCGCTTGGCGGGCGCATTATCAAGGACAAACTGTTTTACTTCGGGTCCGTGGAGGGTATCCGGGTTCGCAGTTCAGGGACGGCACGCTTCTTTGTTCCGGTGCAGTCGTTCTTGGACAACGCGGCACGGGCGGTTGTGAGTTATATGAACACCTATGGCCTGCCAGCCAGCAATTGCTCAGATCAGTCAATTACCGCCAAGCAGATCTGGGAAAACATCGAGGGCAATGGGGCGGGCACCTACGGCACAACTCCGACGAATGGCCTCCTGAATGCCAATTCCGGTGCTTTGATCCCTGCGTCAACCCAGTTGTTCTGCCGTACTTCGCTTCAGGCTCCCGTGGACGCAGGCGGTGGAACTCCGCAAAACACATGGCTGGCCACGGGCAGAATCGACTACCAGTACAGCAGCAAGACGAGCTTCTTTGCGCGATATGCCTACGGAAAAACCGACAATCCGGTGGGCGCGGGAAGTGTCAGCCCCTATCCGGCGTTCAGCACTCCGGCGACAGCGTTTTCTCAGAACATCGCAGCAACCCTCACGCACAGCTTCTCGACGAACATCTTTTCCGAGCTGCGTGCTTCCTACAACCGAGTTCACCCCGAGCTTCCTCTGGGCAAAGCTCCCGGAACGGCTCCATGCTGGCAATACAACCGCAACCTGGACGGCCTCACAGCCACCGGAGATAAGATCACGTTTCCGGGCTATTTGCCTGGCGCTTGCTTGGGGAGCGGCTTGGATGTCGGTGGACCACAAAACGTCTATCAGGAGTCAGGTAGCTTGACGTGGGTGAAGGGTCGGCACACCTTCAAGTTCGGCGGCTCCTATTTCCACATGCGCCACAATCACACCTTCGGCGCCTATGAGAATGGCTACTACGAAAGTCCGAGCATGAATGACATGCTTGGCGGTCAAATCGTGTTGTTTGCGCAGGCGCTCGATCCCAAGGGACATGTCCCTGGCGATACCTACAATCCAGCCGTAGACGGCGCCTTCAAGCCCCCCGACTTCACGCGCCATTACCATTACAACGAATTGGCGGGGTATGGCGAGGACACCGTGCGGTTGAACAACAAGCTTTCTTTCTCCCTCGGTCTGCGGTGGGAGTACTTCGGCGTCCAGCACAGCCCGGAAAACGAGCGCTTCCTGGATGCCAATCTGTATCTGAACGCCGTGGGTTCGGTACCGCCGTTGACCGCGAGCAAGAACATTTATCAGGAAGTTCGCGATGCGAGGTTCCGCCGGACGAACCAGTTCTATCGACCGGATTACGGGAACTTCGGTCCGCGCGCCGGATTTGCCTACGATCCCTTCGGCAATGGCCGGACGGTTCTGCGCGGCGCTTATGGCATCTACTACGATCGCAACTTCGGCAACGCGACGTTCAACGCCATTCAGAACCCGCCGAACTATTCGGTCTTCACCGGGAATTCGACGGACTTTTTCGCCCAGCCGTTCACGATCAACCCGAATGAATATACGATTCTAGCCAATGCAGCAGCGGCAGGCGGAGGCACTTTCACCCTATCCAGTTCGGCCCGAATGCTGGACAACGATTTGAAGACCGCCTATTCGGAGCAATGGAATGCCACGGTGGAGCACAATTTCCTGGCCAAGGGGGTAATCGCTTCGCTGTCCTACCTTGGCTCGAACGGCATCCATCTCTACTCCCTCAACAACCTGAACCAGCGTGGAAGCTGCTTGCTGCTCCTGGCAAGCGGGTCGGGGCCATGCAGCGCTGTGGGCCCCGGTCGTAGCTCCTACAGAATCAACCGGTCCGGGCTTACAGGCATGAACCGCCGCAGCAACGAAGGTCTCTCGCGGTACAACGCGCTGGCCTTTGACCTGAAGACGCAGGAAATCGGCAAGACCGGGGTGCTGCTCTTCAGCACCTACACGTGGGCTCATTCTATCGACAATTCGAGTTCCTTTTTCGGCGACTCGTCGTTTGAAGGCAATTTCGGATTCGGGTTCCGGAATCCATTTAATCCGGGAGCTGATCGCGCCAACTCCTCGAACGACATCCGCAATCGCTTCACGCTCGCGGGCATCTGGGACATTCCGTTCCGGAAGAATCAGCAAGGGTTTGCCGGTCGCGTGTTCGGCGGCTGGTCGATCACCGGTATCTTTGCCGCACAGACTGGTGCCACCTTCAGTGTCTATGACGGGAGCGCTGGCATCGACCCAAATGATCCTCTTGGCAGAACTTCGCAGTGCAACGACAGCGGTACAAACTTCTGCGAACCTGTCTTCACGGGCGGTGCTTTACCAGCCAGGACTGCCATCAGCACCGCTGCGCCGAACTCCTTCACTCTCTACAACCTTGCGAATGCTCCCTACATGACGCACAACGACTACTGCCTGACGCACTCACTGGTCACGCCTGCAGGTACGTTCGGAGCAGGGGCAAGCGTCGGAGGGCCGCTGGGTTACAACGCGGACGACGATAACTACGCCTGCACCGCAGCACTGATCAATCTCTTCCCGCAGCTTGAAGCTGGGCGCAATCAATTCCGTACGCCGGGAATTTGGAACACGGATGCGGCGATCAGCAAGAAGATAAAGTTGCCGCGGGAAAGCCATGAATTGCAGATTCGTGCGGACTTCAACAACCTGTTCAATCACGCAAACCTGTATGCCGATCCGGTCACGAATGTTTTCGGCTCCGGGGCCGGGAACGGCGGGGCGGTGTTGGCTCACAAGGGTGTGCCTAACTGCTTTGCGGCCGGCACCTGCGGAAAGGAACGGCGGAACATCCAACTCTCGCTGCGCTACTCATTCTGACCCAGCGCGTTCCTTTTCCAGAAGGGGATGGGCACTTGCCCATCCCCTTCTGCTTTAGGGCCGCTCAAAAGGACAGCTTTTTCCCGGAGAGGGAGGCATGATGGACGGTGCACGGGGATTCCTTTCCCAATCTCGACTCCTCCGGCTTCCGTTGTTGGTCTTGCTCTCACTCTTTGTTCTTGCCGTGGAGGCGGCTGCGCAGCGCCGCGCCAGACTGGTAACCGTTCGCGTTTCGGATACGAGAGACGAACTGCCGATCCCACATGCGGACGTGCGCTTGTATGTCTTCGGCGAGGGGAACTTTGCTCATCAGGCGTTCGCGGATGCCGGCGGACGCGCGTCCTTCTCGGTCTCCCCAGGCTCATACAAAGTCATGGCCCTGGCGCAGGGATACGAAACGGCTGCGGAGGAAGTGGACGTTGGCGGGGGCGAGCAATCCAATGTGATGCTCCGGCTTAGCCCCAAAGAGAGAGTGGCTGCTGTTAAGCCAGGAAATACGATTTCAAGTGCGGCTCTCAACGTGCCAAGGGAAGCAAAACGAGAATTTGACGCGGGACTGTCAACTCTAGAATCTGACCCCAGCGCAAGCATTCCGCACTTTGAGAAGGCGATCGAACGCTATCCAAAATATTCTCAGGCCTACGTGAGCATGGCGCTTGCTTATCTTGCACTGAAGGAACGCGAAGCAGCAGCTAGAGCTCTAACGAAGGCCATTGAGGTGGATCCTGACTCCAGTCGAGCCTACACTTTGCGCGGACGCATGTACCTGGAGAAGGGCGACTTTCCCCGCGCCGTGTCGTTGCTTCAGGAGAGTCTCAGGCTGAATCCACAAGCTTGGGACGCCCATTTCGAATTGGCCCGCTGCTACTACAACATGGGAGAGATCAAAGAAGCACTAGCCCAAGCGCTCCTTGCGCGTGACTCGCCTCAAGCCAACCCACTCACTCACCTCTTACTTGCTGATATCTACTCGAGGCAAAATCTCAAAAAAGAGGCCATTGGGGAGTTGGAAGCGTTCGTCAAGACAGATCCAGCCAATCTGATGATCCCCCGCGTTCAACGGAAGATCGAACAACTCCGCAACAATCCTTGATGATTTGTCAGTTCCGCGCGCGTCGAGCATGCGTTGTCTCAAGGCAACCGGCGGTACCACATGATTTGGTCGCCGTCCGCTTCGCGGGCGGAGTATTCCACGGAGACGTAATCTACCGACTTCATTCTTGACGCGGGCAATTCCAGCAGAAGATTGTTCGTGAGCAAGAAGCCGCCTGGGCGCAGCATGGACTGAACGTTCGCCAAGGCGAGGGATTGCTCGAAAGTGTCGTAGTAGACGAAAATGTTCGTGGCGATCAGCAAATCGAACTTTGCATCTTCAGGCGCCTCTTCTCGCTGAAGAACGATATTTACGTCCAGTGCCCGCATCCGTCTGAGGAACTCGGGCCGCACTCGCACTGCGCGCAACTTGATTCCCCGCAAACCTGGTGGCACGGCGACTGGAGTCGAGGGACTTCCAATCTGTTCGCCGAATCGTTTCCAGTAAGCCACCAGTTCAGGCTTCCATCCGTGTAATGGATCGCGCGGAAGTTGAACCGTGGAGCCACGCCCCCGCATGGCGGCGCGCCGCGAGCGTTCGACGTGGTCATTGACGCGCGGACTCAAGTCGAGCGTATCTACCTTTAGCTCGTCGCCTCGCGCCAATCCCAGCCGCAACAATGAGTCCATCACGGCAAACGGCTGGACCGTCTGGGTTGGATAGAAATCGTAGCCTTCCTGTTTGTCCGTGAAGTCGAGGCCCGGTCCGATGATCCCCACTCGTCGCACGCTGCCAGGAGCCAACACACCGCGGTCGCACATGGCGGCAAGCGCCACCTCCAACGCAAAGTCCGGGGGCAACGAGGTATCCAAGGAAAGCCCACGGTTCTTGTAAAGCTTCGATCGCCCGGCAAACTCTTCGGTGGGATCGTCCAGACTTTTCGCCGCCTCGAGCGCTTGTTGGTAGCTACTTTGCTCCTTGAGGACGCGACGATAGTTCTCCAGCAAGTACTGCGCGGCTTTCTCCCGATCTGCTCCGGGTGTGAAGCTGATCCCATTACGCTGCGCCACTCTCCGAGCAAAGAGAAGGCGCTCGTTGTTCTTGCCGGAATCTTGCTGCAGCCTCGTCACCTGCGTCCGCGCTGCTGTTTCCGGCGAGCTCTCGCAGTTGTGCGCTGGTCAAGCGCAGCTCGTGCGTAAAGGTTGTTCCAAACAGCAGAAAGTTCACGAGCGAATCTTCATCTCCACGTGCCAGGCGCTCACGAATCTGAACGTCGTACGACTTCACCCAGTTAAGCCACGTGCTTTCCAGTTTCCCTGGAGCAACATCGCGCAATCCCGCAGGGGCAACTTCTGCGAGAGCCTCCAGCACTGGCTTCGCGTCTGAATAAGAGATATATGTTATGTGTCCGACGGAGCGCCCCGCGAGAACTGGCAGAGCAAGCAGCACGAGAATGAGGTGAAGGAACTGTCGTTTCACTCGAGACATGGCTGGCACTATTGCAAACGTAGGCTGCTTAACCCGAAAACATACAGTAGCCGCATGATTTGAGTAATCGATATGTGACGAAATGGCTTATTCTTGGTGTCAGTGGACGCTAGGGCGCTGTGAAATACGCTGGCTGGAGAGAAAATTCAACGAGCCAGAATGCGTGCGCCAGCGGTGATCTCAGGGGCGCTGAATGTCGCTATGGTCTGCCCCCTTGAACAGAAGCTTGCTGCACCCGTCAAAGCGGATTCGCGATTAGCTATGTACCGCCGGAATTCCCTCTCATCTCGATGTTATCTATAGTTTATCTACAAAATCTTAGATTTTAAGATGAATGCTCCCGTTTGGTTTTGATTCGCCTGAGAACGTGACGAAGCAGCGTGTGCACGGTGCGAATCACCAAAAATGGGAAACGAATCAAATTGGCCCACCTCTGCAAACTCATATTCGCTGTGAAATGGCTCCTCCTAAATCATTGAAAATACATTCCACAATCCCTTCCCAAAGTGGAGCCCGATGTGCTCTCCCAACGGTAGTTTGCGGTCGATTTCTGTAACGAATTTTTTCGGCGGCAGATAGTGGCCCGTATAGGTATCAAGGCCCCCAAACGCGCTCAGGGAGTTCGTTTGTTCTTTTTTCAACGGACCCCTCGCGTCACCAGCGCGATGGAAAAGGCGCAGGCCGACAGATCTGCCCCTCGGCTTCGAGAATGAATCAAACAGGAGGCAACGTGAAATCCAGGAAGATATTGACATGCATGACCGCGATGACGCTGTTATCTGCACTGGCCGTTCCAATTCGGCTCGCCGCGCAATCCCATTACAGCGTAGTCGAGCTCGGCGAACTCGGTGGAAACTCAGGCGGAGCCAATGGCATAAACGATCGGGGTTGGGTCACCGGCGTTGACAACCTGCCGGGAAACTTGACCACGGTCGCTACTCTTTGGGTAAATGGAACAACCATCCCTCTGGGTACGCTCTCGGGGGGACCGAATAGCGCTGTGGCCTGGCCGGTCAAGAGTAACAATGGCGTGATCGTGGGTATCTCCGAATTACCCGACATCGATCCTGTTGGAGAAAATTTCTCGTGTTGGCCTTTCTTAGGCGAGGGTGTTCCTACGGGGCGCATCTGCAAAGGGTTTCGTTGGCAGAACGGGCAAATGACACCGCTGCCGCCGTTCCCTGGCGGTTTTAGCAGTTACGCCACCGGCGTCAATAACCTCGGTCAAGTGGTCGGGTGGGCAGAGAATGGGGTCCATGATCCAACTTGCAATACGTCCTTCCAAATCCTGCAGTTCAAAGCGGTGATCTGGCAGCCGAATGGCACCATGCAGGAACTCCCACCGCTGCCTGGCGACAGCACCAGCGCGGCCACAGCAATCAATGACCTCGGTCAAGTGGTCGGCATCTCCGGCGATTGTGGTGTTGCGGTCGGAAGTGTCAGCGCCAGACACGCGGTACTTTGGCAAAACGGGGTTCCGACGGACCTTGGGAACATCGGAGGCGATGCCTGGAACACCCCCACAGCAATCAATAATCAGGGGACAATCGTCGGCTTCGCCAACACGGTGCCTGGAACTGCAAGACATTATGAAGCATTCATTTGGACCCAAGCAGGCGGCATGAAGTCCCTGGGTAAGCTGCCGGGCGATATCCGGAGTGTGGCCAACGGCATCAATGAGAAAGGCCAGATCGTAGGTGCCTCTCGGGGAGCGTTCCCCCAGGCGGTCCTGTGGGAGAATAACAAGTTGTTCAACTTAAACTCTCTGACTATGTCGGGCTCGCCTTTGCTGCTCGTGGCGGGCGATATTGATCAACAGGGCCAAATCGTAGGGGAAGTGTATGATTTCAATACGGGCGATACCCCTGGCTTCGTAGCGACTCCGGTTCCTCCTGGGGCGGCTGTGTCCTCGGCGGTCCGGGCAACCCCACAGAGTTTGCCCGAGAACGTCCTACGGCAGATTGAGCGGCGGATGGGCCTCGGCATCTTCGGAATTGATCCTATAACGCCGAAATGATCATCCGAAGATAGCATTCCCCAATGCCGTATGGACCTGAGAAGTTAAACGGCGTGAACTGGGATTTGACGGGGGTAGGGAAAATGCCCTACCCCTCGTTTCCTTGGCAAGCATCCTTCGCGGAACGCGGAGTACAAGACGCACACGTAGTATGTAGGCGCTAAATAAACCAGGCTAGGAAAGGTGGGAAACCAGCACAAGGCCACCTGGAGGCGTTCTGATGAATGTCATGGCGTTTCGCTGTTGGCTCCAAAGAAAACTAATCCGAGAGCACGCAGTGCGATGAACAAGACCAGCATAGGAGACTCTCGATGACAAACTCAGTGAGTGGTGGGCTGGCAGCTTCTTTATACGCAAAGCCGCAGCCATTTCCGGCCATCGTCGTCGGCGGACTTATCGTCGGTGTGCTCGACCTGACTTACGCGATCCTGGTTTACAGCCCCCAAAAGCCCATTCTCATTCCGCAAACCATCGCCAGTGGCGTCCTCGGCATGAAATCGTTCAGCGGCGGCGTGCAATCTGCCGCGCTGGGAGTCGTCCTGCATTTCGTCATCGCGCTTGGCGCCGCGATCGTATACTACCTCGCTAGCCGCAAGCTCGCGTTCTTAGTTCACCACGCTGTCACATTCGGCCTGATTTATGGCGCTTTGGTCTATCTCTTCATGCATCTGGTCGTACTGCCCCTTTCGGCGGTTCCCCATAGGGACATGCCGCTGATTTACAAGGCTTGCGAATTCGTCGAGCACTGGTTCTGCGTCGGCTTGCCTATCGCTCTCTCCGTCCGCCACTATTCGCGATGAATGATCTTCAGTTGGCTTCGCGCTGGCCCTGCGTCGCCTTCGC
>WNGE01006006.1_pt1 | contig 13600 bp, 7 predicted proteins | sample 5400651 | NCBI WGS metagenome assembly WNGE01 (sample SAMN13153370, study PRJNA577476) | soil metagenome | isolation source: 60 cm soil or saprolite under grassland replicate 2 | place: USA:California | collected 2016-06-15 | reverse complement strand
TGTGTACATCGGTTATGCCAAAGAACCAGTTACGTATGAGACGAGGATGTTTGTACAAAAAGAATTGGATATTCTCGGGTCGAGAAATGCTCAGCCGGAAGATTTTCAGGCGGTAATCGAGCTTCTCGAAGCGCGAAAATTCCCTGTCCAGCAGGCGGTGAGCTTGGTTGTTTCTCTCGAGGAAGCGCCACAGGCATTGCATTCGTGGAGTGAGAATCCCTCGAGATTCAAGAAAATTTTGGTCGCATTGGACTAGACACAATGAACATTGGCGTGAGCGAATCAACAACCACGGTCCGTCCTGGCATTGCTAAGGGCGGTCTGTTCCGCACTGCGCAAGGGGTAAATCTCGCTTTCACTTTCGTGCTCCTTACCTCGTTATTTCTCTTGTGGGGCTTCTGCAATGGAATGATTGACATCCTGAACAAGCATTTTCAGGACACGTTGCACATCAACAAGGAGCAATCGGGTCTGGTGCAGGCTGCGAATTATCTGGCCTACTTCCTGATGGCTGTTCCCGCGGGATTGATTGCCAAAAAATTTGGTTACAAAGGCGGCATTCTCGTCGGGTTGTCTTTGATAGCTGCCGGCGCGTTCTGGTTCATTCCTGCCGTGAAGATCGGCACCTACTCCGCCTTCCTGCTGGGTCTGTTCGTCATTGCTGCGGGCATGACTTGCCTGGAAACAATCGCGAATCCATACGCCACAGTTCTGGGTGCGCCGGAGGCGGGGCCCACGCGCATCAACATAGCTCAAACCCTGAACGGAGCCGGCTGGATTCTGGGTCCAATTGTTGGCGGACACTTTGTTTTTGCGGGTGCCGGCGGCGCCAATGCCAACGCCGGGCTTACCAGGCCTTACATGGGTATCGGCATTTTTGTGGCGCTGCTGCTGATCATCTTCGCTTCATCGCCGGTCCCGGACTTGCACGTCGAGGATGAGAGCCGTCATTCCGCGACTCAGGATCAGATCAAACCCACAGGTCGGCAGCAGGTGACGATCGCGATCGTGTTGGCAATTGTTTGCGGGCTGCTGTATTTCTTCATCGCTCCGATTCTTGGATTGATCTGGACGCTGTTGCACCTGAACGAGGCCCTATTTCAGCCGGTGAAGACCATCTTGCTGGTGGGCGCGTACGTACTTTCATTCCTGGTCGTCTCGCGGAACTGGGATATGTTCCGGCGTAAGCATTTCACGCTGGGAATCGCGGCGCAGTTCCTCTATGTCGCGGCGCAAACTGGCATCTTCAGCTTTTGCGTCAACTACGTTCTCGAGAATGATCCGGGAGTCACGCGGTTGCAGGCCTCGCAATGGTTGGGCGGCATTGGTTTCGTTTTATTCATGATCGGCCGTCTGTGCGGCAGTGCGGTGATCAGCCAATTCAAGCCGGATCGCGTGCTGGCGGCTTACACGGGCATCAACGTCGCCCTGGTTGCGGTGACGATGGGCGGCGGCAAACTGGGACTATATGCAATGTTCGCCAGCTTTTTCTTTATGTCGATCGGATTCCCGACCATTTTTGCATTAGGTATCCGCGGTTTGGGCGAGCATACGAAACTCGGATCCTCGCTGATCATCATGTCAATCGTAGGAGGGGCCATAGCCGCGCCCTTCATGGGCCACATCGCGGACCTGCATTCGATGCGAATCGGTTTTGTGGTCCCGCTGGTGTGTTTTGCGTTCGTCACTCTTTACGGCCTGACTTGGGCAAGACTCATTAGGCAGGACTCGCCGCCGCTCACATAACGTCTAGCGATATCGCGTTGTACAGAATGATTGCAATGCAATATTGCAGTTGAGGGAAGGAAACTATGCTTTCGCATTCTTCACTTGATTTATCGCGCTCGATTCGCAAACCTAGCATTTTCTTGCTGGCATTGTGCGCGTTTTCCAATCTGAATGCCCAAAATGCCACGGCTCCGACCGCATCGCAGGATCCGGAGACTATCGATCAAATTTGGCAGAAGGCTAGCAGTAAATATGATTCGCAGCGCGCGGCCCTGTTGAAAGATGTCGAGACCATGGACCGCCAAGGGCCCTTCCGCCCTGATTGGGAATCACTGCGGAAGTATGAAGCGCCCGAATGGTACAGAGACGCCAAGTTCGGCATTTTCATTCATTGGGGAGTCTATTCGGTCCCTGCCTTCGGCAGCGAATGGTACCCACGAATGATGAATGTTGAGGGATCGCCAGAATATAAACACCACATCGCGACTTATGGAACTCAGGACAAGTTCGGCTATAAGGACTTCATCCCCAAGTTCAAGGCCGAGAATTTCGATCCGGCTGCGTGGGCCGAGTTATTCAAAAGGGCAGGCGCAAAGTACGTCGTGCCGGTCGCGGAACATCATGATGGCTTTGCGATGTATGACAGTGGACTAAGTGACTGGACAGCGGCCAAGATGGGGCCCCACCGCGATACCACGGGAGAACTGGCCACAGCAGTGCGGGCTGCAGGTCTGCATTTTGGCTTGTCCTCGCATCGCGTGGAACACAATTTCTTTTTGGGCCCGGGACGCACCATCCCTTCTGACATCAATGACCCTCAGTACGCCGCTCTCTATGGTCCCGCCCATACCTGGATGATGAATCCACAGGGCACGCCCCTTAACGATGACTTCACCTATGTCTCGTCAGCGTGGGCAAATGACTGGCTGGCGCGCTCCGCGGAGCTGGTCGAGAAATATCATCCCGACATCGTGTACTTCGATTGGTGGATCGGGCAGGCGTCGATCCGTCCGAATCTAACACGCTTCGCCGCGTTCTACTACAACAGCTCGCTGAAATATGGTGACCACGTCGGCGTGATCAACTACAAGGACTACGCCATGCAGGACCACTCTGCGGTCCTCGACTTGGAACGTGGACAACTTAGCGACACTCGTCCGTTAGCTTGGCAGACAGATACCTCAGTGAGCAACAAGTCCTGGGGCTATATCAACAATGACACGCTCAAATCACCGGAATTTGTAGTTGATCAACTGATTGATATCGTCAGCAAAAATGGCAATTTGCTGCTGAATATCGGCCCGCGTTCGGATGGAACGATTCCTGAAGAAGTGCAACATGTTCTCCTTGACGTTGGCGACTGGCTGAATGTCAACGGAGAGGCCATATACGGAACCCGCCCGTGGCGTATTTATGGCGAAGGCCCAACCAAAGTTGCGGCGGGATCGTTTCATGATACTGACACTACGCACTACACAGCCGAAGATTTTCGTTTCACCACCAAGGGCGATGTGCTTTATGCAATCGGCCTCTCCTGGCCGACGAAGGGAGAGGCGGTGATTCACTCGTTGGCACCGACCGCTGGCGCCGAACCGGTACAGTCCGTTGCCTTAGTGGGGAGTGACGCAAAGATCTCATTCGATCAGCGTCCAGACGGCCTGCATATGCAATTGCCCACTCAAAGCTCGGCGAAATATGCCTATGCGGTTCGCCTTACCTTTGACAGTAATTCGCACTAACGCGGATGCTGCCATTTCAAGTGGCCTCGCCTGCACAACTGCCGTGTCTTCACTCGTTTCAGGTTGAACACTTTAATCGGCGACATGCGGGGGTCAACACCTCTCGCGGCGCGTGTCGATCGCGTTCGGCAAGCCATAGAGCCACGTTTCTGCTTCACCATTCACCCAAATTAGGTGTTACATTCGTTGGATCGGTGCCTGTAGCGATAACTATTACGACTGGGCTGACTGGCAAATGACCGTACAAGAAATTGCGAAGCGGGCAAAGGTCTCGACCGCGACTGTTTCGCGAACTATCAACCGCATTCCCACGGTGGATCCAATCCTTGCCAGACGAGTGTGGAATGTGATTGAGCAAGTAGGCTATTACCCAAACACTCATGCGAGAACGCTTGTTTCCGGCCGCAGTCGTATTTTCGGTTTGATTGTCCCTGAAATCACTAATCCATTTTTCCCCGAAATCGTTCAAACTTTTACAGAATTGGGCGTGAAGCATCAGTACGAGGTCCTGCTTAGCTTCCTGCCTCAGGATGAATCGCTGCTGGAGAAAGCCGCTCGTCAGATGATTGAGCGTCGCGTCGACGGCGTGGCCATCCTGACTTTTGGAAGGGAGGATGCACTAATCGATGTTTTCACGCGTCAAAATGTACCCGTGTTTGTAGTCGATATGAAGTCCCCGGAACCGCTGGTGAAGAGTGTCCACATCGACTACGAACACGGTATTCGCCAGGCTGTGCAGCACCTCGCAGCTTTGGGGCACCTGCGTATCGCATTTGTCAGTGGGCCGGAGCATTTGAAAACGGTAGTGCAGCGAAAATCCGCCTTCTTGGAATGCATGAGAGAAATTTGTTTGCCCACATCTCCGCAATTGCTAATTGAGGGAGATCACACCATGGCGGCAGGGATGACGGCCATTTCAGCCTTGGCTGCTTTGCCAGATCGCCCCTCTGCGGTTGTTTGTTCTAACGATCTGACTGCGATCGGCGTGATGCGCCAAGCATTTGAGCTGGCTCTCGAGATTCCGCGGGACTTGTCGGTCGTGGGGTTCGATGATATTCGGCTGGCGCAATTCATGACTCCGCCGTTGACCACGGTCCAACTGTCGCAAGTCGAGATTGCGGAAATAGCATTTAGGGCCTTGCTCGACTCCGCGGAAGTTACGAGTGATAAATCGTCGTGCTACAAATGCACGATTAAAACGAACTTGGTGCTCCGACGTTCTACGGCATTGGCACCAGGTCGGCTTCGACAAAGTGGTTGCGAGTCCCAGAATATAGGGGCTTCCGCGACACCGTAAGAGCCAGTTCTGCGCAACAGGCGGCACAATTCTCTGCAGCAGAACGCCATACCCGCCGACGCCGGTCACCTGATGGCGATCGTGATGTGCAGGGCCTCCTCGCAAAAATAGCTTGACAACACATAGTGCCTTAATACTAAAATGCTCGCACTTCGCTAAAGTTAGCGGTAACTAATCTCCTAAACGAGAGGGGTCCTAGTCGATGCCCAAATTCCGCAGTCTCTCCCTACATCTGTCCGTCGCCATTGCTGCCGTAGCGATCAGCATCGCCGTGCCCGTCGCGCAGGCCCAAACGGCCGCTTCCACGGCGATATTTTCCGGTTTAGTTTCAGACTCCTCGGGAGCGCGTGTTGCCGGTGCGACCGTCACTATAAGCAGCCCGGAAAAAGGAATCACGCGTACCTTTAAGACCGACGGCGAAGGGAACTTTTCTTTCGCTTTGCTTCCGCCGGGCGGCTATACCGTGACGGCGGGATCTTCGGGCTTCAAGACTTTCAAGCAGGACATCACGCTTGAGGTTGGCCAATCCGCGACACAAACCATAATGTTAACGATTGGTTCAGAGACTCAAATCGAAGTAACGGCGGAGGCGCCGCTGCTTCAGACGGATAATGCTAATCTCGGAGCAGAAATCTCTACAAAGATGGTAACGGAGATGCCGCTCAATCTCCGAAACGTGTTTAACTTTGTGCAGCTGAACTCGTCCGTCAGCAATTCCCAGCGGCAACTCATTGAGTCCGGTGGCGCACAGGGTACCGCGGATCAAGACGTCTCGTTCTTCAATTTTGGTGGCGGTTTCTTTGGCACCACCGCATTCCTGCTGGATGGCGCCTGGGATGCCATCGGAACTTGGGGCGGGGTCATTTACGTTCCCTCTCCGGACAACGTGCAGGAGTTCAAGGTACAACAGCATTCATTTACATCGCAATACGGCTGGAGCACCGGGAACGTCATTAACGTAGTTACTAAATCCGGCACGAGCCGAATACACGGAGACGTGTATGAGTACCTGCGAAACGGCAAGCTCGACGCCAACTCTTTCTTCAATGGGATTAGCAACACGCCAAAACCGAATTCGCACCGCAACCAATTCGGGTTCGCGGTGGGCGGTCCAGTGTACATTCCTGGCCTGTACAAACAGCGTGACAAGACATTCTTCTTTTTCAATTATGAGGGCCATCGCGAGAACGACCCTCTGACAGCCCCTCTGAGCACCACGCCAATCGGTGCTTTCCGCACCGGCGACTTTTCAGCCCTGTTGGGTGGCAATACTGGGACAACAGATGCTTTATGCCGGCCCATCTTGGCAGGACAAATTTACGACCCGTTTACGACTCGGTCAGTCACCGCGACTTGCGGTGTTCCCAATCCAAATGGCGGTCCCCCCCTGATATCAGTGGGACAGACGGTCTTGATTCGGGACCCACTCGCGAATAACGATCTTACCAACGCGGTGAATGGAATCGATCCGATTGGGCAGCAGCTGATCAACTTCTACCCTCAGCCGACGATCAACAATTCGATATCGGCGAACTGGAGTGCCGCGGGCCTTGGCGCTAACAACTCGAATGAGTATAGTGCTCGCATTGACCACAACCTCAGCGATAGCACCCGGCTCTATGGTCGATACTCACGCAAGTTGGAATTTAAAGACGAAGTGCCTGCTTACTGGGGCGCAGCCGATCCCGCTGGTCCGGGTCAGACAAACCCGAACAACCGCTACAGTATCGGTCTGGGCTTCAGCCACCTGTTCACTTCGACGTTCAACATGAGCGGCAATATCGGTCTTGTGCATTGGGTTGAAGGCAATAACTTGCAGAGCAAGGGCTTTAAGTCCTCATCCCTTGGGCTGCCCAGTTTTATAGACACCTACTCGCCGCAATTCCCAGTGATTAGCGTGTCAAACTATCTTGGAGAAGGGCCGCTACAGGGAGCAGGACAAGGCGCATTTCCTCGCAGCGATGCCACCGGTTCGCTGGATTTCGTTAAGGTGAAAGGGAAACACCAATTAGGCTTCGGATACATGGCGATCGCTCTCACCGAGAACGGCGGACGCTTCCACCCTACGCCTTTCAACTTTGACAGTGCATTCACAGCTGGTCCGGATCCCGGGTCGTTTATTGCCGGTGGTACGGGCGACGCGATGGCATCTTTAATGCTCGGTACGCCCGCTAGCGGAGCGACTGGTGTAGCAATTTCTCAGATTTCGCGGCAATGGCTCCATGGTGTGTATTTGCAGGACGACTGGAAAGCCACCCCGAAACTTACCCTGAATCTCGGCCTGCGTTGGGAAATCCCGCGTCCGTTGACGGACCGCCTGGATCGGCTGGCCCGGTTTGACTACAACGCGGTCAATCCAATCAGCAGCGCGCTCGGCAATACCTACCACGGCGAGCAGGTATTCGCTAACTCGGATAACCGAGGCCAGTACGATGCCAGATACAACAACTTTGCCCCGCGATTCGGATTTGCTTACCAAGTGATGCCGAAGCTCGTGGCGCGTGGAGGATATGGAGTATTTTTCCCGCGCCAGTACCCGGGAACGCCAATTATTCCCGGCTTTTCTTCCGAAACGCCTTATCTAGCATCCACAACCAATAACAACGTGCCGTGCGCTGGATGCCTGTTGCGCAATGCGTTCTCGGGTGGCCTTGTGCCTATTGTTGGAAAATCACTAGCCGGCCTAACCAATCTGGGTTACGACGTTACCGCGGTTTCACCCAAGCGCAAGACTTACTATGACCAGCAATGGATGTTGGGATTTCAGTTGGCGCCGACACACAATGATGTGATGGAACTTTCTTACGTGGGAAACCACAGCGTTCACGTTGTCACCAGCGGCTTTAACCTCAATCAGTTGGATGCAAAATACTTCGCCACGCTGGGGCCTGCCTTGGACAATCCGGTTCCAAACCCATTCTTCGGAGTGATAAACGCGCCTGGTTCGCCTTGTCACTTGGACCAGGCCACGATTGCCCAAGGCCAACTACTCAGGCCTTACCCAGAATTTTGCACTATCAATGAAAACCTGATTCCAGGGGGCGATGGACGCTACGATGCTCTGGACTTCAACTACACTCACCGCGTGTCGCAAGGTCTCACGCTTTTGGCATCCTACACGTTCTCGAAGTTCCTCGATAACGTGGGAGGTCCGACTACCTGGGCCAATACCTCCGGCAACTTCTCGGAAAACTTTCGGAACGTCTACAACTTGGCCGCTGAAAAATCCGTGGATCCCAACGACATAACCCACGCTTTTGTTCTGAGCTATGTTTACGAACTTCCAGTTGGTAAAGGCAAGAAAGTCGGTGGTGGAATGAACAGCGTATTGAATGCTGTTGTCGGAGGCTGGCAGACCTCTGGCATCGCGACGTTCAAAGGTGGGTTCCCGTTGCGCATTAATGTGCCCAACCAGAATGAGTTCGGTGTAGGCCAGAATGTGAACGTTGTTGGTGACTACCATGTCTCAAATCCAAACCGATTCCAGTGGTTTAACGGTGCGGCATTCGTTCAGGCACCGCAATGGACACTCGGGAATGCTCCACGTTATTTCTCCGATCTGCGTGCCCCGGGTTACAACAATTGGGACATGAGTATTCAAAAATATTTCCCAGTTCACGAAAGTATTCGCTTCCAGTTCCGGTTAGATATGTTCAATGCTTTCAACCATGTGAATTTTTACAAGCCGGACACGAATTTCTGCGACGTCACGAAACCAGGTTGCACCTTGGGAACGCTTAATGCATCTTGGGGTCCGCGAACGATGCAGGCAGCACTTAAGCTCTACTGGTGATGCGTGCGCAAACTTTCGAGGGCTGTTGTTGTTTGTTGTTTGACCTTCTCTGTTTTGCTAGGCCTTGCATTCTCGCAAGCGCCTGAGCAATTTGAGTCTCTCCTGGCCTCGGCGCAACAAGCCCAGGCCAGGAGTGACTTCCAGTCAGCCGCCGAGTTCTACCGGCAAGCGCTATCGCTCCATCCTGAGATAGCTGAACTGCGAGCAAACCTCGGCCTGATGTACTACCAGACCGGGAAAGACGAGAAAGCAATCGGCGCGTTCCGCGAAGCCATTCGCCTGAAACCGGCGCTATTTGTTCCGAATCTGTTTCTCGGACTTGAATACGTCAAGCTGAAACGCTTCAACGAAGCCATCCCATATCTGAAGCGCGCAGTTCAATTGAAGCCAACCGACGCTCAAGCCCAACTAGGTCTTGGTCAGGCATACGCAGGAATTGGAAATACCCGGCTGGCGATCCGTTGCTATTTGCGCGCTAATGAAATTGACCCGCAAAACGCGGATACCTGGTATCACCTCGGCGTCTTGTACCTCGAGCAGGTCGAAGCTAATGCGCGAGTTCTTCTGACCCGGCACAAAGATTCGGGCTATGTGCAGGCGCTTATCGCAGACACCTTTGCTGAGCAACGCGCGTTCATTCAATCGGCGGATGCATACAAAAAGGCCTTGAGCCTTAGCTCATTTCCTCCAGACACGCAGGCCAACTACGGTTTCGTATTGGTAAGCAGGCACGATCTTCCCTCTGCGCAGCAAGCGTTCAACGCCGAACTCGCGTCAAACCCCGGCTCGCTCATGGCCAAGCTGGGCCTTGCGCGGGTGCATCTGGAGCGAGGTGAACTAGAAGAGAGCGTGAAAGAAATTGTGCGTGTCTTCGAAGCTGATCCGGGCTTCCTCGCCTCGGACGCCTCGCGATTCAGCGCTAGCTTAGCGCCCGAGAAGCGCGCTGAACTCGACCATGCGTTGGAACAACACCAGAGAGCTGGAGAAACTCCCGAAGAGCTTTTAGCACTCTTCCGCAATGTGCCCCCAGAGCAAAGGGCATCCGAAGCGCCCGCGGGTCCGATTGCTGCAGAGAAGACCTCGGCCAGCAATGGAGCGGGATTTTACAAGGCAGGAAACTACTCACAATGTGCCGCTACGCTGGCGCCCCGAGTTGAAGCCCTTGCACCGCCGGACCTCCAGTTGCTCGCCGGTTGCGCATACTCAACCGGCGATTACCAGAATGCGTTTGCCGCGGCAGCCAAACTGGCGGCTAACCTGGCAACCGAACCCGAGGGTCTGTACTGGGAGACGAAATCGGCGCAGAAGCTTGGGACTGCGGCTCTGGCCCGCGCGAGCCGGCTGGATTCCAGCTCACCCAAGCTTCACATCTTGCTGGGGGACATCTACCGCCAGCGCAAGAATTTCCCTGATGCCGAACAAGAGTATCGAAAGGCACTCGCGCTTCGGCCCCAGGACACGGGCGCTCTATTCGGCTTGTCGTTGGCTCTGCTGGCGGACGGTCAAACTGATGAGGCGCTTCGCCAGGCACAGGCGGCACTCGAAAAGAATCCCGCCGATCCGGAATTAAATGCTGTCATGGGCGAAATCCTTTGCTCGCGAAGTGATTTTGCTGGAGCCGAGGGCTACCTGAAAAAGAGCCTGAACACAAAGCCGGAGTACGTTCCTCATGTTCACGCTTTACTCGGAAAGGTGTATGCCCAGACGAACCGCACGCAACAAGCGATTTCAGAGTTGAAAGTCGCCCTCCCCGGCGACAAAGATGGCCATTTGCACTATCAGATTGCCCGCCTCTACTTGAAAGTGGGCGATGCAGACTCGGCTAAACAGGCCTTTGATGTGTCGGCACGAATCAGGCGCGAAGGATTGACCAGGGCAGCGGTCGCAATGCAGCAGGGTGATGACGAAATTGAGCAGCAATAATCGAGCGCCTTTGCGCTCGACAAGCTGTATCTCTGCACAACTACTGAAAAGGGAACTCAGCTAAATGAAGAATAAGATTGTTGTACTTGTAGTGTCGGTTGTTGTCACGTCTGCAGTATGGTCCGCGGCCCAATCGCAGTTTGCCGTCAAGCAGTCTCAGAAAGATTCGAATGGTGTGACGCTTCGAACCGCCACCGGTTTGATGCGAGTCGAACTCTGCGGCGATCGTGTCGTGCACGTGGTTGCGACTGCAGAGGCGCAAATTCCCACACCAAAAGTTCCCGTTGTCATGGGTTCATGCAAAGCTGATAACGTTCACATCAATATCGCCAAGCAGGAAATCCGTCTTTCCACGGCGGTGCTCGCGGTCAGCGTTGACACCGCAACGGGCGGAATCAGGTTCTTGTCTTCAGACGGAAAGGTAGTGCTGGCCGAACCCAAACAAGGCGGCAAGAGCTTTGACGTGCCCTCGGTCTTCGAAGCGAAAACCTGGCAGGTGCAACAAACCTTTCTTTCGCCTGCAGATGAAGCTCAGTACGGCCTCGGCCAGCACCAGGAAGGCATCTTCAATGTTCGCGGCGTTCCGATCCGCCTTTCACAGGCGAACACAAATATTTCGGTTCCATTCCTACTATCGAGCAAGGGATACGGCGTCCTTTGGAACAACCCATCTCTCACTGACTTCAACCCTGCCGACCAAGCCATCGAAATAGATGCGAAGACAGGCAAGGGTAAATTCGCTACCGGTTCAAAGGGACCGTACGGGTTCCTGCTCAGCAGCGATAACAGAGACCAGCTCGTGGTGGACGTGAACAATCAACACGTAATTGACTTGGTCAATATGTGGACTCCCAGCTCCGCATCCGGCGTTGTGGAGCTGGAAGCGAATAAAGAGTATGAAGTTTCGGCGAAGGGAGGGCCGAAAGGAATCCAGTTAGCAGCGCGTCCGCCGCAGGATACGACCACGTTCCGCTCCCAGGTAGGGCAGGCCATTGATTACTACTTCTTTTATGGGCCGCAGCTGAATCGCGTCATCGCAGATTACCGGCAGCTCACTGGAGAAGCGCCGCTTTTTCCCAAATGGGTGTATGGCTACTGGCAGTGCCGCGAGCGGTATCACACGCAAAAGGAAATCCTCGACGTTGGGACTGAGTTCCGCAAACGCAAGCTTCCGGTTGACGCATTGGTGCAGGACTGGCAGTACTGGGGCAAGTACGGCTGGAATGCCATGAAGTTTGACGAGAGCAACTATCCCGATCCCAAGGGAATGATGGGCCAATTTCACGCTATGGACGAGCATGTGCCCATTTCCGTGTGGTCGAGGTTCGGGGAAGACTCGGATGTTTATAAGCGCATGAGCGCCAAGTCCCTGCTGGTTCCGGGAACGCCCTGGACAGATTTCTTCAACCCCGAAGCGCAAAAAGCGTTCTGGTCGGAGCTCAAGCAGGGGATCTTCGATTACGGGCTCGACGGCTGGTGGATGGACGCATCCGAGCCGGAGTTCGACATTCTCAAGGGACGCCAGACCTTTCTGGGCAGCGGAGAGTCGGTGCGCAACGCTTACCCCCTCTATGTAACGAAATCCATTTATGAAGGGCAGCGCGGAACCACGGACCGCAAGCGGGTAGTAATATTCACTCGCTCAGCTTTTTCTGCACAACAGAGATATGCGGCGATCTCATGGTCTGGTGATATCTCTTCGAACTGGATTACATTCCAGCGCCAAGTCCCTGCGGGCCTGAGCTTCAGCATGTCCGGCTTGCCCTATTGGACGACCGATGGTGGCGGCTTCTTCCGGCCCAAAGATCAATACACAAATGAGGCCTACCATGAGCTGCTGATCCGCTGGTTTCAGTACGCCACGTTCTGCCCGATTTTCCGCGTACATGGATGGATTTCGAATGCCGAGATTTGGAATTATGGCCCGAAGGTCCTCGACGTTGCCACAAAGTACGATGAGTTGCGGTATTACCTGCTGCCGTACATTTATTCCTCAGCCTGGGGAGTAACGAATCGGGGCGAAACTCTAATGCGGGCGCTGCCGCTGGAGTTTACTTCGGACGTGGGATCACGAGGAGTGTCCGACGAGTTCATGTTCGGTGATGCCCTGTTAATAAATCCCGTGACCACCGAAGCAGCGACTCAGCGAAGGGTTTATCTTCCAGCCGGAAGTGATTGGGTGGACTTCTGGACAGGCAAGGATATTAAGGGCGGTCAAAGCATCACAGCAGACGCTCCACTCGACAAGATGCCAATTTATGTCAGAGCCGGCTCAATTGTTCCATTTGGACCGCGAGCCGAATCGGCTTCGGCCAAGGCAGATCCGATTGAGCTGCGAATCTACGCCGGAAGTAACGCGGACTTTACGCTGTATGAAGACGAAGGGGACAATTACGACTACGAGCATGGGGCCTATTCATTGATCCGCCTTCACTGGGACAACAAAACAGCAACACTGACAATCGGAGATCGCCGTGGCGGTTTCCCCGGAGTACTGGAACACAGGACTTTCCATGCTGTGGTCGTCCGAGATGGACACGGAACCGGAGTATCGGCGACTTCGGAGCCGGACGCCATCATTGAGTACGATGGCAAAGGTATTTCGGCACAGGCGCGGCCTCGGCCCTGAAAGGGGAACTGGCCCGCAAATTTGCTGAAGATTGCCAAGGATGAAAGAATTGTTGTACGGTCGAGCTTCGCGAAAGACTTGAGCTCAGATTCTCAGCAATGCCACAGGATGCCAGCGCCCCATTTGTAGAAACAGAGCGGGCCGAATTGGAGCGCGTTGTAGGAGCGCTCGCCAGATGGCCGCGACTGTCGCAACTGCGAGTCCCGTCGTCCTCGCCAGTTTTCCCAGCCTCAGTGGTGCGACAGAGAGATCGCCTGTCTCACGGCTTCCAGATTTGCCGGTAGTAGCGGCACAATCCCGAGAAGTGCCAATCGGTTGGGAGGGAACCGTGTGCGATCGTGCGGTCTTTGACGACCAGCACAGAATGCAACAGATCGATGGTGGTACCTCGCCGACGACCTAAAATATACTCCAGCTCCTTGGGTTTTACCGCTGGGACCGCTCGATCTCCAATTGGAAAATATGATCCTCTCACGCGAATCGCCCGCCGC
>WNGE01006005.1_pt1 | contig 13602 bp, 10 predicted proteins | sample 5400651 | NCBI WGS metagenome assembly WNGE01 (sample SAMN13153370, study PRJNA577476) | soil metagenome | isolation source: 60 cm soil or saprolite under grassland replicate 2 | place: USA:California | collected 2016-06-15 | reverse complement strand
TCGAATTCTTCGTGTATCTCGGAGAGCGCCAGGCCTTTTGCTCCAAGCGGCCGCTTGGATACTACGAATTCGCGCCCGAGAATGAGAGCCAACGTCTCTCGGACGACCTCCGACTCATCAATGACTAAGATTCGCTTCATTCGCGTGAGCATGGCCATCGGTCACGGGCCGAATCCGCTTGCCAACGGGCACGTGGACGAAGAACGATGTCCCTTTTCCGACCTGACTTTTCACCGTGACGAAACCACCATGTTCCTGGACAATTTGATGCGAGACGGCTAGACCAAGACCACTGCCCTCATCTTTGCTGGTAAAGAACGGGTCAAAAATGTGCTCCAAATTTTCCTGCGGAATACCGATTCCGGTATCACGAATCTCGACGTGAACATATTCTCGTATCAGCTCAGCGCTATTCCTTGCGGAAACACCTGTTGCGATTACAATGGAACCACCATGTTTCATCGCCTGGATAGCGTTCAAAATAAGGTTCATAAATACCTGCTTCATTTGCTCCCTGTCAATCCAAACCTTGGTCAGCTTGGCATCGAACTCACGCAAAATCACGACATTCTTTTCTTTGGCCTGGCTTTCAAGGATCCGGGCGATATTTTCGACTACGTCATTGATGTTTTCAGGGGCAACATTCGGTTTAGATGGACGTGCGAAGCTCAAAAGGTCGTTAATTAGCCCACATATCCGATCAACTTCCTTGAGGGCCAACCCCTGGAATCCTTCCCGAAACTCAACATCGTCGTAGCGTTCAGGCAAGAGCTGAGTAAAGGTGCGGATGGCGACCAGAGGGTTACGGATTTCGTGGGCCAAGCCTGCTGTAAGCAATCCCAAAGAAGAGAGCCTGTCCGCTCTCCGGAGTGTGTCCTGAGATTGCTTGAGTTCCCGCTCCCGCTGCATCAAGCGCTCGGCCATCTGATCAAAGGCAGTAGCGAGGCTTCCAATTTCGTCATCTCGGTCGATATTAACGCGATATTCTAGGTTGCCCTCTTCGATACGTTTCGCAGCTACGGTGAGTCTTTCTATTGGGTGGATAAATCTCATCGTGATAACGAAAATAATGAGCAATCCTATCAAGAAAATAACCGCTGAAATCACGACGGCCCTGACGGTGACTGTCCGCATCTCGTCGAACATGGGATTCAGATTAAGTCCTAAACGAATCCCCCCTAACTTTTCGCGGTTCAATAGCACCGGCTTGGAAACGTCTAAGATCCCTTTCTGACCGTCGATATCCACCAGGGTCTCGTTGGATTTGATGATCCTGCGTCCCAGCTCATCGTTAAACATCGAAAAAAGTTGGCGCCTGTCTTCGTGAAAGTCTCCCACGATTCTGCCTTTGACATCGTAGATATAGGCATATTCGACATCAGGGAGAGCCTTTGCTTCGCGCGCGATGGTTTCAAGCTGGAATACATCCAGCCGATAAAGGCGATTGGCGACACTCAGCTCCATCAAGTTAATGCCGGTTCGAGCCCTTTCGGCCATTTGCTCCAATAGCAGGCCTCGATGGGAACGGATCGTCAGATAGGTGATCGCGCCTACGGCGGCGAGGTAGGAGAGCGCAAAGGAGAGAAAGACCTTAAACTTGAGGCTAGGCTTTACCCGAAGATTCATGGGCGACTGCTACCACGAATCTACCTGTTCCGCTAATGAGGAGAAAACAAATCTTTCTATAGCTTTCAATTGCTCCATCGATGCTGGAGGAATTTCGTCGATCTTCGTTGTCCTTTGCTGTCTCCTCAATACCTGCTGACCCTCAGGGTCTTTATCCATATTAACTAAGACTTCCTTTAGGGCTTTAAGCAAGGTTGAGTCGATATTTTTGCGTACTGCTATGAGCTGCCGCGGCACCGCTATCGTCTTGCCGATAACCTTGAGAGTCTCCCGAATCTCTGGTCTCAATTCTTGAAGTTCCCGGGACGATGTAACAGCGGCATCGACTCGTTCTGAAATAAGAAGATTGGGAGAACTGCCATCGGCGCCATAAACATAGCCTACGGCATTGGGTACGGCTCCTCCGGTGGAATTCATCTGCACCAGTTTCAATTTTTTCTCGATTAAAAACATTCGAGGAACAACGTGCGCGGATGTCGAATGAGGTTCATCGAACGCAAGAACTTTACCTTTCAAGTCATTTAGAGTATCGATGCCGCTGCTCTTCCTGACTAGTATGACGCTATCATATTCAGCCTCGCCATATTTCCACTGCCTCAGAATAGGGACAGCGCCTGCCCGCCTGGCAAGCACCATCGTTGGTACCACGCTGTCATGGAAGAGATCTACTTTGCCCTCTTTAATGTCTTGAGCGAGCAAGTGCAATTTGTCGACCACCAATATTTTTCCTCCGGTTATTCCCATGGGTTGCAATTTCTTAGCTATATAGTCGACGAATTCTTGCCGATCTCTTATCGCTCTGACGGGATCGTCCTGAAACCTGCCAAAGACAAGCAGCTTACCCTCCGCTGAGAACGAAGCCGGCGAGATAAAGGCCAGAGCCACGCAGAGAAAAAACACAGAAACTAAAAACCTGCCGACGGTAGCCATTTTTACTCCCTTCACCTCTATGAGTTACAGACCCTCTCTATGAGTTACAGACCCTCAAACCTGAACCGACACTATCGATTTGCTGCGCTCGTGACTTGGCACGTTGGCGAGCTATATACCTACAGAGTCAAGGGAAGCCTTTTGATTACTGGCGAACTTTACATGCGATGGCCATAATAAACCATTGTTACGCTAAAGAAAACAATTTTACCGGGTTTTATGACGGCATTTCGGTGGTGGGGATACGCCTCTGTCAAGTCCCTAGCTCAGAGGGAGGTGATGCACAACTTCGTAGTTGTCATCGCCAGAACGAACTCTAGCCTTGAAGATAATTCCTGTGCCGAACCCCAAGACCCGGCCCGGCGATAAAAGGGCAGATCGATGGTGGCAATAACTAACAACCGCAATCTCGCAATGAATTAGTTTGCAAATGGTGGAGTGAGTCCCATATCTCAGGCGGAAAGAATTTCTTGAATTTCTGCTTGCTTCAGAGCCTCCTTAACGGATCCCTTAGATAGTAAGAACCCGACTTGTTTAGGTAAGTATTTTGCAAAAATCGGGACTTCACCAGCCAAAGAATACATGATCACATCGAAATCATTTTGTATGAATCTGATAATATTTTCTCTCAGGTACTCGATAAACGCGAAGTTTGGTTCTCCCCTATCATCCAGTAATGTCAGATAATTCTGGAGATGGGGGCTGGGATTATCCCTATCTACCATCAGAAAGGACATCAATAGATCTTTAGTTCCGATCCAAATTGTTCTCACGCCTGCGGCATTTAGCTCTTGAATCAAATAGGGACATAACGGCGTTTCATACATTACCGCGAGTTCCACTGCATTTTTGGATAACGATAGCTTTGCCAAGGCAGCATTTAGGGCCTCTCGGGCGATGACAATCTCTTGTTTGCGCCTCACAAAAGGAAGTAGATAGGCGATCTTTTTATCAGGATTCTCGGCTTTTAATTCAGCTATTGCCGCTACTTCCGCCTCAAGAAGATGGGGAAAACTTTCAAACAAAGAAGGACCATGGTTGCCCAGTTGAGGATTTGGCTCATGGGGAATTGGCGATCCAGGGTACTCATCAGATCGAGCATCATGACTTCGGCAAACGATCAATATACCCGGCTGAACGCATCTTACGTACTCGCTCCAAACGGCATGGAGTATTTGTTCACATTGAAGTTTGTCTGATCTCAATAAATCCCACGGGCTTTTGCCTTTCGACATCAATAGTTGTTCTTCTCGACAAAAGTACGAAAATTTTCCAATTTGCTTTATGTGCTCCGGCACCGTTGAAAGTAAAGAGATGTGTCGACCTTGTTTTACGAGGTCGCAGATAACTTCTATTCCTGACTCTGCTTGATCGTAAGCAATGTTGGCTCTTTCAGCAGTCTGTCTATCTGGATCTACAATTAGCTTTTTGCCCCTCGGGTCGACGAGGACGCTTTCACCTTCGTAATTCTCCAATTCTCGCCACGCGGCCTCATCGGCAACGACTAGCGTCTTGCCTTCTTCTCGACAGAATTCCGCAGAATGGCCCTTGGTCGTGACAGTAGTGTTTGGCGATATTATTCCGTCGACTTCATAAAGGACTGGGATCATATAAGGGAATGTATCTCGGCATTTTAAAATGATCCCTTTCCCCGTTGTCTTTAATTGTTTTAAGGAAAAAACGAGATCACTTACGTCGTCGACGCTAAAATTCTGTTTCAAGCCGTAAAGAATGCCGTTGCAGGCTTGCATTCCAGATACGACACCTTCTACTGGAATCTCTCTATTAAGGTGTCCATATTTTTGTGCTCTAAGAGCCATATCCTCTCCCTCTGTAGAACTGGAAAGGCGAGGTCATTGGCGGAGGCGAACAAGCCAAACTAGGCAGCTAGTTACCGTAGACTTTCTGCCCGATTCGTTATCAACGTATCTTTGTCGAACTCGTTCTCGTGCAACCATCGTGGACTCGAGCCATGACAATCACTCGTTCCTCCGCTGGGAACAGACTCGTACCGAAAGAACCCGGGAAGAAAAACAAAGTTTTAGAACAACTTGGAAACGCTCAGGATCGTCCTCCCTTTCATTTCAGCGTTATGGGTCCCCTCGCATAAGAGGCTGCAACGCCAGCTTGTTGCTCCGTTGACTTCGGCAGAGCTAGGCAAGTCACAGCGGAAAAACAAGTCAGGAGCGCAGCAAAATAATAGGCCCAGCTAAAACCCATTGAGTCGACAAGGAGACCGGAGACAAAAACTCCAACGGGCTTGAATACATTAGTGAGCGTTGTATAGGTCGCAAGATCGAGGGAGGTCTTTTCCTCGGTGGCAAACTCCAACATCAGATGATTGTAATAAACCATCGACGCGCTGAAGAAGAACATGTAAACAAAGACCAATACCAAGAACGGATAAAGCGTTGCGGCAAACGACAACGCCAGACAGACGGGAACAAGCAACAGCCCGCCCAACACCAATAGCTTCCTCGGTTCCCATTGAAGGTTCACATACTTCGAAAAAAAGGTGACAATGAGTCCTTGGAAAATATATTCAGCCATCATCACTGTGCCTACGAAAGCCGGCGTTACGCCGAGAACTTTCGTAAGGTAAACTGGAAGAACAACGACGCCCCAAGCGTCGAGAGCGCCGTTAAGAAATCCGAAGCCCAACCCCAGTGTTTTGATTTTTCTGTCAACGTTCCCCCAGATTTTGTGGACGGGCAGCTTCACTTGCTCTTTCAGGTCCGGCAGATAGCGCGCCGCAACAAGTGTCGAGAGCGCGGTTAACAGGGCAAATAGTAGAACGGTATTCTGCAGCGAGAGAATAGCGATCAAAAGGCCACCGCCAATCATCCCCACGCCTTTGGATGCCTCTTTAAGCCCGAGTATCATGTTGATCAGGAAACGCTGCTTCTCTTTTGCGGCAAAATGCTTAACGTAAACTGAGCTCATGTCGGCCATGTAAAGCATTCCCCGGATAATTCTTTCCACATATATCCCAACAAAAGTGGGGATCAGATAAAGGGCCGAGATCAAACTATGGATGGCGAGCCCGGTAAGGAATGTTTTCTTATATCCCCAGCGGTTGAGCATGACGCCGATGCCCATCGGCGCAAAAATCTCTGAGAACTTAAATAAGAAAAAGAGAAAGGCGATTTTGGATATGGACACTCCAACCGAGGCAAAGTAAATAGGAAGGATAACCCTCAACGCGCCGTTAGTAAGAGCCGCGCTCCAGTACCCGAGCGCGACCATGGTTATGGTGCGTTTATAGTTCTCCGTTGAGAATCCTTCCGATGGCACCTTCTCTCCTAGCTCGCTGGTCGGCCGTCAGCCATGTATGCGTCGATCATCGGCAGAAAAGAATTTGCTTTTTGGTGATTTTTTAGTGGCCCTTGAAAGACAAAACCCATTCCCTCGAGAGTCTTTAAAAACTCCCTCTCCCGAACCGGATATTTGCGCCGCAATTCGGCAAACCATGCTGGAATGCTTCCCTGTAAATATTTGAGCTCCAGAATAACCTTGTCCGCCTTGCCAACTGGCTTTTGCACCATGTCCTTCCACGAACTGTAGTCGTAAACTGCCGTCGTAACGGGGTAGTATTCCACATCCCAATCAATCGATAGGCGCTCGACCTCATTCTGAAAGGCGATTCTTTTGTAGTTAACCAAAATGAACGGCTTTAGACCCATGGTAAAGATCGATTCCTGAGTCTCTCTATACAATTTACGGATAACGTCGGGGCTGGCATCGTCCTTGTTATAATCGAATACGTTTTCTCCAGCGTCCCTGCCTTGCAAAAATTCCAGCAGCAAGCTTTTCGTTAGCCGGAACCTCCTTTTTGTTCTGCGCTCACCCTGCGCAGTCTTCACCTCCACCCAATACTCTTTTATAGGTTCGGGAGGACGCCCGTATAATTCGTAGGCCCTAATCCGAACAAGCATGAGGCGGCCCAGCAGGCTGTAATGCAGGAGATCGTAGTCCTTGTTATCGAAATAGACGCTTCCAACGGAGGTAATTTCCTGTACCGGAGCAAGCCCGTAGGGAGCTAGGAACGAAGTCATCTCCCGCCACAGATCGGCGACTTCGCTCTCGTGAACCCCTAACTGATATTTTTTTTCGATCCTGTCTTTGAAAACCGGAAAGTTCATTTGGCGCTCCTCCGAGGTACAATTCAGTTGAATCTCGATCGCCGGACATTGAGTAGTTGAGCGAAAGAACGATTAATCCGGCTATCGGGAGCATGGCAATCTTTTCCGCTTTACGGCACTTATACTCAACTTCAAGATTGCTGACTACCTCCTCTACAATATAAAGACGTTCTGGTCGTTTCTGGGTAGAGATGTCAGCAATAGGTAAATTTGTGCAACGGTATATAGTAGTTATCCCTGCTAGTCAAGGCGTACGGAAGCCGGATGGGCTTCGACACTGCCCGACTCAGGTATGTGTGCGGTAATCCAATTAGATCTCTTAATTATGAGCAGCGTCCTCGATGAGCGTGATTCTCCCAAAGGACTGTGTATTGGCGGTGCAGCTGGCTAACAAACGATGAACGCGGAATGGTTTTTCGCGATTTCGAGGTCGCGGGGAGGATTACTAAGATCTTATTCTCCTGATCCCGGACCGGCCAGCGCTGAGGGAATGCCAAATCGGTCCTAGCCACTCCGTTCGCTGAAACAAACCCGCTGTTACGATTATGCGGCGATTGCGTTGTATGCTGCTCCACTTTCATCTCGCAATCGCTCCCTCCCTAGTCTTCAGCGCCAACGACTGCTTTTTAGAGTCTATTTCCGAAGTCGCGTTGAAGTATTTCTTTGCTCGCCCAGCAACCCTATTTTGAAACGCCAGCCATGAGTACCGGAATCTTTTTCTGACGTAACCCTATCCGAAGATAGCACGCGAAACGTGCGGCGGTTAATAAAATTTCTTGCATTGATCCGTTCTAGTATGGCAAGGTTTGGCGCTGTTCAGCCGATCTCTAAGCTTGCCATACGGACTAAGCCAAATAATGGAGCTGAGAATGGACCGACACGCGGCGATAACTACGATGATTCTTCTACTTTGGTTCTGTTCCGGCAGCGACGTTCAAGAGGTCTTTGCGGGTGGATATGCCATACCGCCCCAAACTGCCAAGGCGGAATCTATGGGGGGAGCGGCGGTCGCTGGCGTCGATGATCCGTCGGCAGTGTACGTTAATCCCGCGGCGCTTACTCAAGTGGACGGGAATCAAATCCTCGGCGGCATTACTTATGTAAATACAATTAGCAGTATTAAAAACGCCGGAGCAACATCACGAAACATTCATGACGACGATTTCCTCCCGAATCTCTTCGCCAATTATCACATACCAAATACTCAGCTTTCTGTTGGACTTGGTACCTATGCTCCATTCGGTTTAGCGACAAGTTACAAACCCGATGCCTTCACCCGTTACGCCGCGGTGAGATCGGAACTTCGCACGATCTTCGTTACACCAACGGTCGCGTGGGAACCCCTACCCTACCTTTCGATCGGCGGTGGCGTCAGTTTTGTACACGCGTCGGGTACTCTTTCGAGGGCGATATTTTTTGGCCCATTCGGCGACGGCAAACTGCGAATCACCGACACGGATAACGCCTATGGTTACAAGGTCGCTTTTCTCATTAAGCCCAACGATCAGATTCGATTTGGGCTGACCTATACGAGCCACGTCGATATCAATTTCAAATCAGCGGACGTTAAGTTCGCTGATGCGCCAGGCGCGGGAGGCTTAAGCAGCAGTTCGAAAGCGTCCGGCATACACCTGCCGATCCCACCGGTAATCAATGTTGGCGTCCATTGGCAGATCGACCCAAGCTGGGGGATTGAGCTTCAATACGACTATGCTCGGTGGAGCAAGTTCGAACATTTAAAAGCATCTTTCTCCAGCCCGCTACCGGGATTGGGAGGGGCGGTTCCGATAGCCGGATTTCTTATTCCGCAAAATTGGAAGAACTCGAGTTCACTAAGGTTTGGGACTGCCTACAAAATAACTAAAGATTTTGAATTGCGGGGCGGGGTGGGATTAGACGAGACACCGATTCCGTCCAGCACTCTAGGACCTGCAATTCCCGGTGCTGATTACTTAACGCTCACGGCGGGCGCGGGTTACAACTGGGAGCGCATCAAGATAGATATCGGGTACATGGCCGTCTTCTACAAGACGAGATCCGTCAACAATAACGTCCTGGAAACGGGCGGCGATCGCAACGCACTTCCTTTTCCCGGCGTCTCTGCAAAAGATAAATACAAAACATTTCAAAATTTAGTTGGGCTACACGCCGCCTACCGCTTCTAAATCGGCTGTCAGTATACTTAATATTTCCTTGTGCTCTTCTCCAGTTTCGCCCACGTGTCGCGTAGCGTCACGGTGCGGTTGAACACGAGTGAATCCGCAACGGAGTCTTCGCTATCGACACAAAAATAGCCCAGCCGTTCAAACTGATACAGTTCACCTGACTTCGCCGCTGCAAGACAGGGCTCGACCTGGCAAGCCGTCAGTCGCTCGAGAGATTTTGGATTGATATTGGCCAACCAGTCTGAGTCTTCGGGAACGTCATTAGGGTCCTCTTCCGTGAACAGATGATCATACAAACGGACCTCGGCGTCCAGCGCGTGCGCGGCCGAAACCCAGTGAATCGTCGCTTTCACCTTGCGAGTGCTGCGCGAAGAGCCGCTTTTGGTTTCCAGATCGTAAGTGCACTGGAGTTCGCTTACCGCTCCGGTGATCGGATCCTTTACGACGCCCGCGCATTTGATGATATAGCCATAACGTAATCGCACTTCTTTACCCGGCGATAGACGGAAGAATCCCTTCGGCGGGTCCTCGCGAAAGTCGTCTTGCTCGATGTACAGAACGCGAGAGAACGGCACTGTGCGTGTTCCCATGCTGGGATCTTCGGGATTATTAACCGCCTCTAACTCTTCGACCTGACCCTCTGGATAATTCTCGAGTACGACTTTGAGTGGCCGCAATACCGCCATCACGCGGCGTGCGCGCTTGTTAAGATCTTCGCGCAAACAGTGTTCGAGCATGGCGATATCTACCGTGCTGTTCCGTTTCGCAACGCCAATGCGCTCGCAAAAAGTTCGGATTGCTTCCGGCGTGTAGCCGCGCCGGCGAATTCCTGCCAGCGTCGGCATTCTGGGGTCATCCCAACCGGCGACCAATTTTTGTTGCACAAGTTGGAGTAATTTGCGTTTGCTCAAGACCGTGTAAGTGAGATTCAAGCGGGCGAATTCGATCTGTTGCGGGTGGTGAATGCCCAGTTGATCGAGAAACCAGTCGTAAAGCGGCCGGTGATCCTCGAACTCCAGAGTGCAGATCGAATGCGTGATGCCCTCGATAGAATCCGACTGACCATGAGCGTAATCGTAGGTCGGATAGATGCACCATTTATCGCCCGTACGGTCGTGCGTCGCACGCAGCACGCGGTACATGACGGGATCGCGCATATTCATATTCGGCGAGGCCATATCGATCTTGGCGCGCAGCGTGCGGCTGCCATCGGGAAATTCGCCGGCGCGCATGAGCTGGAACACGTCGAGGTTTTCTTCGATGGAGCGGTCGCGAAAGGGGCTATTTCTGCCGGGTTCTGTCAATGTGCCGCGATATTCGCGCATCTGATCCGCACTTAAGTCGCAGACAAACGCCTTGTCGGCCTTAATTAATTGAATGGCGAACTGATAAAGCTCCTCGAAGTAATCCGAAGCGTAAAATTCACGGTCCTGCCAATCGAAGCCAAGCCAGCGCACATCTCTTTTGATCGACTCGACGTATTCGACGTCTTCTTTGCTGGGGTTCGTGTCATCGAAACGGAGATTGCACAGTCCGCCGAATTCAGCCGCAAGCCCAAAGTTGAGGCAGATTGATTTGGCGTGGCCTATGTGAAGATAGCCATTCGGTTCCGGTGGAAAACGGGTGTGCACCCTGCCTTGATTCTTACCTTGTTTGAGATCTTCTGTGATGATCGTTCGAATAAAATGAGAGGGCGCTCCATCAACTACTGCTGCGGTTGTCCTTGCTTCGTTTTCCGTTGCTTTCGTTTCCACAAACCCTACTCCTCGTTAAATATTCTAATGATAGCATAATCATAGGAAAATTTAATGCACCGTTGACCCAATTTTTGCCTCCTGTTAGCTTACCCGCATGACTCAAGTTCGCGCTCGTTTCGCTCCTAGTCCCACCGGCTATTTGCATATTGGCGGCGCGCGCACCGCTCTTTTTAACTATCTCTTTGCTCGTCACCATGACGGCAAATTTATACTACGCATTGAAGATACCGATCGGGAGAGATCCACGCCGGAGGCGATTCGAGCCATCTTGGACGCCATGAAGTGGTTGGGACTCGACTATGACGAAGGTCCTTTTTTCCAGACCGATCGTTACCCGCTGTACAAAGAGAAGATCCAAGAACTGTTGGCTTCAGGAAAAGCTTATCCTTGCGTCTGTCCGGCGGCCGAACTGGATGCCAAGCGGCAGTTGGCGATGAAAGAAAAACGCAAACCGATGTACGACGGCACTTGCCGGCCAGCGGACGGTGTGATTCCTTCCTTGCCCTCAGATAAGCCTTACACCGTTCGTTTTCGCTCGCCACGCGATGGTTCGACCATCGTCAAAGACTTGATCAAGGGCGATGTGGTTTTCGACAACCGCGAGCTCGACGATCTCATCATCGCTCGCTCTGATGGCACCCCGACGTACAATTTTTGCGTCGTCGTTGACGATATCGACATGGCCATCACGCATATCATCCGCGGCGACGACCACCTTTCTAACACACCGAGACAGATCCAACTCTATGAGGCTTTCGGTCATCCTCTTCCCGAATTCGGTCACGTACCGCTGATTCTCGGCACCGATAAAGCTCGGCTCAGCAAGCGGCACGGCGCCACGTCAGTCATGGCTTATCGCGACATGGGATATTTTCCTGAGGCGGTCGTCAATTATTTGGTTCGCCTGGCCTGGTCGTACGGCGACCAGGAGATCTTCTCACGCGAGGAACTGATTGAAAAATTCAGCCTGGAAAACGTCGGAAAATCCGCCGGCGTATTTAACCCGGAAAAATTCCTTTGGGTCAATTTTCATTATTTAAAATCCCGACCAGTCGCGCAATTGGCCGACGAGATCGTGCCTTATATCCGAGCCAAAGGTTATCCCGTGCCGCAAGACAAACAGTGGCTGGAACGAATGATCGCGACGCTGCAAGAGCGAGCCAAAACTTTAACGGAGCTTGTCGATGCCGCGCACTACTATCTTTGCGATGAGATTTCTCTGGATGAGAAAGCGGCGAAGAAGTTCTTAACGAAGGATACGGCCGAGCCGATCGACAGTTTGATCCAGAAATTATTCGCGCTCAGGGATTTCAGCGCAGCGAGCGTCGAACAGGCTTTTACGGCAACTCTGCAGGGGCACGCTCTGCCGATGGGTAAACTCGCCCAGCCGGTGCGAGTCGCGTTGACCGGCTCTACCGTCAGTCCTGGGATCCACGATGTCATTGCCGTGCTCGGTAAAGAACGAACCCTCCAGAGGCTGCGCAAAGCGTTGGAACTCATCCCGCAACTTGACTCTATTTCGTAATTCTTTTAGGTTTATCATTCGCGATTTTGAGGAGTCGGCTAATTGGTAAGCCACCTGACTCTGGATCAGGCGATTGAAGGTTCGAGTCCTTCCTCCTCAGCCATGGTCCCATCGTCTAGCGGTTAGGACACCGGCCTCTCACGTCGGGAACACGGGTTCGATTCCCGTTGGGACCACCAGCCAAATTAGTTCCACAAAATCCTTCCGCCCGCGGTATCCATCCGAAGGAGGAGCTCCATGAAATTCGCCGATAAAGGTCAGCCTCTGACCCGATCGGGCCTCAACAAAGCGCTCGCCCTGCTCGGCCTCGGTCCCAATGACGCGGCATATATTTGGACCGTTGTCGAAGTCGAGACCGCCGGCGTGACTCAGGGGTTCGGCTTTCGCGTCGACCGCCGGCCGCAGATTCTTTTCGAGCGCCACATCTTTCGCAAACGTACCGACGGCCGTTTCGATCGCGAAGCGCCGGATGTCTCCGGAGCGCCTGGAAGCTACGGACTGCTTGCTGAGCAATACAACAAATTGGAAAAGGCAATTGCCTTGTGCGCCAAGGCCAGATTGGGCATTGAACCGGCGCTCAACTCGGTGTCCTGGGGCATGGGCCAAGTGATGGGATTTAACCACGACATGGCGGGTTTTAAATCAGCCGCGAGAATGGTTCAGGCCATGGTGCGAAACGAGGATACTCAGCTTGCCGCCATGTGCGGCTTTCTAAAAGCCAACGGCTTGGCGGCACTGTTGGTGAATCGAGATTGGGCCGGGTTCGCCAAGCGCTACAACGGTCCGAGTTACTGGCAAAACCATTATGACGTGAAATTGGCGGAGCACTATCAACGCTTCGCCAGCGGTTCGCTGCCGAATCTGGAAATGAGAACCGCGCAAGTTGCCTTGCTTTTCCTCGGCTACGCGCCCGGGAAAATCGACGGTTGCATTGGGCCGCGCACTCGCGCTGCGATTAAGAACTTCCGCATCGTCGCGGGATTGCCCGCCGGTGAAGAACTTGACGGTCCCACCTACCAGTTCTTATGTAAGAAAGCGGGCATTCGGTCTTAAGCGCATCAGCCGCCGAACAGTTTTCGATCTCAAACCGTCGACCGAATCTCCGAATGTATTTCACGAACACGTTCCGCGCCTTTCGCCATGGCGATTATTTTATTTTCTGGTGCGGCCTCTTTCTAGGTCACACCGGGACGTGGACCGATGGGTAGTTTGCCTTCGGCCTGATCGCTACGGTTGTAGGGGCGCCGTGGACCGTGGCGGTTTGCGGTTTTCTCACCGTTGGTTCGGTCGCCTACGCTGTTCTTTACCGCGCTGATCTGCGACACGCCAAGCCTATCGACGAGACGAGACATGATGCCCGTAGTAGCTCAGGCAAGAGAACGAACTGAAACCATCGAGAATCTAGCTTCTCGCTAGCCCGGGAGGTTGCTCATTGTACGAAACGTTCGCGGAAGATT
>WNGE01008307.1_pt1 | contig 13603 bp, 11 predicted proteins | sample 5400651 | NCBI WGS metagenome assembly WNGE01 (sample SAMN13153370, study PRJNA577476) | soil metagenome | isolation source: 60 cm soil or saprolite under grassland replicate 2 | place: USA:California | collected 2016-06-15 | reverse complement strand
CGCGTGTCTCGGATATTCAAGGAGTGCGTGATGTGGGTGACCCGATCCAGCAGGTCGTACTGGTATGTGGTGCTGGTGAGGTTGGGAAAAGAGCGCGTGGTCAGATCGCCCGTGTAACCATTCTCGTCATACACGTAATGACAAATTTGCGCTCCGGTAGAATAATCTGTGATAAAGCTTACCTGGTTGCGACCGGTGTACTGATATTGGAACGTGTAGCCCGGCATGTAAAACCTATCTAGGTTTCCGTCCGCGTCGTAGTAATACATCGTCGTTTTAGCGCTCCCACCGGTGATGGTTTCGGTCTCGGCCCCGAACAGATTATCGTACCAGTATAATCTGGAAATAGTGGCGTTAGCATTGTTAATCGTCGTCAAGCGTGACGCCGCATCGTAGCCAAAATCCACACGCGGCGCAGCATTATTGGTCCAAGTAAAGTAAGTCAATCGGTTGAGCGCATCGTAATTGAAAGTCTGCGTTTTGCTATCGCGATTGATGAAGGTCTGGAGCCGGCCCGCGGAGTCATAGGTCCACTGTTCGGTGGGTGAACCGCCGGGGTAGGTCAGCTTCTTTTTTCGTCCCATTCCATCGTAATCCCACTTGTAATTGTTCGTTCCCGTCAGATGCGGGTCTTGCATGGTTTTGAGTAAACCAACCGGAGCACTCTGACCATCAGCCGTCGTGTAATAGGCGAATGGGGCAAATGGGGTCAGAGCTTACTATCGACACTGGAGAGTAAATTTGAAACATAGCTGGCGCTTCCCATTCTTAACCGATCGGCAATCCATTGACGACTCATTGGGGTTTGACCCCGCAGTTGCCGAGCAATCTTTACTTTCACATGGTCTCCCTTCGGCTGCGTGGCCAGGTCGACCTCGCGCCAACGCGCCTTTGCCAGCGCCTCACGTACTATGCGCTCGGCCAAAGCCGCGTCCGTCTCCCGCCGTTCGCTCGCGCGTTCACCTTTGCGCCCGCGACGCGCTAGTTTGTCCGCCAGCCAATCGCGAAAATCTTCTGCTCCGATCCTCCATCCGCGTCGCATCAACTCTTGTTCTCCGGGTTCCAATCGCGCTTGCTTCATTTGCCGCTCGAATTCCCGCCGAGTGGCGGCGGTGTCTCGCTCCAAACCATGTTCGCCCAGCAAGCGATCTATTCGCAGCCAGGTTGGCCGCAGTTCCGGTCGCCGATAGGCTGGATAACTGCTCCAGCGGTAGGACTCCAACTTCTTTTTTCCCGACACCATTCCAGCGCGCACCGGATTCAAATGCACGTAATCGCACGCGCACCGCAGATAGCCCCGCTTTCGGCCGTCAATCAATTGCGCTTTGTAGCGGCCACCGAAGAGATGGCCCCAATGCCGATGCCGCCGATTAAATCGCTGTGTGTAGGTGCCTAGCAACCATTTCATTCCTACCGCCAGATTCGGCTGCGGTGTCTCTACGACTAGATGAAAATGATTGCTCATCAGGCAATAGGCATGCACCTGCCATCCGGCCTTTAGACAAGCTTCGCCCAGGGTCCTCAAAAACTCCACCCGATCTGCATTGTCGTAGAAAATCGCTTCACGCCGGTCGCCACGGCTCATCACGTGATAACGCGCCCCGGCGTATTCAATTCGCAGCGGCCTCGGCATGGTCGCTTTCCTTAAGCGAAAGGGCGAGGAGTGTCAATAGTAAGCTCTGACCCCATTCGCTCCATTCGCTCCAGACAATGCTCCACGGCGATTGGCGGCGATAGCGGTAACTATGACTCCCATCCATAACAGGAACACGACAGCGAACACCGGCCACACCTTCCCAATAAGCCCTGCGGCGACTAAACCAACAATTATTCCGAATAAAGTGGTTGCAGTGTCGCCCCATATGCGCCCCCGCAGACTAAGACTCATCGCGCGCTTCCCGATCTCCGACGGTTTTACGTCGTTCCAGGCACAAATGACGACATTTGGCACAAGATTGTGCCGCCGAAGAATGATCGTCCCAATGGTCGTAAAACCCCAGGCCACCAGAAACATAATAAATACAGCCAGCCGCATCTCGGGCCATAGCCAAGCCATGACTGTGGCCAGCACGCTAGCGAGAACGAGCCCCATTAGCACGCCCGCAATGTGATCCGCAACACGCTCTGAACTCGTCATTACGGTCTCCAGAACTCCCAAGGGACCATTTCCTCTTCTAGGAGGTCGAGCACTTCTAGGTTATTGATATTAAGTGAGGTGACCCCCATCGTGGTTGCATGCGCCGCTATAACAACTCTCACTGTAGTCACTCGGGTTGCATAAGGCAAACCATGCAAGCTTTCTCTAAGAGCAACCGCGCCCTCCTGTATTCCAGCCCATCCTGCCGGCGCATTAGATGTGACCCCTTCTTCCCCTTCTTATACGGGGCATTTAGACATATCGCGAAGATCGCTCTACTTCCCAGGGCGAGGCTGCAACGGTCGCACATATCGGTATGAATACAGCGCTCGGGTCTTCGGAAACGGATGTTTGTCCCAATCGACATGCGGATCGATCGCATATCCAACTTTCTTCCGAGTTTTTGCGTCTTCACGAACAAGAAGATGCGAGAAGCGGTCGTCTCCAAGGCGCAGAAGAAGAAGAACAGACTCGTAAACGCATTCTTCACCTGGTGCACCTTCAACTCCCCAATCTGGATTGTGCAGGAATGCGTGAAATGCTGCGGCGTCCCCACGCAGGGCATAGTAAACTTGAGTTATCCGCTTTGCCTCGGATGGTGAAGGCGCCAGGCCAAAGAGAAGCTTGTCAAAATAGCGGCGGTAGCCTGCCCGAACGTCGTGGCTCTCCTTAGGAAAGTAGTAATTGTAGAGCTCTGTAAAGTCACGTTCGCTAGCATTTGAATGCCACGTCAGTGCAAGCGTGATGACACAAGTCGCAAAACACGTTAGGGCGACCTTCACTGAACCTACACGGTTCACGTGCTCAGTTTCACAGTCGTTGTTCATTAGGTTTAGTGTGAATTACAGCACTTGCGGCGCCTTGTTCCTCTTTCTTGCCTTGTTGCATGGCCCTTTGCTCTACAGAGGAAGCATCGGGCGGTTTCTGTGTCCTTGCGTCTGACTCGCTCTGATTGCTGTCGCGCTTGGTTGGCTCGACAACGTGAAATTTGGTGCCACCATTGTCAAGGTTCCTATCCATCACCTCTTTAGTGCGGTCCACGCCCTCTCTATCGAGCGTTACACACGCCTTTGAATCCGGTTCGCCTGGAGGACCTTTCCCGTGAACAAGGACGGCATCCGGCTGGTAATCCCGGTTTGGTTGGCCCGGTTTTAAGCCTTGTCCTGTAATCGCTGGCTGGCCGGCCTTATAGACACCATCTTGTTGTTTTGGCTGCAGTGTATAATCTCCCTTTGGAATCCCCCTCGTCTGATTTCCGTGATCATCCTTCATGAATCCGTTGACGTTCGCGCGCCCGGTGTACACCACCTTCCCATTCTCTCTAAGGACATAGCTTCCTGGCGAACTCCGGTCCGCAACATCGCGGTACAACCAGGCCTCGCCCTGGAGCCCCATGGGATCGGTGAAATCGAGTGGATCATTGTGACAGTAGCGGAAGAGATTGTAATCGCCCGCGTTGAACAGCTTGGGGTCTTCGCTCATGAACCGGCCCAGATAGGAGTGATAAACTCTCGCTCGATATTCGTAGACCCATGCGCCTGCATATTCTCTGCCTGTAAATAGGAATCGGTTGTTATAAGAGCTCGTGTTTCGCACGGACCAGTTAGGCGCGAAGATGGAAGGCGCACCAAATACGTCGTAGCGATACCGTTCGATAATGTTGCCGCTGGCATCGGTGAGATGGGTAACGCTCCCTTCATGGTCCTGTTGCGGGAAATACCAGTGCCATTGATTATCTGTCCCGTACGCGCCGCGCTCGATGATTTCGTCGATCCCTTTTCCATACAGGTTAAAGCCAACCAGGGCATTGTTTACGTTGTATTCCAGGATCGGCTTCTCCCCATCGTAAATGTAATAGGTGGTAACATTGCCAGGGTTCAGGGTCCGTTTCACGCATCGGCCAAGTGCGTCGTAGGCGAGCTCGTAAGTTAGCACCTGTGGCCAAGTGATCTTCGTCAGCTCCTGGTCTCTCATGTAGGTGTAAGCAAATCCCCCATATGTCTGGATCCCGTGGTCGTTCCCGTTGGTCACCAGACTTCCGCCCACGGATGTATATTGATTGATGGTATTCGGACTGTAGCTCGTACCGTTTACGCTAGTGCGATTGCCTGCCTTGTCCAGAGTATAAGTGTATGTGCCTACTAAGTCCGGCGTCATTGGCAAATTGCCTGCGTTGTCCAGAGGATAAGTCGCCGGCACCATTGGGGTCTCTCCGCCGCACTCGCGCTCGAAGGTATAATCAGCGCCGTGAACAGTGGAGTTATTCATGCCGGATTTGTAAGCGTAGGCCTGTAAAGTCTTTGTCTGATTAGCCGCCACGGTAAATGCGGCGATCTGTCCGTTGCCCATGTCATTCCAATTGGTTCCATCAGTAGTCCAACGAATCGAGGCTCCGCTCGTTGTGGTCGAGATCATGACGTTGAAGGTGTAGCTATTGGCGCAAGTGACGTAGTCTGCGCCATCAGGATTAAAAGTAGGCGGGGCCACTTGTCCCGGCGGCGGCGTGGGGCTAGCTGGTGGCGTGGGCGTGGCGGTAGGCGCTCCGCCGTACGTGGCGACATTCAGTTCGCCATCCTTGTAATAGGTAAATCGATCCTGTTTGTTATCTTCCCGAGTCACCGATTGCAGCCGGCTCATTTCATCGTAGCCATAACCTTCGTGGCCGAGCGTGTTGCCGCCTTTCTTCAAATCCATATTCTGCATCCGATTGAGATTGTCTCGAGGGTAAATCTGTAACACGCCGTTGAAAAGACTGTCACGTTGCGTCTCGTTGGCTGCCGCATCGTAGTGGTATTGAAAGAAGGGACTAGGCTGGCCAGTTCCAAAGATTTTCTCAAAACGTCTCGTCGCGTCATAGGAAAAAGTGTAATCGTAAGCAGGGTTAGCGCTGTCTACGTACATGCGAGTGAGCCTTCCGTCATCATCATAACTGGGATAGTTGACGTTCTTGGTAACGGGAACGCCATTTACATATACCTTTTGCTGGTCCTGCGTGAGGCGTCCGGCGTCATCATAAGAGCGTCTCACGTCGGCAATAAAGTTGGTCCACGGATTGCCGATTCCATTTGTGGCCAGGGTAAGATGGTTGGCATCGTCGTAATCGAATACGCGCCATTCGCCATCAGCAGGGAACCCATCCCACCATTCCCCAGTTTTGCGGTTGCGATTGTCGTATGCAAAATCTTGGATTTCGCCGGCGACCGTAGTGCGGCTCTTTAGGTTATGCGCGTCATCGTATGTCCATGACTGCGTCGAATAATTGGGATAGGTCATCTTGGTTTTCAGTCCAGAAGGATCGTATTGAAATTGGTAAGGGTGATTTTCGCCATCGGTCACTTTTGCGAGGAGACCGCCTGAATGTCCTCCATCTGTGGGATCTCCGTTCCACGGATTGTATTGGAATTGCGTGACGACGTTCACACCTTGCTCCTTCGGCACGGTATCGGTAATGAGCCGGTTCATACCATCAAAGGCTTTGGTCTCCGTGGTTTGGTCGGGGCGAATAATCCTGGTGAGATTGATCTTGTCATCGTAGTAGAATTGCGTGGTTCGACCAAGGGGCTCTCTGACGCGCGATTTGCGGTTGCGATTATCGTAATCGGTGTAGGTGGTATATTGCGGATCGCCTGTTCCAGTGCCGCGCGGATCGGTCACGTAATCCTGATTGCCCACGGGATCGTAATGGAACCAGGTGGTAGCGGCCTGTGACGTGCCATCTGCTGCAGTAGTAGAGGTCTTGCGAAAATTCTCGTCGTAAACATTTCGTGTAGTAACACTGCTTTGACCGCTAGTCCGGACGGTGACCGTGTCAGGATTACTCGTGGTGTGTGATAAACGCGAGCCACTTCCGTTGGTCGGGTTGTACGTGTAATTAGTGATCCCGTTGAGTGGCCTTGTGACATTTAGAAGGCGATTATACTCATCGTAAGTGTAACTAGTAGCGTTGCGCAGCTCATTATCTTCCCCTCGTTTGTTGCCGTAAGCATCGTAGGCGAACCTCTGAAACTTGCCATCTGCGTGAGTGATTTTGGTCACTAACCCGCGCCCTGCCACAGCCGCGCCGTTGAGGTCAGTGATTCCATTGACGCCCAGCGCTCGATCGTATTCGTACGTTTCGGAGGCTTGACTGCTGTAAGCCCAATTTGGCGGCGGCCCCGTCACGGTCATCACTCTATCGATCCAAAGATTGCCTCCGACACGATCATTAGGTCCGTAGTACTCGTAATGTGTCTTCGGTTCATTCTCGCTTGCGCTCGAAGTCCAGGTCGGCTCCCATTTATCGATCAACAGGCCACGTCCCTGGGAATCGTAGCGGTAATGAATGTAGGCGCCATTTTTGAGTTGATGTCTCTTGATTTGTCCATGCATCTGGCCAGTTCTTGGATTCACCGGTCCGCATTGATTGGCGTCTGCCTGATCGCAGTAGGTGAACCCCTCGTAGGCAAGGGTATTAGCGGGATTCTGGTTGTCCTGGTACCAGATACCGGTAACGCGATGATTTGCATCGCGCCCATAGACGGTGCTATTCCCGCGTTCATTGGTGATCTTCATCACGTACCACGGGCCACCATTGGTGCCGGTATAAGTATAATCGATGTGATCACCACCCGGATGCGTGATCCGGGTGATTTGGCCAATACCTTGTGGCGGAGCCGGTCCGCGAATGTAATTGGTCGTGTGATTTGGATCCCCTTCTTCCGTACCTCGCGCGTCGGTAACTCCATCAATGTACCAGTTCGTATTGTAATGGATCCAAGTCATCTTCCCTTGAAAATCGGTGTAATTCTTAAGCATTTGCTGTGGCGGATCGTTGTTCTCGTAGTCATCGCAAATGGTCTCGGTGTAATGGTGGAACGGATTATAACTGAAGCTGCGACTCGGACCGTCGCCGCGGGTCTCGGTAAACGTTTCTGGCAGATCGCCTCCACCAGTGGGCGCTCCCGGATCGATTGAAGAGACCATAGAGCCGTTGGCGCTATACTTCTCGAGGGTAATCGCACCATGCGGTCCACCGTTTTGGTAATCATAGAAGATTGTCCTCATCGATCCGCCGTAACGCACATCATCACAGCTCTGCAGGAGAGGGTACATCTTAAAAGTACCATGCTGAGCATCCTCCCTGACATTGTCATACGTGTAGTCGTAGGTGGCGGAGGTCCCATCGCTATAAGTCACTGTCCTTAACATCATCTTGGGCTGGCGTCCCTGTGGGAGTGGATCAACAGGATTATACTCCCTGTAGCTATAGCTAACCCAGTCGATACGATGCCCACCGTAATGATCGTAGGCTTCGGCCTTCGTTAACATCAGAGTCCCGTCCGCATCTTGAGCAGGACCGTGGGTAAATATCAAGCACCGGCCACCCGGTTCGGTCACGCGCCAACGCCGGCCATTCTGATACTCGATGGTCGTTCTAAGTCCGTACGGATCTTCAATGTAATCCACTTGGCTACCATTAAGAAAATGGACTTTCCCACCGTCAGCGAGCCGCCATGTGCCACCGTTGGGATGTGGACCTTGAACGCCATCATCCCAACTCTCCGACACACCAACGGGCGGACCACAGTGGAAATCGTAGACATTGCCATGAGGAGAAACAACCTTTTCACCTGCGGTATACAAAAGCCAGGAATACTCGTGCGCCCAGCCAGGGCCCAGTCCGATCGCAGTCCCTGCATAGTATTGCTGGCGACTATTGTAATAACGCGTCATTTTGAGCGGATATTTTCCAATTGATCCTGGCACAACGATATCGGTGACCTCGCGGTGCTCGCTGTGAGTCAGTGGATCGTACGAGCAGCCGGTGCTGATATTGCCGTTGAAGATTCCGGTCACGCCGACCGGCCCTTCGTAATTGTTTCCTTGGGAAAGTGCCATTTGAACTGGAGATGAAAGAAAGAATGCAGTGCCGAACGCAAACATGAGGACCTGTCTTCGTGGCCGCGCAATGGCAACCCAACAGCCGCCACAGCAGAGGGGCGTGGCCGGTAAAGCGGTAAATATTGTTTTTTTCATGTTTTGACCTGGCGCCCAGGATAGCCGGACAGCCGACAGTCTGTCTGTCGGGGTTAATCCCTGAATTTTTGTCTTGGCGTTTGTCAGGCTTTGCCCTACAAAGGCTGCAAATTCCCTCAGGAAATGCGTAAACACCGGCATTCGCAGCCGCGGAAGACGAGCGAGGCGCCTTCGCGCGAGGCTACGGCGCGCCGGGGAGAGAGCGGGGATCGCGATCAGCAATCCCGACCAAAAGTGAGAAAATCCCCGACAGAAGGCCCCGACAACGTGTCAGGGAAACGCCGGACAAAACCGAAAGTACTCGTTGTTCATCGAACAGGGTTCATTCGGTCCGGCGTGCTCTCGCTCATTGCTAGAAGCAGGCAATTTACAGCGTGCGGCGAAACGGACGAAGCGCCTTTGGCCCGCGAGTTATTCCTGCGTCACAAACCGGATCTTGTTCTGATTGGGTTGAGGCTCACTGGTGCTGACGGGATACAGTTGATTAAAGAATTCCGGAGTCTCAATCCGATTGCCGCAATACTTGCCCTCTCCGAGCATGCTGATGCGTTTTCGGCTCAACGAGCATTTCGAGCGGGTGCACGCGGATACTTGACTATCGAGGATGCCCCCGAATTGCTCAGGGCGTTCGATGAAATCTCGAGCGGTCACCCGTACGTTGGCGCGAGTGTGCTACCGCTAATTTTAAGCAACTTCGCAGCTGGCGCGAAAGGATCGGGCAGCTCCGATATCAACAGCCTGAGTGATCGTGAGCTGGAAATTTTCTCGTTTATTGGCAGAGGCGTCAGTGTTTCGGAATTAGCTAGTGAATTGAATGTCAGCGTCAAAACGATTGAGACGCACCAGATGCGCATCAAGGAGAAGCTCGCGCTGCATAGCGCCGCTGAGCTGCGGCAAAAAGCTCGGGAATGGCTGTCCAGGTCTGCCCTGAACCGAATACGCGAAGAACCAGAAGCTGCGTAATCAAACGGAGCGCGCGTTTCTCTGATCTTTGAGAAAAGCGCGGTCGGCGCCCGCGGCTACAAAACTGCTGTAATCTGGATTGTTGACGGGCAGCGCGAGAATGGGAAGCGTTTCGTTGTGCGATCGGAGGAGAAACTGACAGCGTTTCTGGAACTTGAAAGAGTCACCCGTCATGCTTGAAGCTGAGAACTGATTCAGTTCGACTCAACCTGAGAGAAAGAAAGATTTTCACAGCTGGACAGCAGAACAGTCACAAGGAGATCACCCACATGACCACGAAAGCATTATTTGTTAGACTGGAGGCGAAAGCGGGCAAAGAAAACGAAGTCGCCAAGTTCCTACGCGATGCGCAGGGCCTGGTGCAACAAGAGCCCGCAACAACCGCCTGGTTCGGTATTCGACTTGGCCCGACCACCTTCGCCATCTTCGACGCATTTCCGGATGATGCAGGACGCGATGCACACCTGTCGGGAAAAGTTGCCAAGGCGCTGATGCAGAAAGCGCCCAAGCTATTGGCGGAGCCGCCGAAGATCGAGAAGGCAGACGTATTGGCAGATAGGTTACTGGGTTAATCAGCCCAAACATTAGTGGTAAATGCAGTACTGCTACTCACCATCGTCCGTTAGGCTGTATCGGGCGTGCCGCCGAGATCGCGAAAGCATTCTTTGGGTTAAGCCCATTAGCAGCGATGCCACGTTTTGCCACGCGGCGTGCGGAGCGCAATCAGCCGTCACGCTTTAGCGCACGGCGTTTTCTTTGATGCGCGTAACGCTCACCGTTCTTTGAACTCGCCCGCGTACTCGTGCGTTTCGATCACGTTGCCTGCCTGATCGTAAATGCGAACCACAGCGTCATGTGAGCGGCTGAAAAACTTGGCGTGGTCGATTGCGTCGTTGATTGCTTTTGGCCCGCGATACCACATCGGACTATAGGGAAGCGCATCACCGACTAGATCGACACCATGTTTGTCGGCTCGTGGCCGAATTTCATAAACGTCTGTGTGAATCGTCGATCTGTTAGGCCGCCGTATCATTTGCCATTTGGCTTTCAAAAACGATTCTAACGATGGGTAGTAGTGCAAAAAGGTTTTCGTTTGTTGGGAAGCAGGCTGGTGCTTCCATTCCAACTTGTTCTACGGAAAACAGCGGAGCGAAGTTTCGAAAAAAAAAGAATGCCAGCACATCGGAGAATGAGATCAGAGTACGGCGCCGCTGTTGGCGCGCCTTTCGACTCCTGATCTGTTGTGCGGTGTTCGGAGTATGCGAACTTCGCCTTTCCGGAGAAGAGCTCCCACCCATGGTCAACGGAGTAGCAATTGCGGTGGTTTCTGAGGTCAAGGATCCTGCGAATCTGGGCCGCGTTCAGATCCACTTGTCGGCTCGGGCCGGTGGTGCGAAAGAGTGGGCGCGGGTCGTCAGCCCGCTGATCGGTCGTAATCCCACAGCAATACAACTCGGAATCGGTGACGAAGTGCTGGTGGCATTCGAGAACGGCGACGTCAGACGTCCCTTCGTGATCGGAAACGTGTGGAACGGCGCCGACTCACCGCCTGAATCTGCGGGCGCGCAAACCGTACAACTTCCGACCGGTGCTACGTTGCATCCAATCGTCGAAGAGGACGATTTCTCAACCGACTGCGCCATGACTGCAGACCTGCAGAGGCAGACCGCGCCGTGGCTCGCTTCCGTTGAGTGCTTGCTAAAAATCCTCGCACTGCTGAAACCCTCTTGTGTTTGAGTTTGCGGTCCCTGGAATGTCTGCGCGATCAATCTGCATCGGCTTCAGACGTGTTGCGCGCCGCGGCCGGAATTCAAGGAGTGCTGGACCTCGGCGGACCGTTCTTTAGCCTTGCTGGGTTAACGCTGGTTAGGCTGGCCGTACTATCCGATCCCAGCGCCCTGGATTCGGATATCATGGCGCTGCAGTCAGCCGCCGACGCATTGGGAGGTTGTGGAAACTGATCCGATAAAGCCAAGGGCCCTTTTAATCATCACGAGTGATCTTGCCACGACACCATGCCATGGCTTATGATGTTTTCTTCCCGCGAAAACACCCTTCGGGCTTCCCGTCCATGTCGCACCGCTTCCCGCGGACTCCATTCTCTTTCTCGTTAGGCGCTTATCATTTGATGTTGAAGAGAGAAATGCCAACGGCGCCTTGGCGAAATAAGTTCAGCGTGTTTGCCACGACACCCTGGATTCCATCCAGGTGCCCGGCTTCCCTAGTGCGATTCGTGCCTTGGCGATCACGCACTCCAGCCGTATTGTTTTTCACGCTAGCCGTGGCTTCTCTCTGTCTCGTTAGATTTTCGATTTGCCGCAAGGATGTTTATATCTAGGAACCGCGTGAGCCGAGAGACAGGCGAATGAGTAAAGAGCGTCGTGCCATTGTCACTCTGGTAGTTGTTATCCTAGTTGTCGGCGCCACGGCGTTTTTCATTTTTCCATTACTGCGCGCGCATTCGACAATCGCCGGATCAGTCTCAAATGCAGCAAGAAAGGAGAAGAGCATCGCCGTGTTGCCGTTTGAAAACCTGAGCGATAACAAAGACGACGCATTTTTTGCCGATGGCGTGCAGGACGACGTTTTAACCAAGCTGGCAAGAATTTCCGAGCTCAAGGTTATCAGCCACACCAGCGTCATGCACTACCGTGGTAGTGAGGATGCGCGCAAGGTTGGGAAAGCGCTGGGCGTTTTACACCTGCTGGATGGCACTGTGCGCCGCTACCGCGGCAAGGTGCACGTCAATGCACGTCTCGTGAATGCTCGCACCGGCACGCACGTCTGGGCGGGGGAATACGATCGCGATTTGAATGAAGTGTTCGCGATAGAGGCGGAGGTGGCGCAATCGGTCGCAAGTCAGCTTGGAGCCAAACTTTCAGCTTACGAAACGACAGCGATGCAAGAGCGCCCAACCAAAGACCTTGTTGCTTACGATCTTTATGTCCACGCCGCCCCTTTGATCGAAGAGTCTCTCTATTACGGTCTCAGCAGCGAGACGAATCTTTTCAAAGCCGTCGAGTTACTCAATCAGGCAATCGGGCGGGACCCGACTTTTCTTCTGGCATACTGCCAGCTGGCCAGGGCCCACGACGGGATCTACTGGAATGCGCTCGATCACGCGCCTGGCCGTCTTGAGTTAGCAAAGTCGGCAGTAAATTCCGCTTTGCAACTAAACGCAGATTCGGGCGAGGCACACTTCGCCTCCGCCCTGCACTTTTACTACGGTTACCTCGATTACGACCGCGCCCGGGAGGAGCTAGCTATTGCTCTACGCACCATGCCAAATAACGCGCGAATCTTTGAACTGAGCGGTTACATCGATCGAAGACAAGCGCGGTGGAATGATGCTCTGCGGAACCTGGAGCGTGCAGCGGAGTTGGATCCCCGAAATGATGATATCCTTTTCGGAACGGGCTTCACCTATCTTTGCGCACGCGACTATGAACGAGCCAGAGAGATTGCTAATCGCGGCCTTGCTCTCCCGACAAAGAACAATTATGCGCAGTTGCTCCCTGTCTGGATCGACTTCCATGAACAAGCCGATACCCGTCCATGGCATGCGGTTCTCGAAAAGGTTCTCGCCCAGAATCCTGCATCGGCGAGAGACCTGACACGCGGACGCTTCTTTGTTGGTCTGTACGAACGCGACCCTGCAGCCGCCGAGCGCGCCCTCGCCACGCTGGATTATCCGGTGATGAATGCGAGAGGAATCGGCGCGGTCAAATTTAGCCCGGCTTACGCCAGGGGGTTAGTCGCTCGCATGAACGGAGACGCAGCCGGCGCGTACACCGCCTTTAGCGTCGCGCGCGCACAGCAGGAAGAGGCAGTCCGAACAGCGCCTGATGACGCTTCGAAGCTCTGTTTCCTCGGCTTGATAGATGCATCGCTTGGGCGGAAAGAAGAAGCTCTGCGCGAAGGTCGCAGGGCAATCGAGCTTCTCCCTTCAACCAAAGACGCGCTCAACGGCACAGAAGTCCGGACGGGAGAACGCGATCAGGCGATCCAGCAACTGGAAATACTGGCAAAACTTCCCGCAGGCGTCTCCTATGGCGAAATCCGTCTCGATCCGTTTTGGGATCCGCTGCGAGGCGACCCGCGCTTTGAAAGAATTGTTGCTTCGCTCGCGCCGATCACGGCGAAGAAGAACGCGACGCGGTGAAGTTCACGATTTTTGGAATAGATTGCCCCAATCGTGGCTCGGGTATAATAAGCGTTTCGCCGTTGCCAGTTGTAACGCTGACGGGATACAGTTAATTAAGAATTCCGGAGTCTCAATCCGATTGCCGCAATACTTGCCCTCTCCGAGCATGCTGATGCGTTTTCGGCTCAACGCGCATTCCGGGCGGGCGCGCGAGGATACCTGACTATCGAGGATGCCCCCGAACTGCTCAGGGCGTTCGATGAAATCTCGAGCGGTCATCCGTACGTTGGCGCGAGCGTGTTACCGCTAATTTTAAGCGACTTCGCAGCTGGCGCGAAAAAATC
>WNGE01014489.1_pt1 | contig 13604 bp, 13 predicted proteins | sample 5400651 | NCBI WGS metagenome assembly WNGE01 (sample SAMN13153370, study PRJNA577476) | soil metagenome | isolation source: 60 cm soil or saprolite under grassland replicate 2 | place: USA:California | collected 2016-06-15 | reverse complement strand
AGGGGCGACCGGCGATTTCAATGACGAGATAGTAACGCTGCCGAACGTTTATGGCACGCATCACATCGGCGCTTCGACCGATCAGGCGCAGGAGGCCATCGCCACCGAGACGGTTCGCATCATCAGCGCCTTCAAAGAAACCGGCAAGGTTCCGAACGTCGTCAATCTGGCCGATCATACTCCCGCGACCCATATGCTGGTCGTTCGACACCAGGACCGCCCCGGTGTGTTAGCCTATGTCTTGAACGAGATAAAAGCCGCGAATATCAACGTGCAGCGGATGGAGAACATAGTCTTCGCCGGCGCCGAAGCTGCTGTCGCGCGCATTGAGCTGGACGGCGCGCTCGAATCGGCGATGGTGAACCGCATCCAGACCGGTAACGGCGACATTATTGAAATCAATTTGATTGCTTTGTGAAATGAAACCACAGGGATGTACCGTAGGTTGTCTAACCTGCGGAGGCTTATCATCAAGGCGTTTAGTAGTAAGTGAACTGCTTATTAATCGAGCCATCCGCAGGTTAGACAACCTACGGTACGTTTTTTATAAAAGGAGTTTTCATAAATGATTGATCGTGTTTTCAACTTCAGCGCAGGCCCGGCGACGCTGCCGGTCAGCGTGCTCGAACAGGCCCAGAGCGAGATGCTCAACTATCGCGGCGCGGGGATGTCCGTGATGGAGATGAGCCACCGGTCCAAAGCCTTCGAATCGATCATCCAACAGGCCGAGGCCGACCTGCGCGCGTTGCTCAACATCCCTGAGAATTACAAAGTACTCTTCCTGCAAGGCGGCGCGAGCCTGCAATTCGCAATGGTTCCGATGAACTTGCAGCCCAAGGGCAAGAGCGCCGACTACATCCTGACCGGCAGTTGGGGACAGGGCGCGTTCAAAGAGGCGAAGAAACTCGGCCCGGTTCGCGAAGCCGCGACGACCGCCGGCTCCAACTTCAATCGCCTGCCCAGGCCGGAGGAGGTCAAGCTGGACATAGGCGCAGCCTACGTCCATTTCACATCGAACGAGACGATCTTCGGCGTCGAGTTCGACGAAGAACCTGCCACTGGCGACGTCCCGCTCGTCTGCGACATGTCGTCCGATTTCATCAGCCGCCCGATTGACGTGTCTAAATACGGGTTGATATACGCCGGCGCGCAGAAGAACGCCGGCCCGGCGGGCGCGACCGTCGTCATCGTCCGCGAAGACTTACTGGAGCGCGTTCCCGAAAACCTGCCCGCCATGCTCGATTACCGCAACCTGGCCAAGAACGGCTCGATGTATAACACCCCGCCCTGCTACGCGATTTACATCTGCGGCCTCGTCTTCAAATGGCTGATCGACGACGTCGGCGGGCTTGAGAAGATGCATGCGCTCAACAAAGAGAAAGCAAAAATTCTTTACGACGCGATTGATTCTTCGGACGGCTATTACCGAGGCCACGCCGAGAAAGATTGCCGCAGCCTGATGAACGTCACCTTCCGATTGCCGAGCGAAGAGCTTGAGAACAAGTTCATCAAAGAGGCGACGGCGGCCGGGTTGGACGGGTTGAAAGGCCACCGCTCGGTCGGCGGGCTTCGCGCCTCGATCTACAACGCGTTTCCGAAGGCGGGCGTCGAGAAGCTGGTCGAGTTTATGAATGAGTTTCAGAAGAATAACGGCTAACGGATCGCCGCATGAGGCATGGTATGAGGCGTATTCGATTGCGTCTCATCCATTCTCCGGCGAAGCGCTTTTTGCGAGGAACACGAGTTTCAATCGAACAAACACTCGATCTGCTTGAAGTTGGGGTATCGCCTACTGAATCGTTCAATCCTTTCCATCTCTGTCTGAGCAGGATGTCATAGCAGTCGAGCGGCTGGCTGCGCATTATGCGTTGACGAAATGCAGAGCGAAGAAGGAGTTACAAACTTTTTTCCGCTAACGCGAGAAAAAACCAAAAAACATGATTGACACCTCGCGTCTCTTATGCATAATCGCCTCTGTCTTTCATCCCCCATCCAAGTAAAGTGATAGCAGACTGAAATTGAAGAGTGATCGCTGATCGTGTTGCTGAGGCAGTTCACTTCTTCGGCAGTTCACTAACGCTGCGCCTGGAGGTCACCCACAGGGCGGGCTACTGCTTCCGGTCGCGGCCTTCTATCTGAACAAAAATCACCATGCTTGAGAGAATAACTAAGATTGCAGTGCTATGTGCGAGCATAGGCGTTATAGTGATAACAATCGAGATAAGCATTCTTCTTATTCCCTATTATCGTAATGGTTTATCCTCTTTGCCCAATCCAGTGTCGAATGTTCAAAATCAACTTACATCAAGGGTTGGGCCGTATCCAGGAATGAAAGTCTCTCTTCCAGGGGTAGAGTGGGGAAAAAACGGACGAACCATGCTCTTCGTCCTATCTCCTTCTTGCGGATTTTGTAATGCGAGCACGGATTTTTATAAAAAAGCCGTGCAGGAAAAACAGAACGTAAGAGACATTCGTTTTGTGGCAGTATTTCCCGGTGATGTGAAGGAAGCTGAGCAATATTTAAAAGATAAGGGAATTGGGATTCAAGACGTGGTGCAGGCGATGCCGAACTCTGTTGGCGCTAGCGGCTTCCCTACGTTAATGCTTCTGGATAAAACGGGCACGGTAAAGAAAGCTTGGACAGGCAAGCTTTCGGCAGAGAGAGAATCGGAGGTGCTCGATTCGATTAAATGTACTAACTGTGGTTAAGCTATCCAGCGAAAGGATGAATTGATCATGAAGAGAAAAATAATCGCCTTTGCGTTACAGCTATGCATACTATTTATTGTCTGTGTTCTATCGGTAACAGTTGGGATCGCATTGCGAAGAAGCAGCGGAGGTGCCAGCAATACTGGTCTACGATTGGTAGCGCCACAGTCTGACGAAAAGGTTATTGAACGGCAAGCATATTCCAAAGAGCCATTTAAGGTTAGCGATCTGCGTGTAAAAAAGGTCACGATTTTGCCAGGTCAAAAATTCAGCTCTCGCACACTAGCAGAAAGCGGCGGGGGTAAAGTTGAGGACTGGTTGGAGAACCTCTCATTCACAATTAAGAACACCTCTGATAAACAAATCACGTACATTGACTATATTCTGGAATTTACTGAAACCGGAATAGGCCGCCCAATGATGCAATATGTGCTAGACAAAGGAGTACGCCCTACAGCGTCTGAAGATGTTCGAAAATATGTTACCCCCTTGGCCTTAAACCCAGAAGATAGTTTTACCTTTGAACTCTCTGCTGAAAGACTGCAAATGATTCAAAAATTCCTCGAACAGGGTGGGTATCTGCTCGCCAACTTGAATAAAGTAAATATTCGAATTGACACAGTCTTTTTTGCAGATGGAATGAAATGGTCGCATGGCGACTTGTATAAGCTAGCTCCGGGAGAACAGCCAAGTCCAGGCAGACCTGCCAAGTACGAACGGGTTAACCAGTGATCCGTTTTTGAAGTTAGACCGCTGCCGCTAAACATCAAAATTTAAAGGAGAGTGTTATGAGGATGAAGTATTTCTTCCTGACGGCGATAGTGTGCTCACTGATTTCATTTTCAATAGCGAATAAGGGAGAGCTATTTATTATCTCAACGGCGGCGACTTCCGTGGCGGTTCAAGTCGGTATCCCTAGTCAATGTATTATTTGTGTAACTCCTTGTATATTTACGGGTGTAAATGCTGCCGATGAAGAGGAGGTTAACTGCGCTTCCAGCAATTGTTTGGGAGGGTCAGTTCTAAGCAACGATCTACAATTCAATGGGGCAGGCAAAGACACTTTAGAGTCGGTGACGAGAAATTGCAGAGGTGTTAACCCTGCCACTGGACAATTTGGGGATTGTGGGCCGGTGGGCGCCGTAAGAAAAAGATCAGATCAATGCTGCGACGTTGGGCAACTGATGCCACACTATGAATGTAGTATATTTGGTGATTGTTTCCTTGCTGACGGTTGCGGATCAAACCAATGTCAACCTGGGCAATCCTTTTGCCTATGCGATGCCGGGGAAACTAACCAATGCCAACAAGGCGTACCCTGTGGCGGACAATGCGTAATCGATCAGGACTGTCCGCTTTGGCCAGAGCAGGTTTGTTTTGACGGCATCTGCGGACCTACACCTATTGTCATTGATGTTAACGGAGATGGATTTAGTCTTACTGATGCCGCAGGCGGGGTATCATTTGATTTGATAGGAAGGGGCGCTTCTGTTCAAACAGCGTGGACGGCAGCCTACTCTGATGATGCTTGGCTTGCTTTAGATCGAAACGGGAATGGGAAGATTGACAATGGGGGCGAATTATTCGGAAGCGCCACTTCACAGCCTACCCCTCCGCCAGGGGAAAAAAGAAACGGTTTTCTAGCGCTTGCTGAGTACGATAAACCAGCGAATGGAGGCAATGGAGATGGTCAGATAGATCAAAGAGATAGCGTCTATCCCTTGCTACGTCTCTGGCAAGACAACAACCACAACGGAGTTTCGGAGCCAAACGAGCTTCATGCGCTTACTGAGCTTGAGATTGCCGTAATTGATTTGGACTACAAAGAGTCAAAACAAACAGACCAATACGGGAATAAGTTCAGGTATCGGGCGAAGGTGAAAGACATTCGTGGCGCGCAAGTCGGGCGTTGGGCTTGGGACGTGTTTCTCATGACACAATGACGCTTCCTATCCGGCCCAAGAATGCTTCGCGATATTGGCCCTGAGTTTTTTCGTCCTCCATAGGCGTATGGGGATTGCGCCTTTGCGAGAAATGTTCCTCACGCAGCGAAGGTTTCTCGCAAAGGCGCAAAGGTTCCTCTCATCAGTCCGGTTCAACTTATCGCCCGCCCGGGCGCGCGTCGTCTCTGATTTACGCGACAGCGAAGCTAACCGACAAAACTTCGGCGGAGGCGCCATATGGGTTTCGAGGACGATGTTTTCATCAGTTATCCGCACGTTGACAACGAAACGCTGGCTAGCGGAAGTGATGGCAATACGGTCAAGCTGTGGGACGCCAAGAGCGGCGCGGAGATTGCGACGCTCAAAGGCACAGGTCTTATGTCAGTTCGGTGGCCTTCTCGCCAGACAGGCGGATGTTCGCCAGCGGAAGTGGAGAATGGGACGGTCAAGCTGTGGCGCGGGGCGACGAATGAAGAGGTTGCCCGGCAGAGGAATAAATAAGGGGATAGTACGATTACGAGATTGATCAAGCCCGGCTGAATGTTAGCGGACTAATCGTGCTTGACCCATTTTCCATTAAGCATCACGCGCCTTATGCGGCGCAGCGCTCCGAACTCTTTCAGCGGATCGCCTTCGACCAGAATCAGGTCGGCCAGTTTGCCAGCTTCGACGCTGCCCAATCGGTCATCGATGCGGAAGAAGCGCGCGTTCTCCATCGTCGCGGCGACGATCGCCTCCATCGGCGTCATCCCGCTTTCGACCAACAGTTCCATCTCGCGCTGATAAGCCCATCCGCGTTCGGCGTGCGGGACGCTGGAATGGGAGCCTACGACCACTCGCGCCCCGGCCCGCTTCGCCATCCCGACGAACTTCAGCATGTTTTTGAATCCGCGCACGCCCGTCTCGGTCACGTCCCGGTCGCCCTCGCGCCGCTCGAAGACGGCCAGCGTAGCCGAGATGTAGACGCCGCGTTTGACGATCAAATCCAGCGCCTCTTTCACGCGCGGCGAATCCGGATCGATTTCGCTCCACATTTTGTACCGCCCGTCGCGGCGGGCGTTGTTATCGGCGAGTACCGATTGCCGATATTTCTCGGCCTCGCGCAGCGGCGTGAGCGCCGTTCCGAATGAAGTGACGTGCTCGACGCCGTCAACGCCAGCGCGAATGGCGTCCATCGCGTCGACGATCTCGAGATGGGCCGTCACCGGAACGCCGCGCGCATGCGCTGTTTCGGTCACGACCCTGATGAGACCGAGCGGCAATCGGAAATAGACCTTGATCACCGATGCGCCCTGGTCGATGAAACGATTGACCGCGTTTCGCGCCTCTTCGGCGTCACGGACGATGAACGAGTCCGCAGGGTATGCGGGCGGAGGCGCGTCCAGATGCGGGCCGGCGAGAAACAGCCTCGGGATTGGCGCGCCCGATCTCTGCGCCGCGTCATAAGCTTCGATCCATTGCCCCGGATCGCGCACGGACGTGACGCCGCGCGTCAGAAAGAGCGCCGGCAATGCGTCGTCGCCGTCAATATGGAAATGCGAATCGATGAAGCCGGGCAGTAGCGCGAGTCCGCTCGCATCGATCACTTCGGCGTCTTTCGGGACGGTCGTCGAATTTCGTCCGCCTGCGGCCGTAATGCGGTCGTCACGAATCACCACAACGGAGTCATTGACGGGCGCGCCTCCGCGCCCGTCAATCAACGTCGCGCCGACGATCGCAACCAGTCTGCCGCCTTCAGGCCGCGCGACCTTGTTGATCTCGCGCATCGAATGTCGCCGCGGTTGTTTCGCCGTCTGCTGCCGGGCGTCCGTGACTGACCCGATGAACAGGAGCGGCAATAACAATTGAATAGCGGCTCGAAGTTTGACCGTCTTTGCTCTTCTCAATCGTCAGACTTCCATTCTCCACCTTCCCGCACAAAGCTAAACCATTTCTTGCCGGGAAGGATCACGACGGCGCGGTCGCCGCGCTCCACCACGCGTTGAATTTTCTGGAGCGACTTCTTCATCTCGGCGGCTGTCTTGGCCAGTGAATCCGCTTTCTCGCCGGCGAGGAAGGCCTGGTTCCAGCGGTTGGCGCGTTCGGTGGAGACCTTCTGCGCCGTCGCTAAATCGCCCTTGGCCAGAGCGTCGGCCTTCTCAAATAAGAGACGGGCCTGGGGGCTGTCGAGCGCGGATCGGCCTTTCAAATCGGCGGAGATCTGCGGTTCGTTGAATATCGGCGCTTCGAACTTGACGGAATAACTGATCGCCGGAAAATCGGCGAGGCCAGGTTCGCGTTCCTCGCTGCGTTCGATGGCGCCGACGACGCGCTGGTCTGTCAGCGACCACTCTTTGAAGAGGTCCTCTCCGGCGACGTTGATCGTCTGTCTGATGAGAAAGCGCCCCTGCCCCGACGGCGGAACGAGAAGCGTCATCACCACATTGTCCGGGTCGTCGGGGGCCATTTCAAACATCAGCCCCTGCACCCGTCCTTGTTTCGCCAATTCCATCACCGGCAAAAAGGCGATTCCGTCCAGCGCATTGGCCGGGACCTCCCGGTCAGTGAACAGCACGCGAAATCTCTCCGTCTTCTCGAGCAGACCCTCGGCGTTGTCGTGCAAATGGGCGTAGGCATGGCGGAGCGTTACGTTCTTTTCGTTCACCCGCAGCGATCCGCGGGCGACTCCCGGATCGATGCCCGGATTGCTGGAGGATTCCGGATGGGCTATTACGAAGAAGGGGGCCAGTAGCAGAAATAGAAATGATTTCATAGTGAGCGCCTCTCTCTCTGTTAGGTCAGAACAATCGACATTGACGCATTCAGTTTAACTACGACCGTCGGTCTCCAGCGTTTAGAGTACCGACTTTAGTCGGCAGTGCTTGGAATCCCAGCGCCGCCGACTAAAGTCGGCGCTGCGGAACGCTCTACACCGGTGGCTGTAATTTCATTCGACGCGCCAATGTCGCCTGCCCTGATTTAAGTGGTTAAAACTAGCCTTTGAGACTTTCTCTTGAATCACCCGTGTGAACGAGAGTTTTGCGGGGGAGCATAGAGACCGCAATCGCGCCAATGAGCGCCAATGCAATCATCAGGAGAAATCCTTTTGTGTAGTTGACGCTTTGGTCACGAAGTCTACCCACAAGCTTGGGTACCCAGGCTTCCGCTAACCCATCCACCACAATGATCAATCCCATCACCCGTCCCATCACCCGAAGGCCAAACAAATCCGCCGCCATCAACGGGATGATCATGTAATCGCCTCCCATGCCGATGCCGAAAACGACGGCGAACAGATAGATCGCGCCCGGCTTGTCGATCAAAAACAGCAACGGGACGCCGCAAGCTACAAGCAGGTAGATCAGGATCATCACGTACTTTTTCGGGAATCGGTCCGCTAACCACCCCATCAACAACCTGCCAACATTGCTGGTTAAGAGCACCAGCGCGATCACGTTTGCGGCGTCATTCTGCGTAAATCCACTGTCACGCGTCAGATACAATTTCAAATGCTGATTGGTAGCGCCAACCGCGCCAATCGAACATAAGCTGCCGATCGCGAGTAGATAAAACGCGGGGCTTCGCAGAATTTCTCCCAGCGGAATAGCCGGCGCCGCAGCCTCCTTTTGCTGAAAATCATCGGGCCTATCAGTGATCATCCATGTCAACGGTATCGCCACCACGATCATCAAGAGGCCCAGCCACAGCAACGCCGTATGCCATCCGAACTTGCCGGTCAACCAGGCCGCCATCTTCACTGTAATCGCTCCGCCCAGTCCGATCCCCAGATAAGCGAACCCCATCGCCTTGCCGCGAGATCCTTTGAACCAGCGAGAGAGCAAGACTTGATTAGGCAATGGGCCTCCGCAAACGTAGCCGAGCGCATTGAAAATAAAACAGGCGTAAAAGAGCGGCAAAGTATCTATTTGCCCCAACCCCATAATTGAAATCGCGCCCATTAAAATGCCAACAATCATCAATCGGCGTAGCCCGAATCGGTCAATGATCCAGCCGGCCGCAAATCCGAAGAGCGGCAACACAAGGGTCTTACCGTAGGTATTGCCTGATGTAACTTGCTCCCGCGTCCAACCGAACTCGCTAACCATGAAATCGTAAAAGTAGGGCGGGCCATAGAAGGCAATCCCGACCAGGGCGTACAGGTTGAGGAATGAAGTCAGCGCGACCAATCGCTTTGGCCTGGCGCCTTTTTCGGCGCCGCTTTGTTCAGCCATGACTTGATGATTCATGAACCTCCTTGCTCAATTCCGCGAGGCTGCTAACCGCCCCGGCTCGCGCACATTCTTGCCTTCGCGGCCCACAAGCGCGTCGCCCAAATCGGCGCGGGCGCGTTCGACGAACGTCATCAATTTGTTGACGACGTCGGGGTTCTTGCCGGCGAGGTTCGTCGTCTCTCCGACCTCCTTTTCAAGATCGAAGAGCGCAAGCTCCTGCTCCTGTCTGACGTAACGTCCCGGCTTGCCGTCGCCGCCGACTTGTTCGAGATGCTGATAAGGGTGCGGCAAATGGAGCTTCCATCTCCCGCTGCGAACCGCGTGCAATTCCCTGCCCCAGTAATAATAGAGCGCGTCGTGCGGGCTTTGCGCGTTGCGCTGGTTTGCGAGCAGCGGCCAGATGTCGAGGCCGTCAATGATACGATCTTTTGCCGTTTCGGCCCCGGCGAGCCTCGCAATCGTCGGCAGCAGATCAATCGTCATCGCCGCCTGGCGAATGACCACGCCCGCAGGAATCTTGCCGGGCCACCGCGCCACGAAGGGCTCACGCACTCCGCCCTCAAAAGCGGTTCCCTTGCCTTCGCGCAGCCCCAGAGCCTTCCCGGCGTGATTGCCGTAGCTCAGCCACGGGCCGTTGTCCGACGTAAAGATCACCAGAGTATCTCGATCCAGATTCAGCCGCTTCAACGCGTCGAGGACCTGGCCGACAGACCAATCGATCTCCTCGATCACATCGCCGTATAGCCCCCGTTCCGTCTTGCCTTTGAATTTCTCCGAAACGAACAGCGGCACATGCGGCATCGAATGCGGGAGATAGAGAAAGAATGGCTTGTCCTTGGCCTTCTCGATGAATTTGACGGCGCGTTCGGTGTACCACGTCGTCAATTGCGTTTGATCGGGCGCCAACAGCGCGACCTTTTCGTTCTCAATCAGCGGCAGATCGGGGTAAAAGCCTTTCGGCGCCGAAGGATTGTTCGGCCACATGTCATTCGAGTACGGCAGGCCGAAATATTCGTCGAAGCCGTGACGTGTGGGGAGAAATTGCGGGTGATGGCCGAGATGCCATTTGCCGAAGATCGCCGTGGCGTATCCACGCGTTTTTAAAATCTCGGCGATCGTCATCTCACTGTCGTTGATACCGTGTTCCGCGCGGTGATTGAGCGCGCCCTGAATGCCGACGCGGTTCGGATAGCTCCCGGTCAACAGGGCCGCGCGCGAAGCCGAGCAGACCGCCTGCGCGACATAAAAATCGGTCAGCCGCGCGCCTTCCCTAGCCATTCGGTCGAGATTAGGCGTTTTGTAACCGGCGGCCCCGAAGCTGCCAATGTCAGAGTAGCCGAGGTCATCGGCGAAGATGATCACGAAGTTGGGCGGGCGTCTGGCGTCCTCGCGCCTTTGAGTCATGCCGATGACAGTGGCGCAAGCGCTTATGAAACCCAATAAGGAGACAAGGAAACAGGTAGACAATGAGAGAATGAGACTTGATCCTTGTCTCCCCTTCTCCCCTTCTCCCTTTCTTTCTTCTCTTTTGCGAAGCCTCCGGTTCTGCGGCGTCTTCGCGGCTCCGAGACCTTTCATAAAGCGCCAACTCACCTTGCCCTTTCACGATCTCGGCGCCGCGCCAAGCTCTCTGATATCGTCACAACAGCTTTTCTCAGTAACATAATGAGTCCTCCGAAGAACCGCCGGGGGCGAAGGCCGCGACGATTGATCACGGCCAAACGCGCGGGGCGCGCGCCGGCAATGGAACTCGGTTTTAATGAGATAGTTAGAAAGCTTCAGATCGAAAAAGCTGAGCGATTATGCACTGCGCGGCGGGCGAGCGTCTACAGCTATTCCCATCAATCGGCAAAATAGGCGGAAAAAAATGTGTGGTCCTTTCGCGTTAATCTGTGGCGCCTTGCTGTTCCAATGTCGCCCATTCTGATTTAGACTCCTGCTCACCTGCCAGTAATCAATGATAGCCCCGTAAATTCCATTTTCAAGAAAGGCTTGATGAGATACCGATTTTCTCTTTTGGCGCTCACTATCACTTTGTCGTTTATCGATATATTCCCCACATACGGCTTTAAACCTTCGTCGCTTCCGCCGAAGCCGGGGCGCAAATACACCACGATCGAGCGTCTGCAACCGGAGCGGCTGCGCGCCGTGAGCGAAGACCGGTCGCGCTACCAGAAGTCGCGCCATACGGTCTCGCTAGAAACGGGCTACGATGATTTCCGCGGCGTCCTGCATGCGCATGCCGAAGATTCGACTCACACAGGCGGGACGCGGGCCGAGTTGCTCGCGGCGGCGAAATCGACCGGCGTGCAGGTCGTGATGTTGACCGACCACGTTCGCCCGCCGCGCGATTTCGTCAACGACGATTCGCGCGGGATGATGGACGGCGTGCTCTTCATCCCCGGCGCCGAGAGCGAGGGCTTCTTAGTCTTCCCGCAGCGTTCGTTCATCAAGGCATACATCGACAAAACCTTCAGTACGCGCGAAGAGTACATCAAGCTGGCGAAGTCCGCCGACAGCATTATCTTCCTGTCGCATGTCGAGCAGCGGCTCGACTCGGCGCCGGGGGAACTCGACGGCCTGGAGATTTACAACCACCACGCCGATTTTTCGGACGAGGACGAGTTCGTGAAGTGGCTGCGCGCTTCCTTCGCCGATCCCGACCGATTGAAACAGGTCGAACGGGCCTTAGCCGAATATCCGATGGAGGTCTTCGGCGCTTCGCAGGATTATCCGGAACAAGTCATCGCCAGGTGGGACCGCGACCTGACCCGGCAGAGGTCGACCGGAGTGTCGGCCAACGACTGCCACCACAACCAGGTCTTTACATGTTGAAAAACAAGGCGCCCGGCGAGGTGATCGCGAAGCTCGACTTCGATCCTTACGAGCGGAGCTTGCGCTACGTCACGACACACTTCCTGATGCGCGAGTTGAATGAGAGTTCCGTGCGGCAGGCGCTGCGTCAATCCCACGCCTACGTCGCTCACGACTGGCTCTGCGATCCGACCGGGTTCGCCTTCATCGCGGAGGCCAACGGCAAACGGGCCGGCGTAATGGGCGATGAAGTGAAGATGTCGAAAGGAATGAAGTTGAGTCTGGAAGCGCCTGTGGCGGGCCTGGTCAAACTATTCCTCGACGGCCGCATGATCCACGAGGGCCGATCCGACAAGCTCAGTTACGCGATTGGCGCCCCCGGAGCCTACCGCGCCGAGGTCTGGCTGGAAGTGGACGGCGAGATGCGCCCATGGATTTATTCGAACGCGATCTGGATCACCAAATGAAAAAGACAGGATTTACAGGATTGCTCGAGATTGAGCCTCTTGCAAAAGTCCTTCGGGATAGAGCGAGCGGATTGATAACCGTAGCGCAAACTGTCTAGCCCCGATCCCCCGATCCACGGCTAAAGATGTACAGCGGACTGTCCAGTCTGCTGAAGTCTTCGTAAAGGGCCGATTGATAGAGACTTCAGCAGACTGGACAGTCCGCTGTACATCGCCGCGGCTTCACTCAACAGGTGAAGCCCCAAACTCGCGGAAATCCGATGGGAAGCCGATGAATATTGGTTGAATTCGTTGTCGCCCATTTCTTATCCGTGGATTTGGGCTAAAGTCCGCGCCACTATGGGACCACGCTACGGCGTTGAATCGTTATTGGGCCTTGCCATCAGCAAACTCAAAACTCGAATTTCATCCGCTGACGCCGGAACGCTGGCGCGATTTTGAATCGCTCTTCGGCGAGCGCGGCGCATGCGGAGGATGCTGGTGTATGTGGCCGCGCCTCGCGCGCTCGCAGTATGAAACGCAGAAGGGCGCCCGGAACAAGCGCGCGATGAAGAAGCTGGTTGACGGCGGCCGCACGCCCGGAATCATCGCCTATCAGGACGGCCAGCCGATCGGATGGTGTTCGGTCGCGCCGCGCGAGGAGTTTTTGCGTCTTGAGCGTTCGAGAATCTTGAAACCCGTCGATGAACAGCCTGTCTGGTCGGTGGTATGCTTCTTCGTCGCGAAGGAACATCGGGGCGGCGGCCTTTCGGCGAAGTTGCTCAAGGCCGCGATTGACTTCGTGCGTGAGCGCGGCGGGCGAATCGTCGAGGGCTATCCAGTCGAGCCGCAAAAGAAGCAGCCAGATGCGTTCATGTGGACGGGCCTGGCGGCGGCCTTCACCAAAGCCGGGTTCAAAGAATGCGCGCGCCGCTCGGCGACGAGGCCAGTGATGCGCTATACGATAAAGAAATAGGTTGACCATAAGAAAGGAACCGGCTCGATGAGACGATCTCTGCTAATTGTGTCGCTACTGTTTACCGCGCCATCGTTTGCGCTTGGTCAGGTAGCAGGTAAGAGCGCAGCCGACGCCCCTGTTGACGCAAAATCATTGTTGAAACTGACTGACGATCTGACGGCGGCCAAAGCCCGATTGGACATTCGTTTTTTGGAGAGCGTCCTTGATGACGACTATGTATTCACGAACCCGGCGGGCGCCTTTGCGAATAAAACGGAATACATTGAAGGCGCGAGATCGGATGTCGCCGTATATGAATCGGTGAAAAACTTCGATCAGGTTGTGAAGATCCACGGCGCCGCGGCCGTTGTCGTCGGCAGCACTACAGTCAAACACCCGCCACCAAGCCTAGCGGCTATGGTGGGGGCTTGGGAGATGTGAACAAGCCCGTTTGACCAGACCCAGCCAGGGCGAGAGAGTCACTCTTTCGCTATCGGGCTACGTTATTTGAGTTAGAACACCA
>WNGE01014136.1_pt1 | contig 13606 bp, 12 predicted proteins | sample 5400651 | NCBI WGS metagenome assembly WNGE01 (sample SAMN13153370, study PRJNA577476) | soil metagenome | isolation source: 60 cm soil or saprolite under grassland replicate 2 | place: USA:California | collected 2016-06-15 | reverse complement strand
CCCAATACTGAATGGGCCTCGGACCGCGTCGTTTCTCTACCGCTATTTCCAGGCATGAGCGACTCAGACGTGTCGCGGGTCTGTGAAGCGATACGCGCCGTTAAGAATGGGGCTGGCGCATGACTCGGGCTCAGAAGATCGACATGGTGATACCGGTTTACAACGAAGAGGCCAATCTGCCGGTGCTGTTTGAGCGTCTCAGGACAGATCTCGCTTCGCTGTCCTGCGCCTGGCGCGTGATTCTAGTCGATGATGGCAGCCGCGACCGTTCCTGGGAATTGCTCGCTGCGGCCGCGCGGCAGGACCCACGCTTTTACGCTGTGCGGTTGGGCCGCAATTACGGGCAGCATGCGGCGATCTTCGCCGGCTTCTCGCGCTGCGACGCCGACGCGGTGGTCACTCTGGATGCCGATTTACAAAACCCTCCGGCGGAGATTCCCAAGCTGGTAGCGAAATTCAACGAGGGCTACGACGTCGTCGGCGGATGGCGTCAGAAACGTGAAGACAATTCCCTACGACGGACTGCCTCGGTTTGGATGAACCGGATCGTTTCCCGCGCCACGGGGGTGCCGCTGCGCGACTACGGCTGCATGCTCCGCTTATACAGTATGGATGTCGTGCGCTTGATGCGCGAATGCGGTGAAACTTCCAGCTTCATCCCGGCGCTGGCCAACTGTTTTACCGACCGGATGGTGGAGATCCCGGTTGAGCATGCGGAACGGAACGAGGGAAAGTCGCGCTATTCGTTATTCAAACTGGTTGAGCTGCTACTGGATTTGCTGACGGGATTTTCGATGTTACCGTTGCGAGCTTTGTCGGTGATCGGTTTGGTCCTTGCCAGCTGCGGCATCGCCTTCGGCCTGTTGTTGCTCATCCTGCGGCTGATGTTCGGACCTGAATGGGCCGAGGGTGGAGTATTCACGTTGTTTGCGATTTTATTTTTCTTTGTGGGTGGTCAGTTCGTCGCGTTCGGGACTCTGGGGGAATACATCGGCCGGATTTACGATGAGGTTCGACGGCGTCCGCAATTTGTGATCCGGGAGGAAACTGAACCTCACGTCGAGCCCAAGGTCCTCCGCAGCGTATGAAGACCGTCGTGCTCGCTTATCATGAGGTCGGATGCGCCGGGCTTGAGTTCCTCAAAGAAGCCGGCGCTGAGATCACGGGTGTTTTCACGCACGAAGACGACCCGGGCGAGAATGCGTGGTTTGGCTCGGTGGCACAACGCGCCAAAGACTACGGCTTGCGCGTCTATGCGCCCGCCCAAATCAATGACCCTGAATGGGTCGAAGTGATCCGCGCTTGTGAGCCCGAGATTCTATTCTCTTTCTATTACCGGAAACTTGTTTCCGCCAAGATCCTCGCGATTCCACCCCGAGGCTGCTACAACCTGCATGGTTCTCTGCTGCCGCGCTTTCGCGGACGCAGTCCCACGAACTGGGCGATCCTTCTGGGGGAAAAGAAAACCGGCGTGACGTTGCACGAGATGGTGGTGAAAGCCGACGCCGGCGTCATCATTGGCCAGAAGGAAGTGGAAATCGGGGAAAATGACGACGCGCGCGTGGTGTTGATGAAGCAGGTCGAGGCGACCCACGCTTTACTCGCCGAAGTGTATCCGCTTCTAGTGCAAGGCCGCGCACCCGCTGCAATACAGGACGAGAGCCTGGCGACGAAGTTCGGCGGTCGCCGTCCCGAGGACGGAGCCATCGATTGGAACCAGAACGCCGAGTCGATTCACAACTTGGTGCGTGCTGTCGCTTATCCCTGGCCCGGAGCGTTCTCAATGCTGCGCGGTCAAAAGTGCATGATTTGGCGCACGCGCCGTTACCGTGGTCCAGCACCGGCTTCGGTACACACGCCGGGGGCAGTGGTGGGCGCCACCGACCACGGAGTACTGGTCATTTGCGGTACCGGGTGCATTGAAGTTTTGCAGGCTCAGGTCCCGCCCGCCCCATGGGTAGAAGGGGACGCCCTAAAAGGACTGTTGGCTCCGATCCCGGGGGCGAAGTTTACCATAGGTCAGGAGAATCCATGAAGGTCTTAATTACTGGGGGAACCGGCTTCTTAGGCTCCCATTTGGCAGAGGCATTTCTCGAGCGCGGCGCCGAGGTGCTCGTGATGGATACGGCCGGCACGGCCAAGATCGAACACCTTATAAAGAACCCTCGCCTTGAGTATCATAACGCCTCCTTCCTCAATCCCGACGTTATCGACCGGCTCATGCGCGGAGTCGAACTGGTCTATCATTTGGGAGCCGTCGTCGGCGTCGAACATTATGTGACCGATCCGTTCAAGGTACTCAACGTAAACGTCAACGGCACTCAAAATGTGCTCGCTGCGGCAATGGATCACGGGGCCCGGGTGGTTTTCGGTTCGACCTCAGAGGTCTATGGGCGCAATCCAAAAGTTCCCTATGAGGAATACGACGACCGTGTGTTAGGATCGACGAGCATCGACCGCTGGTGTTATTCCACCTCAAAGGCCGTTGGCGAGCATTTTTGCTTCGCCTACCATAAGAAAGGTCTACTCGTCACCATCGTTCGCTATTTCAACATTTACGGCCCCCGCCTAGACGCCATCGATTTGGGACGCGTGGTGACCATCTTCATGGGCCAGGTGCTGCGCGGAGAGGACGTTACAGTCGTGGGGGACGGGTCCCAAACCCGCTGTTTTACTTACGTCAGTGACGCTATTCGCGCCACGGTTCAGGCCGGCGTCAAGGGCGACGCCATCGGCGGCATTTTCAATATCGGCACCGACGAGGAGATCAGTATTCTTGACTTTGCACGGGCGATGATTGATGCGGCACACTCGCCGTCGGGCATCCGATTTGTTACGCAACAGTCCGTTTACGGTAATAGCTACGAAGACGTGCAGCGTCGCGTTCCCAATAATAAGCGAATGAGAGAAATCCTCGGCGTCGTTCCGGAGATTTCGCTGCGCGAAGGCTTACGACGCACCATCGAGTGGTTCCGTGACGCCTATCCCCAGCACCGCTAAAGTCTGGTGTCTTTAAAAATTGCGTTGAAGGTTGATGTTTGTAACCGGCGGTCCCTTGAGGAGGGCGTTCCCAGCCTGCTGCGGATTTTGGGGGAATTCGGTGTCCAAGCCTCTTTTTTCGTCGCCTTTGGTCCTGACAATTCGGGCAAGGCGGTTCGCCGTGTTTTCCGGCGCGGCTTTCTGAGAAAGATGATTCGTACACGGGCGCCGAGCACCTACGGACTGAAAACCTTGCTCTACGGTACTTTGCTTCCCGCGCCGTTGGTCGGTGAGTCACTGCCTAAGCTGTTGAACCAGATCAAGGAGGCCCGACACGAGGTCGGACTCCACGGTTGGGACCACGTCGGCTGGCATGATGGGCTCGCCCGGATGGCTCTGGACGACGTGCGGGAGTCGTTGAGCCGGGCGTCGCAGCTCTTCGAACGGAGCCTGGGAAGCCCACCGCTCTTTTCCGGCGCCCCGGGCTGGCAGGTTACGCCTTCAAGTCTTCAAATTCAGGACGAGTACGGTTTCGCTTTCGCAAGCGATTGCCGTGGACAGAAACCCTTTTACCCCCGTGTTGCAGGCATGGTGCTGAAAACCCTGCAGATCCCGACGACACTCCCTACGACGGACGAGCTCCTCGGGGTGGGGGGCATGAATGAACACGCGCTCGCAGACTATTATCTACGCAGCCTTCGCAAGGATTGCGTCAACCTATTGGGGCTCCACGCAGAAATCGAAGGCCTTCGCTACGCGGGTTGGTTGCGCACGTTTTTGGCTCGCTCACTGAAGGTCGGTGCGCAGTTTTCGTTGCTCTCAGAGATCGCCCAACATGAATGTGCTATGGCAGCGCCCGACGAGGTGCTACGCCGGGAAATTCCCGGCCGGGCGGGAACCGTCGCTTGCCAAAAGGGCACCGCGTAACAGACCGTGGTTGAGAAAGCACCTTTCAGCAGGAGTAAATAACCATGGCCGTCTTACAAGATGTCGCAAAGACATCCGGACCGGTAATCCATCCGTCGTTTCTGCATCAAGAAATTCGCTTTAGGGACGTTTTTTACTGAAGGTCGGCGCGCGGGTTGCCTATCAGGGGCCAGTACTTAAAGCAGCAGCGCACTTGAGGGCAATTCTTATTTTATTTCGTTTTGGGTTTCTTTCTGCACGTAGCGAACTAATACGTAGTCGCTTTCGTCATCGCCTTTCTGCCAGCGGAAATCTTTCGATCGGGCTTCGATAGTGGCGCCTCCTGGAAGATTTGGAAGGTGGCGAGCCAGAACCACGACCCAGGAATCGGGATCGTTGGCAATATGGCGTGCTAGCTCGGCATTATCGGAATATTCCGAAAGCGGTTTTTTTGCGGACAGGTAATAGACAAACCCGGCCAAGCCCCTGGACGAGGTCCTATAGAGCACCAGGCGACTGAGATCTTGGTTCAGTTTTGCCCGCACGGTGTCAGCAAAAGCTTTTTCCCCGCGAAACAGGTCGAAGTTAGGCCAGGCAAAAACGAATAGGAAGAACAAGAACAGATAGACTTGGAAGGACACCGAAAGAGCGATTCGCTCGGGTCGCAAATTCTTATAGGTGATAACGGCGACGATCAACATGAGCGTGAATGTAAAAAAACCGACCCAAAGTGTTCGTTCCACCAGAGGTGGGAGGTTAGTGAAGGGTTCTGGACGCACCGCCGGCACGAACAAACCGATTGCTCCGATCACAGCCAATAGGGCCACCGAAAATACCAGCAGAAAAAAGCCCACGTTCATCAGCCAAGATATGCGGCTAACCCATGCTTTCCAGGGCACGCTAAACAAACGTGCGACGATGATTGCCGCCGCCGGCAAAATCGGCAGCAAGTAATAATCGCGCCTGGAGCCGGAGAGGGTGAAAAAAACAAACGTCGCCCAAAAGTACGCCAGAACAAAACGATCGCTTCTACCCTCGGGCTTGGCGTGGATCCCCATCAACCCCGCCGGCAGGAACAAGCACCACGGAGCCATCAGTGCGAAAATCGCATACGTGTAAAGATAGACCGGGCCCTTGTGATCAAAGGGTTCGAAGAAGCGAGTAAAATTTTCACGCACAACCGTGGACGGGCCAATATTGGAGCCCATCAGCGCGGCAGAAATAGCAAAGGGCAATGCGTAGATGCACGCTGCGACGCCCATGGCCAACAGTGTCTTGTAATTGAAAACCCAACGGTTTTGGGTAACGAACCACGCGAGCCTTGCCCTAAATGGCCCGTGAAAAACCTTTTGCGCCAGATTGCGCCAGCCATCGGCGAAGAGCGAATAGCTACCGATAACGAGCAAGGGAAGGACAAAGCCGAGCAGCCCTTTCGTGAGTGATGTAACCGACATGATGACCCACAAGCCCACGACCCACCATCCAGTGGGTCGCTCCTGGTTGCGGAAATAAAGCGTGAGTGCAGCCAGCACCCCGGCGACGTTCTCGATATCCGCAGACGCAACCCGCGACCAGAAAACATAGCTGAAGCATGTGGCCAGGATGAAGCCGGCGAGGATTGCCGTGCGGTCCCCGTACAGTTGTCGGGTAAGAGCCATCAACAGCGCCACCCCGAGGAGGCCCGCCAGGGCGCTGGGCAGTCGAACTGCAAACTCATCAAGACCGCCGGTAAGGTATGCAGTCGCAGCGATCAACCAATAGGAAAGCAGCGGCTTGTCATAGTACACTTCGCTGTTAATGGTCGGCCAAAAATAATTACCCGTAAGCCGCATTTCACGCGTGATCTCGCCCCAGCGCGACTCCGAACCCCAAAAACTGCGATCTCCAAGCCGTAAGAAAAAGAGCAGCGCTGCGAGCAACAAGACAGCCAATGCCCACCTTCGAAAATGGGCCGGTTGGTCCGAAAGAAATGATTGACTGAAGCGTGGCGCCTGCATCGTCTGAAGTGCTAAATTGGCCATGCTAACTTTTTCTGCCGCACAATCTGTCCGAGTTGCTCTATAAAGCCCTCCCTGCCTAAAGTCAAGATTGCTTCCACATCGAGTCGGCCAGCGAGTTGCGTAGCGAACCTCGTTTTTCGCGTTTTTTGCTGCTATACAATTCCGATGATCAACCCAAGGCGGCAGCTCGCCATCAGGGGAGTTATCTTTATCGTCTTGGTGGGGCTCCTGTTTTTTTTCAGTCGCTACATTCCGCAACCGTTCACTGCATTGATGCCCCCGGGCGAAGACTTCGATGATTTTGAAGCGATTTATTCTAGCAGCGACAAACTCAGTAAGTTTCTCCAGTCTTTAGGTCCTTATTCTCCGGCCGTATTTGTGCTTCTACAAATACTCCAGGTGGCTGCGGCTCCCTTTCCCGGAGAACTGACCGGCGTCGCCGGCGGATACGTCTATGGCGAAACCATGGGCTTTGTGCTTTCCACGGTGGGACTCACCATCGGCTCCTGGGTCGCATTCGAACTGGCAAGTATCTTGGGTAGGCCTTTTGTGGAGCGATTTGTCAGCCAGGAGGTTCTGCACAAGTTCGACTTTCTCACCACAAATGCAGGTGCGACGATTTGTTTTTTGTTCTTTCTTATTCCAGGCTTCCCGAAGGATTATCTCTGCTATCTGCTGGGTTTGAGCCGAATGAAGCTGACTACCTTCCTGATTGTAAGCATCATCGGCCGTATCCCGGGAACTTATCTGCTAACCGTTCAGGGCGCCAAGTTCCGCAATCAGGAATATTACGCAGTGGCCATCTTCGCTGCCGTCTCCGCAGTGATCTTGCTTGTGGCATATCTCTATCGAAACCAGATTTACCACTGGATTAAGCACCGGCACGATCAATGAAAGTTAGTTAAGACGGCGGCGTTCTCCGGAGTTGCAACAAAAAGGACGCAATTCCGGAGACCGGTGCGTTACAGAGCCAGGCTGCGCGTTGCTAAATAGAAAATTGCGGCTACCGCGATGCGATACCACGCGAAGGGCGCGAGACTCCAGCGACTCAGGAAACTTACAAATGCCTTGACTGCGACAAGCGCCACCAGGAATGATACCAGGAAACCGACGCCAAACTGAGCCAGATCCTGGGCGACAAAGAGACTGCGCATCTTAACCAGCTCATAGCCGGTGGCGGCGAACATAATCGGCACCGCAATCAGGAAAGAAAATTCCGCCGCGCCCTTTCTTTCGAGTCCCACAAGCATTCCACCGACAATCGTTGCCGCCGCTCTCGACGTGCCCGGCCACAGCGCAAGGACTTGGAAGAGCCCGATTCCGAAGGCCTGGCTCATGGTGATGGTTTCAAGTGAATAGGAGCGCCGCTGGGAAACAAATTTCTCGGCGAGTAAGATAGCGACGCCACCCACAGCCAACGCCCAGGTGACGGCCAGCGGAGTGAAGAGCTGCTCTTTGATCGTATGGCGTGCGAGAAAACCAACGATCAGGGCGGGTAAGGTGGCCAGGGCAATCCGCCAAAGGCCGGACCATCCTCTTAAAGTCGAGTCCGGATGAACGGCAGATCGGGTGGGAATTAATTCTATGAATCGGCGCCAGTACAGAAAAACAACCGACAGGATCGCTCCGAGCTGAATGGCGACTTCGAAGCTTGCCGCTTTTTCGCCGACGAAACCGAGCAGATGGCCGACCAGGATCAGATGACCGGTAGACGACACCGGTATAAATTCCGTCAGTCCTTCCACAATACCTAAGACAACCGCAATGCCCAAAGAGTCCACACATCCTCCTCCTAACCGACCCGGTCAAAACTAGGCAAACCTCGATTCAGATATTGGACCTTGCCTTACGCCACTCGCTGAGGAATTTAATCATCCCCGGAAGCAGGGAAAGAAAAATCACGATGGCGATCACAAGATGAATTTGCTCCTGAATATTCGGGATGAGCGTGCCCAGGAAATAGCCGGCTAAGGTGCACGACAGGGGCGAAGGTTCTGATAATGGGAATAAAGCGGGCGATGACGATCGTAAATCCGCCGTATCGGTCATAAAACTCTTTAGCCGAAATGAGGTGTTTGCGATTGAAAAAAAGAGAATTCTCGCGGGTGAAAATTTTCGGACCCGCCGCGTAGCCGATTCGGTAGCCTACCGTATCACCGGCAATCGCTGCTGCGCTCAACGCGAGGTTCAACGTCAATAAATCGAGACTGCCTTGGGCCGCGAAGATTCCGGCGGTTACTAGCAGGGAGTCGCCGGGCAAGAAAAAGCCGATCAGCAGCCCGGTTTCGACAAAGACAATGATTGTGAGCAAAACCAGACCTCCCGCCCGAACCAGAAGCTCGACATCGTAAATTTGGTGAAATAGATTCCACAAAAATTCCATTATTTATTTCATCCTTTCCAGAGGCGATGCCTCGAGATTCAAAGCCTGGCACTAGTTCTTTTGTATTGCCACCCAGTTGGCTCTCCAAGCGGGAAACGTTCTTTGCTTTCGCGAAAACAAGAGGGGCGTCTTTTGTTTCCCTCCACGCAGTCGAAAACTCATCAAAGTTGAGGAGTATCTTTCCATGCCCGGGAGCGGGATTCGGCCGGTGCATCGAGACATAAGGGCTTCCCATCAACGTTGTTTTTATCGGCGACGCAACAATAAATATCGGTCGATCAAGGCGCAGATAAAAGATCAACCCATTTAAATAAGTATCATAGATAAAAATCTGGCTGTCATGTCTGATGAAGGGAACCGCGCTTTGCGCCACCGCTTTGGCTGACCGACTAGCGGAAGCCGTCACCATGAGCTGCCCCACGAGTAAAAAGAACAGCGCTATGCCGGCACAAGTGCAAAGGTAGGCGGCGAGCTGGTTTCGCCCATAACCCTTTAAATTGGCGCCCGCAAAGCCGCCGAAGATTAAGGCCATGGCGGCGGTGGATGAACCGATGAAGAAAAGATTTTCGCTCACGCTGTTACGAATTGGCTGGGGCAAGAGGTGCCGCCAAAGTCCGCCGATGAACAGATACAAGACAAAGCCAGCCGTGAAGATCCAAGGTAGATATAAGAGCCGGCGGTCTTTTGACTTCGGCTTATTGAAAAGGCTGGCGATCGTCTGCCCGGACAATAGGGCCAGCGGTGGATAGATCGGCAGTAAGTATTGAGGCAGCTTTGAACTGGAGAAAGAAAAGAAAAGGAACGGCAAGACTACCCAGACAATCAAAAAAATATTCTTATCATCAAGCCTTTGCCACAAATCTTTCGCAACAAAGGGCAAAGACAAGGTCCAGGGTAAAAACCCCGCTGCCAGCACCATAAAGAAATAGAACCAACTTTCCTCCCGTTTAAACTCATCGGTCAGGTAACGGGTGAGGTGCTCGTCCCAAAGATAGTAGCGCAGGTAACCTGGGTTTCGCACATCGACCCAAAGGTACCAAGGGACAATGATTACGAAAAAGAGGAGTGCCCCAGGGAGAAGATATAGCCTTCTTAAGGTTGACCATTTATTGCTTACCAGCAGATAGACGAAACCCACCATGCCCGGAATGATCAAACCGATTAGCCCCTTGATGAGCGTACCTATGCCTAGCGCTCCATACAGAAGCAAGCAATGGATTCTTTTGGCTTTTTCGTTTTCGCTGTGCAGGACTGAATAGAACGAGCACAAAGCTAACGTCACGCAAAAGGTTAGGGTCGTGTCGAGGATGACGAGGCGCGCGAGCAGGAAAAACTCAACACTCGTTAGCAGAATCAGAGCGCTCCACATGGCCGCCCACGATCCCCACCACTGACGTGCGAAATGATAAACCAAAAACAGACAACCGAGGGCAAACACGGTAGACGGCAATCGAGCCGACCATTCCGTAACACCGAAAATCTTGTAGGACAACGCAACCAGCCAGTAGAAAAACATGGGTTTATCCAAAACCGGCAGAAAGTTCTCGTGGGGTGTCACCCAATCATTCAGCAGGAGAATTTCCCTGGCCTTCTCCGCATTTCTTCCTTCGTCGGGTTCGAAGAAGTCCGCGCGACTGAGATTCACCAAAAGAACGGCTACGCAAACGAGGCAAAGAAGCCAGGGCAGGTAATGGTATACGGCGTCAGTATCTGAAATACCTAGCTGGGAAGATTTACGCCATGGAGAAGGATTGATCACCGGAGGTTCTCAAATTAATGTCGCTTATACGTTTACCCTAGGCCAGTATATTTTCAAGACTAACGCACTGCTTTTAAGCGCTCTCAATGGCGCGGAAGAGCGGTTGCGACCATCACAACTTGCTTGATTGACATGACTCGGCCTGGGGCGTAGAAGATCGTCAGGGGGTGCTTTATGTTTGGAAGTATTGGCATGCCGGAGCTTATTATAATTTTTGTCGTTGCACTAATCGTTTTTGGCCCGAGTAAACTCCCCGACTTAGGAAAGTCACTAGGGGAAGCCATTCGAGGGTTCAAAAAGGCGGTGAATGAGTCGGATCGAACTCCTCTAGAGGGCTCGAACAGTTCCGAAAAATCCCGAGAGTCTTCTAAGTCCTAAGGACGACCAACTACTATTCTGTTAACGGCACACCGGTCATGAAGCGACACATCCTAAAAATGGGCGCTTTTCTCTTCGTCTTTTTGGCCTTTTTCTTATTCCTAAGACCCGCTCCCGTAACGAGCCAGTCTCCTGTGGCCAGTTTCTTTTACGATGAGCGGGGAACCGTCATTCGCCAAGAAAGGGATACTAACGGCGACGGCAAGATGGATCGCTGGACTTACTATGATCGGCAAGGACAGATTGAAAAGGTTGAACAAGACGTCAATTTCGATGGTAAACCCGATATCTTTGTTTACTACGAGGCGGGCAAGCCCAAGCGGCAAGAGATCGCCAGCAAAAACGACGGTCGCATAGATACCTGGTACTTTCTCGACTCCAGCGGGGAAGTCGAGCGCAAAGGTCAAGATACCAATGGGTCCGGGAAGCCGACGATTTGGGTCTTTTATCAAAACGGCCAGCCAGTGCGGAGCGAGGAAGATCCAAAGTCTTCCGGCAACGGCACACGCACTGTTCTCTTCAAAGACGGCAAGATCAGTCGTATAGACGAGGACACCAACGGCGACGGCAAAGCTGACAGCTTCTCTTATTTCGAGAACGGTCAGTTGGTCAGAAAGGAGTTTGACCGGAAAAATAACGGCAAAATCGATCTCCGCGGCTATTATCAAGACGGACGGCTTGCAAAACAGGAGGAAGATCTTCGGGGCGACGGAAAGTTTAGCAGAATCGTTTATTTTCAAGGCGACGAGGTAGTCCGCCGAGAAGAGGATACGGCGGGCCGCGGGCGAATCGACATGATTGAGACATTTTCCCAAGGACGGCTCAACAGACGCTGGCGCGACACCAAGGGCACGGGAAAATGGGACAGTGTCCAGTACTTCAAAGACAATGAGCTTGTGCGCGAGGAACGGGATAGCGACGGTGACGGCTTTTTTGATCTGCGACTCTTTTATGAAAAGGGCCAGATCGTCCGGCAGGAAGCGGACACGAATAACGATCGGCGGGTTGATGTCTGGGTGAAATTCGAAAATAATGAACGAGTTGAACAACTGGAGGACCAAAACTTTCGCGGCAAGATCAGCGCTCGCTACCTGTTCAAGGCCGGGCAAGTCGTGGGACAGGAACAGGTCGCAGATGCAGAGCCCCCATCGGTTGCCTTTCCCTTTGTTGCGGTTGAAGAGGAGTTCAAAAATATGGCAAGCTATGAGTCTTCAAAGCCGGCAGACACACGCGCTGTAGCTGCTAAAGCTGGACTGGAGTCCAAGAGCGATACCAAATAAGATTTAAGCTGATTTCGATATGAATAGGCGTTTGGGAATCATCCTGGTAGGACTGCTGATATTACTCGCGGGTTGCGCAACGGTGCCCGTCCAGCAGCCGCCGGGCACGGCTCAGAATCCCAATCCCGATCCCAATCCCGATCCAAACGCCTCCAATATTCCGCCGGCTCAACCCCAGATTACCGGTTCACAACGCTGGCAGCACGCGTGGAGTAAGGCGATGGAGGGCTTGGCCCTGGGTGGATCAGTTGGTGGGCTCTACGGGGCCGGTGGCGGACTCGTCCTGGGATTGATCGCAGGTCTAGTTATGGCTGATTCTCACTACGGAGCAGTCAACGCGCAGATTCAATCGGAGCAGCAGAAGGACCGGAACCTCGAAGCCGCCATTGAGCAAGAATTGGAACGCCAAAGGTCACTGGAAGGCCAGGTTGCACAAGCATCGGCTCCCAGCACGGAAAATCCGCCTGCCGTGCAACCCGTATTGGACGCCAGTCGGCCGCAACCGCCGGTGCCGCAAACCAAGCCACCGGAAAACATCACAGTTGCGTCCCGGACCAAACCTACGCCCCCGCCGGTTGCCCCGACACCGTTCAAAAACGTGGAAGTGAGAGACATTAATGGTGATGGTGTGCCGGACCTGTGGATCTATTACAATCCTCAGAAGCCGGGGGAAATTATGCGTCAGGAAGAAGCTTCCAAGGGCGACGGCAGTGTCGACACCTGGAGCTACTTCAAAGACGGCAAACTGGTGCGTCGCGAGGTAGATACCAAGGGGCACGGTAAACCGGACACTTCTTTCTATTACGTCAACGACCAAATCGCCCGTGAGGAGCGCGACGAAAATGGCGAGGGCCGGGTCACCTACCGCGCGGTTTACGAAAACGGCCGCCTTGCACGCGTCGAGAAAGATGCCGACGGTAACGGCAGGATGAATCTCTGGGTGTATTACGATACGGCAAAAGATGGCGAGGTCATCAGCAAAGAAGAGCGCGACCTTAACGGTGATGGCGTTGCCGACCTGTGGAGTTATTACGACAACGGCCGGTTGGTGCGCCGTGATGTCAGCGCAATCGGCTTAGAACTCCTGTCCAAGCACGAGCAGATTCCGGCCACTGCCGCAGATCTTAAACAGATCTCAGCCCCAGGTAGCTGATATGACCAGTGACGTCTCAAGCAGCTGGGGAGACCTCGGCCTTTTCTCCCTTTTCCGTAGCCCATTTATTTTTCCTTCTCTACTGCTGCACGCGATGCTTTTTCTTCTAGTCTTTCGTGCGGCCACTTTTTCGATCGCGCGACAGGAGGCGCCGATCTCAGTTCAATTGTTGGACGTAAGCGGCGGCTCGGACAACAAGAGCATCGGCCCGGGTAAGGGCCCCGGCGGGCCACGCACGCTTCCCAAATTAGGTACCCCAACTCCCCCGGCGCAGCGGACAGGCAAGCTCGACACAGGATCTCTGGAGAGCTCGGTCCCAAGTAAAAGTGTCGAGCCTGAGCCGGCGCCGAATCCGGTGGTCCTCCCGGGTCCCAAGGTTTTAGCGACGGACACACGGCATGAAGCTGTCAACGCAAAAGAAACATCGCCCGATTCGCTCGTTCGACTGCCGACTAAGGAAACCCCGACAAATCTGCCATCAACCGCTGCCGGTGATCTAGCGATTAACCAAAAAAGTCTTGAGGCAGTCAAAGGAGCCGGGGACACACCGGGAATCAAGGCGCTGAAAGAAGGCGCGCAGGTTCCAGAGGCACTCAAGGGCACAGGCAGTGGTACCGGACCCTATGGAGTCCCGGGAGGAAGCAAAAGTGGAACGGGCCTGGCCGGCGGCGGAACCGGCACGGGTACCGGTGGAGGCAGCAATACGGGTCTAAAGGGGATCCCGAACTCAGACTACAGTCAATACTTAAACCAGCTTAAGAAGCGGGT
>WNGE01006004.1_pt1 | contig 13606 bp, 12 predicted proteins | sample 5400651 | NCBI WGS metagenome assembly WNGE01 (sample SAMN13153370, study PRJNA577476) | soil metagenome | isolation source: 60 cm soil or saprolite under grassland replicate 2 | place: USA:California | collected 2016-06-15 | reverse complement strand
AGAGAAAGTTCGCGAGAAATTGAAAGTGCAGGCGACGCAAGATTCCTACTCAACCGAATGGCAACAGATCGAGATCACCGGGGATTTGGCGCAGTTGCTGCCGTCCAATTCTGCAAGGCCTGGCCCGGAAAAAATTCAGATTCGAAATGTAAGCGAAAAATCCGGCAGCGGAAAGATTCAATCGGATTCGAATAGTCCACTGCTCTTGCTCGGCGACAGTTACACGCTGGTGTTTCATGATTTTTATGCGGAGCGCGCCGGCCTACTGGATCAATTGACGAACGAGCTGGGCTTTGCCCCCGATTTGATCGGCACGCGCGGTTCCGGCGCGACGACCGTGCGCGTGAGTCTGTATCGGCGCACCTTGAAGGATCCGAATTATCTCAGCAAAAAAAGGGTCCTTGTCTGGTGTTTTTCTGCCCGCGAATTTAGCGAAGCAGATCTCTGGTCAAAAGTGCCGGTTTCGAAGTAAGATCAAGCCGAATGAAGTCTGGCATCGTTGCTCTTTATTGCGCACTGCTCGTGTTGGCAGGGCGTTTCTGTGAAACGCCGGCCCTGGCGTCTGAGGCAGACGCCTCACAACACGACGGTGCGATAGTTTTAATTCTCGGCGACTCGCTGGGGTTGTGCGGGTTTGGCAAACGGCTGGACGAACATTTTCGCCGACTTCCGGGAGTCAAAGCGGTTTACACTTTCATGGCGTGCGGGACGCAACCGTTGAGCTGGCTCAAGGAGCGACCATACGCGAATGTGAAAACGCGCTGCGGATTCTGGAGTATCGAATCAGGACCGTATTCGCCCCAGTTCAGGGAACTCAAAGACGTTTACGGAATGCGGCGCGGATCGGTGCCAACAGCCCATGCGGTGCCGAAGCTCGAGGAGCTGATCGCGAACATCGGCCCAGATGTGCTGGTGATGCAGACCGGCGGGAACCTGTTCGATTTGTTTCCCGATCACAAAACCGTACGGCCAGACCGCGATGCGGCGGCGTTGCGAGAGTACATTTTCCCGTTTGTTCTGAAAGCGATCAGTCCCCCGTCGCTGCTAAAGAAAATTTACTGGATCGCATCGCCCACTTCAGGTCGGGTTTCAAAAGCCGTGCAGGATTTCGTGGTCGATCAAGTACGCGCGCAATTTGGCGCAGCGGCAATGGTCATCGACAGCCGGGCGCTCATTTCCTACCCGTACCGGCATATGGAGCCAGACCACGAGCATTTCGTCGGAGAAGATATGGACCGGTGGGCCGACAGGGTGTTCGGGATCCTCAGCGGCGACTTGGCCGCAAAACCGCTCGCGTCGTTGAAGCCGCTGAGCGAAGCTTTTCCGCAGATTGCTAAGGCAAATCCACCCGCCCATGTGGCACCGGCCGATGCTTCTGACCAGGGGGTGGTGAACCTGAGCGCGCGATTAGTGTTTAAATCAAAGCCAATGAGCGTAGAAGAATTTCTGCCGTACCAGGAATCTTTGGTCGGTTATGTGTACGACGTGCGAAAAGTTCTCGGCGGTCTATACAACGAGAGCCAGGTGCTGGTGATGCATCCGGCCTACATCGGGTTACGAAAACAATCGCTGCACAAGTACAAGATTGGCAAGGCATACAGATTAAAATTGCACCAGTTGGAAGGTACGCCGTGGAACACGGTCAAACGCAAAGACGATTCCGGTCTAATCAATTTGGAGCCTTACATTCAGGTAGAAGATGAAAACAAATATCCCGGCACGAGCCGCTCGAATTGATTGGTCGGCACTGGCGCGCGCATTGCTCAAGCCGCTGGCGCTTGTGCTTGCTCTCGTGCTCGTGGTATTCGTCGTTGCAGCCCCCAGTGAGAAAAAGCGCTCCGCTCCAGCCGTGCCGATGATGAACAAAGTCTTGATGATTGGCGATTCGCTAAGTGTCGCAAAATTCGGTGAGGTCATGCGGGATTTTCTCGTCTCAACGTGCGGCACGAGAAATGTCGCCGTGTTCGCGTCGTGCGGATCGTCACCGGAAAACTGGCTGCGTTCCGAGCCGACGTTTTTCACAAAGTGTGGCTATCGCGAACAAACTCCGGCGCGCTCTGTGGTGTTGGATCGGCGCCTCCATCTCGCGACGCCGAAAATCGAGAGTCTCGTAGCGACTTATCGGCCTGACACAGTCATCGTGCAATTGGGAACAAACTGGATGGATCGTTTGACCACCAGCGATACACCGCAAAAAGAAGCGGAGCTAAGCGACATCATGGACAGATTCATCGCGGCCGCGCGCGGGCGGCGGGCAGTCCGAATCCTTTGGATCATGCCGCCGGATTCGTCGCATTTTTCCAAACGCGTGCAATCGACAGTAGAGAATCTTATCAGCGCGGCAGCACAAAGGGACCGCTTTGAGACGATCCCTTCACGCCGAATAACTCATTACGTGCCGGGAAAAACCGGGCGAGACGGCGTTCATTATAACCCCGAGGCATCGGAGGAATGGGCGAAGCGGGTGATCGCGAGAATAAAGCGCACGTTGCCGCTCAGCGAAATTTACGCCGGGCGGTAAATTACGTCCTCGCCTGCTTCCGTCCCGGGGGCAGCACTGGGGAACTTGGGACGGCCTCAGGTTGCGCCGCAAACGATGTAATCAATGCAACGCAGACAAAATGGATAGGCGCATGGGCTGGAATTTGGACGGCACCGAACGTGCAACGCTCAACTGGACGCGTCCAATCCCTGCCTACTCAAAGGCGCGTGCGCGGTTCAGTCGCACTCCTGCTGCATTACTTGACGAACCGCGTATACTTTTTGGCCCAACCCTGTTTATGCCTCGGTTAAAAAAGCGACTGGTCTTTGCGGCAGCTCTCGTACTTTTGATCTTGTTTTGGGCGATAGCAGTTGGTCCCGAACCGCCTGCGCGCATCTCGATTTCGGCCGAGGAACTGGTTCGGGCCGTCACCATTCAACGCGATTCCCTCATCGATTTATACTTGATCGAACACGTCGACCCCAACGGACGCGATGCCCAGGGCCGCACACCGCTCTTGATCACGATGTCTCAACAAGATTGGAAAACGGCGCAACGACTTCTGGCCGCAGGCGCACGGGTTGATATTGCCGATAAAAACGATTTTACGCCGTTAATGGCAGCAGCCATGCACGGCAATCTGGACATGTTCAAACTTATCCTAGCTCGCTCAGACAATATTCATCCCGAAGTTCCCTGCACCGATGGCCGGGATCTCTTGGGATTGGCCCTCGATGGCGGCAATCCAGAGATCATCAACACGGTAATCGAGCGCTTGCCGCAAACATCGAAGTGGACAACAAGCGCCCGGCATGCGCTTAACGCGGCTTTGGTTGCCCAAAACAAAAGCCAAATCCGCGCGCTCCTCAGTAAACATTCAGCGCCTCCTGCGCCCGAAGGCAAAAGCGTTCCGTTTCTTGCGTATGCCATCGCGGGAAACAACTCCTCCCTTTTTACCACACTTCTGGCCTGCGGCGCAGATCCCAACACCGTTCTGCCGCCGCAGTGTGATAAGGATTTTCTGGCGCTGCTCTCTTCGAAATCGATGCGCAGCTACGTGGAAGAAGACAGGAACCTCAACCTGTTAATGCTGGCTGCCGGCCTTGGGCAGGATGACTATCTGCGCGCCCTGCTCGAAGCAGGAGCAAACCGGAACCGGTGGACGAGCCGGTACAAGATGTCTGCGTTGGATGTTGCCGCCGAGACAGGTCACTGGCGCGCCGCACAGCTTATTCTCGGCGGCGGACCATCCCCTGATCGTTTGCGGCTCGAAATTTCACTCGCTTTGCAACGGGTCGCGCTCGTTAAAGACGGCGTGCCGGTGTATCGCACGCAGTGTTCAACTGGCCGACCAGGTTATTCGACGAAAAGAGGCGAATTTGTGATCACCAACAAGGAACGATATCATCGTTCCACCATCTACCACGTGGACATGCCGTATTTCATGCGACTGAGCTGTCTCGATTTTGGAATGCACGCCGGCTACGTGCCGAATTATCCGGCATCACACGGCTGCATCAGGTTGCCCGAGGATGCCGCCCGCAAATTTTTCTCTGAGATTCCCGTCGGTACGCTAGTGACCGTGCAATGATCGGCCACGGTTTGGTGGACTTTGTTGCCAACGTGCTACCTCAATTGTTTTCCTAGCGGAGCCAAATTCTAGTCCCGCTTTTTAAAAAACTTTCAGAGCCGCTGGGTAACGCCTAAGCGTTCGTAGTTTACAACTGGATTCTAAGGAATGAGACCATTGTTCTTGTTCGCTCCAGGCGCAGGAGCGCCTTCGTCGCATCCCTGGATGCAAAGTTGGAAGAAGATTTTGTCCGAGATAGGAGAGGTCGGGACTTTCGATTACGCCTACCTGCGCGAAGGCCGGAAAAGGCCTGATCCCTTGCCACAACTGATTGCTGACCATCGAGAAGCATTGAATCGGGCGCGAGAGCGATATCGCCCTGAACGAACAATTCTCGTCGGCAAGAGCATGGGTGGTCGCATCGGATGTCATGTGTCACTCGAAGAAAAGCTGGACGGATTAATTTGTCTCGGATACCCGCTGTGTGCGATGGGTGACCGAGCAAAACTTCGCGACCAGGTTTTGCGCGCTTTGACGACGCCCATCCTTTTTGTCCAAGGCTCGCGCGACTCGCTCTGTCCATTGGATCTTTTGGAGCGCGTTCGAGCCGAAATGAAAGCGCCAAATTTTTTGCATGTGGTTGAGAACGGAGACCATTCGTTGCGCGTTTCTAAACGCCAGCTACAGGGGAGCAACCAAACGCAGGAAGATGTCGATCAACGAGTCTTCCAATCGATTGCCGAATTCATCGCTGGATTGCCCGACAAAACGAATCGTTAAGGTCGCGGCACCAGCGGAGTGCAACATTCCAATTCGAGTGTATACAGCCGGTCGACCTGTAGTTGACGAAGAGAGCCGGTGGCCCGAAATTTTTCATGGTATGACAACCAATTTTGAACGGGCTATGGGAACGGAGTTTTTGTTCGGCGAAGCGAACTCAGAGCACGCCCCGCATAATGAGACGGCAACAGAGGTCGCCGATGCGGCCTTGCTGGACGAATACTCGCGCGCAGTTGTAAGCGCGGTCGAGCGCGTCGCGCCTGCGGTGGTTAACATCGCGGTCCAACAACGAAGTAAGAACCAGCCGCGCGAAATCGCGGGAAATGGCTCTGGCTTCGTGATTACTCCGGACGGTTTCATCTTGACCAACAGCCACGTCGTTCACGGCGCAACTCGCATTGTGGTCAATCTTTCGGGCGGACGCGATTACCCCGCACAGCTCATCGGCGACGATCCGGAAACCGATCTGGCAGTGATTCGGATCGACGCGCCACAACTGGTTCACGTGCGCCTGGCGGATTCTGAAAGCTTGCGAGTGGGGCAACTCGCAATCGCGATTGGGAATCCGTTCGGTTTCCAGGCGAGCGTGACCGCGGGCGTGATCAGCGCGCTCGGCCGCTCGATGTATTCGCAATCAGGCCGCTTGATCGACAACATCATTCAGACCGACGCAGCGTTGAATCCGGGCAATTCTGGCGGACCGCTCGTCAACTCCGCGGGAGAAGTCATTGGCGTGAACACGGCAATGATTCGCCCGGCACAAGGAATTTGCTTTGCCATTGCGAGCAACACAGCCAGGCTGGTCGCCGGCTGGCTGATCCGCGACGGAAGGATCCGGCGCAGCTACTTCGGTGTCGCCGGACAAAATGTGCCGCTGCATCGGCGCGTGATCCGATTTTATGACTTGCCGCTCGAAACAGGCGTGCTTGTGGTCTCAATCGAGAAAAACAGCCCGGCCGAACGCGCTGGATTGCGCGAAGGCGATCTGATCGTTGGATTCAATGATCAGCCCATCGAGAGCGTGCACGATCTGCACAAGATCCTGGTCGGGGAACAAATTGGCCTTAGTGCCAGCCTCACGGTTATCCGGCACACGGAGAAATTGGAGTTGCCGATCCTGCCCGCGGAATCGCAATCGACCCAGTAACGCGGACAAGTCCGCTGCATCTATGGCCGCGGTGGAGGAGTTGGGCGAACCCTTGGCGTTGGCCCAGACCTCGGTGTCGGCGTCACTCGAGGCGTCGCAGTAGATGTTGGCGTCGGCGTGGCAGCCGTTGCAGTTGCTGTCGCTGTCGCGGACGGGCTTAGGGTTGCAGTTGGGGTCGGCATCGGTGTTCGAGTTGAAGTTGCCGTTGCAGTTGGAGTCGGCGTAGGTGTAGGTGTACGTGTCCCTGTGGAATTGGGAGTCGGCGTTGGAGTCACTGTTGCAGTTGCAGTTGGGGTCCGTGTAGGTGTAGGCGTGGAAGTTGGGGTTGGGGCTGCACTAAGTAGCTTTCGCCAGACACCCTCATCCGAGGTACCGGCAAACAAATAACTACTATCGGCGCATGAAGCTTCAACGTCAGGTATCGGGCATTGCGGAAAACCTTCATTGACAGGGACCCAGGATGCACCGCTGTCCGTGGAAAAGAACATCCCCACTTCGTCGCCAGCGAATATTGAGCTGCCTCTGAACGTATAAGTGAAGATGCCGCAACCAAACGGGCAGTTCCCGGGTGGATCACTAAATGTCCAGCTTTCGCCGAAATCGGTTGAGTAATAAGCGCCGAACAGGTCACCTGCGAGCACATTGTTTCCGTTTGCCGCCAGACGTTCGAGATCCACATTGAGGGCCTGTCTCTGCGTCCACGTAATGCCGGCATCCGTGGATTTGTACAAGCCTTTAACCGAAGAGCTTTGTCCAAAAAGTGCAGCATAGGCAAGGGAACTTCCATCCGAGGCGACGGCAGTAACGGCGGTAGGCTCTATAGGCACGGTGGCCTGATGCCACGTTCCTCCGTCATCGGACGAATAAAAGATGGTATCGATCCCCTCTGAAGGAGAGAACGACACTGTTGCCGCTGCCACAACGTTACCGCCGCTCGAAGTGAGCGAGTAAACAATCACACCTATATTCGGCGGAAAGCCATTGAGCGTCCTTTGAAATGTCGCACCGCCGTCGGTCGATTTGTAAATACCGTTGCCCGCTCCAGCAAAGAGTGCCTTATCCTTTATGCAGAAGGTAAAAACATACTGCTGAGCGAGGAGGCTGTTATTGATATCGGTTTTGGCCCAGGTATCTCCATGATCACTTGAACGGTAAATTCCGTCACCCTCTGTCCCAGCGAATACGTACGCTCCGAAAGATATCAGACCGCGGATAGTTTTACCGACCGGCAGTCCCGCGGCAGCTGGGTTCCAGTTGGCCCCACCGTTCGTGCTCCTGTACACTCCTACCGCATCTGCGGGAGTACCCGCGAATAAATTCGTCCCGTCGAACAGCAGCGCTTGGATACCCCCTTTACCAAGCCCGGTGCTGACATCGATCCAAGTTACCCCAAAGTCAGTTGACTTGAAAACTTTGTTATTGGATCCCAAATAGATGGTGTTGCCATCCGAAGAAAAAGAGTACGCTCCATTCGAAAACACGCTAAAGTCCCAACTCGCGCCATTATCTGTAGAAGTCTCTATGCCTGAATTCTGAGCCGCAAAGAGTTTCGTTCCGGCACGGCCGAAAGATCTAGTTCCCGTTAAGGCAAATTGCTCGACCACATCCCATGAGGCGCCGTCATCCGTCGATCTCCAAATGAAATTGTCCTCAGCCACTATGATCGCGTTGTCGCTGACAAATATTTCGCCTCCATTTTCTATGGGTGAAGGTACCACTTGCCACGTATTCCCGTTATCGGTCGATCGCCACACACCGTTACCCCCAAGACCAAGGCCCACGGTGGCGTAAATAGCACTGCCTTTTATCGCAAATGCCTCCACTATATGGCCGCCAAGACCACTGGTAGGACTCCAGGTGGCACCATTGTCTGTGGATTTGAAAACATTGTTAAAGATCGAACAACTGCTAGAAGCGGCAGCTAAAACGTTCGGGCCCGAGGTAATGATGTCGCTGATTCGTGCACGATCGATGCCGTTGTTTGCCGCGACCCAGTTCGATCCGTTATCGGTTGATTTGTATATTCCCTGAATCTGTGTTCCTGCATAGACGACATTATTCGCCTTATAAATAACGGTGACTGTTAGTCCCGGCGGTCCTGCGGTTTTTTCGAATGGCGCATGTTGCGCATTCAGTGACGAAATGGCCAGGAACGCCAGGCAGAAGGCGGAGATGGCAAGGCGATGGATTGTGAGGTGATTCCTTTTCATGTTAACTCTGTTAAGGCGGCGTTAATGAATCGTTTGAAATCGCGCAAGCGACGGTCAACCTGTGAACTCAAAGAACGGCAAGATTGGTAACAATGTCGTTACCTTCGTTGAACCATATTCGCGTTAATCGCGACTCCCCCAGGGAGACAGGCGTGCCGCCTGTGATTTTGAATGCTTTGCAGCCGACACGGCTGCCTTTTACAGTGCCGCTGCTATTGCATAGTCGATGAAAATCTTGGTCATTGGGAGCGGCGGACGTGAACACGCGCTCGCATGGAAACTGCGCGAGTCGCCGGATGCAGAACGAATTTTTTGTGCACCGGGAAACGCGGGCACTGCGGAGATTGGCGAGAATGTCGCGATTCCCGCGAATGATCTGAGCGCCCTGGTTCGATTCGCGAAGGAAAATCGTATCGCTCTGACGGTGGTCGGTCCGGACGCTCCACTTGCCGCAGGAATTGTAGATTTGTTTGCCGTTGAAAAATTGCGCGCGTTCGGTCCGACCAAATCGGCAGCCCGCATCGAGGCCTCGAAGATTTTCGCGAAAGAATTGATGCAGGCGCAAAAAATTCCAACAGCGGAAGCGAATACATTTTCTGATAGCAATGAAGCGGTTCGTTACTGCGAGCGAGTGAAATTTCCTGTCGTGATCAAAGCGGACGGTCTCGCGCTAGGGAAAGGCGTAACCATTGCTGGTGACCCTACTACGGCGCGATCGACCATCGATGAGATGATGAACCAAGGACGCTTCGGCGACGCGGGCCGGCGCATTGTAATCGAGAAATTTTTGAGCGGGACGGAATGCTCATTACACGCGTTGGTGGACGGAAGAAATTATCTTTTGCTGGAATCGGCGCGCGATCACAAGCGCGCGCTGGACGGCGACAACGGGCCGAACACGGGCGGCATGGGCGCCTTCAGTCCGGCCGATAATTGGAACAGCAAATTACAAGCTCAGTTCGAGAAGCAAATTATGCGACCACTACTGCGCGGTCTGTTGCAAGGGGGAATCAATTTTCGCGGACTTCTTTATCCAGGGTTGATAATTACCAGCGGAGGCCCCCGTGTGCTGGAGTTTAATTGCCGTTTCGGCGATCCGGAGACGCAGGCGCTCTTGCCGCGCATGAAATCGGATCTTCTGCCGCTGTTGGAAGCAACGATTGATGGAACAATCGATAGGTGCGCGATTGAATGGGATCCGCGCGCTGCCGTCACAGTTGTGTTGGCGTCTGCCGGGTATCCTGGCAAATACGAAACTGGAAAACCGATCTTTGGTCTTGAAGACGCAGCAAAGCTCGAAGACATGCACATTTTTCACGCGGGGACCAGGCGCGTGAATGGCCAAATCGAGACGGCTGGCGGGCGTGTCCTCGCAATCACCGCGCTCGGGTCAACGCTCGAACACGCCCGGGAGCGCGCATACGACGCGGTGTCGCGCATCCATTTCGAGAATTGTCACTACCGACGCGACATTGCTCTGGGCGCTGTTGCGGCTAACATCCGGGAATTATCGTGATCTTCCGGTTCTTGCACGCCACATTTGCTATCTGCCTCGCTGCTGCGAATATCGCCGCGCAATCGGCGCCACCAAGATCACCTGCGCCAGGTTCATCGGGCACGCCACCACAAGCCGCGGCGAAGTCGCCTGGAGTTCCGGCGGGTTCGCCATCGGCTACACCCACTACAGAAGAGTTGGTCAATTCATTGGGCCCGGCCGATCTTCAAGCCGCCATCACACTACTGAAGAATAATTTCGCAGATCTGGATTCAATTACTGATACCGAATTGAATCGGGCAACGGTTGAGGGCCTGCTCGTACGCCTGCCGCGCGGCGCGATGCTTTTAGCCGCCAAGGAGAACACGCCGGGCGCAGCGCCAAACGCTTTTTACAACGAGCTTATCGCAGGGCAGGTCGCGTACGTCCGTCTCGGGTCGTTGAACAGCGGCAATCTTCAGGCCTTGGACAAGAGTCTCAGCGGTTTCGCGGTGAAAAAGGTCAACGCGCTGATTCTTGATCTTCGCGCCAGCGAGGCGACGGGTGATTTGGCGCAGGCCGCGGAATTTGCAAAGCGGTTTTGTCCCAGAGGCAAGGCGATATTTACTTTGCGCAAACCCGCCGGGCGCCAGGATCGTGTTTTCAATTCAGATCGTGACCCGGCGTTTCGCGGTCTGATCATGGTGCTCGCCGATGGTGACACGGCCGGCACAGCCGAAGCGATCGCGGCTGCACTTCGTTTTCACAACAAGGCTCTGGTTATCGGTCAACCAACAGCCGGTCGCGCGGCCGACTACTCTGATTTCCCATTACCGAACGGCAAAATTTTGCGTGTTGCCGTCGCTGAAATGATTGCGCCCGACGGCCGCTCACTATTTCCAGAGGGAGTGAAGCCAGATTTGCCTGTCGAGATGTCAACCGTGGACAAGCGACAGATTTTTCAATTGAGCGGCGAGAAAGGAATGGCGCAGTTTGTTTATGAAGCGGGGCGGCCGCATATGAATGAAGCGGCGCTGTTGGCCGGAACGAACCCCGAAGTAGAAGCGGTAGAAGCAGCGCAACAGCGGCGTGGCCGGGCCCCGGAAAAGCAGCCGCCGCACGATCCAGTTCTACAACGAGCACTGGATGTGATCACCTCCCTGGAGGTGTATCAAAAGCGATAGCGCAGTGCCTGTTCTACGGCTTCGTCTCCCGAATCTTGGCCAATGGCTCAAGCTTTTTCACAATGGGCGAGCGGTTGTACTGAGTTGACGAGAATCTTCAATTTGGCTCAGAATGACAGCGGTGTGACGCCGCTCGAAGAACGAATCGGTTACAAATTTCGTAATTCACTATTGCTCGCGGAAGCGCTGACGCATCCGAGCCTGAGTCATGAGGCGCAACGGCATCATTTTGATTACCAGCGGCTGGAATTTTTGGGAGACGCTGTTCTCCAGCTCGTCATTACCGAATATCTGTTTCGCAATTTTCGCATCGAAGCAGAAGGACAATTAACCAAATTGCGTTCGCGCCTGGTTTCGCGCGAAGCATTGAAGATGCGTGCCGCTACGCTCGATCTTGGGCGCTATATCTTGATGGGACGCGGCGAAGAAGCCAGCGGCGGCCGGGAACGAACATCGACATTGGCCGATGCGTTCGAAGCGCTCATCGGCGCATTGTACCTGGATGGCGGGCTCAACGTCGCCAGAGAGTTCATTTTGACACAGACGAGCGCCGATCTCGAAGAACTGGCGGAAAAGCCGGTGGACGTCAATCCCAAGGGCGATCTTCAGGAGCTGTTACAAAGCATTTCGTTACACAGTCCAATTTATGAATTGATTTCCCAGAGCGGCCCCGAACATGAAAAGACATTCGTCTCACAAGTCGTTTGGGAGGGAACTATTCTTGGCAAGGGTACCGGCCGCAGCAAGAAACAGGCGGAAACCGAGGCTGCGCTCGAAGCGTTGCAATTGAAACGGTGGGAAAAAAAACTGTGACGCAGGCAATTCCTGCCTGCGATGTTTGGAGTTCCGCCTTTAGGCGGCGACGCTGCCACGCCGCCACGCCGCTGGGCCGCGTGAACGCGGAACTCCAAACGAAACTGCGACTCCGACAGTTCCAATCTTGCCTTTGAAGCCTTCAGCGGAGACAGGATTCTCCGCGTCACAAGAAGTGCCTAAGCGCGTCGAGATTCTTGCCTGAGGGCGACGTCCATCGCAAATGCTCCGCAATTGATTTGGTCACGAACTTCTTCGCCTGCCCAATCGCTTTCTCCAGTACCAGGCCGCAGGCAAGACCGGCCGCGATTGCCGCCGAATAGGTGCAACCAGTGCCGTGGGTCGCGACGCCCCGCACAAACCGTGCGGAAAATTCAGTGAGTTTGTTCTTGTGAAAAAGTAAATCGATGGCGTTGTCGCCTCGAAGATGGCCGCCCTTCAACAAAATCGCCGCGCGATATTTGCTCGCGAGAGCCTTCGTAGCTTTCTCCATTTGTTCCCTGTCTTTGATTTCTGTTCCGATCAACAAGGCTGCTTCGTCGAGATTGGGTGTGATAAGCGTTGCGAGCGGAAATAATTGGTCCGTGTAAGCGTCAATAGCAGCCGCCTCGAGAAGACGATCACCACTGCTCGCAATCATTACTGGATCAATGACGAGTGGAATGCGTCGCCCGCGCAAGCTTTTGATGCCTCGTATTGCCTTGGCCACGGCAGAAACGATTTCCGCTGAACAAAGCAAACCGCTCTTGATCGCGCCGATCTGAAAATTTTTTTCGAGCACTTCGATCTGGTCGCGAACCATTCGCGCGCTGACCTGCTCAATGCGCGAAACTTTACCCGGAATTTCAGCGACGACGCACGTCACGGCAGTCAGTCCATACACACCAAGAGCTGAAAAGGTTTTCAGGTCCGCCTGAATGCCAGCGCCGGCGCTGCTGTCCGAACCTGCGATGGTTAACGCAACGGGAACTGTAGCGGCGCTCTGCGAGCGCCGACTGTTTTGTTTGCCCATTGGATTCGGCCCCGAAAGCGTTCGGGGCCGCTACAGGATTATGCGCCGTCGCCGTCGTTGCCGATCGCTTCGACCGGACAGCCTTCCATGGCTTCCTTGCAGAGTCCCTCTTCTTCCGGCGTCTCTGGCTGTTTATAGACGTAGGAATGACCGCCGTCATCGTTCCGTTTAAAATTGGCAGGCGCGGTTTCCCGGCACAAGTCGCAATCGATGCACTGATCATCAACGTAGAATTTGCCCGGTACGTTTTCGGCGTATTTGTTTGCGGCATCGGCCATGGGTTTTCCCTAAAAAGTGAAGGGGAAACGTTAGGAAGAAACGCTCCTTACGCAATCAATTTGGCCGCTGATCAGCCTGCGCGCAACCTTGGCAAGCCCCGCTAAATCGTTGAAACGTCCAACCCGAAAGCCCATCATCGCTCGATTCTTTACTGTAACCAACCTGCTGATTCCGCGACTTAACGGTTCAACCCTCCACTTATCTCTGCCTGGATGAAAAAACAAGCTGCCAAAAGTCTGCGAGCCTTTGCCATTGAACTGGCGGTTTATTCGGTTCTGGTCATTTGCTATTTCTTTCTGGTTCTAAATCTCCTGGGGAACTGGCTGTACGGGCTCGAAAGTCAGCATCGCTACATCTATGCCGGGGTAGCCCTTTCGCTCATCGTAGGGCAAGCCGTTCTTCTGGATAGCGTGACGACGCTCTTATTTCGGCTTCTGCGCGGCCGCCTGAAATAATCCATGTTTTTTCCAATTTCTCACGCGCACATCAACCCGATCTATCTCGCGGTTGTGGGGTTTATCATTGGAATCCTGGGCGGGTTTTTTGTGGTGGGCGGGAGTTTTATCGCTGGCCCGGCGCTGCGCGCGATGGGCGTTGATTGGAATTTCGCCGTTGGTACCGACCTGGCACACATCGTCGGCAAATCAGTCGTAGC
>WNGE01026747.1_pt1 | contig 13608 bp, 7 predicted proteins | sample 5400651 | NCBI WGS metagenome assembly WNGE01 (sample SAMN13153370, study PRJNA577476) | soil metagenome | isolation source: 60 cm soil or saprolite under grassland replicate 2 | place: USA:California | collected 2016-06-15 | reverse complement strand
TCGGATACATCGCAAACGCCACGGCGCAGCCTTCCCTCACACGGCGCTCCAGCTCGTCCATGCCGCGAATTCCGCCGACGAAATCAATACGCGTGTCGGTGCGCGGGTCGTGAATCCCCAGCACCGGCGAGAGCAGGTTGTCCTGCAGGATGCTTACATCGAGGCGCTTGATCGGGTCATCCGCCGGATATGTTCCGGGGCGCGCCTGCAGCGTGTACCACTTGCCCCCGAGATACATCCCGAAGCTCGCCGGCTGTGTTGGCTGGCGGCTGCCGTTGGAGCCGACCGCGAACTTGTCGCCGATTCTGGCAAGAAACTGCTCCTGCGTGAGCCCGTTGAGGTCCTTGACCACGCGGTTGTAATCGAGAATCTTGAGTTGATTGTGCGGGAAGACGACGGCCATGAAGGACTCGTAAGGCTCATGGCCCGTCGGCTGCAAATTGCGCGCGCGACAGGCCTGCGCATAGCGCACCGCGGATGCCGTGCGGTGATGGCCGTCGGCGATGTAGAGCGACGAAATGCGGTGGAAGAGCTCGACGAGCCCGGTGATCAATGTCGGATCGGCGATCCTCCACACCTTGTGCTCGATCCCATCCGGCGTCACGATGTCATAGAGCGGGGCGCCGGCGCGCACGCCGTCCACGATGGCATCGATCTCCGCCTGCGCGCGGTAGGTGAGGAAGACCGGCTCGGCATTGGCGTTCTGCTCGGAGACGTGGCGCGTGCGGTCGTCTTCCTTATCACGCCGCGTGAACTCGTGCTTCTTGATGAGATTGTCTTCGTACTCCCGCGCCGAGCAGAGCGCAACCAGCCCGGCCTGCACGTGGTTGCCCATGCGCTGCTGATACACGTAGAGCGAGTCAGAGTCCTCGCGAGAGAGAATGCCTTCGGCGATGAACTTCTTCAGGTTCGCGGCGCCCGTGGCGTAGACGCGGTCCTCATGCTCGTCCACACCCTCCGGCAGATCGATCTCCGGCCGGCAGACGTGGAGAAATGAGTAGGGATTGCCGAAGGCCAGCTTGCGTGCCTCGGCCGTATTGATGACGTCGTAGGGAACCGAGGCCACGCAGGCCGCAAGTTCGGGCCGTGGGCGGTAGGCTCGGAAGGGTTGAATCAGCGACATGAATGCCTTTCGGGATCAATGGGCCTGAATGTGGTGCGAAAGGTGGGACTCCCCGCCAGATCCTAAGTTCACCGCACACCAAGAATCAATAGTTTAGCGCGTTTTGCATGAATTGAGATTGGCCAGTATTTATGCGGGTTTGCCGCACGCACAGCGCATTCGTTCTGCGAGGTGGCGGCTGAAAGCGAACTTGGCCCAAGCCGCGGATTTGAGTAAATTATAGCGATCCGATTGGAGCGCCTCGAACGTGGCCTTAGCGCAAGATTCACCCGGTATAGGAATACCGCCGCCGCTGGTATATGCCGCCGGTCTCGGTCTTGGATTGCTGGCGGATAGGTGGGTCGCCGGCCGCTGGCCGCTAGGGGCAATCTCGCGTCCGCTAGGCTGGACACTGGTGGGGTGTTCGGCTGCGATGTCAGTGCCGTCGCTGATTCTCTTTTGGCGAAAGAGAACGACAATCCGACCGGATCGCCCTGCCACGGCGCTGGCAACCACCGGTCCCTACCGTCTGACACGCAACCCAATGTATCTCTCATTGGCCCTGCTTTACGCGGGAATTGCCATTCTATGGCAGTCGATCTGTGCCCTTCTGCTCTTGCCCCTGGTGCTGTTCTTCATCGACCGTCGGGTGATCGTGCGGGAAGAGCTTTATCTTGAGCGGCAGTTCGGATCTGCTTACAGGCAATACCGGGCCCGGGTTCGACGTTGGCTTTGACCCTCGTCGGCCCGGCGGCCAAGCTGACCGCTCCCGACACCATCCACGGTCGACCTTCTGCATAGAAGACGCCGCGCAGAGCCGGTTCCAAGGATCGCGGCGGCATATCCCTCGCCTAGGTGTATACAATTGGGCACAACTGAAAAGGGCCGATTTTGTGATCGCCCTGCGTCATTGGTGCGAAAGGGGGGACTCGAACCCCCATGGGTTTCCCCGCCAGATCCTAAGTCTGGTGCGTCTGCCAGTTCCGCCACTTTCGCCTGGTGATTTCCTCCCAAGCACGCCAACAGCAGGCGCGCTGGGGACCCCGTGCAACCGGCTGGTGCAGCTCCCACTCCGGCAAAACAAGTCTAGAAGCAAACAAGGGCACGGTGCAATGCTGGCGGGCAAACGCCTTCCGCATCCGTAGCGAACCCACTTCTGCCGGCGTTATTTGCAAACCAGGGCAGAAGTGGGGCACCACGAAGATATCGTTACGGGCCGGCAGCGCTCTGCGTTCGCTGCACAAAGAGCTTCTGCAGCTCGGGCTTGAGGACCTTGCCGAAGGCGCTGCGCGGAAGCTCGGGGACGAAGATGTAGTGCTGCGGCAGCTTGTAGCGCGCCAGCCTGCGTGCGAGGAATGCGGAGAGCTCTTCGGCATTCGGCGGTGCGTTCGGATGTGCTTCATCCATGCGCGGCTGGACTGGGGCGAGCGGCTTTTCATCTCGCAGCACTACAAACGCTGCGCCAACCTCGCCCCACTTCTCATGCTCCACTCCGATCACTGCCGCGTCTTGAACCCGCGGGTGAAGCAGCAGCTCGGCCTCTATCTCGGCAGGATGCACGTTCACGCCGCCGGAGATGAACATGTCTCGCGTGCGCCCGACGATGTAGAAGAAGCCATCGTCGTCGACGCGAACGTTGTCTCCGGTGTGGAACCAGCCCTCGGCGTCGAGCGCCGCGGCAGTGGCCTCGGGATTGTTCCAGTAGCCCAGGCTGACGTGCGGTCCCTTCAGGCACAGCTCGCCTCGCCCCAGCCCGCCAACGGCGGGCGCGCTGGGGACCCCGCCGGGCTCGCCCGCAGCGGCCTCGCGACCCTGCGCGTCGATCAGCTTGGCCTGGGTAAAGAGCATCGGTTTGCCGATCGAGCCCGGCTTGCTCCGCGGGTCCTCCTCGCTCATGGCGAAGCAGTTCACGCCGACCTCTGTGAGTCCATACCCCTGCTTCAGGACGATGCCGCGCGCACGGTACGCCTCGATCAGATAGCGCGGAAGCGGCGCGCCGCCGCTGATGAACCAGCGCACGCCGCTCACAACCGTGCTGGAGAACTCCGGCGCGTCCATCAACATTTTGAAGATCGTCGGCACTGCCATCAGCAGCGTGGCGCGCTCGCGCTCGATGCCGCGCCAGATCTCAGAAGGGTCAAAGCCGCGGTGCAGCACGATGGTCGCGCCCAGCAGCAGGGCGGGCGCGAGGAAGACCGTGAGCCCGCCGGCGTGATGCAGCGGAGTGACGATCGGAATTACGTCGCTGTCGCGCATCTGCCATGTGACCGCCGTGTTGTAGGCGTTCCAGAGGACCATGCGATGCGGAATCATCACGCCCTTGGGGCGGCCCGTGCTGCCGCTGGTGTAAAGCAGGCAATAGAGGTCTTCCGGCGCGCAGGCAACTTTTTCTGAGCCGGCCGCGCCGCCTGAGGCACGCAAGCTAGTCGCGACCATTGCGGCTTGCCATGGCGCGCCCTCCAGAGGCAACAGTTTCATCCGCCGCGTTGCCTGCAGCTCGCGCACCATCGCGGTAAATTGCGCCTCGTAGAGCAAGGCCGAGAGGCCTGCATCCTGGACAACAAAGGACAACTCGTGCGCAGTTTGCCGCGAGTTCAGCGGAACCAGGACGATGCCGGTTTTGCCCGCGGCGAAGAAGGCGCAGATGTACTCCGTCGAATTCTGCGCCAGAATGCCGATGCGCTCGCCTTTGCGCAGGCCGAGCTGCGAGGTCCAGATGCGCGCCATCTCCATGCTGTTCAGTTGCGCGTACGAGAAGCGCTGGCCGGTGGGCACGTACACCAACGCGCATTTGTCGGCAAGAACGCGCGCCCGCTCGCCGAGAATGTCTCCCGCGATCATCGCTGCTCCCCTTTCCGCTCCGTATTGAGGCGCTCTTCTTCGGCGCGCAACTGCTCCGGCGTGTTCACGTTGGTCCATCCATCGGCGAGTTCGGCAGGCGGCTGCACGACGGCGGTGCGCGGCAGGTCCAGCACAGCCGAGGGGTCGGCCCGACGCACAAGATCGGCGCGGGCACGGCGCTCGATGGCCTCCAGCGCCTGCGGCTCATACAACGCAAGCGTCGGACAGGGGTGGCCGTCGCGCTGCCGGGGCACGATGGCCCAGCGCCCCGGCTGCCGCTGCCGAGCGAGCCACTCGATGTGCTCGGCGCCCAGCCACGGATGATCGCAGGCGGCCACGATCCATGCCGCCTCCGGCGCCCAGCGATACGCGGCGATCAGCCCCGCGCCGGGACCTCCGAACTCCGGAGGATCGTGCAAGCGCAGCCATGCGTGCGGACTCTCCGGGACAGGGCCTGCGCCCAGAAGAACCACTCCGGGATCTGAGCGTGATTCGGCTAAGATATGCGCTGCACCGCTTAGGGCCTCAAGCGCAATCTGGCCAAGCGTGCGTTCGCCGAAGCGCACGTTCTGCTTCGGCTGACCCATGCGCGTACCTCTGCCACCCAGCAGCAGCCCGCGATGGAATGGGCGAGCCTGCCACGCCATCGGAAGCCAGCGATCGATGGAATCGAGGAAGGCAGCGACTCGCGCGCCGCTACCTGCGTCCGCATTCCACGCCAATGTAGCGATAATGCCGCTGACGCCCTCCGGCGGCTCCGGGTGCTCTGGGTGGGCGAGCCAGAATTTGGGCAGCGGCGTCTGCTTGTGTCCTTCGACCAGCAGCAGGTCGTGGTCGCAGGCCAGCCGCGCCAGCGTGACTTCCAGCGAGAGCAGCTGTGCGCGCCGCTCGAACTGCTCTGCCGGTCCGCGCAGCGCGACGGTTGCCCCGGCGCGAAAGAGCCGGTCGGAGTCCTTGCCCGCGCGATCCACCTCGAAGCCGTGCGCATCATGCTTCACGGCGGCAACGGCCAGTCCGCGCCCGGCCAGGCGAGCAATCGCCGACTCCAGCAGGGTGGTCTTGCCCGAGCCGGAGTAGCCGCAGACGGCCAGCACCGGGGCGGCATATTGGGAAACACTGCCCTGACTCGAACTCAATGTGAGCTCCTGCTCTGCTCCCCCAAACGTCAGAGGCTAACAAGTCTCTCACAGCTCACTGCAAATCCAGCGGGAACCGCCGGCCGCCGGCAGATCGAATCCTTGCCATTTCGCTATGCCATTTCGCTACACTGCTTGAGAGCTTATGGCGCAATGAGGGATAATCGTTCACTCATGATCTTTGGGGACAAAGGTTCCTGCTGGCTTACCCGGCGGCTCTCCACCCCAGCACGCCAACAGCGGCGCTCGCTCGCCCTGGCCCTGGCAATTGCAATTCTTTCAGCGGCGCCGGCCAGTGCGGCTGATGTGATCGCTGCTCCGGTCTCAACCGCCAACGAACTGCTGCGCGAGGCCATCTCGAAGGAAAAATTGACCCTGAGCGACGGCTACCTGGTATGGACGGACCGGGTGCAGAAGCCGCGCGGCTCGGTGACCAAGCTCATGGTGAATACACCGCAAGGTATCCTGAGCCGCGTGATTGCCATCAACGACCAGCCCCTCACCTCCGAGGAGCGCCGGCAGGACGACGAGCGCATCAATCGCCTGCTCGATCCGGCAAAGATGAAGGACAAGTTCAAAAAGCAGCAGGAGGACAGAGAGCATGTCGAACACCTGCTCTACGCCATGCCCGATGCCTTCGAATGCGAATACGCGATACCCGCTCAGGAGAACACGTTGCGCCTGGAGTGCTCGCCGAACTCCGCGTTCGCTCCTCACGACTACGAGACGCAACTGCTGCTGGGTATGAAGGCGGAGATTGCAATCGACCGAACAGAGAAGCGCATCACCCGTATCGTGGGAACTCTCTTTAAGGACGTCACCTTCGGCTGGGGCTTTCTGGCGCGGCTCAAGAGCGGAGGCCGGGTGGAGATCGCGCAGTCGAAGGTGGTGGGAAAACACTGGGGCCTCACCCGCCTGCAATTGAACTTCGAGGGCCACCTCGTCATGGTGAAGCCGCTGCACATCGAAGAGACCAAGTCATGCTGGAACTACCGCACCGTGCCAGGAATGACCGTGGAACAGGCACTGGAGTTTTTGCGCAGCAGCCCGGTGACCGCGGCGAAGTAAATAACCAATGGCTTTCTCTTCTGTGTAGTCCCTAAGCGCCCGTCGTTTTGCGCTTCGGGCGATACAAATCCGTCGAGGTGCCGTAGAAGATTTCAGCGGCCTCCATGATGGTCTCCGATAGTGTGGGATGCGGATGGATGGTGTGCCCCAGGTCATAGGCCGTCGCTCCCATCTCGATGCCATGCACAATCTCGGCGATCATGTCGCCCGCCCCAACACCGACGATGGCCCCGCCCAGCACGCGCTCGGATTTCTTGTCGATCAGCAGCTTGGTCAGGCCCTCGGTGCGATCGAGAGTGACGGCGCGCCCGCTTGCAGCCCAGGGAAACTTCACCACCTCGACCTCGGCCCCCTGCGCCTCTGCCTCGGCCTGGGTCAGTCCGGCCCAGGCGATCTCGGGATCGGTGAAGACCACGGCCGGAATCGCATAGGGCGCAAACTCCACTTTGTGTCCGGCGATGTGCTCCATCGCGGTACGGCCCTCGTGCATGGCCTTGTGCGCAAGCATGGGATCGCCCGCAACGTCGCCGACCGCGTAGATGGCGGGGTCGTCGGTCTGCCGCTGTTTGTTTACGGCGATAAAGCCGCGCTCGTTCACCTTGGCCTTGGTCTTCTCCAGACCGGCGATTTTTGAATTGGGCCGGCGCCCCACTGAGACCAGCACCTTGTCGTAGCTCCTCTCCTCCACTTTGCCGTCAGCCGATTTGAACGTGACCTTGACTTTGCCGATCTCGTCTTTGAGCGCGGTGACGGCCGTGTTCAGCATGATGCTGCCAAAGAGCTTTTCCAGCCGCTTCTGCAGCGGAGGGACCAGGTCGCGGTCGGCGCCGGGAAGCAGCCCCGGCGTCATCTCCACCACATCCACCTTTGAGCCCAACGTGGCGTAGACCGTCCCCAGTTCCAGGCCGATGTAGCCACCTCCGATAACCAGAAAATTCGCAGGGACATTTTGCAGATCGAGCGCACCGGTTGAGTCGAGGATGTTTGGACTGGTGGTGGCCAGCGGACCGGGACGCGCGGGAGACGATCCGGTGGCGATGACGATCTTGTCGAAGCTCATCGTCTCCTCATTTGGCTGTTCGGCCGCCGCGCTCTTCTTCACCTTGAGCGTGGTGGAGTTCACAAAGCTCGCCTCGCCCTGGACGTAGGTGACCTTGCGCTGCTTGCACATGGTGCCCAGGCCTCCGGTGAGCTTGTTCACCACGCCCTCTTTGAAGGCGCGCAACTTGGCCACATCGATCTTCGGCTCGCCGAAGTCCACGCCCCAGCTTGCCGCATGGCGCGCTTCGTTGATCAGCGCCGCCACGTGCAGCAGCGCCTTGGAAGGAATACAGCCGCGGTAAAGGCAGACGCCGCCGGGGTTCTTTTCGGCGTCAATGAGGGTGACGTTCAGGCCGAGGTCGGCGCCGAGGAAGGCAGCGGCATAACCGCCCGGGCCGCCGCCGATCACTGCTACTTTTGTGCTCATCTTGAACAGGTCTCGCTTTCAGATGACTGCCGGGGTCCCCTACGCGCTTGTTTTTGGCGTGCTGGGGTAGAAAATGCCACCTTTACCACTACAACAGAAGTGCCCGAACTGCGGTGGAAAGATTCACCAGGATCGGTCTTTACTGCCGCGATTCCTCGCATAGAAGCGGCTAGCCCTGCACCGACAGCAGGAACGGCTGCTCCAGCGCATCGACGATCCAGCGCAGAAAGCGCGCTGCGTCCGCTCCGTCAATCATGCGATGGTCGTAGGACAACGACAGAGGCAGCATGCTGCGCGGCTCGAACTTGTCATTGTTCCACACCGGCTCGCTATGCGCTCGCGAAATGCCAAGGATCGCCACCTCGGGATAGTTGACGATGGGAGTGAAGCTGGTGCCGCCCACTCCGCCAAGGTTGGTGATGGTAAAGGTGCCTCCCTCCATGTCCTCGGGCGCCAGCTTTTTGTCGTGCGCCTTCTTGGAGATCGCCGACAGCTCCACGGCAAGGTCGATGATGTTTTTTTTGTCCACGTCGCGAATCACCGGAACCAGCAGGCCGCGCTCGGTGTCCACGGCGACGCCAACGTTGATATAGCGCTTGTAGATGATCTCCTCGCTCGCTATGTCGATGGAAGCATTGAACTGCGGGAAGGCCTTCAGCGCCGAGGCGACTACCTTGAGCGCGATGGCGGTCATGGTCATCTTGCCTCCGGCCTTTTCTGCCTTGGGAGCAAAGCGCTTGCGCAGCTCCTCCAACTCGCTGACGTCGGCCTTGTCGAACTGCGTGACATGCGGGATGACGTTCCAGGCCAGCGAGACATGCTCGGCGGTCTTGCGGCGCACGGCGCGCAGCGAAACCTTTTCGACCTTGCCCCAGCGGCTGAAGTCGGGCAGCTTGGCGAGCTCCGGCCGCACCGCGCCCTGCAGCCTGGATTCGGCAAGCTGCGCAAAGACAGCCTTGGCGAACGCCTTCACATCGTCTTCGGTGATGCGCCCGCCGGGGCCGCTTCCTTTCACCAGGTAGACGTCGACGCCGATCTCGCGCGCCAGCTTGCGCACGATGGGCGCAGCGGGAACCGTGCGATGCTCGTGTCCGGCGTGGCGAACAACGCCGCGGGGATGGACGTGAAGATCGGCTTCAGGCAGAACATCGGGAGCGGGCGCGGCAGGAGCGGTCTCTTGCTCCGCGGTCTTTTGCTCCGCCCCCGTGATCGTCAGGATCAGGTCGCCGACCTTCAGCTTCTGCCCGGTCTGCACCTTCACCTCGTTGACGGTTCCGCTCAGCGAGGAGGGCACCTCGACGACGGCCTTGTCGGTCTCCAACTCCAACACGGTCTGGCCCTCGCTCACCTGCTCGCCGGGCTGAACATTGACGCGCACCACATCGCCGGACTCGATGTTTTCTCCGAGCTCAGGCAGTCGCAATTCGGATGAGGCTGCGCCGGCGGGCGGCTTTGCGGATTGCTGGGCAGCTTGTTCGCGAGGCCGTGCAGTTGGACGCGGCTGGGCCGCGGGTGACGGCGATGAAACTTTCTTTTCGATTTTTTTCGCGGGCGCTCTTTCTTTCGCCGGAGCTTCTGGCACCGGCGATTCCGGAGCAGGGGTCTCTGCAGCCGTTTCTTCAGGGGCCGTTGTCTCCGGAGCAGATGCGCCTTCGGAAGGGGCCTGTTCTGCTCTCTGCGGCTTCTCCGGCGCCGCCGCTTTGTCGTTATCCGGAGTGTAGGTGAAGAGCACATCGCCCGCCTTCACCTTCTGCGAGCGCTGTACCGAGACCTGGTCGATTTTGCCGTTGACCGTGGACGGTACCTCGACCACGGCCTTGTCGGTCTCCAACTCCACCACGGTTTGGCCTTCGTGGACCGTTTCGCCGGGGGAGACAGCGACGCGAACGACGTCGCCGGATTCGATGTTTTCGCCAAGCTCGGGCAGCTTGAATTCCGTTGCCACGGTCTTTCCTTTCGATGGCACCCTTCCCTTTTCCCGTTTTCTGCCTCCCCACATTTGCCAACCGAAGGCAAAGTGGGCCACCAGATTTTCTTCCGCTCCTCAGCTCGCGAACGGGTCCGGCTTGTCCGGCCTGATGCCCAGGTCGGTGACGGCCATCTTCACCGCGGCGGCGTCAAGCTTCCCCTCGCGCATCAGTCCCGTGAGCGTGGCCAGCACGATGTGCTTGGCATCCACCTCGAAGAAGTCGCGCAGCGCGGCGCGGCTTTCGGAGCGCCCGTAGCCGTCGGTGCCCAGCGCGATCAACGGGCGCGGCATCCACTGTGAGACGGACTCCGGTAGGGCCTTCACGTAATCGGAGGCGGCCACCAGCACGCCTTCCGTCTCGGCGAGCTGCTCGTTCACAAACGGGGTGCGCTGCGGCTCGTCCGGATGCAGCATGTTCCAGCGCTCGCAGGCATTTCCGTCCCGGTACAGCTCCTTGTAGCTGGTGACGCTCCACACATCGGCGGCAACATTGTATTTCTCCTGCAGAATGTCGGCCGCCTTGATCGTCTCCTGCAGGATGGCGCCGGAGCCGAGCAGCTGCGCGCGCAGTTTACTCTCCTTCTGCTGCGCGGCGCGGAAGCGGTACATGCCTCGCAGGATGCCTTCGCGCGCGCCTTCCGGCATGCCCGGCTGGATCCACGGCTCGTTCATCAGGGTGATGTAGTAGAAGATGTCTTCTTGCTCCACGTACATGCGGCGGATGCCTTCGCGGATGATGACTGCCAGCTCATAGGCGAACGCCGGATCGTAGGCGCGCAGGTTGGGAATGGGGTAGGCCAGGAGATGGCTGTGCCCGTCCTGGTGCTGCAGGCCTTCGCCGGCCAGCGTGGTGCGTCCGGCGGTGCCCCCGCAGAGAAAGCCTTTCGCGCGCTGATCCCCCGCTGCCCACGCCAGGTCGCCCACGCGCTGCAGTCCGAACATGGAGTAGAAGACGAAGAACGGGATCACGTTGATGCCGTGGTTGGCGGGCGAGGTCCCGGCGGCGATGAACTCGGAGATGCTGCCTGCCTCGGTGATGCCCTCCTCCAGGATCTGGCCGTCCTTGGCCTCCTTGTAGTAGAGCAGCGTGTCCATGTCCACCGGTTCGTAGTTCTGTCCCACGCTGGAGTAGATGCCGACCTGGCGGAACAACGCCTCCATGCCGAAGGTGCGCGCCTCATCGGGGATGATGGGCACGATCAGCTTGCCGACCTTGGGATCGCGCAGCAGCTTGGCAAGCATGCGCACGAAGACCATTGTGGTGGAGACCTTGCGGTCCTCGGCGCCGCTGTAAAACTCCTCGAAGACCTCCTCGCCAAGCGGCTCGAGCTTGGGCGCGCGCATCTTGCGCTCCGGCAGATATCCGCCCAACTGCTTGCGCCGCTCGCGCATGTAGCGCACTTCGGCGCTGTCGTCCGGCGGACGGTAGAAGGGCGCATCGTGCAGGCTTTCGTCCTCGATGGGAATGCCGAAACGCGAGCGGAAGATCATCAGCTCGGCGTCGTTGATCTTCTTCTGCTGGTGGGTGATGTTGCGGCCTTCGCCGCTCTCGCCGAGGCCATAGCCTTTGATTGTCTTGGCCAGGACCACCGTGGGCGATCCCCTGTGCTCCACCGCGGCCTTGTATGCGGCATAGACTTTGATGGGATCGTGCCCGCCCAGCCGCATCTTGGCGAGCTGCTCGTCGCTCAGGTGCTCCACCATCTTCAGCAGCCGCGGATCGGTGCCGAAGAAGTTCTTGCGGAAGTACGCGCCAGTCTCCACGAAGAGCTTCTGGTACTGGCCGTCGCACATCTCGCCCATGCGCTTCACCAGCAGCCCGTCGCGGTCCTTTTCGATGAGCTGGTCCCAGTCCGTGCCCCAGATCACCTTGATCACATTCCAGCCGGCGCCGCGGAAGGCAGCCTCCAGCTCTTGAATGATCTTGCCGTTGCCCCGCACCGGACCGTCCAGACGTTGCAGATTGCAATTGATGACGAAAATCAGGTTGTCCAGCTTTTCGCGCGAGGCCAGCGTGATGGCGCCCAGCGACTCCGGCTCATCCATCTCACCATCGCCCGGGAAGCACCAGACCTTGCCCTGATGGCACGGCTTGAGGCCGCGATTTTCAAGATAGCGGTTGAAGCGCGCCTGATAGATTGCCTGGATCGGTCCCAGCCCCATCGAGACCGTCGGAAACTCCCAAAAATTGGGCATCAGCCACGGATGCGGATACGAGCTCAGTCCACCGCCTTCGGCCAACTCGCGGCGGAAGTTCTCCAGCTGCTTTTCCGTGATGCGGCCTTCGATGAACGCTCGCGAGTAGATTCCCGGCGCGGCGTGTCCCTGGAAGTAGATCAGGTCGCGGTCGCCGTCCGGAGTCTGCGCACGGAAGAAGTGATCGAACGCGACCTCGTAAAGGGTGGCCGCCGAGGCATACGTTGAAATGTGCCCGCCGATTCCCTCCTGGCGCTTGTTGGCCCTCATCACCATCGCCAGCGCGTTCCAGCGGACGAGGCTTTTAATGCGCCGCTCCAGCGCCTGGCTGCCGGGAAACGGCGGCTGCTTGGAGGGCGGGATGGTGTTCTGGTAAGGAGTGGTGGCCGAGAACGGCAGCCGATAGCCGCTTCGCTCCGTGTGCATCTCCAACTGCTGCAGCAGGCGACCTGCCCGCTCTGCTCCCCCATGCTCCAGGACGTAGTCCAGCGAATCCAGCCACTCCCGGGTTTCCAATACTTCCAAACCTACCTGCACGCTCTGATCGGTGGGACTCATACTGCGCTTCCCCTGCTCGCGAACTTGAACTGTCTCTTGCCCCAGCACGCCAATCCGGGGGTCCCCCCGCAAGCCCGTTCTTGGCTTGCCGGGGCGGAATAGCGGGCGCGCTGGGGACCCCGAAACTTGAACTGTCTATAGTAGCGCCAAATTTCAACATCGGTTGCGCAGCCATGAATCCGGTGCCCCCGGCACTCCAGCAGCAGCCGCGCTTGCGACCCGGGGCTTGCTGGGGGGCCCGGTTACGTCTGTAACTCTCAAGCCCCCTTCGTGTGTGCCGATAGGACTAGTACGGACGGACAACTTCCGAGCGATTGGAAGCTCCGCCGGCGCCCCACTAGCACGCTGCGGTTGATGGGAGATGAGGGAGGCTGCATGAGAACGCATTCGCGCCGATCTGTGCCGCTTTGTCATGCGCGGCTTCTCGAAAGGGGCGGCCTATGAGCAGTACTCCAATCCCCGTCGATGCAGGCCTGTTTCCTTTTCTGCCCTATTCGGAGCCGCACACCACCGGGGCCATCTCGGCATGCAGCCGGCAGGAGCAGGAGCAGCTTGTTCTGGAGCACATGGCGGAGGTGAAGCAGATTGCGCGCAACATCCTGCGGCGGCTCCCCAACTTTGTGCAGCTTGACGACCTGGTGCAGGCGGGAAGCATTGGACTGATCGACGCAGCCCGGCGCTTCGGACCGGCGCACAAGATGCCCTTTCGCCAGTACGCCCGTATCCGCATCAGCGGCGCAATCTTCGACAGCCTGCGCGAGATGGACTGGGCCTCGCGTTACTTCCGTACCCGCCAGCAGAAGCTCGGCCATGCGACCCGCTCCATGGAGTCGAAGCTGGGACGCAAGCCCGACAGCGAAGAGCTGGCCGAATTCATGGGCATGGACCTGAACACCTTCTACGAATTTGCCCAGGCCGTGCAGGACCGGCAGGAGGTGGAGTTCGAGCCCCAGGAAGACAGCGACCGGATCTCCGTGCAGGAAAGCGTCGCCGACGACCCGGAAAAGCGGCCCGACGCCATCTGCCATCAGAGGGAGTCCTGCGTGAGGCTGCGCAAGTTTATCGGCCAGCTTCCGGCCGATGAAGCCAATGTGCTCACGCTTTACTATTTCCAGGAGCGGACGATGGCGCAGATCGCGCGCTCGATCGGCAAGACCGAATCGCGCGTCTCGCAGATCCACAGCAAGGCGATCGAGCGCTTGCGCGAGCGGCTCGGCCCGGGTGCGCGCGAGTTGATGAGCCGGCTGCTGTAAAAACAAAAATCCGCGGC
>WNGE01012906.1_pt1 | contig 13613 bp, 1 predicted proteins | sample 5400651 | NCBI WGS metagenome assembly WNGE01 (sample SAMN13153370, study PRJNA577476) | soil metagenome | isolation source: 60 cm soil or saprolite under grassland replicate 2 | place: USA:California | collected 2016-06-15 | reverse complement strand
TCGCGATCGAGACGTCGGTGCCCGACTTCGTGAACGTCACGTCGCCGCTCAGCGCCTGGCCGAGGACGCTCAGCGTGAGACCGGTCGCCTGGAAGCGGAGATACGGCCCCGCCGGCAGCACGAGCAGCGTCTCCACGCCGCCGACGTCGAAGACCGCGTCGACGGCGGTCGAAGTCGTGTTGATCTGGACGTGCAGCGTTCCCGCGAGCGAGACGCCCGGCAGGCTCACGACGACGGTGCCGGTGAAGTCGGCGGCGAGCCCGCCGGTGACCAGGAGCAGGTTGCCGGCGCCGTTCGTCAGCGAGAGAACCTGCGTGCCGCCGGCGGTGAGCGCGAACGAGACGTCGCTCGCCGCGACGCGCACGACGGCGGCGCCGTTCTCGTCGACCGTCTGCTCGAACGCGAAGTTGCCGGTGAGCGAGCCGAGGCTGGAGAGCGTGAGCGTGACGCCGGTCGCCTCGAAGCGGACGTACCGGCTGCCCGGGCGCGTGTCGACCGCGATCGCGATCCCGGCGGAGAGGCCGAACTCGGAGACGTTGTTGACGCTGACGTCCGCGCTGAGCCGGCCCGTGACGCCCGCGGTGCTGAGCGTGAGCTCGCCCTCTCCGTTCGCCAGTGTGAGGTACGTCGTGCTGCCGGCGCCGAGGCTCGCCGTGACGCCGCCCGCGGTGATCCGCGTCGTCGTCGCTCCGGCGGCCGTCGTCTGCTCGACGGAGAAGTTCCCCGTGAAGGCCTGGCCGAAGATCGTGAGGTGCGCGCCCTGGCCGCTGATCCGGAAGTACGGGCCTGCGGGAAGCGTTCCGGACGCGACGGTGGCGGTTGCGGTCGTCGTGTTGACCTGCAGGCGGAAGGTCCCGCCGAGCGAGACGCCGTCGAGGTCGAGCGCGACGGTCGCGGCGAGATCCGCGACGACGCCGGCGCCCGTGACGGTGATCGTCCCGGAGCCATTCGTCAATTGGAAGAACGGCGGGCCGCGGGCGTTGACGTTCGAGCCCTCGTCGCCGAACGCCAGCTCGACGCCGGTCGCGGCGATCGAGAGGCCGTCCGTCTCCTTCGTGAACGAGAAGTCGCCGGTCAGCGACTGGCCGAAGAGCTTGAGCTGCAGACCGACGGCGGCAGCCGAGATGAAGGCCGCGCCGCTGCTCGAGCGCTTCTCCGACGACCCGAACACGACGGGCACCTCGAGCTCCGTTCCGGGGATGGTCAGCACTTCGTCCCACGTCTGGTCGAAGCTGTTCGCGCGCACGCGGAAGCTGCCCTGGGCGGTGACGTCCTCGAAGCCGACGAGCTCGACGACGCCGCGCGCGTCCAGCGCGTAGTCGATGCCGTCCGTGATCACGCCGATCGTCGCGTCGCGCAGCAGCACACCGCGCGCCAGCGGGTTCCGCTCGCCGTTGGCCAGCGTGAGCGGCCCGTCGCCGACGAAGACGATCAGCCCGCTGCCCGCGAACCGCCCGGAGGTGAAGGAGACGCTGCCTTCGACGAAGACGACGTCCTTGATGTTGATCGATGCGTTGCTGATCGAGATCGCGAAGACGCTGCCTTCGTCCTCGCCGAAGCGAATCGCCAGCTCGCGGCCGCCGACGGTGAGCGTCCGGTCGACCGCGTGCCCCGTCGTGTTCACGCGCAGCAGCACGCGTCCGCCGACGTCGACGCCGTAGCCCGTGACGGAGGCGTTGCCGGAGACGTAGCCGGCGACGCCGTCCGCGGTGATCGCGAAGGCGCCCTCGCCTTCGGTCAGGACGGTCTGGCCGCCGATCTTGGCGCCGACGCCGGTGAGCGCGACGAACGTGCCGTCGGAGTCGTGCTGGAAGAGGAAGTCGCCCCAGAGGTTGCCGAGGCCGCTGCCGACGTCGAGCGCGTCCGCTTCCGCGATGTCGAGCTCGACGCGCAGGAACGGACCCGTCGCGGGCCGGGTGTCGAGGTCGACGGCGACGTCCACGTCGGTGGCGGTGAGCAAGCTCGGCACGGTCAGGTCGGCGGTCGCGCTGACGCTCGCGGTCGCGCCGTCCGCTGCGAGCACGAGCGACCCGGAGCCGTCGGAGACGTCGACGAAGCTGCCGAAGGAGAGCGCGACCTCGCTCGCCGTCACCGTGACCGTGCCGCCCGACTGCTCGAAGCCGAAGACGCCGCTGATGTCGTTGCCGAGGACGGTGAGCGTCGCCAGGCTGCCGATCTCTCCCGCAGTGACGGAGAAGGAGTCGTTGCTGTTGTCGGCGTCGTCGGAGTAGTCGACGTTGACGGCGACCGGCCCCGCGAACGAGACGCCGGGGAGGGTGACGGCGACGGAGTCGAAGTCCAGGCTCGCCTGCACGACGGTCGGCTCGATCGTGATCGCGGCCTGCGCCACGTGCGCGGCGAGGAGGCCGCCGGCGAGGCTGACGCTGGCGTCGTCGATCGTGACGTCGATGTTGTCGTTGTCTGCGGTCACGGAGAACGAGCCGGCGAGCTCGTTGCCGACGAGGCCGAGGACGACGTTGTCCCCGCCGAAGCGCGTGAAGGACGGCCCGGCCGGGACGTCGAGCGTGCGCGTGACGCCGGCGACGACGAGCTGGCGCATGACGTGCGAGGAGGTCGTGTTGCGCTGCAGCGAGACCGCGCCGGCGAGCGTGAGCCCTTCGATGCCCGTCACCTGCGCCGCGCCCGCCGCCTGCAGCGCGTACGTGTGGTCGTCGGCGACGAGCAGGACGAACTCCGCGCCGTTCACCTCGACGCGCACGCCGGTCTCGGAGCCGACGCCGACGTCGAGGCCCGACGCGCCGACGAGGATCTCCGTCCCGTCGTCGGCGGTCCCGGGGATGCCGTCTGTCCCCGGCAGCGTCGCCTTCTCGAGAGCGAAGCTTCCCTCGAGCGAGAAGTCGCCGAAAGCGAGCGTGACGTCGTCGGCGGAGAAGCGGTTGACGCCGGCCGGGAGCGCGAGGCCGATCGACGCGACGTCCACGTCGGCCCCGGTCGTGTTCACGTCGGCGGCGAAGTCGCCGGTGAAGGTCACCTCGGAGACGTTCGCGAGCGCGACGCCGCCGCTCGCGTGGAACGCGTACAGGCCGTTCGGCTGGACGAGGAACGCCGCGCCGCCCGTCAGCGTGACGCCGACGTCGTCGCTCGTCCCGGTGCCCTTGCGGTCGCCGAGGAAGACGGACACGCTGCTCGCCGATCCGCGCGTCTCGTTCGTCGCGAGGTCGCGCTCGAGATGGACAGTGCCCGACGCCTCGCCGACCGGCGTGCCGATCGTGGCCGAGCCGTCCGCCTCGAGGAGGTGGCCCTCGCCGCTGCCGAACTGGATCGCGACTCCGCCAACCGTCGTGTCGATGTCCTCGCGGCCGCTCGTGTTGAGCTTCAGCGCGACGGTGGCGTCGAGCGAGAGGCCGTCAACAGCGTCGGGGAGCGAGACCGACGCGTTGCCCGCGGCGGCAAACGTGTTGTCGGCAAAGATGACCGCCGCCGCGTTGTCGGAGCCGTGCGCGACCCCGACTTCGATCGTGCGGTTTGCGCCGCTCCCCGTCTTCTTGAACGTGAAGTCGCCCGCGATGTCGAGGAAGTGCGCGATCTTCAGGGACGCGGCGCCCGCGACCCGGAAGAGCGAGCCGTCGGAAAGCGTTCGCGTCGACGCCCCGTCCGGCACGTCCGCCGAGGCGCCTGTGTTGTTGAACTCGACGTCGAGCGACGCGCGGAGCGTCAGGTCGGCGACGCCCGCCAGCTCTGCGTTGCCGCTCGCCCAGCCGGCGGCGCCGTCGCTGGTGAAGGCGAACGTGCCGGCGGCGTCCGTCAGCCGCAGCACGGCGGACCCGGCGCCGACGACGGCGGACACGCTGCTCGCTTCGACGAGCAGCCTGTCGTTCGCCGTGTCGTCGGTGACCGCGAACGTCCCGCGAACCTCGCCGAGCGCGCCGACGCCGAGAGTCGCGGAGCCGGAGAAGGAGACGACGTTCGAGGCGAAGTCGAGCGTGGCGTTGCCGGCGCCGGTGTCGACCACGACGGGCGCGGACGCGAGGTCGCCGAGGTCGTTGTAGTCGACGTGCCAGTCCTGGCCGGAGAGCGTCACGCCGGCGGCGCCGGTGAGCGAGACGTCGCCCGATGCGTCGAGCGCGAAGCCGGGATCGCCGGTAGCGCCCCGCCGGGTGACGAGGGCGAGCGTCGCGTCGCTGACGGACGCGTCCAGCGGATCGACGCCGACCGTCGCGGTCACGCCGGTCGCGCCGAGCCGGACCTCCATCACGTCTGCGGACGACGTCGAGACGAGCACGACCGTCGAGGCGCTGACGCTCGCGAGCCCGTCGATCGCCAGCGAGAGCGACGCGACCGAGAGTTGCAGCGTTCCGCCCTGCGCACTCTGACCCGAGAGCGTGTACGAGCCCGACAGCGCGCCGGTCGTCCCGCTGAACGGCGCCGCGTCGATCTCCGAGCCGCTCGCGGTAACGCCGACGGTGCCGCTGAAGGTCGTGTCCGTCCCCGTGCCGGAGAAGGAGATCTGGTCGAAGACGAGCGTCGGGGCCGTCACCGCGAGCACGCCGCCGATGTGCACGTCGGGCAGGGTGAGCGTCTGCGTCCCGGCGAGCGCACCGTTTACATAGTCCTGGAGCGTCGACTGGATCGCGTCGAGGATCCCGTCGAGCTGGCTGCCCGCAACGTAGAGGCTGAAGTGCGTCAGCGGCGCGCTGATCGTGTGCGCCGCCGTGTCGACGGTCGACGGAAGCGCGACCGGGCCGTTCACGGGGTCGATGTAGTAGATGGCGGTCGGCGCCGGCTTCGACGGGTCGTACGAGATCGTCAGCGTCGGTGGCGCGGCGAACGTCGAGACGCGGTCGAGCGTGGTCGCGTCGACGGCGACGAGGTCGTAGACCGGCGACGCGCTACGGACGCCGAGCGGCGACGCGAGCGCCGTCTCGTGCACCGCGACGATCGTCCCCGCCGAGACCGCGCCGGGAGCGAACGCGACTGTCGCGCCGCCGTTGGCGCTCGTGGCGGCGCCACCGGCTGACGACGTGATCAGGACGCCTCCGGCGGGCGGCGCCCGCGGCGCACCGTCGGAGGGCGGCGAACCTGCCGACGCGGTGCCGACGAGAGGAATCTCGACGTGCAAGCCGCCCGGGCCCGTGACGACGAGGCGTGCGCTTCTGGCGCCGGGGGAGGTCGGGCTCATCGTGACCGCAACCGTCGCCGACGCTCCCGGCGCCACCGTCCCCGGGCCTCCGGACGTGACCGCGAAGGCACCGTCGGCGTCACCCGCGATCGCCACCTGCGCTATGGACATCGGCTCGCTGCGAATGTTGGTGATGTCGATCGTCCGCGTCGCCTGCGTCCCTTCGCCCACGGTGCCGAAGTCGAGCTGGCTCACGGACGACGTGATCCACGGGACGGCGGGCACAGGGACCGGCTCTGGGGTCGGAGCCGGCGACGGCGTGGGCGTCGGGGTCGGCGTCGTGTCCGCAGGGGGAGTGACGGGGGGTTGCGTCGGCGTCGGAGGTGATCCCGAGCCGACGTTCGCCGGAGGCGGGGACGCGACCGGATCGCTTGCCGGTGGCGAGACAACGTTGCCGCCGGTGTTCGACGCAGGCGTCGAGCCGCCCGGCGACACAGGGGGAACTTGCGTCGCAGGTTGCTGCGCCGCGCCTGATGCGTCCGATGACGTTCCCTGCTGCGCGGCGTTCGCCGAGAGCGCGGCCGCATCCTCGTCGGTCAGCGTGATGCCGAGCTCCCTGAGCTTCTCGCGCAGCTCGTCGAGCTGCGTCTGCGCCGCCGCGGCGGCCGCGGACGCGGCTGTCACCGGCTCGGCCGGTGCGGCCGGTGCGGCCGGCGTTTCCCCAGGCGCGTTCGCGTCGGGCTGCTGCGCGTAGTCGGGAAGATCGTTCGTTGCATCCGCGCGGAGCGGAGGCGCCGGCGTTCCTTCGGCCAGCGCCGCCGGCTCGACGGCGATGCTGTCGTTGACAACCCGCACGTCCGCGAACGGATCGGCCTTCTTCGTCGCATCTTTCGTCTGCGGCGGAAGCTGCGAGTAGCTGCTCTTCACGACAGGAAGGTGGACAGTGCGGGTCGTGTGCTTGGGCACGCTTGGGGCGGTCTTCGCGTGCGGCGCGGTGCGGTGAACGACGCGATGGGGGACCGGACGAGCGACCGCCGGGGCGGGAGTGTCTGGGATCGCGGGGGGAGCGTGCAGCTTCGGAACGGCGAACGCTGGGAAGGCGATCGCGGGAACCTTCAGAACGGGCAGCTCGGTCGGGCGGGTCACCGCGGGCACGCGGAAGGCGAGCCCGATCGGACCGGCGTAGCCGATGCCGAACGCGAGCAGTCCGATCGCCGCGAGCCACAAGCGGATCGCCCGTTGGCGAAGCGCTAGCAGACTCAGTAGATCGGGTTGTGCTTCAACCGCGTACGATCCCACGCGCTGGCGTGCTCCCCTCGTCCTCTGTCGCGCCCGCCCCACGGTCGCGACTAGCGGCAGCCTCTCACGGTCGGAGTCCGATGTTCAATGGGCCGAACGGCCTATTGACTAATGAGTCAATTTCTTGTAGGCGCCGCCCTCAGCCCCGGCGCAGGCGGTGCAGGACGGCCCGGCGGCCGTAGCCGGCGCGGAAGTGCGCAGGCGCGTGCCCGAGCCTGCGCAGGAGCTCCGGCAGGCGGACGCCCCTGAAGCTGACACCGCTGAAGGCCACGAGCGCGCGGACGGACAGCCACTCGGACTCCGCCTTCGCGGCGACAGTGCCGCCGGCGGGAGCCGCAGCGTACGCCGTGAGCCCACCGCCGTCGTTGTCGACGATCGTGACGGTGCCGGTGCCCTTCGCGACCGGCGCACCGGACACGCTCGCGATCGTCACGCCGAACGTCTCTCTGGGCTCCGCCACCTTGTCGTTGACGATCGTGACCTGGAAGACGGCGGACGTCGCGCCGGCCGCGATCGTCAGCGTGGACGTCTTCGCCTGGTAGTCCTTGCCGGCGGTTGCCGATCCCTGCACCGTCGCGATCGTGAACGTGACGTTCGTGGTGAGCGGGCCCGAGAGGGTGATCACGATCGAGATCGTCGTCGTCCCCGTGTTGCCCTCGGTGACCGTGTAGTCCGACACGGAGAGGGACGGCACGTCGTTGTCGGCGATCGAGCCGGTGGCGCTCGTCGGCGACCCGAGTGCGTAACCCGTGCCCGTCTTCAGCGTCAGCACGACGGATTCGGCACTCTCGAGGCTCGTGTCGTCGATGGGCGTAACGGTGACGGTTGCGGTCGCCACCCCCGCTGCGAGCGTCAGCGTCAGCCCATTGGCCGACAGCGTGCCGCCGGTCACGGTCACGGTGTAGTCGGTGCCGTAGACAGCCGTTCCGCTCCAGCCGAGGTTGACGACCACCGGGTCGACGAGGCTCACCGAGCGCGAGATCGTGAAGACGATGGGATCGGCGCCGGCCTCGGCGCCGTTCGCATCTGTCACGCTCACGGCGATCACCGGCGCCGGCCGCGTGACCGTCACCGTCTGCGTACCGGTGGTGACGTTTCCGGCTGCGTCGGTCGCGGTGTACGTGATCGTCGTCGTCCCGACCGGGAACACGTTCCCGGCCGGCACGCCCGTGCGGACGATCGTGACCGAGCCCGAGTTGTCGCTTGCGGTCGCGGTGCCGAGCTCGGCGTCGGTGACGATGATCGACGACGAGTTGCCGGGGATCTGCCTGCTCAGGTTCGGCGGCACCACGAGCACCGGCTTCTGCGTGTCGACCACCGTCACGAGCTGAGTGCCGACGGTCTGGTTGCCGAAGACGTCGGTCGCTGTCCAGGTGAGCGTCGTCACGCCGATCGGGAAGATGTTCCCGGCCGGCACGCCGCTGCGGACGAGCGAGACGACGCCGACGTTGTCGGTCGCGGTCGCCGTGCCGAGAGTCGAGTCGCTGATGAACGCCGTCGCCTTGCCAAGATCAGCCGGCCGCGTCAAGCCGACGGGCACGTTCACGACCGGCGGCTGGCCGTCGGGCGAGTTCGAGACGTGGACGCCGATCGCGACGTGGAGGTCGTCGAACGACGTGGTGCCCGTCCGGCTGATCGCTCCGACCCCGCCGTCGGCAACCGCGCCGTTGTACGAGAACGAGCCGAGAACTGCGCCGTTCAGCGTGACCGTCACGGCCGTGCCGTTCAGTGTGAGCGACAGCTTGTAGTCGACGCCCGCAGTCAGCGGGGTGACGAAGCGCGCATCCTCGACCCACTGGTTCCTGATCAGGTGGCCGACGACAACCGCGCCCGCCTGCAGGTCCAGCGCGACGTATTTGAAGTCCTTGTCGGCGTAGTAGTCGAAGACGATGCCGCCCTTGCCGCCGCTCGTGACCTTGATCATCGCGCCGCTCGTGACCTTGATCATCGTCTCGACCGTGACGGTCGAATCGCCCAGCGACCGCGCCGGCAGGGTCATGATGTTCGTAGCCGCCGCGGTGCCGGACGGTGTCCCGGTGAAGCGGCCCGCAGCGAGCGCCCAGGTGCCGCTGCTCGCCCCGGTGAAGAGGTCGGCGACGCCGTCCGTGAAGTCGTCCGTGTTGTCGAAGCTGGTCTGCGGCGGCAGCACCTGCACCGAGACGTTGTCGTACTGGCCGCGCGAGTTGTTGGAGCCGACGCCGACGAGGCCCATGTTGAGCCCGTACGGCTGGCCGTCGATCCAGCGCGGGTCGAGCTGCCTCGTGAGCACGCTCTGACCGTTGACGAGCACGGTCACGACGAGTCCGTTGACGACGACCCGCAGGTCGTAGTACGTGTCCGACCTCAGGCTGCCGGTGATGACTCCCTGCGAGTCGATGATCCAGCCCTGCGCCGTGCGGTGCCCGAGCACGACCTTGTTCAAGCCGACGTCGATCCCGGCGAACTTGAAGTCGGTCGGCGAGAAGTAGTCGAACAGGACGTACGCGTTGCCGTTCCAGCCGGCCGTCGGTCGGGCGCGAAGCCGGTCGTCGTCCCGTCGTTGAAGTTCGCCGTCCGCAGGACGTCGCGGCGGCCGCCGGGGATGTTTCCTGCCTGCGGATCGGTCGGGCTGCCGGACTGCTGCTGCCAGAGGCCGTGATCCCTCTGCGTGACGAGGCCGGTCTCGCCCTTCGGCTCGCCGTTCCGCGCCGCGTCGACAGAGCCGCCCTCATCGGAGGCCCGCGTCGGGTCGGCGCCCTGCGCCTGCGAGAGCTTGTACAGGAACTCGAACAGCGCGGGCGGCACCTGGCGGCTCACGGTCGCGATCCCGAACGGCGCGAACGGGACGATGTAGCTGTTGAACTCGCCGATCCAGTCGATCAGCCGGTCGCCGCCGGTGTTCCCGATCAGGATGTCGAGGCCGGCGCCGCCGTACACGCGGTCCTCGTAGCTCGGGTGCATGTCCGGCGTGTCGTTCATCCACGTCGGCGTGGACGAGCCGCACTTGTGGCCGTTCTCGTCGTAGGCGCAGCCCGACGAGAGGACGTCGTCGGCGTTCATCAGGTCGTTGCCGAAGCCGCCCCAGAGCGTGTCGTTCCCCGTGCCGCCCACGATCCAGTCGTTGCCGAGGTCGCCGAACAGCACGTCGTTGCCGTCGCTCGCGACCTTCTTCATCGTCACGCACGTCTGGCCGTTGGTCGAGAGCTCGACGCAGCCGTTGATCATCTGGCCCTCGTCGCTGTTCCAGTTCAGGAAGTACTGGCGGTCGACCGGCGGTATGCCGCCGTCGATGCAGGTGTGGCCGCTGGGTGTGGTCGCGGTGCAGGTGCTCCACGCCGTGCCGTCCGCGTTGAAGAGGACTGCGCGCCGCGGCTCGTACTCGTTGTAGAGCAGGAACTCGCCGAGGCGGTCGGCGACGTGCCCGTTCGAGTGCCACGGGTTCGTGTCGGCGCCGAAGTGCAGCGTGTCGCCGACGTTCCACGGGTGCGCGTAGTCGAGCAGCACGAGGCCGATCACGCAGTCGTTGTTCTCCTGGGTGCAGGTCGTCCCGTTCGAGTAGAGCTGGACGAACGACTGCGGCAGCGCCTCGGCGCCGGACATCGCGTCGTCGCCCGAGCCGCCGTGCAGGAAGTCGTTGCCGAGGCCGCCGAAGATGATGTCGTCGTAGCCGTTCGCGTCGAAGAGGAACTGGTCGTTCAGGTCGACGTTGAACGGCGTCAGGTTGACGGTCTTGTTCAAGGCGCCGGTGACGTTGATCGTCGCGGTCTGGATCTGGCCCGGTGTGTAGATGAACTCGTCGAGGACGTTGCCGTTGCTCGTCCTGGTCTCCGCGTCGCCCTCGATCAGCGCCTGGATGCCGTACAGCGGCTCCGAGAAGCACGTGCCCGCCGCGTAGTTCGCCGCGGTGCCGTCACACGTCTTGACCCAGCGGCCGGTCGCATCGCTCCACGTGTAGCCGTCGTTCGAGTTGCGGCTCGTCGAGATGCGCCCGTCGTCGCCGATCACGCCGTCGTCGCCCGTGCCGCCCGAGATCCAGTCGTTGCCGTAACCGCCGACGATGTCGTCGTCCTGGCCCTCGCCGAAGAGGACGTCGTTGCCCGTCATGCCGTAGATGAAGTCGTCGCCGCTCTCGCCGTGGATCTCGTCGGCGAGGCCGCGGTCGGTCGCCGCGAGCGCGGGCTTGTACGCCGGGCCGCCGAGCGTGTAGTCGAGGAGCTGCACGGCGCGCACCACGATCCGCTGCGTGCCCGGGTAGTAGAGCTGGTCGTACAGGAACGACAGGTACCGGTTCGGCGTCGACTGCGAGCCGTTCGTGCCGACGATCCGGAAGATGTCCGCGTTGTCGCCCGCGATCGCGTCCGAGTCGAGCGCGTGCCCACCCTCGCTGACGACGATCGAGCCGTCGGCGCCGATCGTCGCCTTACCGGGATCGTTGCGTGCGATCTCCGTCCCGGCGCCGCCGAAGATCAGGTCGCTGCCGGTCGGCCTGTGGGTCGAGCCGGCGCCGACGTAGAAGCCGTAGCGCGTCCAGATGAAGTTCACCGGCGTGAGGCTCCCGGATGCGTGGTCGATCTTCTTCAGCGTGATGCTGATGCCGCCCGCAACCGGTGTCACCGTGACGTCGCCGGTCACGAACTGGCCCGTCGCCGGGATGGTGACCGTCAGGGTGCCGTTCGCGGGCGCCGGACCGGTGCCGGCGAGCGTGAGGACGGTCCCGTCGGCGGAGATGCCCGCGACGCGCCAGGTCTGGCCGCCGAGCGTGACGTACAGGTCGCCGAGGCCGTAGAGGTCGGAGCTGTCGCCGGCGATGTCGTCCTGGCCGAGGCCGCCGAAGATCGTGTCGTTGCCGCCGTTGCCCTCGATGTAGTCGCTGCCGTCCGTGGACGCCTCGAACGACGGGTGGACGACCAGCACGCCGACCGGGTCGCAGACGATCGGGCTCGTCGAGCAGCCGTCCGGGGTGCGCCAGGCGCCGATCCGCGTCCCGCCCGGGCCGTCGGGCAGCAGGGCCGGCAGCTGCGCGAACCGAGTCAGGTCGTGGGTGTAGATCGGCAGGACGAGGCCCGGGCCGTCGATCGCGCCGTCGCCCTGGATGACGTCGTTGCCGAGCTCGCCGAAGATCATGTCGTTGCCGGCGGCACCCGCGAGGTAGTCGTGGCCCCAGAGCTCGGGATGATTCGCCTCGATGTCGTCGCTGTGGTCGAGGAGCACGACGACGTACTCCCTGTCGCCGGTCGGGTTGTTCTGCGAGGCGCCGGTCACGAGCGCGACGCCGTCGGTGCCGTTCGGGATGCTCGTGCCGTACAGCGCGGTCCCGCTCAGCGCGCGCATGCGCGGGTCGAGCTCGTCACCGATCGGCCGCGTGCAGCAGAGGGCGTTGTCGCCGGCGATCAGGTCGTTGCCCGTGCCGCCGTCGATGATGTCGCCGTCGATACCGAGACCTGACGTGTTGACGTTGTCGAGTGCACCGGCGACGTTCGATCCGCCGACGAGGATGTCGTCGCCGCTCTCGCCGTAGATGACGTCGTTGCCCTGCTCGCCGAAGACGATGTCGTTGCCGGCGCCGGCGTAGATCAGGTCGTTCCCCGAGCCGGTCAACGTGAAGACGTTCGTCGCGACGTAGTCGAGCGCGCCGCCGAGGCCGACGCAGACGCCGTTCAGCGGATCGCCGGGGACGTAGAAATGCTCGTTCGCGCACGAGACCTTGCCCTGGTCTCCGAAGATGATGTCGTTGCCCTCGAAGCCGTAGATGACGTCGTCGCCGCCGCCGCCGAAGAGGATGTCGGCGTTCGGGCTGCCGTAGATCACGTCGTTGCCGCTGTCCGAGTTGAGGAAGCCGATCGTCTCGATCACGCAGATCGTGAACTCGTGCACCGAGTAGATCGTGTTCGGGTTGTCGACCGGCGACGCCGTCAGCTTCGCGTTGTCGCCGAACACCAGATCCTTCGTCTGGCCCGAATCGAGCACGTCGTTGGCGGCGCCGCCCATGATGATGTCCTCGCCCTTGCCGGTCGTGATCGTGTCGTTGCCGCCGAGGCTCGTGATCACGGCGCCCGGGAAGAGGCTGTCGACCTCGACCGACGAGATGACGTCGATGTCGTGCGGGTCGTTGTCGAGCACGAGGTAGTCGACGAAGCCGTAGTCGCCGAAGACGATGTTGTTGTGGTCGAGGATGCCGCCCAGCACGTCCTCGCCGTTGTTCGCGACGATCGAATCAGCGCCGCCGCCGCCGAAGACCATGTCGCGGCCGACGCCGGTGGTGATCGTGTCGTTGCCGCCCTGCTCGAGCAGCCCGTGCGGGACGAGCGACTTCACGAGCGTCAGTGTCGGGATCGGGTAGTGGTCGTGGCCGTTCGGCGGGTTGTCGCCGATCGGGCGGTTGAAGATGGTCGACTCGATGCCGGTGATCGCGCCGTGGTCGCCGAAGACGATGTTCTGGCCGTCGGCGCCGTCGATCGTGTCGCCCTGCTTGCCGCCGAATAGGAAGTCGTCGCCGCCGTTCCCGTAGATCGTGTCGACGCCGCCGTCTTCGAACCGGACGCTGCGCGTGTCGCGGATCCGGCCCTCGGTCATGATCCGCTGCGGCGGGAACGCCTGCCGCGTGTAGCCGCCGTTCGGCTGGCCGGCGGCGATGCCGACGACTGCGTGGGAGATGTCCTGCGTGACGGCGCCGTAGTCGCCGAAGACGACGTCGTCGTACTCGCCCGGGTAGCTGCCGAGGCTGCCGGCGACGTCGCCGTAGAGGAGGTCGTTGCCGGGCGCGAGGTCGTCGCGGTTCAGATACACGTGCACGCTGTTGGGCGTCGCAGGAATCAGGAGCTCGCGCGTGATCACGTCCACGTTGACGCCGTTGTCGCCGTAGATCTGGTCGCTGCCGCGCAGGCCGCGGATCTCGTCGTCACCCGAGCCGCCCGCGAGGTAGTCGCCGGCCGCGCTGCCGATGATCAGGTCGTCGCCCGCGCCGCCGTAGGCGACGAAGCCGACCGGCGGCAGCGATCCGACCGCGACGGCCGAGAACAGCAGGTGCGCGTCGATGACGTCGTTGCCCTGGTACACGTAGCGCGTCGCGATCGGGAAGAAGAAGTGCGGCGTCCCGTTTCCGACCTCGTTCGGGAACGGCTTCGTGCCGAAGTCGCGGATCGACTGCACGCGCGGGTCGCCGCTGTACCAGAGGCCGTCCTGTGACGTGTCGCCGTACACGACGAGCGGCGAGCTGAGGTTCAGCGGGTTGCCGTTCGGGTCCGGCCCCGGCCCG
>WNGE01010599.1_pt1 | contig 13613 bp, 15 predicted proteins | sample 5400651 | NCBI WGS metagenome assembly WNGE01 (sample SAMN13153370, study PRJNA577476) | soil metagenome | isolation source: 60 cm soil or saprolite under grassland replicate 2 | place: USA:California | collected 2016-06-15 | reverse complement strand
TTCGAAGAGTTCGGAAAGAAGCCACAGCAAAAATGTCGCGTAAAGTTTCGGCGCGCTGATCAGTTTGTCGGCGACAAGAATGTTGATAACGCCGCGGCCCTCGCTGTCCGCCTGCATCATGTCGTCGAGGTCGAGCGCCGGCTCGCCGAAGAAATTGTCGCCACCCTGCTCTGACAGTCCGAGCAAGCCGCGCTGGATCGCGCCGATGCTGGCCGCCGAAACGTTACCGTATTGGGTTTTGAACTGGGCGGCGTTGTCGCCCACGTGCTGCAGCATGGCGCGCAGATCCTTAAGATCGAGTAGCAGCATCCCGTTGTCATCGGCGATTTTGAAAACCAGATTCAGCACTCCGCTTTGAGTCTCGTTGAGATTGAGGAGGCGCGACAGCAGTAGCGGTCCCATGGCGGAAATCGTAGTGCGAACCGGATGCCCCTGCTCACCGTAGAGATCCCAGAAGGCTGTCGGGAAAGCGGTGAACTGGAATCCGTCGACGACCAATTGGCTTATCCGCTCCCTGATTTTTGGATTTTCCTGACCAGGCCGAGCAATACCCGACAGATCGCCTTTGACATCGGCCATGAAAACCGGGATGCCGATAGCGCTAAGTTTTTCGGCGATGACCCGCAGAGTCAGGGTTTTCCCGGTGCCGGTAGCCCCGGCGATCAAACCATGACGGTTAGCCATGCGCGGCAACAAACAGCAAACCCCGCTTCCTTTAGCGATCGGCAGCGCTTCGGGCATCCCTGGACCTCCCCTTGTTTTTCGCTGACTTAACTCGTCTTTCTACGACTTTAGACTTGGGAAAATCAAACGACTCATATATAAACCACAACCAGCGTGAATGAAATGTCCGGTTCACGCGTCCAAGTCACCAGAACGAAATAGATCGGCCGGATCGAGTGGAGGGCGATTTGATCGTCTATTCGTTTCAGACTAACTAACACAATTCCACAAGGGGGATTACTCAATGAAACGTTTTCTGGTTGTTTTAATTGCTTCCATGTTTCTCGCGTCGGCAGCTCATGCGGCAGATGCTGTGAAAGAAGATAAGAAGACAGATGCCACAACAGAAGCCAAAGGAGAAAAATCTAAAGGGGCAAAGAGCAAGTCATCTAAGGGCGAAGATACGAAGGGCGGGCAGATGGGTGAGAAAAAGGCCGGCGACAAGAAGGCCGGCGCGATGGGTGAAGAAAAGGCTGGTGATAAGAAGGCCGGCGCAACGGACGAAGAAAAGAAAGCCAAGTAAACTTCTCGCGAGCAAGGTGGCCCCTCCCCACCTTGCTCGTACAATTCCACTCCTACTCTAGTACTCACTTTACAGCACTCAATTTTGTCCGTTCTATCTAATGACCCGAGGCGAGACTCGGCGTCCGTGCGCCTAGAACACCAGACCTCCGTCCGTCGATGCTGCCTTGAATCTTGTCAATCGTCGAATTGACAAGCCGTTGCAACGTCTAAATAATCAGATTCGGTCGAACCGAATGGAGGGCGGTTCAGTCGAAAAACCAGTCAACGCAACCCATTAACCAAGCCAAGGAGGCGTTATATGAGACCCTATCTCGCATTGTTGATTGCGGCCCTTTTCTTAAGCGCCGCGTCGTTAGCTGCGGCCAAGGATTACCAAGTCACCGGCCCGGTACTCGTACTCGACGTGAAGGACGACGTCATCGTCGTCAAGAAGGGCAATGAGAACTGGGAAATCGCTCGCGACAAAAACACCAAGACTACCGGTGATATCAAAAAGGGCGACAAGGTCATGATCAAATACAAGATGACCGCCACGAGCATCGAGAGCAAGGAAGCGCCCAAGAAAGCCGCAGCGGAGCCAAAAGCCAAGGCTGACGAGAAAAAAACCGACGCCAAGACCAAGTAGCTAAACTCAAACAAATCCCTCCTTCGAAACGGGCCGCCACGCGGCCCGTTTCTCGTTTTTGGGTCGGCTTCGGCTTTTATTATACCTGGAACTTTGTTAACGTTGATGGACTAAACGTCAAGGACTTCAACGTATATGGATTCACGCTCGCAAGTGGTGATCGTTCATAGCTCCGATCTTCATTTAGGCACCGATGACAGTTTCAGCGACAAAGACCGCCTGGACGTGCTTCCCAAGGTTTTGACCGCGGCTTTGGAAGTCAATGCCGATGTGGTCGTACTTGCCGGCGACTCCTTTGACAATCATCGCCAGCCCATCGAGCTCCTCGAGCGGGCGGCGCAAATGCTGCGCGATTACCGAAGACCAGTGGTCATATTGCCAGGCAATCACGACCCGCTGACTCCCGACTCAGTCTATCGTCGAGCCGGGCTCGGCGTGATCCCCAATGTCAGCATACTTGGTTTGAACGTCGAACAAGCGGTGTTGTTTGCCGAATTCGAGATGGAAATTTGGGGTCACGCCCACTTTGACTATACTGATATGTCACCGCTGGCCAACCCGCGACCACGCACCACTCGCTGGCAACTCGCCGCGGCGCATGGCCACTACGTCGACGAAGGATCCGAACCGATTGATCGGCTCCTGGCTGATCCATCGCGAAGAGTTGAATGCCACCCAGGCGGATTACGTCGCGCTCGGCCACTGGAACCAATCGACGCGAGTCGGCGATGGCGAGGTCGCAGCCTATTATTCCGGTTCGCCGGAATACACGGGCACCGTCAATGTGATTAAGTTGTGCAACAACGGTGCGGTTGAAGTCATTCAAGCACCCATAAACGGACACCGGAGATGACCGTTCAAAGTTCAAGGTTCAAAGTCAGAAGCGAATTAAACACTGAACTTTGAACCTTGAACTGCCGTGAAGCATCACGCCGGCATGAGCAAGCGTGCCTCGTCGGCGTCGACCACCGGATTTTTCGGCCGTTTCTTCTCAAGAACCCGAATCACTTCGTCCGCCGCGCCCCACTCGCCGCGCTTCGAGGCTTCCAATGTCATGGCGCCGACGTGCGGCGTCCAGAGCACGTTGTCAAGCCGGATCAGTGGATGATCTTTTGACGGCGGCTCATCAGTAATGACATCCAAGGCGGCGCCGGCGATCTTTCGTTCGCGCAAGACCGCGTATAATGCGTCCTCATCGACAATGCCGCCGCGTGCGGCATTAATCAAAAACGCCGACGGTTTCATCAGCGCTAATCCGTTGGCGCCAATCATTCCCTTGGTTTCGCGATTGAGCGGGCAGTGAATCGTTACGAAGTCGGATTCGGCGAGCAGCTCCTCTAGTGCGACCCATCTGCCACCGAGCGCCGTGACGTGAGACTCGGGAATGTACGGGTCGTAGACGAGAAAATCCATCTCGAACGCCCGCACGCGAAGCGCCACGCGCGCGCCGATATTCCCCATGCCGACGATGCCGATGGTCTTGCCGGCGAGCTCCGTGCCGATGAATTTGAGATAATCGCTCCAGCGATTTTCTTTCACCGCGCGATGAGCCTCATGGGTGTGGCGCACTAACGCGATCAACTGCCCACAGACCAACTCTGCCACTGAAACGGAATTGCTGCCAGGCTGGTTGGTCACCCATATCCTGAATTCTTTGGCGGCCTCGAGATCGACTCGCGACGGATCGACGCCAACTCCCGTGCGCGCGATAATCTTAAGGCGGCCGCCGCTTCGTTCCATCTGGTCACGGGTAATTTTCCCCTTTCTGCTGATGACCGCGTCCACCCGCGCCGCTTCCAACTCCCAGCGTTCCGGCTCGACCCAGGGATTGATCACGAGCAGTTCGACGCGCTCGCGCAACCATTTCAACACGTCTGGTTGAAACTCTTCAACCAAGACCCGGCCCAGTGACATAAGTCTCCTCCCCTTCAACTGGCGGTTAGTGTATCCGCAATCAACTATAATAGAACGGATTATGCAATTCCGCCGAGGCGCTGTCCTTGACGACAACAGCGCTTACCTCTATATGCTAATCGACTGTCGGAGGTCCCAAAAGGTTCTTTAAAATGAACTGTATCAGCTGGAGAGGTGCGCGGCGGTGAATGTCGTGGGGACACGCCAATGAAAATATTTGTCTTCTTGGTCTTAGCTGTCCTATTGCCGATAAAAGCTTCGGCCGAGCGGGTCAGAACCGCCATTCCCCGCGCAACGCTGAACTACCTCAGCCTGCCGGTCGCAGAAGCGAAAGGCTATTTTCGTGACCAGGGGTTTGAAAACGAAACCATCGTCATTCCCGGCACCACGGCAATCGCGGCGATCGTGAGCGGCGATGTTGACTATAGCGGCGCCGGCGGCAGCGGCATGCGGGCGGCATTGCGCGGCGCGCCGATCAAGGCCGTTATGTTTCAGACCGAAAAGGTGACCTGGTATTTACTGGCGGCCGCGGACATTCAAAAAATTTCTGATCTCAAGGGAAAGCGTATCGCCGTCGGGACCGTCGGCGATACCCAGGACGCCTTGATCACCATGTTGGTCGAGCGCGAAGGAGTTTCGGGGCGCGACATCACCCGCATAGCGATGCCCTCCCGCAACACGACAAACACAATCCTATCGCTCAAGACCGGAGCGTTCAGTGCGGCGGTGGTCAATGCCGATGAATCTCTCCTCGGCGAAAGAGAAGGGTTGCGCACGCTGGCGTTTGTCGGCGATCTGTTTCCGTATCCCTTCCAAGGATTCGTGGCGCCGGACAAGACGATCGCCGAACGCCCGAACGATATAAAGCGATGGCTCAGAGCGATGGCCCGGGCCTTGATGTTCATCCGCGAGCGGCCGGAAGAAGCGGCCGATATCGCGATGAAGAAAATCCCGATGGGAAATGTCACCCGACCGATGGTCATCGAGGGCATCCGCCGCTTCGCCAAGGCGATTCCGGACGGCGTCCCAGGGCTACCTTCCGTCCAGGGGATCAAGAACCTAATGGAGTTCGACGTCAAAGCGCCGCTCAAAATTAAGGAAGACGTGTCGCCGGAAAAAGTGATGAGCCTCAAGCTGATGCGCGAGGTCAAGGAAGAGCTCGAAACCAAGCGATAAGGGCGTTAAACCCTGCCGAGAAAGAAAGGATACATTGTCATGATGCGACGCTTTATCGTAACGATCGCGTTCCTGAGCGCGTTGATCCCGGCAATCGAGTCGCAAGCTGCAAAAGTCTCCGTGCTGATCGATTTCGATCCAAAGAGCGCAGATCAGACGGTCGTTGTCGAGAGTATCGCGGTCGACCACAAAGACCGGCTCTACGCCTGCGACCGGGTTTCCGGAAACGTCTGGCGTATCGACCCCAAAAATCCGAAACTGGTCGTCGTCGGCCGCGTTCAAGAACGCGATGTCGACGGCAAGAAAGTTCGCGCCAACGTATCCGGCATTGTCTTCAACGCCGCGGGCGATCTTTATCTTACTGCCGGTGGGTTCAATGAAGTGCTGCGCATCCGCGGTCGCAATCTCGACCCCGACGAACCCGGCCTGGCGCAAACTTTCGCGACTGAAACGGACGGCGCCAACGGCATCGCCTTCGACAAAAACGGTAGTCTCTATGTCAGCGGCGGCAGAAACGGGAGAATCTACCGCACCGGACCGGAAGGCGGCAGAGCCCAGGTTCTCACGCAAATCCCACTGCACACGCGAGTCCTTCCCGACGGCAAAACCGAGCAAGCGCTCACCGCCAATGGCATCGTTTTCGACAAGCAAGGAACCACTCTTTACGTCGCCGACACGGCGCGCGGCGCTATCTGGAAAATCGCTATCGGTGCTGACGGCAAAGCGGGACAACCAGCGCTATTGACTCAAAGCGTGTTACTCGAAGGCGCGGACGGACCGGCGTTCGATCCTCAGGGAAATCTTTGGGTCGCGGCGAACGAACGCAATGCCGTCGTTCTCGTGCAGCCGGATGGTCGAGTCTTCGACGTCCAAAAAAATGACAGCAAAGGACCGCTCGAATTTCCCACATCAGTGGTCTTTGTCGGCGCCACGGCCTACGTCAGCAACTTCGATACTCCGCGGCGCGATAACTTGGCGGCGGACGGCAAGACTTCTCTCGACGGGATCGGCGCGTCGATCATAAAAATCGAACCCTAAACGACGACGACTGGCATGTTACAGACTATCTTTGGCGGCAAAGGATTCATCCTATTCGTTCTATCGGTCCTATTCTTTCACGCTTTTGCCGCCCACGCCCAAGAAAAGAAAAATCTCCGCATCGTCTTTGTCAGCCTCTCTTGGAACAACCAACTGCCTTTTCGCGTCGCTATCGCCAAAGGCTTCTTCAAAGACCAGGGACTAACCCTCGAACCGATCTTTGTCCGCGGCGGACCGATAGCCATCACCGCATTGATCTCGGGAAACGTCGACTTCGCCAGCATCGGCGGCGCCCAGGCGGCGATCCGCAGCAACGCCCGCGGCCTCGATCTGCAGATCATCGCCTCGCTGTCTAACTACACCAACTACACACTTCTCGGCAGCAAAGAAACCAAGAGCGTCGAGGACCTGCGCGGTAAGATCGTCGGTGTTACTGGTGCGGGCGCTTTCTCAGATTTCGCCATCCGAATCTACCTCAAGCGGCACAGTCTCGACCCTGATCGAGATGTTACGCTGCGAGCCATCGGTGGAACCGCACTCCGCGCCATCGCTCTAGAGAGAGGGGTCATCTCGGCGGCGCCCTTTTCCGCCGAGGACACCGTGAGATTGCTCGACAAAGGTTTTCCGATGATCGTGAATTTGAACGAGGCGTTGAGAATCCCGCAAAGCGTTTTCGTCACCCGCGGCGAAGTGCTGCAAAAATATCCCGAGACCACGAAAAGATTTCTCAAGGCGGTGATCACGGGAATGCAGTTCGCCAAACACAACAAACAAGAAGCCATCAAGACGGGCTTTGCAGCCGGCCTTCAAGGCGATCCCGACGTCGTCAACCGCGCGTATGATCTCTTCAGTCCCGGCTACGCCACCGATTTATCCGTCGCTCAAGACGGCATTCAGATCATGCTCGACGAAGACATCCGCGCCGGCGTCGTCGACAAAAAATTTACTCTCGATCGCGTTATCAATGACCGAATTTTGAAACAGGCACAGCAGGAACTCAAAGTGGAGGGAAAGCTGAGGTAATAATCCGGTAATGCTTCCATTTCAATGGCGCGTGATGTAGGGGCAGACCCCTGTGTCTGCCGCTCGGACGAGCGCTGGGGGGAAGCCCCTGCAAGTTTTTGCAAATCTGAAGCAATGCCGATAGCCTTTCCGCCTTGCCGAAATCGCGCCACAGTAGTACGTTGATTCAGATTCCGGCGACTCAAATAAGGACTTAATTCCCGCTCACGGAGGTGAATTATGGCGATCGGACTTTCTCATGGCGGCACGAATGTCTACTCATCAAACGAAGGATCGACGCAACTCTGGGTCGGCACCCAAGACGGATTGGTTCAGTTCGAACGCGAAAGCAATGGGAAATGGCGCGCAGCTCAGCGCGCCCTGCGCGGTCAGTATATCAGCGCGATCATCTTCGAGCGCACAACCGGAACAATGTTCGCCGGCGCATTTTTCGGTTCGGTCCACGCGAGCGCAGACGGCGGGAAGACTTGGGAGCGGCGCGACAACGGCATTCCGATCCACGACGTCTACAGTCTCGCTTCCAACGTCGTAGACGGCAAAGTTCGCGTTTATGCCGGGACACAGCCGGCTCATTTGTTCATCAGCGAAGACTTAGGGCTCCATTGGCATGAAATTCCGTCGCTGCGCTCGGTGCCGACGGTTTCCCAGTGGTCGTTCCCCGCGCCGCCGCATGTCGCGCATACGAAATTTATCACCTTCGATCCCAAAGATTCGAAAACCATTTACGCGTGCATTGAACAAGGCGCGTTTCTGAAAAGCACGGATGAAGGAAAGAGCTGGACTGAATTGAATACGGTCGGCTTGCTCGCCGACAAAAATCGCCCCATCGAGCATTTCTATGATGTGCACCGCTGCTTGATCGACCCGCGCGACCCGAAGAGAATCTATGTCACCGGCGGCGCCGGCCTGTACGTCACCTATACCGGCGGCGGCAGTTGGGAACGATGGATGAGTCCGGACTGGGCGGCGGACGTTTATCCCGACGGCTTCACCTGGAATCCAAAAAATCCCGATCTCATGTTCGTGGCTACCGCCGAGCATAACCCGACAACTTGGCGAAAGGCGGGTCCAGCGGCGCGCGCTGGGGGGAAGATTTATCGGAGTCACAACGGCGGAAAAAATTGGCAGCGGCTCGGCGGCGGACTCCCCGAAAGCTTGAAGCATGAATTTGGCGCTTTGTGCCTCGAGGAATCAAGTGGCAAATGTTCGATCTTCGGTGGCACGACAGGTGGCGAAGTTTTTTGCAGCGAAGATAGTGGCGAAAGCTGGAGCTGTATCGCAGCGGATTTAGCGCCGATTTCAAAGAAGGGGCACGAGCGGTTGCTGGCGGCGAGCTGAAACTATTTTGCTAATCGGCAACACGCGAATCTAGAGCGCAGCTATTCCTACTACTTCTCCTTCTGCTTCCTCTCCCTCTGGGAGAGGACCGAGGTGAGGGCAACGTGTAGCGAATGCACTCTCACCCTGACCCTCTCCCGCGTCCTCCATAGGCGGATCAGCCTCAGGCTGAAGCGGGCGAGGGGAAACATCATGGCGAGAGCAGGGCTCAAAGCGTTTGATTGTGAACTTAACGACGAATAAGAACCTTGGCGGTTTCCTCGCCCAGGAGTTGATCGAGCAGAGCGAACACGCCGCCGCTGTCACACCCATGGATGCGGTGCTGGATGCGGCACGCGCAGGAAAGTTCAGCGCCGACCAGTGCTTTAGACTCCTAGCCCGCTTATGGACGCTGAAGCGCACGATGTATTACGTCTATGGTGGCTGGGCCCAGGGGATCAATCTGAACGAGTATCCGCCCTCCGTCGCTTACCTCTTCGGTAAGCAGATTTACGACGAATCTACACATGAAATGCAGTTTTGTGACGAGATTCTCCGGCGCCGCTGGGCGCGCACGCAAAAGCAGTTGTTCGCGCATCCCTATGCTCAATTCGGCACGGCGACTCGCACCGCCTCTTATATCTTTTGCTTGCGCGCGCTGGCCAATTATCCGCAGAATGTGCGCATCGCCGCGCTGAACCTCGGACCGAAAGTTATCGAGCTGGCCTGGACGGAGAAATTTGCAAAGACGTTTCCCGACGAGGCGATCCACGCACTTTTCCATAGCCAGCTCGCGGAGACTCGCAGCCATGTCCTCATGGGACGTTTTCAAGTAGAACGTTTCCTTCAGAAGGAAGTCGACACCGAGTTGGCCAAGCGCCTGTGCGCGGAAACGCGGCGGGATTATTTGTTCTATCTCGAAGAAAGCGCCCGCTTCGCTCTCGGCATAGAAGAAGAAAAGGCGGGAGAAGTCACAGTCTCCGGAGATATCGATTGAGAAACCCTTTTCGACCACGAACGACTTGAACGGTTTGAACTGCTTGAACGATTTGAACCGAAGGAACTTATGCCCGGCCTGAAAATCGCCCACGACAAATGCACTGAATGCCGCATGTGTTATGTCGTCTGCCGCGAGATCAACATCAACGCGGTGGTCGTCTCGCCGACCTCGCAGCATTTGCTGGAAATCGACGAGCGCTGCATCTATCCGAAGTGCACTGTCTGTCTCATGTACTGCCCAGCTGAAGGCTCAATCGTCGAAGCCGACACCGGACGCTCGCTCGTCCCGCCGCCGCCGGAAGTTTGGACGGAGAACCAAAGATGGCCACGACAGTGACCTTGGCAACATGGATCAAAGAAAGATTTCTCGCTTCGCTCGAAATGACAAACAAGCTGTTTTGTCATGGCGCACCGCCATCCTGTCATCTCGAACGAAGTGAGAGATCTTACCGACTTGAACGGAGTTTTTCATGCAGCCAATTCTTGAAAGCTTCCTAGAGAAGTGGGTTTACCCCACCGGCCTCACTGGACCGGGCGTCGATTTCCGCCTTCGCCAGACCGAGCGTTGCCTACCGCTTTGGGACAAACTTGTTACTCAGGCTATTGATTCCGCCGAGAAGGATCTCAAATCGGGTAACGATGAATACAAAGCTATCCGCGCTCGCGCCGGCTACGCCGCCGAGGGGCCGTACATGTCGCTCAAGCAAATGTCGACGCAAATTCTTTCAGTCGAGATGCACGAGCAGCCGAAATACATCGACCTTCAGCGCATGCGCGCGCGGCAAATCTGGGACGAAGTGAAGCACGGCCAACTCCACGCCGATGTGCTTTTGCGCGGCGGCTTTATCAAGCGCGAGGAAGAATTGATGGACGACCCGCGCGCCAACACGCAGCCCAGGCTTTCCTATTTCGGCATGACCGCGATGTTTCCACATATTCACCCGCTCGCGCGCGCCGGCCAGCATTACTACACCGAATCGATTGCCTGCCTCGGCATCGCGTCGACCCTCAGCGTCATCGACGACCCGCTCGTGCGCCACCAGTTGCACAGCCAATCGGCCGAAGAGATGATGCACTTCATGGAAGGCAAATATCAAATCGACGCCTACGCGCTCACGCCGGCAGACCAGAAACCGATCGAAGAAGTTTTCGATTTCCTTCTTCGCCCATGGGCGCCCGAACCGAGCCGCGCGTTGGGCGGGTCGAAATAGACCACGCCATGAAAGTCAAAATCGTCGAAAGCCTCTGCATCGCCTGCGGTCTGTGCCGCGAGGTCTGCCCGGAACACGCCGTCCATCCGAAGATGCAGGACATCCATCACATGTACGAAGTGATCGAGAGCGAATGCACCGGCTGCGGCGACTGCCTCCCCTACTGCCCGGAACCCGGCGCGCTGGAAGAGTATGAACCCACCAGCGTTGCCCACTAATCAATACTTGACTTCTCTTCCGTTACCGCACTAAAGAAGAATTCTTAATTAGCCGCGGTAAAATCGCTTTGGAGGATCTTGGCCATGAGCAGCGACCCACGCACGCGCAGCCTATCCGAAACGTGCATTCGACGCGGCCCCAATCGACCGCTCCATACCAAAGGCGGCTCGCTGAATTACGTGGAGAAGTCCTTGGCCGCCGCAGCCGAGCCTTTCAAAGGCATCACCAGCGACGGCAACGTCATTCCCGGTCTCTTCAGCGTCCAGCAGACCGGCGTTTCGACCCAGTCGATTCGAGAAGCGGCGGAAGCCTTCTTCGGGTCATTGAATGCGGAGCAGCGCGCCAAGACGCTTTTTTCTGTCGACACCGATCAGTGGCGCAAGTGGAGCAATATCCATCCGACGCTCATGCGCCACGGCACGCCGCTCTTCGAGATGAATGACGTCCAGCGCGATTGCGCCTTTGCGCTCCTACGCGAGAGCCTGAGCAACGAAGGCTTCGAAGAAGCGCTAAACATCATGCACTTAAATGAAACCGTGCAGGAAATGACCGGTAGGCTCAGTGAATACGGCGAAGACCTGTACTGGCTGAGCATCATGGGCGCACCGTCGGCGACCGGGCCGTGGGGATGGCAATGGGACGGTCATCATTTGATCATCAATTATTTCGTACTCGGCGACCAGATCGTCGTGACACCGACGTTTTTGGGCGCCGAGCCGGTGCACGCAACGATCGGCAAATACGCTGGTCTGAGAACCTTCAAGGCCGATGAAGATCGCGGCCTGGCATTAATGCGCGCGCTTTCTCAGGCGCAGCGCGCCAAGACGATCATTGCTCCTGAAACGAAGGGCGAGGATTTCACGACCGCTTTCCGCGATAATTTGGAGCTCAACTATGCGGGCATCCGCTACGAGGAGCTGTCGAATACGCAACATGATCTCCTACTCAGTCTGGTTGAATATCATGCTAGTCGTATGCGTAGCGGGCATGCCCGACTGAAACTGGAAGAAGTGAAGCGACATCTGAAAGATACCTCCAGCGCGGCATCGCGTTCCGCGAACATACCAAGCCATATAAAGACCATATCCACGTCATCGTGCGCACGCCCAACGGCAACGATTACGGGAAAGATCTCTTACGCCAGCACTACCAGTACGGCCATCACGCGAAACGGAAGTAGCGGCGGCGACGATTCATTGAATGAACGCGAACAAACATCCTCTCTCCCCTTGCGGGAGAGAGTTAGAGTGAGGGGTGAGAAATCTTTAGGCACCCTCACCTCATTCCTCTCCCGTCAAGGGAGAGGAAGTAAGTAACCCTGCGACTATATGTCACGATGCGGGCGGTGTCTCCGAGTGCTACTTTGCTGTTGGACGCTAGTGGCGACGGCGCTATTGCCTTCAAACGCTGCCGCCCAATCGAGCACAAAAAAAGTCCGCCTGGGCATTGCCGCCACCAGCGTGGGTTTTCTGCCGATCTACGCGGCCTACCATCGCGGCTTTTACAAAGAAGAAGGCATCGACCTCGAAATCATTCTGATGTCCCTTGCCGCCGCCAATAATGCGTTCTTCAAGGGTGAGATCGAATACAGCGCCGGGCTCACCGGCCTGGCTCTCGCCGCCGCGAGAAACTATCCGGCTAAAATTTTGATCTTCACCATTGCCAAGCCGCTTCAGTCATTCATGAGCCGCAAAGAGATCAAGGAGCCTCGCGATCTCAGGGGCAAAAAGGTCGCCGGCAGCTCGCCCGGCGGCTCAGCGACGATTCTCGCCTATCAAGCGCTCAAGCACTTTGGCCTCGAACCGGGCAAGGACGTGCAAGTCTTACCGATGGGCGGTTCGGGCGCCGGCCGCCTGGCGGTGCTCGAACAAGGGGTCGTGGATGCTTCGCTGCTCTCCGTTCCGGAAAATCTCATCGCATTGAATAAAGGATATAACGAGTTGATTTTTTTGGGTGACATCGTCAACTTTCCGCAGAACGGTTTCGGCACATCGGTCACACGCATTCAGCAACAGCCGGAGGAAGTTTACAAAATGGTGCGGGCTACGCTGCGCGGTTTGATGTTCATCATGGACGACGCGAGCCGCGATCCGGCGCGCGATATCATGATGAAGCAGTGGCGCGTGAGCGATACCAAACTCGCCTCAGAAATGTTGGGTTATCTCAAGCGTGGCTTGGCAAAAGATGCCGTGATCAGTCCCGAGGCCGTGCAGTATTTCCTCGACTTGACCCGTGAAACATCCAACGTTTCCCAACCGATCAGCGCGGCTCAAGTCGTCGATTTCAGTTTTCTCGACAGAGCGCGAAAGGAACTACGCGGTGGGAGGTAGTGATCGAGAGGCACACTTTTCAACACGAAGGTCCCCCTCCTTTTGTCCTCCCCCGCACGAGACTGTGTCGTAATCACGAAATTACCCGAGATGTCATTCTGAACGCAGTGAAGAATCTCGACCGATTAACAGGTTGCATAAGGCGAGATCCTTCGGCTTCGCCTCAGGATGACATTAAGACACAGTCTCCACACGCGGGGGAGGAAAGAGGTGGGGGTGGTGCGCCGGAATCGTGAATCGGAATCGGCTAGGTAAAAAGGAGGTAAAGGCAATGCTCGAATTCGAAGGCCGGCAAATTCCCAATGAGCTAAAGGAAATCGTTGACCCGAAACGCACCGTACTTTTGGTTTGGGACATGCAGAATGATCAAGGGGGCGGTTCGTTCAATAAAGAAGTGTTGATCCGCAACGCTCCGCCGCTGATCGCGGCGGCCGCGCAGGCTAAGATCAAAACCGTCTACACGCGCCAGACGCCTTTCCTGTGGAAAGACGAAGCGCCGGTTTGGATTCGCCG
>WNGE01005995.1_pt1 | contig 13617 bp, 16 predicted proteins | sample 5400651 | NCBI WGS metagenome assembly WNGE01 (sample SAMN13153370, study PRJNA577476) | soil metagenome | isolation source: 60 cm soil or saprolite under grassland replicate 2 | place: USA:California | collected 2016-06-15 | reverse complement strand
TCTTCATCCATGGTGAAGTAGCTGGGCAGCAGCTTGAGTGCGACCTTGCGATCAAGTCGGGTGTCCTGCGCCAGGTAAACTTCTCCCATGCCGCCGGCGCCAACTGCGGCGACAATTCCGTAGTGGCCGAAGGAGTGCCCCACTAATGACTGACTCTGATCATCTCTAATCATTTTTCCGGCGATGGCAAAGGCCGGGGCCTCGATGAAGCTGCCTGCCTGGTCGTGCGCGGCGATAAAAGCTTCGACCTCCTTACGCAGCGACTCATCACCGGCGCAGGCTCGATCAAGGAAGGCAGCACGTTGGCCAGGCTCGCGCTCCAGGGCGGAGTGAAACAAACGATTTATTTCTTGCCACTGCTCAGGCTTCATTGCCAATCGTGCGGTAGAGCCAGGCCTTCGCCATGCTCCACTCGCGCATCACCGTTCTGGGCGAAATCTTCAAGGCCTCTGCCGTTTCCTCGACGTTCAGTCCACCGAAGAAACGCAGCTCAACAATGCTGCTTTTCCGCTCGTCAATAGCTGCCAGACTTTTCAGTGCATCATCCAGCGCAATCAAGTCGGCGGCTTGCTCTTGGGCCACAACTGCCGCTTCATCAAGCGACACCTTGGGCGCGCCCCCTCCTCGCTTTGCGTACTGATGACTGCGGGCATGATCGATGAGAATCCGTCGCATCAACTGTGCAGAGATGGCGAAGAAGTGTGCCCGGTTCTGCCAATGCACATGTTTCTGATCAACCATACGGAAATACGCTTCATTAACAAGAGCTGTGGTTTGTAAGGTATGACCAGGATGCTCCCGGCGCATGTAATGGTGGGCCAGGCGGTGCAGTTCCTTATAAACCAGCGGCATCAATTTATCCAGCGCCTCCTGGTTTCCGTTGCCCCAGGCGACGAGCAATTGGGTCACTTCTTCTGGAGGGGGCGAGGCTGTTGTCATTGATCACTCACGTGCAGAGAGACGACCTAACAAATCCAGGTAAGTCCGGTCAGAAGTCAAATCAACTGAAGGCTCTGCGAATTATAACACCTTTTAGAAACTGCCCGGCTCGCCGAATGACCGCTTGAAAAACAGTCGTGGATGGCAGGTTCTAGAGGTATTCCTCGCGTTAACAGATGAAGGCAGCAGTGAAGTTGCCAGTGATTACAAAAAAGTGGAGAAGCAGTTGGTCGCAACCAACTCCACGCAAGTAAACCCCCTGAGGCTGATCAGCTTCGACCGCGCCTCACGAAGACCCAAAGGAGGTCATATGAAAAAGCAAGCTGCAATGGCGTTCATGTTATTGACTCTCATGGTCACGCTCGCGGTCATATCCGTCACCGCACAAACGAGTTCCCAGTTCATGAGGATAACAATTCCCTTCGAATTCATCATCAGGGGTGAGACACTTCCGCCCGGCGTTTACACTGTTAAGCGCGCGTCCTCAGATAAACCTGAAGTGCTGTTGCTTAGCAGCACAGATGGCGGTTCGGGTGTGTACATCTTGACCAATAATGTTCGAGCCGAGACGCGCCCGAGTGGATCAAAGCTCGTCTTCCACCAATATGGAGACCGGTATTTCCTCTCGCAGGTCTGGGAGCCCGGAGACAGTGAAGGACGTCAGCTATTCAAGTCTCGCGGTGAACGAGCGTCTGCAAGTGAACTGGCGAAGGACTCAATGAAGCGCCAAACGGTGACCCTTACTGCTCTTAGATGAACGCCTCAGCAGAAGTAAAGTTGATTAGAGCCACCGCTGAAGCACTCCCGACAAACGCAAAGCTTCCGACATAGGTCGGGGCTTTGCCCGCCCGGCAATCAAAGTCGATGGGACAGTAGACCGGCGGGAGATCGCACTGCCATTACGCGCAGGACGGTTAACCATCCCGCGAGCGAGGCGCGCGCGAAGAGCTTGCTCCGGCAAATCTGTTTACGGAGCGACAAGATTTACAACTTCATGAGTATCTCGGAATGGAGAAGGACTATGTATAAGCCTAAGAGTTCGATCATCGCTTTGTTCGGTTTACTTGCCCTCATCGGTGCGATTGCCATCGTCATACCGCACACTGGCTTCGCACAAGACCCAAAAGGAAACGGAGCGCTGCAACTTAATTGCGACTCGCCGCCGTGCGATGCGGTGGCGCGAGGTCGTGCGGCCTTCAATGACCGCAACCTAAACCAACTCGGAGGGAACGGACGTTCATGCGCTGACTGTCACATACCAGCGGAAGGTTTCCAGCTCTCTCCCGCGTCTGCAAGGGCCCGGTTCGAGGCGCTGCAGGCGAAACGGGAGCACAACAGAAATGCGGACGATCCGCTCTTTCGGCCGGTGGACGCCGACGACTTCCGCATAAATGGAGAGAATGCGGTCGACTTCTCGAACCTGGTGGATAACGGGCTCATTCGCGTCACGATGCCCTTGCCCCTGAACGTCAAGCTCATCGATCCAGCTACCGGCCAGCCCACCGACGAGACCACGGTCGATCTCTGGCGCGCGGTCATGCCCGTGCCCAACGTCGCGATCACCGGACCGGACGGCGTCTTGCCGATCTGGCCGCCGGGCGCTCCACGTCCGCCAATCATGGGCCAGGACCCCAATGGTCCCAACCGGCAGGGCGGCTACCAGCACGATGCGCGCTTCGGCACACTTCAGGAACAAGCCCGCGGCGCACTCTTCGCGCACGCTCAAGTGTCGGTGGAACCTCCACAGCGCATGCTGGACGATCTTGCGGCTTTCCAGCAGACGCTGTTCTCTTCGCCCGGGGTCGAACTGCTGGCCGACGCGATCCTTTCCGGCTCAACGCCGTTCCCCGACCCAGACCCCGAGCTTAATGAGCTTGAGCAGCAGGGCAAGGTAGTCTTCAACCGCGCCTGCGCGCAATGTCATGGTGGTACGTTGCATCCCAGCGGGTCGACGCCCGAGACAGGGTTCGTGCGTCCGCTCGGGCGCTATCACAACGTTCAGTCGGCTTGTCCGCACCCCGCCACAGACGGCTACACGCCATGCCCGGATCGGCTGGCGCGGAATGCGCGCACCTATCGCATCACTCTCGCGAACGGCGCGTTCCAATTCGTCACCACATCGGACCCAGGGCGACTGCTTCTCACCGGCCAACCCGCGGATCTGGGATTCATGGATGTCACCCAATTGCGCGGAATCAGCAAGACCGCTCCGTACTTTCACAACAATTCGGCGGCCACGCTCGAGGAGGTGCTGGACCACTACGTAGCCTTCTTCGCACGCGAAGCTCGACTGAGTCCGCCGCCCAACCTGCGTGGCTTTCTGTCCTCAAATGGCCGCATCATAGACCGTGGGTTCGTGACAGCGGACGAGCGAGCCGCGTTGCTGGCTTACTTGCGGAAGCTGTAGGTCGCACTGCCTCCGCAGTGAAGGAAAGCGTTAAAAGGCTTTGCTGTTCTTTATCGGGCTCAGAATCACCGAGCTGAAGCCACGGTCTGAATGAGAAGAGCCGATTGGTTTTCCGAACAGACTCAATCGGGGTCGGTTCGGGTGCATGCGGTTGTCAGGAGCGGCTTTCAGAGTAACGAAAGCCGTCTCTGTTTTCGCCTTGTTTCTCGGAGGCGCCGCGTTTCTCCTGTGTGTTAGAAGCGAGCGGCGGTGCGGGCCCGCCTGCTTGCGTGCGACTGGCCGCCCAAATTGCGCTCGCAACGAAAGGCAGTGTGAAGAAGCATAACAGAATGAATAATCCCGCTACGCCAGTGGCAGTAAACTGTTCACCAAGCTGGAACTTCCAGTTGTCCGACCGGTCAAGGACGATAGATATTCCCAAACTCAGCGCGAAGAAGAGGTCGCCAACTATCACGAGCCTCATCCAACGTCCTCTAGCCTTACCTACCGCGATCCATGCTGCCGCTAATGCCAAGCCGAGTATCAGGGCGGCTGGGAGAGCGACCGCGCGTTTCTCGAACTGAATCACGCCAAGCCCATACCCTGGGTAATTCGGGTCGAGTAATGAGCGGATGGGCGCAACCGAGACGACTGCCGCGAACAACATGTGAAACATGCCGACCATCAGCGCAGGGACATTCCAACGGCGACGCGAGAGCAGGTAGAAGAAGACTGCCCAATAGATAACGTTCAGAACAAGAGCTATCTGAAACCAAATCGCCATTAGGTGACCTCCTTTAGATTACATTTTACTATTCAGTTCAGTAGTAGGTGATCGCTCGGTACCTGATAGAAGCCAATGTTGATTTTCCGGTTTCCGATTCCCAGTGCCATTCTGCCTCTTTCGTCCAGTTCCCGTATGAGTCGTACTCATGCTTGTACGTGTGCTTACGAATGAGGACTCCCTCCCCGTTATACTCTTGGACCTCGGATTCCCAGCCCTTCCCATCCGAGATACTGACCGTTCGCGAAGAAACAGCGCCGTCAGCTTTATATTCTGAGTGCTCCCAGTTCCCTTCCTCATTGCGCCTGATCACAGATCTGTTCGCCACTGAACCGTCAGCGTTGTAGAAAGCAGATTCTCCCTTCCCGCCGTTCTCTTCGATCTTGTTCACGCTACTGCTCCGCAGAGAGTTCTTTCGATTGTACACTGCGCCTTCCGTCACTTTGGCTTTTTTCTCGTCCTTGCGGTGAGAAGCCACAATCCGGCCCATTACTGAACCAGAAGGGCCGTACTCAACCTGCTCAAGCAACTGCCCGTCGCCATCGTATAAGAAACTGGAGCGACGAATAAGCTTACCCTCTCCTTCATAGTAAGCGACTTCTAACGATCTGCCTTCAGGGTCGTAGGTGTGGAGTGTTTTATACGCAGTTGATCCGTCCGGCCGGTAGTTCCTCACAGCAGCCTGTGTCCAGTCATCACTATATTCAATGCTCATAACAAGAGTGCGTGGCCCCTCGACAGTAGCGCCATCCCTTTCAGCGACGGAGGCGATCTCCATGCGGGAAGTGTGGACTGGTCCGAATAATCCGTCGAGCAATCTTCTATTAGGCTTCCTCTGCGCGCAGATAGGGTAGATTAGTGAAAAGACCAACCCAAGTGACAACGTCGCGTTTAGCATTTGTTTGTACTTCTCACCGTCGTTCGTAGAGGCGTGACTTAAACAACGTCATGCACCCGATCGCGAATCAGCGTACCTCCCATCGACAGCTTGAATGGTTTAGAGGTGCGTGATCTCTAAGGCGCAGCAGTTGAAGGCGGCAAGGGTCCCGTAATCACTGTGTTGGAAAATTTAGCTAGCGCTTTTTACCAATGGCATACACAAGAACACCTATCGGGTCAGCCACGCGGCGACTTCTGTATGTATACCTCCTCTCACCCAACTTAGAGGTCACGAAGAAATCCATGTGGCACTTCAGACACGATTCTCTGGCCCTCACAGGTCTTGCAACATGCGACCACTTCCCCAGTGAAAAATCATAACTATCTGCCTCTTTGAATTTTTCAAATGCTTCATCTACGCGATCTCGTAGTCTCTTCGGAGCGGCCAACTCCCTCTTCTTCATATTTGTGGTGATCGGTAGAGGGTCATTCAGCTTGTATTGGACCAAGAGCCGTTTCTTATCATCCTTATCTTTTCTGGAAGGATTTTCATATGCCCTTCGCCCGATCAGGTATATTCCAACTTTCCATTGCTCATTCTGCAAGTCTGCCACCGCGATGTTCACCCATGTGCGCTTCCGCGGTAATAGAGATAGATCGTGCGCAGCGCCTTGACGAAATTTGTAGGGGCGTCCCTCCGTGGGCGCCACGATCGCGGTGCAAGGGCGCCCACGGAGGGACGCCCCTACATGACTGGCGCTACGCCGTTATTGATAACAGAAGAGACAGCCGCCGCTATCTCCAGACGCCAAGCAGTCTCCGCACTGCCACTACCTCACCTACGTGGTAGGCGCTGTGATCTGCAACGAGCACCACTTCGCGTAAATACGTCTGTCCTTGGCCGTGCGGAATCTTCGCAAAGAGGTCGAGCGTCGGGTCGGCAATGAGTCTTTCCAAAGCCGATCGGTCGGCGCGGAAGGCGGCCACACTCTCAGCCCAGGCTTCTGGCGTGGTGGGGACAGTGCTCTTCGGCCAGTAATCATCAGGCCATTTCGGCGACTCGTATGCTGGATCACGACAGAAGTCCAGGATGTCGCGCTGCGTTATGCGAATGTGCTCCAGCAATTGCCACGGCGAATAGGGCAGGCCTTCTGGGCGCACGCCCTGCAACTGCGGAGGGATACCTTCCACGGCGTCATCGAAATTGACATGCGCGTCTTGCCAGCCGAGGAGTTTAATTAGCTGCTCACGAAGCATGTCGCTCTGGTCCATCGCTTGATCGCTCCCAGCCGCACTATAGAAACCCGACTCTACGTTTGCTTATGCATACTGCCCTCGACATATTGACGCAAGGCAGCCTTGCCGACGACGGCTGGCAGGCCGGGCGGCAGGACGACCGCATCGTCGGACCAGTAGGAGAGAATGCGTTCACTGCTGGCGCCGCACACGAAAGCACCAGATTGTGTACGTTGTTATGGCGTGCACAACTTGCCAAGGTAGTCGCCGGTTGTTGTGCCTTCCACGGCATCGAACTCGCCGCGCAATTTGATCTGTCCCGTGGCGCCACTCATTGCGCCGGTACCCCCATCGAACGTAATCAGCGATGCGAAGCCGCCCTGCCCCGGCGGCAGATCGATGCTGCCTGTATCGATGCCAAGTAACTCGTCGCCGCTTTTCAAGAAAATCGTACTCCTACCGGTGAAGAAAAGGACCGTAGGGACGCCGCCAATCGCCGCAGCCGGAATGGCGCCTGTGATCACGAACTGGTAATTGCCTTGAATGCCACCCCAGACGCGCCCGGCAGTACAAAAGGCGCCGGGGTCCGACGGACAATGTCCCACACCGGGCGGCACCACAAAGGCCTCGAAATGGCCGACCACCGGCTTGCAATCCTGATTGGCGGAAACTGGGGCCACGATCGCAGTGAGCAAAAGAACGGACGCGGTTATGAATTGAAACAATCGGGTCATACGCACCTCCTATGCGTTCAAATGATCGCAGATGGCGATCAGTCCTCTGACAAATGGGATTGACCACGGACGATTCGTCTTTGAGCCGTCTAACGCCAGGCATCGGCGTCGCGCACGAAAAAGAGTGTTTGATGTGCGTCCGCTTCACGCCGTAGTTTAGGATCAAGTCACTCACGGAAATGCATGCTGACTTTATCTAGTTTGTTTTGGCGAGGCTGTCAATGTTTGGAAGGCGGGATGCAGCTATTTAGAGAAACGATATAACGCTCCGCATCAGGCGCCGCGCAGAGACGTCATGCAGGTACCGCGCGTTTACTGGTTTGAGTTGCCCGGAGTCGCCGCCCGTTAAGTTCTTTTTAACTCCACCCAATAACACAGCCTCGTGAAGTGTCTCGCTCCTGGATGGGGGCGCGTCGTTACCGCTCCATTAAGCGCTCCCCCGCGAAGATACAACTCGAGGTCAAGATCGTAGGGATCGGGGCCAGTATCTTCTTCTGTACCCAGGTTACCCCACATAAGGCCAGTCAAGCGGTCTTTCTCGAAGCGAGCGTCATTGAGCAATGTGCGAAGTTGCGATCCCAGTTTGGCCTGAACCTCACCCGACTCGGCAATCGAAAGGGTGAGCGGAAGGCTCTCACGGTACGTGCTAACCATCCCCGTCCAATTTCCTACGAGTGATGGGGAGGGTGGATTAGGCTTCGGGCGCTGTCGCTGTTCGTTGCCGCGGGCCGCAGCGCGTTTCTCGCGGTAAGACGGTAATAGCGTAGACAGCACTTCCTGTATGACCGCATCCGGCAGGACAGTGCCTGTGTTGGAGAGCGCGACAACAACAATTCCTTCAGAAGGTATCAACTGAAGGTAGGCAGAAGCTTCGTTAGTTCCGCCTTGAGCCAGCGCACCGCGATACCCGAAGAGGTCCTCTTTGATCCACCAACCCAATCCGTACCGTCCGCCATCGCCGACGTCTACGGTCGAGTTCTGCATGGCATCGATCGCTGCGTCTGAGAGTAAGGCTTTCTGGTTTGGCAGGTGTGCTTTCAGGTGAAACATTCCGAACCTCGCCAGGTCGTGCGCGCTGCAATAAACCGCGGAAGCTCCAGGCGTACCGGAGACTGCCCACGGTCGAAGACCGAAGTCAGTGTTGTACCGTTTCGCCGCATATTTCTCGAAGCCCGGGCCGATACCGAGCGAAGCGTGGGTCATTCCTAAAGGCCAGAAGATCTCATCGCGCAAGAAGTCGGCGTAGTCTTTTCCCGATACCCGTGCGACAACCTCGCCGAGGATGCCGTATCCCAGGTTGGAGTAGTCAAAGTGATCTCCGGGCGGCCAAAACAGAATGCCGTAACGCTGGATGGTTTGGTCAGGGGAAATGCGGTAGTCAGGTGCAACGCCGTAGCGGTTTTGAGCGAACGTAGTCAACCCGGCAATGTGTGTGGCCACGCGGCGCACGGTAGCTCCGGTTGGATTCCAGAGCGGGCTGCTTACGCGTGCTGAGCCGAGGTAATCGTTGATGGGACGGTCTAAATCCAGTCGCTTCTGCTCGTGTAGCATCATGACGGCAGTAGCAGTGATGGATTTAGTGACCGAGGCGAGATAATACAGGGTGTGTTCGGTAGCCGGAATGCGATTCTCCCGATCTGCCCAACCGAACCCTTCCTCCCACAGAGTTTCCCCTCTGCGTGCAACGGCTACGGAGAGAGAGGGAATAGACTCTGCGACCATCCGATCCTGAATGAGCTTGCGGGTCTTGGAGAAATCGGGCTTGCTCGTCACTGTAGTGATCGGTCGTGACTGAGCGATGAGCGACGAAGCAACGGAAAGCAGCAGAACGAAGCATAGGCACTTTGCGCGGACGAAATCTGCAACCGTTACGATGACATGCTTCATAGTCTTCTTAATCCGCTCTATTGCCGCTTCGCAAAGAACTCGGCGGCCGCGGCCTGGGTCTCGTTGTCGCTTTGCTCCCGCAACTGTTGGTTGATGCCCCACTCGTGGCCGAAGGGATCGATAATCTTTCCGTAGCGCGCGCCCCAGAACATGTCCTGCACCGGCATCAGCACGCGCGCGCCGCCCGCCACTGCGCGCTCGACAATTCGATCTGCATCATCGACGTGAATCGTGACTCGCACGCTAGTTCCACCGAGTGTTTCCGGCGTCTTACATGTCCCACCTTCGCTCGCGTCAAATTCGTCAGAGACGAAAACCTTGTGTCCGTCCAGAATGAATTCGCCGTGCATGAGCCTCTTGCCGTCCGGCGCCATCATCCGGTCTCCCTCTTCGGCGCCAAAGACCTCTTTGTAGAAGTCGAGCGCAGCGAGCCCGTTGCTCACGATCAAATGGGGAACAAACTGATCCTCTCGATGCATGGTTTCCTCCTGTTTTCGACGAATGGTCTGTTACTGTAATACTAAGCAAATGAACAGAGTATTATCCACAGTCGCGCTCTTAATCCTTGCCTCGCTTCTACTCGCTCACACGTTCGGCACAGCGAACGGTCAGATGCCCCCAATAGGCATCATAGACTTTTATGGACTGCGTAACATCTCTGAGCCGCAAGCGCGACAGGCCCTGCAAATCAAAGAAGGCGATCCGGTCTCCGCTTCGCGGGAAGAAGCGCAGCACCGTTTGGAGGCTTTGCCGAACGTTCAGCAAGCGCAACTCGCTTATGTTTGCTGTGATGCTGGCAAGGCCATTCTTTATGTCGGCATTAGTGAAAAGGGTGCGCCGACTTTGCATTTTCGTCCGGCGCCGCGCGGCACTGCTCGTCTGCCTGACATCATGATACGAGCAGGTGAAGCCCTTGCCGATGCCGTTACCAGGTCGGTTGTGAAAGGTGATGTAGGCGAAGACGATTCGCAGGGACATGCTTTGTATTACAATACGGAAGCGCGCGCCTTGCAAGAGCGCTTTATCCCCTTTGCGGCGCAGAATTTAAAGTTGCTCCGCGCCGTGTTGCGTGAATCGGCAGACCAGCAACATCGTGCCTTGGCTGCCGAAATCATTGCTTACGCACCAGACAAGCGAGCCGTGGTGAAAGACCTTGTTTACGGGATGAGCGACCCGGACGATGACGTGCGCAACAATGCGATGCGTGCGCTTGGCGTGATTGCCAGATTCGCCCAACACGCGCCCAAACAACGCATAAGGATTACCACAGCGCCATTCGTTAATATGTTGAACTCGATTGAGTGGACTGACCGCAACAAGTCTTCGTCAGCACTGATGCAGCTGACTGAAAAACGGGACGCGGCGCTTATGACTAGTCTTCGTCAGCATGCGTTGCAATCGTTGGTTGAAATGGCGCGCTGGAAAAGTCAGGGTCATGCGTATTCGTCATTCTTCATACTAGGACGCGTCGGCAATTTGTCGGAGGAAGAAATTAAGAGAGCATGGGACAACAACAACCGCGAAGCTTTGATCCAGACAGTGTTAAGGTTGATTCAACATCACAAGGGTCATGAGAGCTGATAGGAGCAAGCCGCCTATGGTGAATGCTAAACCCATCGCCAGCATACATCCAGGTACGAGCCAGAACGAAGTTAACGCATCAATCTCAGCTTCTTGCGGATTGCGAGCATCATAAAGAACTTTCACCTGTTGACCGACCGAGTACCCGGCTGGGCTACTACCCAATGATGATTGGAAGTTAATCGTTTGCCCTGATGGAATCTTAAACTGTATCAAGGGGTAGTACAGGTATGAGCTTCTGCCCATTCCAGTCGCAAACGCAGTTACTAAACCATTAGCAGAAAGAGAGTTGGCAATCTGGTTACGTCTCTTCAAAATAGACGAGATGCCGGCGATCAAAACCCCGATGCCAATCACAAAAAACAGCAAGCCTACGAATATCGGAATTCCCATTCAACACGCCTTTCGTTAGGCTTCCTCCACACGTCTCAAGACCTGCAAGGCTGAGCCTTTTACCAATTGCTCGCATTCTTCGTTTGTTAAGTTCTTCGTACCCGCAAGCTTCACACTTTCCTTCAGCAATTTCTTGTCAACTTCGTTCGTTATCCATTTGGCGCCTGCGACGCCCACCAAAAAAGCTCCTGCCAGAGCGGAAAAACGAAGGCTGATCTGGGTCCGCTCTGTAATCTGAGCAAGATCAATACCGGCACCGGAACCATAAAAGGACCATGAGCTGAACGCAGCGAAGGCCCCCACGAGAACGTTCGAGATGAATCCGAGGCACCAGATTCCGCGCCTGGAGCGAGGAAGAATGAAACCATTGTCACTGATCAGGGCGTTGATAACGCCGCCGAGCCCACCGGCGACAGCAATGAGGACTGCGCATGTCCAGGGATTCATGATCACCTTCCTTTGGATGAGGAGCTAAGAATGTCTAGCACGGAAGCTTACTGCCTGAGATGAGCCGCCGCGTGTTCGACTTACGGCACGGCCGGTTGATGATGACATCCATGCTGATTCGCGGTTGTCTCCGTACATTGTTAGAAGTGGCTCGCGGCCCCGACTCGCTTGTCATGCGGAAGTGCCGAAACGCACAGCAGCCCTGGCTCGCGCTCGAGCAGCTTCAACTTCCCGATCGCGAGGGTCGCCAGTCGTAACCAGCGAGGCCAATAACGTTCGCGCCGCAGCGGTAACCTCTGCGACAGCCGTCTCAAATGCCGCCTCGTTGACCTTGGACGGCTTTGTGAAGCCACTAAGCTTCCGCACGAATTGAAGGGAAGCTGCCTGAATCTCTTCGTCGGTGGCGGGAGGTTCGAAATTAAAGAGAGTCTTGATATTTCTGCACATAATATTTTTCCAATGATGACTGACTGCGTTTTCTTCCAGAGCCGAGTCAATCCCGTAAGGATGGAATGTTTATAATCATCGGCCCGAATGCAGCGTCAGCTCCAGCGGAGCGAAATGTTTTTACCAATATGTGACGGCGGCGATACATTTCGCTCCTCCGGAGCTTAAGACACCCTATGGTACCAACGGACTATAAACATTACATCCCTGCGGGATTGACTTCTGATCTTCTGGCCTCTGACTTCTGACCTGGCGGATTCGTCGGACTCAGAGACAGGACACTACGGCAGGGACCGACGCTCCTCGATCCAACGACCACGTGTGAAGTCCGGGAACTTAACAGGAGTTGAGCCCTTGGCAACTGACATTTCACTCAATGGTCCCGGCACACTCCATGCCGCTGCGTCATAAACATCCATGTCCGGTACCAAGCCGCTCCGCATACATTCAATGAGGCGATAGCACATGATGTAGTCCATGCCACCATGTCCACCGAGGCTGCGCGCCATCGTTCCTGTCTTACGCCAGAGCTCATGTTCGTACTGAGCCTTGAATTTGTCTGTATTCTGCCAATTGTGATCGCCCTCCTGCCCGTCAATAAATATGCGCGATGGATAATCGCGAAAAATGCCTTTCGTCCCCTGGAGCAAGTTGATGCGATCGTACGGGCGCGGTGTGCTGACGTTGTGCTGCAGCATGATCGTTCGGCCCCTGGCCGTCTTGATTATGGCCGTGTTGTAATCCCCGCACTTATAAACTTCCTTTTGACGTGGGTCGTCCGCTGCAAGTTTTTCTCTTCGATAAGCTTCCAGACCCAAGTGGCCGGAGCTCATCGCCACGAGATAATCAAACTTGTCACCGCGATTGATGTTCATGTAGTTGGCGAGCGGGCCCAATCCATGAGTCGGGTAGAGGTTGCTGTTTCGTAAAGTGTGATGTCGCCTGCGCCAAAGCCCTTCGTCGCGCGTCTCGAACAGGATCCCACGCAGGTCATGGTTGTAGGCGCATTCACCGTGGACCAGTTCACCCAGCAATCCGGCGCGGACCATGTTCAAAACCATTAACTCATCGTAATCGTAGCAGCAGTTCTCCATGATCAGGCAATGCCGCCGAGTACGCTCCGAAGTTTGGACGAGCTTCCAGCAGTCTTCGAGAGTATAAGCCGCCGGAACTTCTACCCCGACATGCTTGCCGGCGTTCATCCCTGCCAGCGCTGGCGGCACATGCCACTCCCAGGGCGTGGCTATATATACGAAATCAACATCGTCGCGCTTGACCAATTCCTCAAAAGCGCGCTCCCCCTTGAAATAGAGTGCCGGAGTATTTTGGCCTGCCTTCTCCACCATCGCCTTAGCCTGCAGGACCTTTTCCTGCACGACGTCGCAAAGGGCGGTCACCTGCACGCCCGGCACGTTTAGGAACTCACGCAACGTTTCGCGCCCCCGCAAACCAGTACCCACAATTGCCAGCCGCACCGTCTCATACCGCTTGAACGGTACGTTAATCATGGACTGATCTTTGGGCGGCAGCCCGTTGATCGAGGAGTCCAACGTCGTTTCGCTCGCTTTCGCCGCGCCGCCGTGACTGCCCAGGATTCCAAATCCTACACTTCCCGCAAGTGCCTGGCGCAGCACTTCGCGGCGCGAAATCTTGCCCTGACTCATAAACTGCCTCCTAATCAAAAGTTGCGCTCAAAACTAGGATTGAGCAAACGGATCCAAAAGCGCTAATCCGTATCCGGGAAACGATTACCAACACATGGTAATAAAAAGCAACCAAACCTTTACTTCTGTGACTCGCTAAGCAGACTGGCCCAGGCCGCCTTTTCCAGAGACGGATCAAATAGGGGAACCAGGCTTTCGCAGTGTTGTCGCAAAAGCATTAGAAAGTTCGCATCGGACTCG
>WNGE01005989.1_pt1 | contig 13624 bp, 10 predicted proteins | sample 5400651 | NCBI WGS metagenome assembly WNGE01 (sample SAMN13153370, study PRJNA577476) | soil metagenome | isolation source: 60 cm soil or saprolite under grassland replicate 2 | place: USA:California | collected 2016-06-15 | reverse complement strand
CGGCGTGAACGTTCCTAGCTTGTCCGTCGTCATGCCGACCCATAATCGGGCCCATCTCGTAGAACGCGCCTGCCAGCGGTTGCTCGATGATCCCGCCGTAGGCAATCTAATCGTGATCGCGGACGGGTGCACCGACGATACCCTCGCAAGGCTTCAGAGGTTCCCATCAGATCAACTAACGGTCCTGTGCAATTTTCCGCGCAGAGGGCCCGAGGTCGCGCGAAACATGGGTGGACGCTTGGCCTCAGGCGACTGGGTAGCGTTCGTCGACGACGATGACGAATTCCCCCCCGAGTTCTTCGCCGAGCTGCTTCGGGTCGGCGTGGAGGCGGACGCCGATCTCGTCGCAGCGCCGTGGTTCCATGTTCCGAAGGGTCAGGATCCTCAGCACCATGCCGATCAAGCTCGTCGGACCGCTAACGGCCCGACCGCTCGCTCGAGCGGTACCTTTCCCGCCGCTCCTTGGGTGGACTCAATATGGATCAACACTAATTTCGTCGTCCGTCGCTGCTTTTCTGACCGCTGCGAGTTCAACGAAAGACTCGGCGGCAATTATTGGCGCGATGAGACCGATTTCGGCGTGGCTGTGGCTCGGGCGGGTGGTCGGGTCGTCGTGACGAACGCGACGTACAGCTACATGCGAAGTCGCCCGGGCCACGGAGGGATTGATCGGGCGAGCGCGATCAAGTACGAATGGTCCGTCTTGCATAACGAAATCAAATTCCTCCGACGCCACGGCCCATGGCTCCGAGATCAAGGCTACATTTCTCGAAGGGGTACGTTCCTTCTTCGTACGCTATGGGACCGCCTCCGTCGTCTATCAGGCGGATTCATCGGGGCGAGGATCCGTGGCAATGGCTAACGTCGCGATCATCAGTCCAAATCCCGACACCCAGAGCGGCGGGGTCGAGCGGTTCTGTTATGACGTGGCGTCCGCTATCTCGGGTGACGGCGTGCGCGCCGAGATCGTCACGCTCGCCAAGGCGAACTCCGGGAACTGGGACCTTGTCATCTCCAACGGCATGCTGGGCGGGTCGGCCGGACGCCGCCGATTGCACGTCTACCACGGTTGTTGGATCTCGCACATGTTACAGGATCACAAGACTGCATCCCTGCCTTGGCGTGCTAAGCGGACCCTCACAGGCGCCATGCAGGAGCTACGCGCCGGCGTCGGCGTACGTCGAATTGCAGTGTCAACAAGTGCGGCACGCGACATTCGACGCTTCTACGGGCTCAGGGTAGACGGCGTCATCTCGAACGGCGTTGACACCGAATGCTTCCGACCCATGGGATCCCAGCATGCGAGGCGCCACTTCGACCTTGCCCCAACGGGGCGCTTCGCATTATTCGTCGGGCGCAATGAATACAGGAAGCGACCAGACCTTGCGGTGGCGGCGGCCGCGCAGTCCGGCTACGAGCTAGTCACCGCCGGCTGCTCTGCGCTGTCTGGCGTTCGCCACCTTGGCCGTCTCGAACCCACGGAGATGGCACTTGCGCTTGCAGCTGCCGATGTCGTAATCGCGCCAAGCGGATACGAGGCCTGCAGCATCGCCATCCTGGAGGCATTCGCATCGGGAAAGCCCGTCGTGGCCACGAGAACCGGGTGGATCGCGGACCTCCTGAACGTCGTTCCGGAATACAGGGACCTGACGGCCGCAGTCGGAGATCTTCCGGGCCTCGTCGAGGCGCTCCGGATAGTCCCTGAGCGTATGCATGCTGTCGAGCGTGCTGTGCAACACGTCCGAACTGCCAATGAACTGACCGTGTTCGCCTCGCACTGGCGGAGTGAAGTCGCCGACATATTGGTAAGCGCGTGACCACGCAATCGCAGACGGGCGAGGTGCTGGAGCCAACGCCGGCGTTCAACGAGAGCGTGGCGCACCAAAAGTGCGACGTGCTTGTCGTCGCAAGCGAAGACATTTGGCCACCGCGTCAAGGCGGGCAGGTTCGAGTGGCTGGCATCGTCGGAGCCCTGAGTCAGAACTTTCGAGTCGCCGTGGCCATACCCAATGCCTCGGCCGATGAGCGACCTGTTCCGGTGTACAGCCTTGCGGTAGCAACTAAGCGCTCCAGCTCAATGCGCGGCTTCGTGTCGAGCCGTCCGCGGATCGGACGGGTTGGGCTTGGAGCTTTCGCGCACGCCCGCCTGCATGACGCGGTCACGGATCTTCAACCTCGAGCCGTTCTGTTCACCCATAGCTACCTGGCAGCGATGTCTCCGAGTCTCGGCGTGCCAATCGTGGTCGACTTCGCAAACATCGAGAGGGAGCGGCTGAAATCATTCAGGTCTCGCGGACGATTACGGAATCGACTGTCCGCCACGCTCGAGGCAGCCAAAGCCTCTCGCTGGGAACCACGCGTCGCACTCGACGCAGACTTCTGCTTGGCGCTGACTCAGCGCGACCGCGCCAAGCTGGAAGGTTGGGGCGCCGCGGTTACGTATGTGCCGAACGGCGTAGTCACATCCCGCGATGCCACGAACTCGCCGGAAAGCGGCCATGTTCTCTTCCTGGCGAGCGCTGACTACGCGCCTAATCGCGACGCAGGCCACTGGCTGATCTTTTCGGTTTGGCCGCTGGTTCGCCAGGCAATGCCTTCCGCTCGCCTGGTCGTTGCCGGCCGCCGATCGGATGACGTATTTCGTGACGCTATCGGTATCCCGAGTATCGAAGTTCTCGGCGAGGTACCCGACGTGGCGCCACTCTTCGAGGGTGCGGCGCTCGTGGCGGTGCCGATCACCTCAGGAGGCGGGCAGCAGCTGAAGGTAATCGAGGCGCTCTCGTTCTTGCGGGTGGTAGTAGCCAGTCCGTTCTCAGCCCGCTCGGTCCCGAACGGGCTGGAATCACTTTGCCGCACTGCGTCCGGGGCGGATGAGTACGCAAAGGCGTTGGTCGAGCTCTTAACCGAACCCAGCGATCGTTGGTCCCGAGAGGATCTGGCTCGTGACGCCGTTGCACGGATGCCGACCTGGCTCGCGGCCACGAAACCGCTGACCGACTGGCTTAGGAAGCTGTCGTGACGCTGCCAGGTCAGGTCCACTTCATCGAACCCGGCGGGCGGGGCGGCGTCTTCCAGCACACGGCGGAGATAGCTCGCCTGCTGGCACGCAGCGGGGTCCAGGTCATCATTCACACAGCCTCCGACTTCGAATCCGTCGACCTGGAACACGTCGGATTCTGTCGCTGCGTGCGCTGGCACCGAGCTTTGCGGCCTCAGATTCTGCGACGCCCCTTCATCGTTGGCGACTACCTGATCAAAACGTTGCCACACCTTCGGAGAATCGGCGAAGGGCGGGTGGTTCACGTTCAGGGTCTGTTTGTGAGCCCACTCTACGCGTTGACGCTTCTCAGTCTGCGTGCGAGATCGGGCAGGCTCGTCTTCAGCCCGCACAACACGTTTTCTCGGGCGGGCCGAGCGTGGCAAGAGCGAGTGTTGCGCAAAGCGTGTCGAATTCCTGACGTGGTGGTCAGCTACTCCTCGTCGGATACGGCTCGGCTCGAGCGATGGGCAGGTTCAGCAGTAATCCAATGCCCACTCGTACAACTCGCCCCAGACGTCTCGCCGGCCGCGGTGCAGGATTGGCGAAGCCGGTTGGCGGTGAATACAGGCGAACCGCTGCTAATGATCGCCGGTCAAATCCGCGAGGACAAAGGTGTGGACGCGATGATCAGAGCGTCCAAGTTGCTACGCCAGTCGGTCCAACTGGCAGTGGTTGGGGAAGATAGGGGGGATCTCAAGCGGTGCCAACGGATCGCGCGAGACCACGGCGTTCACGTCGCCTGGGTTGCGGAGTACCTGCCTCTGGAAGCATTTGCAGCCGCCATCGCGGCTGCCGATGTCGTGGTCCTGCCGTACAGGCAGGCTAGTCAGAGCGGGGTGCTCTCGTTGGCGGCCGCACTTGGAACCCCGACGGTCGCGTACCCCGTCGGAGGACTGTGCGAAGCCGCGACAGTGACCGCTGAGCGATCTGACGAGAGGGCGCTGGCCGATGCCATAGACCTGGTGCTCGGCACAAACGCTAACTCTCCTCCGAAGCCTGAAACCCGGTCGGACTGGCTCGAGAGGACATATCGGAATGCCTGACGCTATGCGTATTGGTCTTGTTGTCAGCTCGAGCGTCGATGGCGGTGGTGAGACATACCTGAGGTCCCTTTACGAAGGACTGGCTCGTCGAGGTCACGACATTGTTCTGTTCGGTGAGCTACCCAGGTGGTCCCTAGCCTCAATCGACACTGGGGTAACGGGAAAGTGGCGAAAGGCGGGCGCAAGTCGACATCTAAGGGCAATGCTTTCCGAACGAGAGAGAATACTGCGCGCGGTTCGAAAGGAACACGAGAGAGCGCCGTTCGATATCTTTCACTTGCAGTACAAGCGCGAACAAATCCTGGTCACCTGGCCGCTAGCGCGGCTGGCGCCCGTCTTATGGACCGAGCACGGCAAGCTGCCTAGTTCTAGGGGATCGCTGCTTCTGAAGGTCGCATATCGCTGGGCGGCCCAGAGGGCATCGATGATTGTCTGCGTCTCAGACACGGTTCGGGACGATATCCGGCGGTGGATGCCCAGAAGCCTGACTGCTGTCGTGGTCCGAAACAGCGTTAACCTCGCGCGTTACAGGCCATGCACGGAACGCGAGCGCGAAGACGCACGTCGCACTCTCTGCATCCCGAGCAAATCGCTCGTCGTTGTTACAGTCTCTCGTCTTCATCGGGACAAGGGCATCGATCTGGCGATCGCTGCTGTTGATCACCTGCCTGAGACGGCGATCCTCGTTGTTGCGGGGGATGGCCCCGATCTTTCACGCCTGCAGGAACTGGCGAGAGGCCGCGGCGTTGTGTTCACAGGCCACCTAGACGACGTTCGCTTAGCGCTTCGCGCTGCCGACGTATTTCTCTTTTCTTCCCGACCCGTCGCAGGCGAGGGTTCGCCGACCGCGGCGCTTCTGGAAGCCGCAGCGCAGGCCTTGCCGATAGTGGCCACCGTCGGCTCAGGTGTTGAGCGAGAAGTAACCTCGGCTGGGGGGGCCATTGCACGGCCGGATCCTGTCGCCGTCGCGAAGGTTCTTCGATCAATAGATATCGTCACAGCTGGTTGCCTATCGCGAACATGGGCCGAAGCCTTTGGGTTGATACCATGGCTCGATCGCCATGAGCAGATCGCAACGAGGGCGATCTCCAAGTATGCGCAGGCAAACCGATGACTCTGGTTGGGCAGCTAGCCCGGATCTTTCATGGCGCGGTTGTTGGTCGTGCCGCAACGGTGTTCGCGTCGCGGGGTGCTGATTCTGCATCGAGGGTGTGACGGTCTGCCCGAGGTCGCTCGGGTTGTCGCCGGTTTCCACTGGCCGGAGCGGTGCGTGTTCGTGGGGTCGGTTGCGTGTCGGTCAACCGGGCGCGGGGATGGTCTGCAGTCTGTTGATCATTGTGGCCAGCAGCGTTGCCCAGGGTGCGTGCGCCGAGAGGTGCAGATGACGTCCCCGGCCGTGCTGTGCGAGTCGGGCGGCGATGCTGAACAGCCGTAGCCGCAAGCGTTTGGGTTCCCAGCGACGCGCGTCGTGTCCGACGAGGGTGAGCATTTGCATCCAGGCGGTGAGTTCGACGGCGACCGCGACGATGGCGCACCAGATCTGGTTTTGGGTGAAGTCGTGCAGCGGCAGGTTGGTCAGGCCGGTGTCTTTCGCGACGCGGATGCGGTCTTCGCAGCGGGAGCGGCGGCGGTGGCGTAGTTCGAGCTCGGCGAGCTGGCCGCGGGTGGTGTTGGTCGCGAAGGCGGTGATGCGGTGCCCGTCGACGTCGGTCAGGCGCAGCTGCGCGCCGGGGTGCGGGCGTTCCTTGCGGGCGATCACCCGCATCCCCACCGGCCACGAAGACAGCTCGAGCAGCCCGGTGACATCGGCGACCCACGCGCCCTCGCGCAGCTGACCGTCGCTGTCGTAGGCCGGCGTCCACGCCCGGTCAGGGATCAACGCGAGCGGTGCGGCGAAGGTGTCGGGCAGGGTGAACCCGATCGAGTACGACAGCCGCTGTGACACAAGCCAGTTCAGGAACTCGTGGGTGCATCCGGCGGCGTCAGCGCGGACCAGGATCTTGCGCCCGGGCCGGGTTCGGCTGCGCCGGCTCGGCAGTTGCGCCAGCGCCGCTTTCACGACCGCGATGTGGTCAGCGGCGGTGTTCGAGCCGGCGTTGCCCGCGCGTAGCAGGCACGTCAGCGGCTCCCCGGTGCCCTCGGCGCCGTGGTCGGCGAAGGCCCACAACGGGTGGAACCCGAAGCCGCGTTTGAACGTCGGCGCCGCCTGCTCCTTCTCGCTGTGCGCCGTGATCAAGGTGGCGTCGGTGTCGATCAGCAGTGGCCGTTCGGCGTCGATGCCGTGATCGGGTGCGTGCTCACCAGCCAGCGCCCACACCCGAGCCCGCGCCGCAGCCCTCGCCGTATCGATCGCTGCCAGCGCCCGCTTCGGATCTGCGGCCAAGGCGTCGATCATCCGTGACACCGTCGGGTCTGAGGCCACCGCACCGAACACCGCAGGCTCCGCGCGCAGTATCGCCACATCGGCCAGGCAGTCCCCGCCGAGCGCGAGCGCGATCGCCAGATCACAGACCACCTTGCCCGGATCATGACGAGCCATCGGCTTGCGCCACCGCGCCAGCGTCATCGACAACGCCCTGTCCAACCCCGCCACGCGGACCGTCTCGACCAGCGCGACACCGCCGGCGCCTGCGATACAACACCAGCGCCGTTCGCGTCAGCATGAACGCGCGGATACAGCCCGATACGCTTCACCCCGAAGGTGCTCCTCGCTCAACAAGATCTCGGCCTCAACAACCCTGATCCTTGCTGGCCTGGAGCACCTTCTCCTCGATCACCACGCCGTCACCGTGAAAGCGCCGGGCTAGCCGGCCGATCCTGGTCTCGCGTCGCTACCTGGTAGGTCAGAGCCCGCCTCGAGCGATCCGGTTCTCGGCGTCTATTGCTCGACCTGACCTTGGCTCTGATGTTGCTGGCGGCCGAGCCCAGCAGACTACCGGCTGCTGGCAACAATAGCTCGCGGCTCGACTTCAGCTAAGGCAGACGTGAGGACAACGTCTCCGCTCGTATCCCGTCGGTGAGGACTCAGAGCCAGGGCAAGCGCGATGGGCACTGCGAATACGACGTGGGAGCCGACTTCGAAGAAGAAGAAATCGTTCATGCCCTGCGCCGCCAGGCCGAGAACAGCGGCGGCCGCGATCGCCTGGATGGGCAGCGGCTCCCGCGACGATTGCAGGCAGTGCCTCAATCCTCGCACGGCAGTTATTGCCAGCAAGAGCACGAGCCCGGCGAGCCCGAGGTAGCCGCCGTCAAGTCCTGTCTGGACATACAGGTTGTGGGAGTGCACTAGTGCGTGTTGCACATCGGCGATGCCATAATCGACGTAGGTCTTGAAATTGTTGAAGCCAATCCCTAGAGGATTGTGCTTCAGCAGCTCCCACCCCGCCGATTGCAGTTGGTATCGCTCGACATCACTGCTCGGCGCGAAACTGAATCGGTTGACTAGTTCCGCGACGACGTCCTTGGGCTGGATCATGTACAGCACCGCTACCGCGCCCGTCAAGAGCAGCGCCCTAGCCGGCCGCCTAGCCATGAATACAATCAGTGCAGCACAACCAACCGCCAGGGCGACGACGCCCCCTCGGCTCAGGTTCTCTACCGTCGACAACGAGGCGACCACAGCTGTGGCCGCGGCAAGCACACGGTGGTCACGCCTCGTTAGCAGAACGCCCAAGGCGAAGACACAGGCGATCGCCTCGAAGTTGCCAAAGTTCGAATAGTAGCCGAATGTCGAATCGATCCTACCCGGATCGTATGGTGGCCCGACGAATTGATAGTGGCCCGCTTTCTGTAGAAACCCGAACACCCCGGAAATCAGGCCGCACCAGAGGTAGCAGTTCACCAGGCGGTCGGCGAACTTCGGATGCTCGGAGATGTGGCCGGCGATACCCAATATGGCGTTTAGGATCAGTAGCCATTGGACCGTGCCAGCGAGCGCATCGCCGCGGTTGTGACTGCTCATAAAGCCGACGATCATCCCAAGCGCGAGCATCCCAGCAGCGAAGTGGGCACCTCGGCCAACTACTCGCGGGCGCCAAGCCAGCGCGAAAGGTACGGCGGCGACCATCAGGCCGGCGGTGGCAGTGTGGCCTGTGATGCCAAAGAAGCTGATCTGACGATCAAAGACAGCTAGCACGACAATCAGGCAGGTCAGGAAACCAAGGTCGTTGCGGTATCGCAGGACCAGGCACCCAACCAATAGCGCGCCGACTGCCTTGAATGATCCGTTGAGAGAAGACCGAGACAGGACGTAGGTCACAGCCACGCTTGACAGGAGCACCGCAGCGCCAAACCAGACCGCGCCGGGTAACCTGCCTCGGAGGTCCCCATACATGGGTCACACACTACCGGTGGTGACACTACGTCGCCCCCCGGTTACGGTTCGGGTTCTCCGTCGTTGCTGTCAGTTGCCCCCGTGACCTGGCAACTCAAACGGCCAGCCGACGGCCTCAGTCCTCATCTGCCTCGTAGCTTCGGACTAGAGAATCCCTGTCCATGAGGTGCCGCCCGTGCATATGTAGACACGCTTTTGGGCACTAGAGGGACTGTCCGAACGGAAGTAAATGTCACCCCGGGTTGCGCTGATGACCGGCGCGCCGGAGCCACTGTAGAGGCTCGCCCCAAGACCAGCCGCAGTGCCCGGCTGGATCGCGCCAGTAGCTGATTTCAGTCGCCACGTCTTGACGGAAGTTCCCTTCCGGCCCTCGACGGTCGCGCCGTTCTGATAGGAGTAGGCGCCCGCAGAGCCGGAGTTATCCCAGGCCAGGTCTACCCGACCAGACTCGTTTCGGATGTGTTGTAGTGCCGTCGCAGACGAATTCGGGCGCAGCGTCTGTGAGCCAACATTGAACGAGGTTGGGTTCAAATAGAACTGGGGGAGGTTCCACTGACCAGTACTCCATGCTCCATTGGACGGGTTGTCTGGATCGACGACCTCCAGCCACTCGGCGGAGGTGGACGGCGTGGAGAACACGTAGGAGCCGGAAGCGTACGCGCGAGATGCGATGCCGCCGGTGACCCCCGTCAAAGTATTGCCGGTGACCCCCGTGTAACACACCTTCGCGTCGATGTTCGTGCCATCAGAGATGTAGAGCGTGCCGCCACTGGGCGAGAAGGACGACGCATCAGCGACAGCAATCGCACTCGCGGGCAACGTGATGCTCGACGCCAGGGTGGACTTTCCTTGCGTGTAATAACGGATGTTGCCGCCCATATTCGCACTGATCTGCCAGCGATTGCGGAACGAGGTTGTATTCAACAGCACTCGGAGTATGGGCGCCGGTTTAGCGTAGTTGTAGACGCGTGTGATGAATTGATTCCCGCTGACAGTCCTGGTCGTTCCGTCGCCGATCGTGATAGCCACCTCACCTGCGGTCTTCGTTCCTAGGATCGATCCACCGATCCAGCAGTTACCCGATCCGGTGACCTGTACGCCGGCGCCGTCTGCGATGCAGTTGGTGAAGGACGCGTTCTGCGTCCCGAGCACCCACGCCTGAGAATGAGAGCCCCAGACGTGTACGTTCGTGAACTGCTCACCGCCAACACAGCTGCCCATGACGATATTTATGCCGTTGTAGCCCGAGTTGCGAGCCACGACGCCGTTGACGAACAGCGAATCGTGCGGCCCCTTCCATACCAGGCCGTCGCCGGCGTTGTCGGTGATGTGGAAGTTGGTCAAGCGCGCCTCCATTTCATATCCGCCCCCGCCGTACTCCGAATAGACGCCCCCTGCCGCGCCGTTCTGAATGACAACGTGGTCGATCTCGTACGCCTTGCCGAAGATCCGGAGCGGTATGCCGGATCTATTTCCAGCTTTGTTACCGTCCAGCGCCAGATTGTGTAGGCCGAACCGCCCCGGAGTCTGATACGCGGCTGCCTTGACCGATCCGGTCAGGCCGTCGAAATTCACTGTTTTGATCAGGTCGACGTTCGACGCTGACTTCAGGCGGAGGACCGTACCCCGATACGGCAGCTCGGTGTCGGTCGCGGAGAAGATGTCGCCACCGACACCGGACCCCACGAGATGCACCCCTCCGGGCAGCGTGATGGTGCTTCCACACAAGTAAGTGCCGGCGGGGAAGAACACCGTGCCGCCGCCGGGAGTGGCGGCCGTGATCGCAGCGTTGATCGCGGGCGAATCATCGGTGACGCCGTCGCCCTTCGCGCCACCTGCCCAGCGTGTATCAGTGACATCAAACCACCCGAGGCCTGTCGAGCCGGTGTCGGTGGTTGCAGCCTCGGCGGGAAGTGCCCCCGCCGTGAGCGCGACGCCAGTGACTACGGCAAGGCCGACCCCCGTGAGGACGTCGCGCCGTGACATTGCGGACTTGGACCTGAACGTTGTCATCGCTCCCCCGAGCCGGGGTGGCGATGGCCCTCCCCGTGTGTCTCCGACAATCCGTCGTGCGTGCACTCCCCCGATGCGCGTCGCATTCGCCAAGGTTCGCTGCCGGGACAGGCTGCCTATCGGAGGCAATCGGGCCGGTATCAAGATCATCCGGCCTCGAGGCAGCTCGCGGCGTCGGCCGCAGGGCCTTATTTGGGGGGACGTTCGGATTGCCTGCGTCGACCATTCGGCCGACGAGAACCCATTGCATAGAGGGGTAACCCGGGCGATGTGGGCCTGCGTGCTCGGCGGCCCCAGCCGCGTGCGGGCACGTGCGGATGATCAGTCGCCGAGGGGTCCGCTGTCAATCTTGTGCCGATTCCGTACGCCCCCGCATGGTTTCCTAGCTGGATGCTCCTCGTCGCGTTCCCACTCGCGGGCATCGCCGTGGGTGGGTATGAAGGCTCAAAAGACGACGTAGGCCAGGACGACAGCAATTGCGAGGAGCGCCGCACCTGTGATGATCATGCTCGCCGCGATCTGGCCGTTCGGCGTATGCCTCGCCCATCGGCGCAGGCGCCGGTAAGGGCGTCCGATGCGCGATCGCCGTCGTGGCCGTGTCACGTCCGAATCCTCCCAGACATCATCCGTCCTGATCGACTTAGCACAGCTTTCTTAACGACATTGGCCCACTGCTGTGCGACGAGCAGCCCTCGATGGTGGCCAAACGTCTGAAAACCGCCACGGTGACCAGGCGTCGGGGCGCCATTGTGGAGCGAGGTGGCGCGGGCTACCTCGCGGGACACCTTGCGGGGCTCTCCCGTGGAATGGTTCGTGGAATGAAATCGAGGCCACCGGAGGGAATTCGGGGCTCGATGGGCCTCTGATTGCTGGTAATGCGGGCGATGGTGGCCATGACGACCCGGTCAACCGTCCTCCGGAGGCGGGAGCGCAGGTTCGAATCCTGCCGGGGGCGCCCGTGCCGGGGGCGCCCGTATTTCCGGCTCTTCTAACGCATCCATGGGTGTCGTGACCGGATGTGAATGAGCAACACGCCGTTCCTGCATAGGTTCTGGGCTGTCTGACGGTCCAGTACTCATGAACGGGGAACGGCGTGCGCAACGCCAGGGTGTGGCGCGCCTTGTTGGGCGTCGAGAAGACGGTCGTCGAGGAGATCGAGTTCGAAGACGACGGCGACGATGAGGGCAGCGACGGTGATAGGGGCGGCGGGCTGCTGGTCGCCCACGTGCGGATAGCCGGTTCGGCTCGTGACCGGTGCGATATCTGCCGGCGCCGCTGCGGACGTTACAACGCTGGCCAGGGGCGACGCCGGTGGCGGGCGCTGGACCTGGGCACGGTGCAGGTGGTGCTAGAAGCCGACGCTCCCAGGGTGTCCTGCCGCCAGCACGGTGTCGTGGTCGCGCACGTGCCGTGGGCGCGGCACAGCGCCGGGCACACGCTCGCCTTCGACCAGACCGTGGCATGGCTGGCCACCCAGACGTCGAAGAGCGCGGTCACCGCGCTGATGCGCATCGCCTGGCGCACCGTCGGGTCGATCATCAGCAGGGTCTGGGCCGACGTCGAGAAGCTCGGTGACCGCCCCGACGGGCTGGCCCGGATCGGGATCGACGAGATTTCCTACAAGCGCGGGCATCGGTTCATCACCGTCGTCGTTGATCACGATTCGGGGCGGCTGGTGTGGGCCGCGCCCGGCCGGGACCGGGCCACGCTGGGCCGCTTCTTCGACCAGCTCGGTGCCGAACGTTGCGTGCTGATCACCCACGTTTCCGCCGATCAGGCCGACCGGATCGCCGAGGTGGTGACCGAACGCTGCCCGGCCGCGGTGCAGTGCGCCGATGCGTTCCACGTCGTCAAGTGGGCCACCGAGGCCCTCGACGAGGTCCGCCGGCAGGCCTGGACGAGGCCCGCCGCTCCGGGCAGACCCGCAGCCACGGGCGCGGCGTCCGCGTCGCCGCCGGTGATGCACGACTGTTGAAGCACGCCCACTACGCGCTGTGGAAGAACCCCGACAACCTCACCGAGCGCGAGCGCGACAAGCTGGCCTGGATCGCCAAGACCGACCCCCGGCTGCACCGCGCCTACCTGCTCAAAGAAGGCCTGCGCTACGTGTTCGCCGTCAAAGGCGAAGCCGGCAAGACTGCACTGGATGGGTGTCTGTCCTGGGCCCGCCGGCGCCGCATCCCCGCATTCGTCCACCTCGCCCGACGCATCAGCGCCGCCCGCTCGCGCATCGACGCGGCCCTCGAGCACGAACTGTCGAACGCGTCGATCGAATCGGTCAACACCAAGATCAGGCTGATCACCCCGATCGCGTTCGGATTCCGCTCACCCGACGCCCTGATCGCCCTCGCCATGCGCAGCCTCGGCGGCCACAAACCCACCCTCCCCGGCCGCGCATGACCCACGGATCAGTCAGCAGAGCCCATTTTTCGGACCATCACAACGTTCTGTGAATGCAGGAGAGTACGCGCCGCCTCAGTGATACGCGATCAGGCCTTCTCGGCCGGCGCTCTCCGCACCGCGACCTGCTTGGCCGGGGCTTTCCTAGGCCCCGGCCGTGCCCGGCTCGGCCGGTGCCGATGACCACTGTGGGGCGAGCGCGGCCCCATGCATCCGCGCATATCGCCAGGCGTCGCCGACGTTCGATCGAGGCGTGGGCGCGCGTAGTCGGCGATCAGGCGTGGTCTCAGATGCGAGTCCACATGTGGAATCCCGTACGTGACGCCGTTGCCACAACTCCCGATTGGGGCCGCAGCCACTACAAGGTTAACGAACGTACGGAGGTTCACCGCCAGTCAAAAACCTTGTGGCTAGCTATCGGTCTGCGGGCGCCTAACTGACCCAGCAACGAGCGAAGTCCCCTAACGCCGCCGGCAACGCCGCTGACGCGTCTGGTGCCGCCGTCGCTGGCATGCTTAGCGGCATGGCGACCACTTCAGCGCAGCGGGCGAACCCCGCCGAAACGACCGAGGCGGTGCGCTGGCTGCGGCGCAGCTATCGGATCGGGGCACTCGTCGATGCGCTCGCCGCACTCGGGATGGCCGCGCCCCGGCTCTACGGCCCGACGCTTCGATTCGAGGCACCCTTCGACCGGACCAGACCGGAATTCAGCTACGCCATCCGTACCGGCGCGCCCTTGATGGCCGGCGGGACCGTCCTGCTGTTGTGGGCCGACCGCCGCCCGCGGCAACGCCG
>WNGE01006584.1_pt1 | contig 13627 bp, 17 predicted proteins | sample 5400651 | NCBI WGS metagenome assembly WNGE01 (sample SAMN13153370, study PRJNA577476) | soil metagenome | isolation source: 60 cm soil or saprolite under grassland replicate 2 | place: USA:California | collected 2016-06-15 | reverse complement strand
CAGGCGCAGCGTGATGTCGCCGGCGCGTGGAGAGCCGGTGACCACCGGAAGCGGGTAACCGGTCGCCGGGCGCAGATACGCGGCGAGGTCGGCGGCGATCGGCGCAGCGGCGGCCGAGCCCGCCACGATCCGCGATCGGGTCGTGAGCGTGAACTGGCCTACCCCTCCCACCGCGGACACCGGCTTCGGCACCACCTGCGGCACGGCCGACTGTGCCGCCGCAGTGGGTGCCGCGTAGGCGCTCGGCGCCGCCGCGACGACGAGCGCGACGGCGCCGCTGAGCGCGAGTAGGGCTGCCCGGAAGCGGGTTCGCGACATTGCCGCACCTTTCCGCCGCGGGCAGGGCGGTCATGCACCGCTCGCGCGGCTGCAACGAAGATGGTCTATACCAATGCCTCAATCTGGTCTACACCTTTTCGACCCCCACCACAAGGCCCAGGTGGGAGCGAGCTCGCCGGTGAGTCCTGCCCATCGCGCGTCCGACATCGACTCGCTCTATGCTCGGTACCAGAACATCTAGGAGCGGGCGAGCTGATGAATCCTCGAGTTTGGTTCCTCACCGGTAGCCAGAGCCTCTACGGCCAGGAAACTCTCGACACCGTCGCCACCCAGTCGCGACAGATCGCCGACGCGCTCGAGGACGCCGGGATCGGCGCGCAGATCGTCTGGCAGCCCGTGCTGACCGATTCCGCGACGATCCGCCGGGTGATGCTGGACGCGAACGCCGACGACAACACTGCCTCGGCCTGATCGCCTGGATGCACACCTTCTCGCCGGCCAAGATGTGGATCGCCGGCCTCGACGCGCTGCGCAAGCCGTTGCTTCACCTGCACACTCAGGCCAACGCTGCCCTGCCGTGGCGGTCCATCGACATGGACTTCATGAACCTCAACCAAGCCGCGCACGGCGACCGGGAGTTCAGCCACATCCAGAGCCGGCTCGGCGTGGCCCGCAAGACGGTGGCAGGGCACGTGTCCGATCCTTCCGTGGCGACTCGGATCGCCAGGTGGGTCGATGCCGCCCTGGGGTTCGCGAAGCTGCGCACGCTGCGCATGGCGCGCTTCGGCGACAACATGCGGGACGTGGCCGTCACCGAAGGTGACAAGGTGCAGGCCGAGCTGACGTTCGGGGTCTCGGTCAATACGTACGCCGTCAACGACCTCGTCGAGGTCGTCGACGCGGTCGACGACAAGACCATCGACGATCTGGTGGACGAGTACGCCGAGCTCTACGACATCGTCCCGGAGTTGCGCCCCGGGGGAGAGCGGCACGACTCGCTGCGCTACGCCGCCCGCACCGAGGCAGGGCTGCGTCAGTTCCTCGCTGACGGCGGGTTCGGCGCGTTCACCACCAACTTCCAGGACCTCGGCGGACTGCGCCAGCTCCCCGGCCTCGGTGTGCAACGGCTGATGGCCGACGGCTACGGCTTCGGCGGCGAGGGTGACTGGAAGACGTCGATGATGCTGGCGGCCGTCAAGGCGATGGGCGGTGCCTCGGACCGTGGGACGTCGTTCATGGAGGACTACACGTATCACTGGGGACCGGGCACACCGAAGATCCTCGGCGCACACATGCTGGAGGTCTGCCCGTCCATCGCCGCCGGCCGGCCCGCCTGCGAGATCCACCCCCTTACCATCGGCAACCGCGAGGACCCGGTCCGCCTCGTCTTCGACGCCGCTGCCGGCCCCGGCATCGTGCTCGGCATCGCGGACGTCGGGGACCGCTTCCGCCTCGTCCTCAACGAGATCCAGGCCGTCGCCCCGGACGAGCCGCTGCTCAACCTCCCGGTCGCGCGGGCAGTCTGGGAACCGTCCCCCTCGCTACCGCTGTCCGCCGAGTGCTGGCTCACCGCCGGTGGCCCCCACCACACGGTCTTCAGCCAGGCCGTGGACACCGAGACGGTCGAGGACTTCGCCGCGATGCTGCACACCGAACTTCTCGTCATCGATGCCGCCACCACACCGCGGGCATTTGCCGACAACGTCCGCTGGAACGCCGCGTTCTATCGGCTGGCCGCGGGCCTGCCCGGTGGCGCGCGCTGAGCGGGACAGCACCGTCGATCGACACCGCGGAGGCGTACGGCGTCGGTGCCGAGCGCGCGCGGCCATGGCGATCGAGATGATGGCCGCGGTGCTGTTCGTGTCCTGGTCGTCGCTGACCGTGAAGGGTACAACCGCAGATTTGGGCCTGTGACGGGGCTGCCTCGGCTGGGCGCGCACCGGCTGCGGCACACGCTGGCCAGCGACATGCTGCGGGCGGGGGTGTCGCTGGCGCAGGTCGGTCAGGTGCTGCGGCACCGCAGCCAGTTGGCCACGGCGACTTACGCGAAGGTCGACCAGGCCAGGCTGCGGGAGGTGGCGCGGCCGTGGCCGGGTCTGCGGTGACCGTCACCGGTCAGCGGTCGCCGCTGCCGGCGGATGGGCTGCGGCGGGAGGCTGAGGCGTACCTGGCGATGCGCCGGACGCTGGGGTTCAAGCTGTCCACCCAGGGCCGGTTGCTGCTGGGCTTCGTGGCCTACTGCGAGCGGCGCGGCATCCTCGGCCTGACCACCGACGCCGCGGTGGCCTGGGCGACGGCCACCCCGCGCAGCCGGGATGCGCTGTGGTGGGCGCGGCGGCTGATGGTGGTGCGGATCTTCGCCCGGCACCTGCAGGCGCTGGATCCGGCCGCCGAGGTGCCACCCGATGACGTGCTCCCGCTGTCCTTCCGGCGCACCACCCCGTACCTGTACTCCCCGCAACAGCTGCGCGCGTTGATGAAGGCCGCGCACCGGCTGGAGCCGAGGCTGCGGGCGGCGACCTACGCCACCGTGATCGGCTTGCTGGCGGCCTGCGGCCTGCGCATCGGCGAAGCGTGCCGGCTCGACCGCGGCGATGTCGACCTGGACACCGGCGTGCTGACCGTGCGGGACGCCAAGTTCGGCTAGTCGCGGATAGTGCGGATCAGCGCCGACTACAGCCGCCGGACCGGCTGTGCCTGGACGTGCCGCCGCGTGCCGGCGAGGGCCACGCCTGCACCGAGGCACCGCGTGGCACCCTGTACCACCGGTACCGGCTGGACGACGCCGGCATCCTCGCCGACGCCCGGATCGTCCCGCCGACCGCGCAGAGCCGGGCCAGCATCGAGGCGGACCGCGCGGCACGGCTTGTCCAGGCCAACTGGACCTAGACCACTGCACCCTGCAGCACCGGGGCGAGCGGCTGATCCGAAGCTACGACCCGTGCTTTCTCCTGCTCGACCTGACGATCATCCAGGTATGACCACTGTGGACACCGTGAGCGGGTCGACACCGAGCGGGGCGACGATGCCGCCGGTCTGCTGGTGCCGCGACGGTTGGGCGTGTGCGGCCCGACGGCCACCGTGACCGAGCTGACCCGGCGACCTTACCGGCTGGTCGAGCTGTGGCGGCCGGACGACGGCGTCGCAGTCGTTGACGCGGTGCGTCCCGGCGCGCCGCCCGGCACCGTCCACGTCCTGGACGCCGCGGCCGCCCCGTTGCCCACCGCGCTGGCCGCCGGCTCCACCCACGGGATCGGGCTGGGCACCGCGTTCGAACTGGCCCTCAGCCTCGACCGGCTGCCGGCCCGGCTGATGGTCTACGGCATCGAAGGGTGCCGCGGGGCGGACGGCGCCGGCCTGTCCCCCGCCGTCTCGGCCGCCGCCGACCGGGTCGTCGCCGCGCTGGTCAACGAATCCGGGGCAGCCGCTCGCCGATGAGCAGGTCGAGGACCCGCCGGGTGCACCGGACCGGGGCCGCGGACCAGCCGGCGGGCCGTGCAGCGGGAGCTGGCCCGCCGGGCCGAGGGCCTGCCCGATCTGGTCGCCCGCTGCGACCGCCGCGTCGTACACGCAGTCGCCATGACGAGCCGACGACGGCTGCTCGGCAAGAGACAGACCCCGCGACGGCGCAGCGCCGCCTCTGGTCCGGCACGACGACCGCCTACCGCCAGATCTCTCCGAGGTCATGCAAGAGCAGTCGGACACGCCAGCATCGTGCTCGCCGCCGACACCTACACCAGCGTGCTACTCGACCTGCACTTCACCTCCGCGCAGGCCACCGCTCGGCTCGTCCTCGCCGCAGCCCACGACCTAGCCCGAGGACACCATCGACGTCCACTGACTTCGGTCCCTCCGGGCGGGGACGTTCGGCCGTGGTCGCCCGGGCAGGGTGCGACCACAGTCAAGGGTGACCGTTACCCCCGTGCGAGGAGGAGGGAGTGGCGATGAAGATCTTCGTTCCGACCGTTGCCCTGCTGATGGCGGCCCTGGTGTTCGTCGCTCCGCCGCTGATCGCGTTCCTGCCGGCGCTGGCCGTGGGACTGCTTCTGACGGCGGCCCCGCTGATCATGGGCTCCCTGACGCGCATGGACCAGGGCGGCCGCACCCGCGATGAGGACTCCGGCGTGCGCCGCGACCAGCGTCCGGTCTCTGGCACCACGGCACGGTAGGAACTTCGGGGCTGCCACCTGCGGGAGCGCGCTCCTGCGCGGCTCGGGGCGGCGGCCAGCGCGAGCCGGGCCGCCGCGTAGCATGCGGCTGGCCCGCGCGTGGCCGGGGCGCTGCGGCACCATGCCGTGCCCGACGTCGCGCCGGGTGGCTAGCAGCGCCGCTGCCCCGGTGCAGGCCAGAAACAGGGCGACCGCCAGGCCCAGCAGCCACCAGTGGTCGCCGCCGAACGGGCGCATCTGTTGGCCCCAGCCGATCGGGGACAGCCAGGCCGGCCAGGTGCTGTCTACCCGCAGGCCGGGTCGAGGTGGCCGGCTATGTTACCGACCCCGCTGGTCAGGAACGCCACCCCGAGCACAGCGGCGGGCCAGGCCGCTGGCGGCACGGGTGCTGGAGGCCAGTTGGGTGGTGACCGCAGCCACGCCGACGAACGCGACGCCGACGACGGCGACCGCGCCCCCGGCGGTGAACGAGCCGCCGCCCGGCTGCCCGGTTGCGGTCATCCCATTGTGCGCCCCGCCAAGCGCGAGCTGGGCGGCCCGCGCCTGGACGTACATCCAGAACTACGCCGACGCCAAGGAGGTGGGCGTCAGGTTCTGTTCTGGCTGCGGTAGTAGTCGCGCCAGATGAGCCGGTGGATGGGGATGAGCCGGGGGATGGTTCGTAGGCCGGGGATGAAGGGGATCAGCGCGAGCAGCAGGGTGAGTAGGGCCATCAGTCCCCAGACGAGCGCGTCGGCGTTGTCGGAGGTGGAGAACGGTTTGATCTGGTACCAGAACGTGTAGAGCCATAGCCAGGCTTGCCCGGGGTAGTTCCCGGTCTCGTTCATCATTCCCCACTGGTCGCCGCCGAGGTGCTGGGCGCGGGCCTGGTCTTCCAGGTAGGAGCCGTCGGCCAGGAACAGCAGTGGTTTGGTGTAGTCGCTGGCGTAGAACTGGTTGTGCTCGCTGGTCAGCGCGCCGTCCAGGCCGCCGCTGGAGGCCAGGTCGAGCAGCCGGCCGGTGAGGGTGGGGATCGGGCCGTAGTCGCCGGGGGCGACCTTCGCCGGGTCGCCGTCGGGTGCGGTGGACAGGGCGTCGGCGTAGCCGCTGGCCCAGGTGTTCTGCTGGTCGGCTGTGGCGGCGGTGTAGGTGGTCAACGCGGCGGTGAGGGTCGGGTCGTTGGGCACCGCATGCAGCGGGCCGAGGACGAAGTCGTTGGCGGTGTCGACCGGTACCCGGACACCGCCCCAGCGTTGCAGCGGCAGCGGGCCGAGTTTCTGCCCGGCGTCGGGGGTGTCGTTGTACGGGGCGCCGTAGCTGGCGGTGCCGCTCTGCCCGTCCAGTTCGGACACCGCGGTGGCGACGAAGTCGTTCGGATCGGCCTTCGCCCACGCCTGCAAGGTGATCGGTTTCTCGTCCGGGGAGGAGAACACGGCCGCGAGCAGCACGGTGAGCACGGCCACCACCAGGGTGGCGATGACGAACTCCTTGACGATGTCGTAGCGCCGCCAGGGCCCGGCCCAGGGTCCGAGATCACTGCCGCGGTGTCGCCGGGAGACCGGCCGGTCGGTCGTCGTGGTCACGGCGAGACCTCCCTCGCCGGGTCGCCGGGGGCCGGAGCGTCCAGCGGCGGCACCACCCCGCGGCGGCGGACCAGCAGCACGTGCAGCACCACCAGGACGCCGACCACCAGCGGCAGCAGCAGCACGTGCCAGAGCAGCATCTGGCCGGTGTTCAGCACGTTGAACCAGGCACCGACACCGACCGAGTTCAGCCCGTCCTTGGCCTGGGTGGCGATCCACTGCGAGTCGAAGTTCTGCTGGACCAGGTAGCCGGTGAACGCGGTGCCGATCGACCCGACGAACGCGACCACGCCGGTGATCCAGGTCAGCGCCCGCCGTCCCCGCCAGGCGGCCATGAAGAACTTCCCCCACAGGTGGATCACCATGAAGACGAAGAACAGCTCGACGCTCCACAGGTGCAGCGAGTTCACGAAATGACCGACCGTCGAGGTGTGCCACCAGGCCGCGCCGGCCAGCGCCAGCCACGCCCCGGACACCAGCACCCACACGAACGCCGCGATCGTCAGCACCCCGAACACGTAGATCCAACTGGACACGTACGCCGGCTGCCGGTCAGGCAGCAGCCGCTCCGGCGGGAGCGCCGCCACCGCACGCCGGCGCAGCGCGCCGGTCCAACCCCCTCCGCGGTACGGGTCCTCCACCTGCTCGGTCATGGCCGGCGCCTCCCACTCGGGAACGGCAGCAGCAGCGCCAGCGCGAACACCGCCACCATCACCGCGATCACCACCAGGTTCGCCACCGAAAGTTGGATGACCCCCCAATGCAGGTAGTGACCCGGATGGTTCAGGTTCACCGGCGCGGCGACAAGGGCGACCATCACGCCTCCCACTATCGAGCCGAGATACGCTGCCGGACCTAGCTCGTCGGCCCGCGTTGACGGATTGTCGTCCTACCTGGCCGATGTGACCAGAGCCGAAAGACCCTGCGCCGAGAATCCTCGACAGGTCAAGCCAGAGCAAAGCAGACCCCGCTGTGATTTGGCAGTCTCAGACAGTCCCGGCTGGCCTCGGTCGAGTCGCTGGCTGATTCTTACCCGCAATGCCATCAAATCTTGACCGGCTCATTGCCTGATTGCTCGGTCGTCGTTTCCCACCGGTCGGTACTCTGGGCATCTGGATGCCGGCCGGACCAACGGGCCGGGCATCCGCGGCCCCGGCAGCCGCGGGAAAGGGGAGACCTCGGTGCCGGTGGCACCCAACCAGACCACCGTCCGGGAGCGCCGCGCGCGTTACCGCGAGAACATGCTGACCGGCCTCAACGCTCTCGCCGAGATCTACCACACGTACTGGGGCGAGTTCTTCCACCTCGCCGTGTTCGAACCTGGCCACGACCCGGCCGACCTGGCCACCGCCTACGAGCGGACTCACCAGCGCTATCTCGAGGCGATCGGAGGCGGCGCGAGCCGGACGGATCGTCGATATGGCCTGCGGAAGCGGCGCACTCTCCGCCTGGCTGGCCGACCACACAACCGGACAGGTGATCGGCGTGGACCTGTCCGACCGGCAACTCGCCCACGCCCGCCGCCGGCTGGCCGCCCTGCCACGGCCGAACCTGAGCTTCGTCCAGCGTGATGTGATGCGCCTGCAGGACCTCGCCGAGCCGCCGTTCGACGCCGCGATCTGCCTCGACGCGGCGTGCTACCTACCCGACCGACCCGCCGCCCTGCGTGCGATCGCCACCCGACTGCGGCCCGCAGGCCGACTGCTGCTGGTCGACTGGTGCCGCGCTGAACGGGTGACCGCGCTGCAGCAAGAACTCATCCTCCAGTCACTGTGCCGATACTGGGCCATCCCAGAACTCGAAACCGCCGCCGGCTACCGACGGTCATTCCAGCGCGCCGGCTTCCACGTCCACTCGGTGGAAGACCTGTCCGGCCGGTCCTGCCGAACTGGGAGCGCGGCTACCAGGCAGCGCTGCGGGCCCTTTCCGAGCCGATTCGGATCAATCACCTCCTGCGTATCGCCGCCGACACGGTCAAGCACGACACGGTCGCCGTCCAGGCAGCCAGAGACCAATTCCAGGTCGCCCTCCTCGCCAAGGCCGCGGCCGAGGCCGGGGCGCTGCGCTACGTGTCCGTTCTCGCCGAACGCCGACCGGACCGAGTCGCCGTCAGCAATTTCGGGTAAGTGGCTCTACGCGGCCAAGCGAGGTGGTCGCCCTCTGATCGGGGTGGGAGTGTGCCACTGGACCGTAGTGCAGGAGGAGGCGGAGGCCTCGTGGCAGCGAGTCCCCGACAGCTTGCTCAGCAGCACCGTCAGCGGGTCATGTCCGCTGGCGGGTGATCGTTGAGGAACCCGTGGCCTGCCTCCGGGTACACATTCACGTCGCGAGGTACCCCGTAGATGGCAAGCGCCCGCTCCAGCCGGCCGGCGACCTAGTAACCCATCGGAGAGCGGTCCTTGGCACCGTAGCTGGCGACGAGCGGGCAGGCACCGGCCAATGGCCGCTCGGCGTCCTTGCCCTACCAGGACAGGTCGGGGGCGGCAGCCAGGTAGACCTCCCCGGCCAGCCAGTCGGCCTGCCGGCGCAGATCCGGCTCATCCCGCCGAAGTCGTGCAGCACGACCACTCCCGGCCAAAGGCCCTGGCCGGCCGGGGTGGCCAGGTAGGTCGGCATGTCCCCACGCGGGGTGAGGACGTTCACCTCGGCCACGGCGTCCTCCTGAGCTCCGCCGCGGAGGATGTCACACGGCTGGCGGCAACCGTAACCCCATCCTGCGGCCAACGCTGGGGGCCGACAGCCGGTCGGCTCACCGGACCAGTCGTCCAAGCCCAGCGTGCCGGAGTAATCGCCGAGCGGTGGGCGCTTCCCGCGCGTAGTACCGTGCGACTACGGGTCGGGACGCTGCTCACTTGCGGCCCACAACCGTCGACTCTTGCCGCGCCCTGCCTCGCGCGTCGACCTGCGCCCGACTGGAGGCCCCCCATGACGAAGACACCCGGCGGCGGCCCGCCCCGGACGTCCACTGCGGACATCGTCGAATTGGTCGAGACCCGGACTCCGCACAACTACCATCCCTTGCCGGTGGCGATCGCCGAAGGCAACGGCGCGTGGGTGACGGATGTCGAGGGACGGCGCTACCTCGATTTCCTGGCGGCGTACTCCGCGCTCAACTTCGGTCACTGTCATCCCGACATCATCGGTGCCGCCGAGCATCAACTCCGCCGGCTGACACTGACGAGCCGCGCATTCCTGCACGACCAGCTCGGGACCTTCTGTGCGGAACTCGCCGAGCTGGCCGGCATGGAGATGGTGCTGCCCATGAACACGGGCGCGGAGGCCGTGGAGAGCGGACTGAAGGTGGCCCGCAAGTGGGCGTACGACGTCAAGGGGGTTCCACCGGACCAGGCCAATGTCGTCGTCGCGGCGGAGAACTTCCACGGTCGGACGATCACCCTCATCAGCTTCTCGACCGACCCGCTGGCCCGGCGCGGCTTCGGACCCTACACGCCGGGATTCCGGATCGTTCCTTACGGTGACGCGGCGGCGCTCGAGGCGGCCGTCGATGACGACACTGCGGCGGTACTGCTCGAGCCGATACAGGGTGAAGCTGGCGTGATCGTTCCCCCGGTCGGCTACCTCGCAGCCGCGCGGAAGATCTGCAGTCAGCGCGGTTCGCTCTTCATGGCGGACGAGATCCAGACCGGACTCGGCCGTACCGGCACGACGTTCGCCTGCGAACACGAGGGTGTGCGTCCCGATGTTTACCTGCTGGGCAAGGCTTTGGGGGGTGGCATCGTCCCGGTGTCCGCCGTGGTCGCCGACCGGTCTGTCCTCGGCGTTCTTCATCCGGGCGAGCACGGCAGCACCTTCGGCGGCAGTCCGATTGCCTGCACGGTGGGTCGCACCGTCGTCGCGTTGCTGCGAACTGGCGAGTACCAGAAGCGGGCCAAGGAGCTCGGTGTCCACCTCCACGAGCGTCTCAGCGCGCTCGTCGGCGGCGGGCTGGTCGAGGTGCGCGGCCGCGGACTGTGGGCCGGCATCGACATCGATCCGGCCCTTGCGACCGGTCGCGAAGTGTGCGAGCGGCTGATGCAGAAGGGCGTACTGGCGAAGGACATCCACGGGTCGACCCTCCGCCTCGCTCCGCCGCTGGTGGTCACCATGCAGGAACTCGACCAGGCCGTCGACGCGCTCGAGCAGGTCCTGCTAGAACTCGACCTTGAACGCAATGTGTCCCGGCGGCGGCGCCTCACTGCGGGATGAGGCGAGGCGCATAACCGCGGGATGAGGCAGTACGTGGCGGGCCCGCTGCAGTGCATCCGGGAAACCGTCTGTGCTGGCCTTCCCCGGGTCCGCTAGCCTGGCTCTCCCGCGAGGGCGGCGACGACGACCTCGTGCCCGCGGTGCGCCGCCGACCGGGACCACGTACCCAAAGCCCCGCCAGCAGGTGGAGTTCGGCGTCGCGCAGTCTCTGCGATGCCAGCAGGGTCAGCTGCTGGCGCCCACCCGCACGCCGGTGATCGCGAACCGCTCGACCGCCGCGCCATGGCCATCGCTGGAGACCGCGATCGTCAGCACGGCCTTGAACCGCGGGCTGAACCTCCGGCGTTGCTCAGGCGTGGACGCATCCTCCTCAGCCGAGAGGCCCTGTCGAAGATCAGTGGTACACCTCAGATTGGGGTGTCTTCACAGTGGGCGCCCGGTACGGTTTGGGAGGCGGCGGCGTGCGGGCCGAGGTCGGCCAGGGTGAGAGGGTGAGCTGGGGGCGAGTCCAGGACGGTGCGGGACTCAAGGTGCAGGTCGGGTGCGCGGAAACCTACGCGAAGCATCCGGCGATCGGCCTGGTGCTGCCGGCGATGGGCTACGGCGAGGCCCAACTCGCCGAGCTCGGCGGGACCATCCGAGCCGCCGACGCCGACGCGGTCGTCATCGGAACCCCGATGGACCTCGCCCGGCTCGTCGACCTCGGCCACCCGGCCCGCCAGGCCAGCTACGAGCTGCGGGAGATCGGCACGCCCACGCTGGCCACCGTGCTGGCCCCCTACCTCGAGAAGTGGCGCCCCCCGCTGACCGGGCGGCCTCCGTCTCACAGCAAGGTGTCCAGGGTGACGAAGTCGTAGCCGCGGCCACGCACCGCGGAGATGACCGCCGGGACGTTGGCCTCTTGTCCCCGGCTGTGCCCTAGTCGGATAGTGAGAATGCCGGGCGGGCGTCGTACCGGCTCGCCACAGGGAGGTGCACAATGACCAATGTGGACACTGGCGGCAGCGCAACCATGGGCACCGAGGATTCCGGCCTCACGGCCCGGGCGGAGGCTCGCAAGCGGGTGGAGGCCCGACGGGAGTTCGGCTCGCACGTCTTCGTCTACGTCGTCGTCAACGCGTTCCTGATCGCAGCCTGGGCCTTCACCGGTGCCGGCTACTTCTGGCCGGCCTGGGTGCTGGCTGGCTGGGGCGTCGGCGTAGTGCTGCACGCCTGGGACGCGTTCCTGCGCCGGCCGATCACCGATGCGGACATCGAGGCTGAGCTACGGCGTCAACACTGCTGATCCGCGCAGGAGCGCCCACCGGCGGCCATCGTGTCGAGGGCGCCGTCCTCCTCGCAGGGATGATCGTGCCGCTGATGTTCACCAGGCAGCATATCGGCCGGGGCGGGAGCTCCCGCCCAGCAGCGCGTTGGCTGCTGCGCGGGAGCGGATCATCGGCGACGGCAGCGGCCCGTCCGGCGAGCCGCGAGGGCGTGCCGACGGGTTGTGTCAGCTGCGGACGACGGCGACCGGGCATTCGGTCAACGGTCAGCTCGGACCGGGCCCTCCGGCCCTGGTGGCAGATCCGCAGCGGGCGTCACGATGAGACGGTCAAGGCAATGCCGGCAGGAGGTGCACCAGTGATGCGTACGCTGGTGGTGTTCGAGTCGATGTTCGGCAACACGCAAGAGATCGCGACGGCTGTCGCCGACGGCCTGTCGTCCCACCTGAGCGTCGATGTCGTCGAGGTCGGCGCAGCGTCCACGGGCATCGGCGACGACGTCGAGCTCCTGGTCGTCGGCGGCCCGACCCACGCGTTCGGACTGAGCCGGCCTGGAACGCGACAGTCGGCCGCGGAGCAGGCCGGAGAGGATCTGGTGTCCGCTGGTATCGGGCTGCGCGAATGGCTGGCCGCTGTGCCTCGAGGATCCGGGCGCGTCGCGGCCGCATTCGACACCCGGGTCAAGAAGCCTGGCCTGCCGGGCTCGGCTGCACGCGCCGCCGGGAAGCGGCTGCGCCGGCTCGGCTATCACCTGGTCGTTCGACCGGCCAGCTTCTATGTTGCCGGCACCCCCGGTCCCCTGCTTCCTGGCGAGCGGGAACGCGCCCGCACCTGGGGCGAGAAGCTCGGCTCGGAGTTCGCTGCGAGGCACCCCGGCCGAGTCTCCTGATCCACAGCCGACTAATCCGGCCCCGGCGCAGCATCCGCTCTCCCGGCCGGTGCTGTCTTCGCCCCCATCGCAAAGGAGTTCGTCGACTTCCTGGGTAGCCAGCCGCCGTACGACGCGCTGGACACCGCCGAGCTGGAGCGGCTGGCCGACCGGCTCGAGGTCGAGTACCTCACCGCCGGCACCGTCATCGTGCCGGCCGGCGCGGAGCCACTCGATCACCTGTACGTGATCCGGACTGGAGCAGTCGAGATCCTCGATCGCGGCCGGGTGGTGGGCCTGCTCGGACCGGGTGACACGTTCGGGCAGGTGTCCGTCCTGTCTGGACTTCCACCTGACCCGTCCGCGCGCGGCGGAGGAGACGCTGTGCTACCGGCTGCCGGACCCGCGGACGGTGCTGGCCCGTCCGGAACGGCTGCGGTTCACTCACCGCGCGACGCTGCGAGCAGCCGGACGGCTGACCGGGGCTGGGCCGGTCGGGAAGGACCGGCGGCCGGTGAGCGACTACCTGCGGCCGGTGGTCTGGTGCGAGGCCACCGAGCCGGTGCGGCCAGTGGCGGTCCGGATGAGCGAGGCCGGCCAGTCCTGCGCCGTGGTGCGGCTGCCGGCCGGCCAGTACATCGCTGGCTCGCAGCACCTGCTGGCCCAGAACACGGTCGTCTCGCTGCTGTGGACCAACGGGCCCGGTCCGGCCGGATCATGGAGATCAGCGGAGATAGCGGACGAGCGGGTCGTTGAGTGGCTGGTCGCTGGTCGGCGTGGGGGCGAGCCGGACCTTGATGTCGACGGCGGTCACGCCGGTGGGTGAGACGATGACCGGGTTGAGGTCGAGCTCGGCGAGCTCGGGTACCTCGTCGGCGAGCAGCCCGACCCGCAGGAGCAGGTCCTCGACAGCGGCGACGGCGAGCGGGGGCTGGCCGCGGTAGCCGGTCAGCAGCGGGGCGGACCGTAGTTCGGTGCGCGCTGGTTGGGTCGTGCGGACGGCCGCCCGGGTGCAGCCTCCGGTCGAGACACCCGAGGGCCCTGCGTGTCGCCATCGATGTGCTGGTCCGGATCCGGCGGGACGGCGCGGCCCAGGCGAGCCGAGTGGGCGGGGTCAGGGCAGCCGGACGTAGCCGTTACGGGCCTTCCACAGGAAGTACTTCTCGAACAGCAGCTTGGCGGCGTGGGCCTGCGGGCCGGGGATGAGCGCGGCGGCCTTGCGGGGTGGGAGCATCTTGTCGGCCAGGATCATGACACCGTTGTTGCCGGCGTCCAGCA
>WNGE01016841.1_pt1 | contig 13628 bp, 10 predicted proteins | sample 5400651 | NCBI WGS metagenome assembly WNGE01 (sample SAMN13153370, study PRJNA577476) | soil metagenome | isolation source: 60 cm soil or saprolite under grassland replicate 2 | place: USA:California | collected 2016-06-15 | reverse complement strand
GTCAACGACCTGGTGCACCTGGTCGCCGAGCTGTTCGACAACGCGACCGCGTTCTCCCCGCCCGACTCGACGGTGATCGTCGAGGCGCGCCGGGTCGGTGACCGGGCCGTGCTGTACGTCGAGGACCACGGCATCGGCATCTCGCCCGAGCAGCTCGCTGAGCTCAACGAACGGCTGGCCACGCCGCCGATGGTCGACGTCGCGGTGTCCCGGATGATGGGCCTGGTCGTGGTCGCCCGGCTGGCCGCCCGGCACGGCGTGAAGGTCGAGGTGCGGCCGGCCCCGGAGCGTGGCACCGTGGCCGATGTACTGCTGCCGACCTCGGTGCTGGTATCGCGCGCGGTCACCGGTCGGGGACCCTCCGCCGGTACACCGTTGATCCGCGAGGTGCCGACCGGCCGGCCGAACCTACCCAACCAGCCGCGTACCACCTTCGCGCCGCTGGCCCTGGAGAGCGGACCCACCGCTGGTGGGCGTACCCCGGCGGGCGCGGGCGCTCCGCCGATGGGCGGCTTCGGTACCGGGCCGACCGGGTACGCCGGTCCGGGCTCGCCTCCCGTCCCCGGCTCGCCCCCGCCACCGATCCCCGGACCCCCGGGCGTGCCGGCCGGCTTCGGCATCGGCCCGGACCCCTACCGGCCGGAGCCGGCGAACGGCCGTGGCCCGAGCATCGGCTCCGGTCCGCGGCAGGTCCCGCCGTGGTCCGACCTGACCGGCGCGGCTAACGGCAGCAACGGCTCCGGCAGTGGCGACCGGTACCCCGGCCGGCCGGCGCCGGTCGTGCGTCCCGGTGACCCGCTACCGCAGCGGCGGTCCACCGAGTCGGGTCCGGTCGAGGGTGAGCTGACCGACGACGACGTGCGGATCCCGCGCCAGGTACCCGCGTCCCCCGAGGCACGCGGCGAGGAACCGGGCACCGGAATCATCGACGCGCTCGAAGTGGACCTGGTCGAGGACCCGGCACCCCCGCCCGCCTGGCCACCGGTTCCGCCCCGGGCCGCCCCCGAGCTCCCCGAGCCGGCCGCGCCGCACGTGCCGGAGGAACTGGCCGCCGCGCTGGATATCACCTCCGAGATCCCGCGGGTCAAGACCGATCGCGACAACGACACGGTGGGCTGGAACATCGGCAGCGGACCTGCCTGGTCGGTACCCGGGTCACCGGTCGTACCGGCGCCGTACACGCCGCCGCCGCTGGCCGTACCGCTGTCGCAGCAGCCGGCCGAGCAGCGTCTGGTCGCGCCGGAACCGGCCCGCGTGAAGGCGTACGCCGACGAGACCATGGAGTTGCCGATCTTCCGGGAGCTCGAGTCGGCCTGGTTCCGTGCCCGGCCGGGGGGTGAGGCGGTAACCGCGCCCGCTCCGCAGGCAACCGCCGCGCCCGCCGCGCCGGAGGCCGCACCGCGTCCGGCACCGGTCGTACCGCAGCCGTACGTGCCGCAGGGGGCGGCTCCGCCGCCGGTGGTGCCGGCCAGTACGCTGACAAGCGGTGGTGTCCAGGGAACCACGGCAGGTAGTCCAGATATGGGGAGTTCTCCGACGTCGGCAGGGCGGACGCCCGGGCCGGAGCCGACCTGGCGCACCGCTGCCGACGACGGCTGGACGGCCGCCTCGCAAGCCGCTGATCCGCAGGTAGATGGCACCACCTCGGCCGGCCTTCCCCGCCGGGTACCGATGGCCCAACTCGTACCGGGTGGCGTGGACAAGAACACCGCCACGACCAACCGGCGCTCGCCGGAGCAGGTCCGCGGCCTGCTCTCCGCATACCACCGCGGTGTGCAACGCGGTCGCACCCGTACCGGAGATGACGCCAAGACCCCGGAGTCGACGGCCAGCGGGAACCCCCCGCACGGCGGCAAGGAGCAGGAAGCATGACAACTACGCAGGACCTCGGTTGGCTGTTGGCCAACTTCGCCGATCGGGTACCCGGGGTCGCCCACGCGGTCGCCGTCTCGGCGGACGGCCTGCTACTCGCGGCGTCCCGCGATCTGCCCCGGGATCGCGCGGACCAGCTCTCCGCGATCGCCTCCGGGCTGGTCAGCCTGACCCAGGGTGCGTCGCGCTGCTTCGAGGGCGGGGCCGTGCTGCAGACCGTGGTCGAGATGGACAATGGCTTCCTGTTCCTGATGTCCATCTCGGACGGCTCCTCGTTCGCCGTACTGGCGGCCCGCAACTGTGACGTCGGCCAGGTCGGCTATGAGATGGCGCTGCTGGTCGACCGGGTTGGCGACGCGCTGACGCCGCCGCCCCGGGCGGCCGCCGGCATGCTGGGCTGAAGGACAGTCGCACCACACGAACCATTGGATGACACGAGACCAACAGATGAGGGAGGTGAACGGCGATGCCGGCCGAACGCGATGAGCCAACAGGTGCGCTAGTGCGGCCGTACGCCGTCACCCGCGGTCGTACCCGGCCTAAGCTGGAGATCGCGCTCGAAGCGCTCGTGGAGACGACCGTCCGGGGCCGGAACGCCGTAGTCCGGGACGGCAGCTCCCACGGCCGGGAGCACCAGTACATCGCCTCGCTGTGCGATGGCCGGTTGCAGTCCCTGGCCGAGGTCGCCGCGCGGATGCAGCTGCCGCTCGGAGTGGCCCGGGTCCTCATCGCTGACATGGCCGCTGACGGGCTGGTAGCGGTATACGAGCCCACGTCGTTCGACAACAACGACGCGGTCGGCACAGAACTGCTGGAGAGGGTGCTGAGTGGACTTCGCAGGCTCTGACATGGCGCACCGCCCGATCTCGGGGCGAGTGACGTCGGCGAAGATTGTCATCGCCGGCGGCTTCGGCGTGGGTAAGACCACGCTGGTGGGCTCCGTCTCGGAGATCACCCCGTTGACCACCGAGGCGATCATGACCTCGGCAGGCGAGGGCGTGGACGACACCCGGGCGGTACCGGGCAAGGTGACCACCACGGTGGCGATGGACTTCGGCCGGATCTCGATCGACCGGGACCTGATCCTGTACCTCTTCGGCACGCCCGGGCAGACCCGGTTCTGGTTCATGTGGGACGAGCTGGTACGCGGTGCCATCGGCGCGGTCGTCATGGTGGACACCCGCCGGCTCGCCGACTGCTTCGCCGCGATCGACTTCTTCGAGCACCGGCGGCTGCCCTACCTGGTGGCCATCAACTGCTTCGACGGCGTGCAGTACCACGGTGCCCAGGACGTACGGGACGCGTTGGCGATCCCGCCGGACATACCCGTGGTGTCTTGTGACGCCCGGAGCCGGGAGTCCACCAAGCAGGTGCTCATCTCGCTGGTCGAGTATGTGCTGACCATGCGCCGCCAGCGGGCCACCGCACCGGCCTGAGCTTCGGCACGAGAAGGGCCCCGACACCACGGTGCCGGGGCCCTTCTCGTGCGTTCGGGTCAGTGGCGCGCGGCGGACCGGTACTCGTAGCCGTGGTCGGTGTCCTGCTCGGTCTCCCAGCCGTCCCGGCTGAAGTCCCAACCGCCGGCGGACTCCCGGCCCGGCCGGCCACCCACGGCGAAGCCGCGTACCTCCTCGCCACGCCGGGAGCCCCGGAAGTAGCCGGTGGTGTGCTGCGCCAGGGCCTCGGCATCGCGCACGATGCGCAACGGACGCTGCGCCGGCGGGAACGCCGAACCGGGTACCAGGTTGGCCTGGGGTACCCGCCGGGGCAACCCTGCCGCGGTCTCGTCCTCGATGATCGGGCTGGTGGCCCGCTCGGCGGCCTGCCAACCCTGGTCGGTCGGGCTGCTCCAGTTGATCGGAGGGTGCTCGCCGGTCTGCCCGGTGAACCACGCCGAAGCCTGTGCGAAGATCAGCAAGCTGTCGTCACCGTCGTCGCCGGCCGGCGCCAAGGGAGCGTCCAGCGCGTCGGTGCCACCGGCCCACGCGGGTTCGACCAGGCGCAGTGACGGTCCGCCGCTGTAGGAGTCGCGATCCGGGTCGCTGGTCGACCACGGGTCGCGCAGCAGTTCCTGGTCGAACCGGGGCTCGCGGATCGGCTCGGCCTCGACCAGCCGCAGCGACGGCGGCTCACTCGGCAGGTCGTCGGCCTGCCACGGTGGCTTGACCCGGCCGTCGCGCTGGCGCGGAAGGGGCTCGGCGTCACCGGGACGTACCGGCGGATAGCCTCCCGTGTTTGGACCTACCGCCTGGTCGGAGAGGCCCGACGCGCTGGTGTTGAGCGGCCAGTCGGCGCGCGAGCCGGGCGCCGGGACGCCGGTTGCCAACCGTGGCTCGGGCTGGCGGGGCAGCTCGGCAGCCTCGCGAGGCCGCTCGCTCGCGCGGCTGGGCAGCGGGTCGGCGGCGGCCGGCCTGGACCGCTCGCTCGGGCGGCTCGGTAGCGGGTCGGCGGCGGCCGGCCTGGACCGCTCGCTCGGGCGGCTCGGTAGCGGGTCGGCGGCGGCCGGCCTGGACCGCTCGCTCGGGCGGCTGGGCAGCGGGTCGGCGGCGGCCGGCCTGGACCGCTCGCTCGGGCGGCTGGGCAGCGGGTCGGTGGCCGGCCTGGGCGCCGGGATCGGAGCCGGCCGGGGTGCGGGCATCGGAGCCATGGCCGCCGGGCTGGCCGGGTAGCCGTAGTCCGGGGCGGCCGGCTCGTAACGCTGGTGCGACCCGGTGGGAATGTGGACCGGGTCGATGAGGGGGGCCGGCGCAGCCTCCTCGCGGATCGCCCGCAGCGGCGCGCCCTGTGGCTGAGCTGGGCGCTGCCGGGACGGGAACGACCGAGCGAGGGTGGGTACCGGGGTGGCCTTCTCGGCGAGCAACCCGACCAGTGCGGTGATCCCTCTGTCGCAGGCCCGGACGGCGGCGACGGACTGCCGGATGGTCTCGGCGACTGCGGTGGTCAACGTCTTGCCGATACCGGCACGACGAGGAGTCTCGGCGATGGCGAGGCGCAACGAGGTGATCGCTTCGGTGATGGTCTCCAGGTCGGCCACGCCCGCCTCGACGAGCTGCGTGGCGACCTCGGCGTCCCGGTCGCGGTTGGCGCCGCCCGTGCCGAGCAGTCCGGGCTCGGGCAGCGCGTCGAGGATCGCCAGCGGGATCGGCTCGGCCGGATCCGGGTAGGCACGCAGGGCGGCCGGGTAGAGCTCGCGGAGCACCTCGCGGAGCGCCACGGCGGCGCCCTGACGGCCGGTCGCCAGCGCGGCATGCGCGGCGAGGACCGGCTTGAGGGCCATCAGCTCGCGCGGCGCCCCTTGGACAGAGGCGGCCAGTGCGCCGGCCTGGAGCGCGCGGGAGAGACCGACGGCACGGCGTACGTTGGACGCTGCCTGGATCTCGTCCGGCGAGTCGTCGTCCCCGAACCGGTTGGCGTAGTCGTCCAGTGACTCCTCGTCAGCGATCGACAAGGGTCGACCGGCGGCGGCGAGCAGCAGGGTGATCTGGTGCTCACCGCAATCCGCCGCGACGGCGACCCCCGCCGTGCCGCCGGAGCGCTCGGACAGTAGGGCGCCCAGTTCGGCGTAACCGACCGCGTCGTCGCTGATATCACAGACATCGAGCAGCCGGCCGGCATCGTCGACCACCGCAGCGGTCAACCACACACTGGCCGAACTCCGCGCGGCCGCAGCCGGCGGTGCCGACGCGAGACCGCAGTACACCCTTACGAGTGCCACGGCTCGTCCTCCTCCCGGACTCTGTCGCGTTGCAGCACTGATGCTCCCTGGTTAGAGGTCAATCGCGCCAGTCCACGACGCTGGAGATCTTGCCGATTATCGTGCGCCAACCGAGAGGTGCGGCTTCTGCCCCGATTTTCTTCAGCTTCCGGCGGGCGAAGAAGCCGCCGAGACCGCCCGATTCGGTGGCTCGCAGCGCCTCGTCGAGGTCGTCGAGTGGCGAGCCGGTGGACAGCGCGCCGACGACCGGATCGATGCGCAGCGCGTACCCGATGTCCCGGGCCACCTCGCCGGCCTGGATCACCAGGCTGGCGTCCCAGGCGTCGTACCCGCCGCGCAGGTTGTTGACCACGAGATCCAACTCGTATGTGTCCTCGGGCAGCGGTACGACGTCCTCGGCGCTGATCCGCTTGACCAGCTCCGGCCCGGCCCGGCCGAGGAAGACCGGTACCTCTTCGGGCTCACCCGACTCGTCCGACTCGTCCTCTTCCTCGTCCTCGTCGGACTCGTCGTCCTCGTCGTCCTCGTCCTCATCGGTCTCGTCGGCCTCGTCGTCGTCGAGGGTCGGGCCGTCCTGATCGAAGCCCTCGTCCTCGAACTCCTCGTCGAAGCCGGCGGACTCGTCCTCCTCGACCGGCTCGGGGCGGCGCTGCGGGAAGAGGTCCTCCTCGCGCTCGGAGATGTCGGTCGGGGTGACCTCGTCGACCGGCCGGTAGGCGCGCAGGGTGTACCCGACGCCGCTGGGCAGTGCGATCTCCACGGGATCGATGCGTACCGCTGCCCACAGCTCGTCTGCGCTCGCCGAGCGTACGGACTCGTCCAGCTCCGCCTCGGGTTCGGGCTGGGTACCCCGGCCGGTGCTCTGACGGGCCACGAAGACCTCCGTTGTCGCTTCTGTCTGTTCGAGGACACCCTAGTAGGCGGGCCGAGCCTCAGACGCGGCGTCGCGCTCCAGGGTCGCGGCCAGGTCGGCGTCGGTCACCCCGGTCAGGTCGAGGCCGTTGACGTCGAGATGGCCGGCCAGCCACGGGGCGGTTTCGGCGACCTGGCCGGTGAGCAGGTTGACCACCCCGCCCGGCAGGTCCGAGGTGGCCAGCACCTCGGTCAGCGTGACCGCCGGCAGCGGTCGGTCCTGGGCGGCCAGGACGACCGCGGTGTTACCGGTGACGATCACCGGCGCGAGTACGCTCACCAGGCCGAGCAGGCTGGAGTCCTGGGGCGCCACGACGCCGACCACGCCGACCGGTTCGGGCGTCGAAACGTTGAAGAACGGTCCAGCGACCGGGTTGGCGTTGCCGTAGACCTGAGCGATCTTGTCAGCCCAGCCGGCGTACCAGACCCAACGGTCGATCGCGGCGTCCACTGTGGACTCGGCGGCGCCGCCCTCCGAGGTGGCCACCTCGGCGATGAACTGACCCCGGCGCCCCTCCAGCAGCTCGGCGACCCGGTAGAGGACCTGTCCACGGTTGTATGCGGTGGCCCCGGCCCACCTGGGAAAGGCGGCCCGGGCGGCGACCACCGCGTCGCGTACGTCCTTGCGCGAGGCGCGCGCGGCGTTGGCGAGGAAGTCGCCGTCGATCGAGGTCACGATGTAGGTCCTGCCGGACTCGCTGCGCGGGAAGGCGCCGCCGATGAAGAGCTTGTAGGTCTTGCGGACGGTCAACCGGTCCGTGGTCGTCCAGATCGCCGGAGGCGACGCGTCACTGGTGGGCAAGGTAGGCCTCCAGGCCGTGCCGGCCGCCTTCCCGGCCGTACCCCGACTCTTTGTAACCCCCGAACGGCGAGCTGGGGTCGAACTTGTTGAACGTGTTGGCCCATACCACCCCGGCGCGCAACCGGTCGGCGATGGCCAGGATCCGCGAGCCCTTCTCGGTCCAGACGCCGGCGGACAGCCCGTAGGGCGTGTTGTTGGCCTTCTCCACGGCTTCGCCGGGGGTGCGGAAGGTGAGCACCGACAGCACCGGGCCGAAGATCTCCTCACGGGCGATCCGGTGTGCCTGGGATACCCCGGTGAATATGGTGGGCGCGAACCAGAAGCCGCGCTCGGGCAGCTGGCAGGGCGGCGACCAGCGCTCCGCCCCCTCTTCCGAACCGATCTCCGAGAGGGTACGGATCCGGGCCAGCTGCGCGGCCGAGTTGATCGCCCCGATATCGGTGTTCTTGTCCAGCGGGTCGCCGACCCGCAGCCGGGCCATCCGGCGCTTGAGCGAGCCCAGCACCTCCTCGGCCACCGACTCCTGGACCAGCAGCCGCGAGCCGGCGCAGCACACGTGCCCCTGGTTGAAGAAGATGCCGTTGACGATGCCCTCGACGGCCTGGTCGATGGGCGCGTCGTCGAAGACGATGTTGGCCGCCTTGCCGCCCAGCTCCAGGGTGAGCCGCTTGCGGGTACCGGCGACCGAGCGCGCGATCTCGCGGCCGACCTCGGTCGAGCCGGTGAACGCCACCTTGTCCACGCCCGGGTGCCCGACCAGCAGCCGGCCGGTCTCACCGGCCCCGGTGACGATGTTCACCACACCGGGTGGCAGCTCGGCCTGCTGGCAGATCTCGGCGAACAGCAGCGCGGTCAAGGGCGTGGTCTCGGCCGGCTTGAGCACCACGGTGTTGCCGGCGGCCAGCGCGGGCGCGATCTTCCAGGCCAGCATGAGCAGCGGGAAGTTCCACGGGATCACCTGAGCGGCGACGCCGATCGGCCTGGGGTCCGGCCCGCTGAGCCGGTCGGCCGGCGTTCCACCGGGCACCGCGTAGCGCAGCTTGTCGGCCCAGCCGGCGTAGTAGAAGAAATGCGCGGCGACCAGCGGGAGGTCGACATCGCGGGACTCGCGGATCGGCTTGCCGTTGTCGATGCTCTCCAGGACGGCCAGCTCTCTGGCCCGCTCCTGGATGGTGCGGGCGAGGCGGTACAGGTACTTGCCGCGCTCCTTGCCGGGAAGGTCGCGCCAGCGGTGGTCGTAGGCGTCGCGGGCCGCCGCGACCGCTCTGTCCACATCGGACGGTCCGGCCGCGACGACCTCGGCGAGGACGTCCTCGGAGGCTGGGTTGATCGTCTTGAACCGCTCCCCGTCCACCGGCTCGGTGAACTCCCCGTTGATGAAGAGCCCGTACGACGACCGGATGTCCACAATGGACGGTGACTCCGGCGCCGGGGCGTACTCGAAGCGCATGGTATCAGTCCAGGGTCACGTAGTCGGGGCCGGAGTAGCGGCCGGTAGCCAGCTTGCTCCGTTGCAGGAGCAGGTCGTTGAGCAGGGTCGAGGCGCCGAACCGGAACCGGCCGGGGTCGAGCCAGTCGTCGCCGACCGTCTCGTTGACCAGGACCAGGTAGCGCAGCGCGTCCTTGGTGGTGCGGATGCCGCCGGCCGGTTTCACGCCCACCTGGCGGCCGGAGGCCGCGCGGAAGTCGCGTACCGCTTCGAGCATCACCAGCGTCACCGGCAGCGTGGCGGCCGGGGTCACCTTGCCGGTGGACGTCTTGATGAAGTCCGCGCCGGCCAGCATGGCGAGCCACGAGGCCCGCCGTACGTTGTCGTAGGTGGCCAGCTCGCCGGTCTCCAGGATCACCTTGAGGTGCGCCCCGCCGCAGGCTTCCTTGACCGCCACGATCTCCTCGAAGGCCTCAAGGTAGCGGCCGGACAGGAAGGCGCCCCGGTTGAGTACCATGTCGATCTCGTCGGCCCCGTCCGCGACGGCGGCCTTCGTGTCGGCCAGCTTGACCGGCAGCGGCGCCTGGCCGGACGGGAACGCGGTCGCCACGCTGGCCAGGTGGATGCCGGATCCGGCCAGCGCCTGCGCGGCGATCGGGACCATGGACGGATAGACGCAGATGGCGGCCACGTGCGGGCAGGTCGGGTCGCCCGGCTCGGGCCGGCGACCCTTGGCGCACAGCGCCCGGACCTTCCCGGGCGTGTCCGCTCCTTCCAGGGTGGTCAGGTCGACCATCCGGATGGCCAGGTCGATCGCCCAGGCCTTGGCGGTGGTCTTGATCGAGCGGGTGCTCAGCATCGCGGCCCGGGCGTCCGCGCCGACCTGGTCCACGCCGGGCAGCCCGTGCAGGAACGCCCGCAGCGTCGCGCTGGACCGGGTGACCTCCGGCGCGGTTGCCAGGCTCGTCATGGGATCCAGCCTACGCCCGGGTACGACAACTGATCTTGGCTTACCATGGGCGCCGTGGATGTTCTGGTGGTGGATCACCCGTTGGCCCGGTCGAGGCTCACCGCGCTGCGCGACGAGCGGACGGATTCGGGCGCGTTCCGGGCCGCGCTGCACGAGCTGACCACCATGCTGGTGTACGAGGCGACCCGGGCGATCCCGGTGGAGCGCTACCCGGTGCGTACCCCGGTCGCCGTGGCCGAGGGGGTCCGGGTGGCCAACCCGCCCCTGCTCGTACCCGTGCTGCGGGCCGGTCTGGGGATGAGCGACGCGGCGCTGGCCCTGCTGCCCGAGTCGTCCGTGGGTTTCGTGGGTCTGGCCCGCGACGAGGAGACCTTCCGGCCGCGCGCCTACCTGGAGTCGCTCCCGGTCGACCTGTCCGGCCTGCCGGTCATCGTGCTGGACCCGATGCTCGCCACCGGCGGTTCGCTGGAGCACTGCTGCCGGCTGCTCGCCGAGCGCGGCGCAACCGACATCACCCTGCTCTGCGTGCTCAGCGCGCCCGAGGGCATCGCCCGGCTGGACCGGTCCGGCCTGCCGCTGCGGCTGGTCACGGCCGCGATCGACGAGCGGCTCAACGAGAAGATGTTCATCGTGCCCGGGCTCGGCGACGCGGGGGACCGGCAGTTCGGCGGGATGCCGCGCTTCTGACCGGGTGCGTTCCGCCCCTCCCGGCTCTATGCTGTCGGCCGACTCCCGGGGGTGGTGTGTGTGTCGGTGCTTCGACGGTGGTGGGTCTGGGTTGGTGCCGCGGTTGTGCTGTTGGCTGTGCTGGTCGCCTGGTTGCTCTGGCCGGCGCCGCCGGAACCACCACCACGGGCCCGGCCGTACCTGGAGTTCACCGCCTGTCTGCTGACGGACGGGCACGGGGTGGCCGGAGCCACCGCGGCGCCGGTGTGGGCCGGGATGCAGGACGCGTCGCTGGCGACCCATGCGAAGGTGCAGTATCTGGCGGTTTCCGGTGAGGCGACGGCGGGCAACGCGCTGCCCTACCTGAGCAGCCTGATCCAGCGCAGGTGCGCGGTGGTGCTGGCGGTGGGGCCGGCTCAGGTCGAGGCGGTCCGGGCGGATGCGTCGAGGTACCCGCAGGTGAGGTTCGTGGTGGTGGGTGGTTCGGTGGCGGGTACGAATGTGACCGCCTTGAGTGGATTGTCCGATGCTGGCCTACGTGATCGGGTACGAGGGCTGCTGACCGGTGTGGTGCGTTCCGCGTCGCCGGCCTGAGCGTCCAGGTGTCTAGTTGCTAGACAACGAATCTCCCAGTGGGGTAACGGCTGTGAGCAGGTGATCACGACCCGCTGATCTCATGCACGTCGATACTTTCCGCGTCAAGTCTTGTGCGCGGTGGTGATTGTGTCGCAGACTCCCGAAGCCGTTTGCGCTCACGGGGGAGGGACGCCATGATCCGGGTTGGTGGTCGTCGGTCGGCTCGGGTGGGCCGGGTGTGGCGTCGTTTGGTCGGTCGGGTGGCGGTGCTGCTGGCGGTGGTGTTGGCGCTGACGGTGGCCGTACCGCAGCAGCGGTTGGGGCGGCCGGGTCAGGATCTGTTGCCGCTGTCCTGGTTGTGGGACTGGTTTGAGCTGCCGGCGAGCTGGGCGTCGCCACCGTTGCCGCCGACCCCGCAGCAGGAGTCGGCCGGCAGTGCCGCGGGGCTGGGACACAGCGTGCCGACCGAGTCGACCCGTGCGGGTGGGGGCGCGGGCAGGGCGCCCGGCAAGGGCGTGGGGCAGCTGGACGAGTACCGGCCGCACAAGGTGCCCACCCAGCCGGTGAACACACCGGCGGCCAGCGGCGACCAGAGCTTCGACGCGGCGCGTAGCCGGCGGATTCCCGCGGCCGCGTCGGCGACCTCGGATGTGTACGAGAATCCGGATGGCTCGTTCACGCGCAAGGTCTATCCGCGGCCGGTGAACTTCCGGAACGCCGATGGGACGTGGACGCCGATCGACACGTCACTCAGCCTGGGTACGGATGGGCGGGTGCATGAGGGCGCACACGCGCATCCGGCGGATTTCGCCGGTGTCGCGACGGATCCGGTGCTGGCGTCGCTGACCATCGATACCGGGCACCGGATCGGGTACGGGCTGCGGGGGGCGGCGGATGTGACCGCGACCGTGTCCGGGTCGACCCTGACCTACCCGGGTGTGCTGACCGATACGGATCTGCGGTTGACCACGTTGGCCAGCGGGTTCAAGGAGTCCTTGGTCCTGCGCTCGCCGGCGGCGGGCAGCTCGTGGGTGTTCCCGTTGCACCTGTCCGGGGTGGGCGGCCGGGTTGAGGCGGACGGGTCGGTGGCGTTCACCGACGAGGCGGGGACCGTGCTGGCCAGGATTCCGCACGGGTGGATGTCGGACTCCCGCTACGACCCTCGTATCGATGACATGACCCGGTCGGACGCGGTCAGTTATGAGCTGACCACGGTGGATGGGCAGCCGGCGCTGCGGATGAGCGTGGACGCGGCGTGGTTGAACGACCCGGCGCGGGTGTTCCCGGTGACGGTGGATCCGACGGTGTCGGACACCGCGTATCCGTCGGGTACCACGTACGCGCAGAACGGCGCGTCCGGGGACCATTCGGCGGAGGCGATCCTGAAGGCGGGTACCTCGGATGGCGGGGCGCAGGTCAAGGCGTACAGCTTCCTGGGGTTCGTGACGTTCGGCAGCACGTACGCTGGGGCGCGGTTCTCGTCGGTGTCGTTGAAGGTGTTCGTGACCTGGGCGTGGACCTGCACGCCGAAGTCGTTCAGTGTCAACCGGGTCACCCAGTTGTGGACCCCTTCGGGCCTGACCTCGTACCCGGGGCCGTCCTTCGACGGCACCGCGTTGGGGTCGGCGTCGCCGTCGGTGAGCCACGCGTGTGGCAACACCAACGGGGATCCGGCGGTGGGTGACTGGGCCACGGTGTCGCTGAGCACGGCCACGTTCACCGGCTGGTCGGCGGGGACGGTGACGAACTACGGCTTGGCGATCACCGCGTCGCAGAGCGACAGCACGCAGTGGAAGAAGTTCGACTCGGTCAACGGGCCGAACCCGCCGTACCTGTCGGTGACCTACACCCCGGACGAGACTCCGGTGATCGATCGGCAGTACCCGGCCAACAACAGCGCGGTGGACACGCTGCGCCCGGAGCTGCTCGCGTACGGCCATGACCCGGACAACTACCCGGCCAGCTCGGTGAACTACTTCTTCTCGGTGTATGACGACAAGGCTCAGCAGGTGGTCAACTCGGGGTGGGTCGCGTCCGGGGCCTGGCAGGTTCCCAATGACCTGCAGTGGGGTAAGACCTACTTCTGGACGGTCCAGTCCGGGGACGGACTGTTCGCGACGACATCGCCTGCCGTGTACGCGTTCCGGGTGGAGGTACCGCAGCCGGGCGTGACGTCGAAGCTGTCGCAGAACAGCGACAACGGCCTCGATCCATCGATTGGTAACTATACGACGTCGGCGACCGACGTAGCCGTGCTGACCGTGGGTCCGGCGTTGTCGGTGCGGCGCAGCTACAACAGCAAGGATCCACGGGTGTCCGGGGGGTTCGGGGCCGGCTGGTCGAGCGTCCTGGACGCGCGGGCGGTGCCGCTGAAGGACAGCGGCGGAGCGGTGCGGTCGGTGGTGGTGACCTACCCGGAGGGGCAGCAGGTCGGGTTCGGCCGCAACAGCGACGGTTCGTTCACCTCGCCGTCGGGCCGCTTCGCCAGCTTCACCGAGGTGACGACCGGATCGCCGGCGACGGTTATCGGCTACAAGCTGATCGACAAGAACGATACCGAGTACAAGTTCACCCAGTCGCTGCCCGCCGGGGGCTATGGGATCAGCTCGATCACCGATGTGGTGGGCCGGGCGCTCGTCTTCGGTTACGACACGAATGCGCGGGTCGCGACGGTGAGCTCCGCGTC